>OCTA010006431.1_pt1 | contig 10015 bp, 6 predicted proteins | sample 1538991 | NCBI WGS metagenome assembly OCTA01 (sample SAMEA3539302, study PRJEB22396) | soil metagenome | biome: tundra; feature: field; material: soil | place: USA | collected 2010-05 | depth 0.15 m | reverse complement strand
CCACCACGTTGGCGGCCAGCACCAGGGCAAGCTCGCGCAGCTCCGCCAGTTGGCGCGCGTCCGGCAGCCCGGTCTGGTCCCCGCGGCCGAGCAACGCTTCGGGGGGGGCGTCTACCACCTCGATATCGTCGGCCTCGATCAGGAACGCCTCGGGGACGCTGTAGGCCGCGCGCTTGCCGGTAACGCGCGCCACGTCGTCCTGCCGCTCCAGGATGTGCTGGACGTTGACCGCGGTGATGACGCCGATGCCGTGCCCGAGCAGGTTTTCGACGTCCTGCCAGCGCTGGGGATTGCGGCTGCCGGGCGGATTGTCGCTAGCCAGACCGTCGATCAGGCAGAATTGGGGGTGGCGGCGGAAGAGACCGGCGAGATCGACGACTTGGTACTCGCGGCCGGCGTAACGTTCCGTGACGGTGGGGACGATCTCGAGCTGTGAAAGGATGGCCTGGATATCGGGGGTGACTTCGCCCTGGACCGAGCCCACGACGACATCCTCGCCGCGCTCCTTACGCCGCCGGCCCTCGTCGAACATGCGGAAGGACTTGCCGACGCGGGGGGCGTAACCCAGAAACACTTTCAGCCGGCCGCGCCGCTCCCGGCGTTCTTCCGCCTGTACGCGGCGTAGCAGTTCCTCGGGATCGGGCCTGCGAGAGAGGTCTGCCACCAACCTATTTTCGCAGGGGAGCGGCCTGGTCGAGCGAGAGATTCAGCTTCAAAACGTTGACGCGCGGCTCGCCGAGTATTCCAAACTGGCGGCCCTCGGTGTTCTGCGCCACCAACTGCCGGACCTGGTCCTGGCTTACGGAGCGCGCGGCGGCCACGCGAGCGACCTGGACGTCCGCGGAAGCGGGGCTGATGTGGGGGTCGAGCCCGCTGCCGGAAGCCGTTACCATGTCGGCCGGCGCCGGGCCGGTGAAGCCAGGGTTCTCCGCGCGGGCCGTCTTCAGGTCGCCGCCCACCCGGTCGACCAGCTTCTGATTCGTGGGGCCATAGTTCGATCCACCGGAGGCCAGGGCATCGTAACCGTCGTTGCCGGCGGCGGAGGGGCGGCCATGGAAGTATTCCGGCTTGGTGAACCGCTGGCCGATGAGCTCGGAGCCGACGGTTTTCCCATTCGCCTGGATCAGGCTGCCATTGGCCTGGTGGCGGAACAACACCTTGGCGAGGCCGGTGACCAGAAGCGGGTACAGGATCCCGGTCAGAACCGCGAGTACCAGAGTGGCTTTGATGGCGATGAAGAGTTGTTTCATGTCAAGCTCCAAATCAAGAAGGCAGCCGGACCCACAAACCGCGTGGGTACCCCGGCCCGCCCCACATTACGCCAGATGCAAGAGCCCCAGCAGGCGGTCGATCAGCCAGATTCCGGGGAACGGGGCGATCACGCCGCCTACGCCATAGACCAGCAGGTTGCGCCGCAGCAGATTGGCGGCGCTCATGGGCCGGTACTTTACCCCGCGCAGGGCCAGCGGGATCAACGCCATGATAATCAGCGCGTTGAAAATCACGGCCGCCAGCACGGCACTCTGCGGGGTGTGCAGCTTCATGATGTTGAGCTGGGCCATGACCGGATAGGTGGTCATGAACATGGCCGGCAGAATGGCGAAGTACTTGGCGATATCGTTGGCGATGGAAAACGTGGTCAGGGCGCCGCGCGTCATCAGTAACTGCTTGCCGATGGCCACGACCTCGATCAGTTTGGTGGGATTGCTGTCGAGATCCACCATGTTGCCGGCCTCTTTGGCGGCCATGGTGCCGGTGTTCATCGCCAGGCCCACGTCGGCTTGCGCCAGCGCGGGGGCGTCGTTGGTTCCGTCGCCCGTCATCGCCACCAGCCTGCCGCCAGCCTGCTCCTTCTTAATAAGGTCCATCTTGTCTTTCGGTGTGGCCTGCGCCAGGAAGTCGTCGGTCCCGGCCTCGGCGGCGATGGCGGCGGCGGTCAGCGGGTTATCGCCCGTGATCATGACGGTGCGGATACCCATGGCGCGAAGCTGTTGGAAGCGCTCGCGCATTCCGCCCTTGACCACGTCTTTCAAATGCACCACGCCGAGCGCGCGGTTGCCGTCGGCGACCACCAGCGGCGTGCCTCCGGAGCGCGAGATGCGGTCGGTGACGTCCATCAGCTCGGTGGGAACTTCGCCGCCCTGCTCGCGAACGAACTCCATCACCGAGTCGGTGGCGCCCTTGCGGATGCGCCGGCCGTCCAGATCCACGCCGCTCATGCGGGTCTGCGCGGTAAACGGGATGAAGCGCGCTTCGTGCTCAGCCACCTCGCGGCCGCGGATGTTGTACTTCTGTTTGGCGAGGACCACGATGGAGCGGCCTTCGGGCGTTTCGTCGGCCAGGCTGGAGAGTTGCGCCGCGTCGGCCAGTTCCTCCTCGCTGACGCCGCCGATGGGAATGAACTCCACGGCTTGCCGGTTGCCCAGCGTGATGGTGCCGGTCTTATCGAGCAGCAGCGTGTTGACATCGCCGGCCGCTTCCACGGCCTTGCCGCTCATGGCGAGCACGTTGTGCTGCATCACGCGGTCCATGCCGGCGATGCCGATGGCCGAGAGCAGCCCGCCGATGGTGGTGGGGATCAGGCACACCAGTAGGGAAACCAGCATAGTCACCGTGGGCGCGCTGCCACTGCCGCTGGCCGCGACGCTATATAGGGCAAAGGGCTGCAGCGTCACCACCGCCAGCAGGAACACCAAGGTCAGCCCAGAGATCACAATGTTCAGCGCGATCTCGTTGGGCGTTTTCTGCCGCTCGGCGCCTTCCACCAGGGCGATCATGCGGTCGAGGAACGTCTCGCCGGGGTTGGAGGTGATCTTGATCTTGACCCAGTCCGAGAGCACCTTGGTGCCGCCCGTGACGGCGCTGCGGTCGCCGCCGGATTCGCGGATCACCGGAGCGCTTTCGCCGGTGATGGCGGATTCGTCCACGCTGGCGATGCCCTCGACGACGTCGCCATCGCCGGGGATGGTTTCGCCGGCCTTCACCAGGACCAGGTCGCCGCTACGCAGGGCGGCAGCCGCGACGAGTTCCTCGGTTCCGTTCCGCAACCGGCGGGCGATGGTCTCAGTCTTGGTCTTGCGCAGCGTGTCGGCCTGGGCCTTGCCGCGGCCCTCCGCCATGGCTTCCGCGAAGTTGGCGAACAGCACGGTGAACCACAGCCACAAGGCGATCTGGAAGGTGAACCCGGCCAAGCCGGCGCCGCTGGCGATATCGCGGACGGTCAAGATGGTGGTCATGACGGCCCCGACCTCCACCACGAACATCACCGGGTTCTTCATCATGGCGCGCGGGTTCAGCTTGACGAACGAATCCCTTACGGCGCGCTTGACGATCGGCGGGTCGAACAGCGGGCGCGCCCGCGATCCCCTCCTGGGGATGATCGACGTGACATCTTCGGACGGACTGGACGGAGTAGGCGCGACGGTTGCCATCATATCGTTAGCTCCAAAGCTTGCCCTGAACCATCAGGAAATGTTCCACGATCGGACCGAGCGAAAGCGCGGGGAAGTACGTCAGCGCGCCCACAATCAGCACGACGCCGACCAGCAGGGCCACGAACAACGGCCCGTGCGTGGGAAACGTTCCGGCCGAGACCGGCACGAGTTTCTTCTGGGCCAGGCTGCCCGCCGCCGCCAACAGGGGAATCAACATCAGGAACCGCCCGGAGAGCATGGCCAGCCCGATGGTCGTATTGAAGAACGGAGTATTGGCGTTGATGCCGGCGAACGCGCTGCCGTTGTTGCCCGTGCCGCTGCTGTAGGCGTAAATAATTTCCGAAAGCCCGTGCGGCCCGTTGTTGTTCAGGTTGCCAGTGGTGGGGCCGGGCGGATTGATCCAGCTATCTTTGGCGAAGTGCGCCACCGAGCCGTACGCGGAGAATCCCAGGATCGTGAACGCCAGCACCAGGACCGCCAGCATCATCATCTTGACTTCCTTTTGCTCGATCTTCTTGCCCAGATACTCCGGCGTGCGGCCCACCATCAAGCCGGCGATGAACACGGCCAAAACGGCGAACATCAGCATCCCGTACAAACCGGAGCCGACGCCGCCGAAGACCACCTCGCCCAGCTCGATATTGACCAGCGGCACAAGCCCGCCCAGGGGCGTCAGGCTGTCGTGCATGTTATTCACGGCGCCGCAACTGGCGTCGGTGGTAACCACGGTGAACAGCGAGGAGTTGACGATCCCGAAGCGCACCTCCTTGCCTTCCATATTGCCGCCCGGCTGCGCTTCGGTGGCCTGGGTTTCGATGCCTTGCTTCGCCAGAATCGGATTTCCGGCCTGTTCGAACGGGTAGACGACGAATACTCCGAGCAGGAACAGGATGCACATGGCCGAGAAAAGCGCCCAACCCTGGCGCGTGTCCTTCACCATCTTGCCGAAGGTATAGGTCAGCCCCGCCGGAATGACGAAAATCAACAGCATCTCGATGAAGTTCGAGAACGGAGTGGGATTCTCGTAAGGATGCGCCGAGTTGGCGTTCAGCGAGCCGCCGCCGTTGGTTCCGAGTTCCTTAATGGCTTCCTGCGAAGCGAACGGACCTTGCGGAATGGTCTGCACGGCGCCCTCGACGGTAGCGGCCTTCGTGTAGGAGTCGAAGTTCTGGATGACGCCTTGCGAGCACAGCAACAATGCGCCAACCACGGAGAGCGGCAGCAGAACGTAAACGTTCGCGCGCGTGAAATCCACCCAGAAATTGCCCAGCGTCTTCACCGAATGGCGCGCGAAGCCGCGGATCACCGCGATGGCCACCGCGATCCCCGCAGCGGCGGACCAGAAGTTGTGAGTCGCCAAGCCCATCATCTGGGAGAGGTAGCTCATTGTGGTTTCGGGAACGTACGACTGCCAGTTGGTGTTGGTGGTGAAACTGGCGGCGGTGTTGAAGGAAAGATCCGTACCCACGTTGGCCAGCCCCTGCGGGTTCAGCGGAAACCACTGTTGGAGGCGCAGCAGCACGTACGTGAACAGGAGGCTCACGAGGCTAATGACGAGCACCCCGCCGGCATACTTGGTCCAGTGCTGCTCCTCGTTCTCGTCGATCCCGCAGAGCTTGTAGACCGAGGCCTCGACGGGCCGCAGCACGCGATGCATCCAGGTGCGTTCGCCGGCGAACACCTTCGCCATGTAGGCGCCAAGGGGCTTCGTCAGCAGTACCAGGACCAGGACGTACAGACCGATTTGAAGAATTCCGTTCCCAGTCATGCGATTCCTCTCAGAAACGTTCGGGCTTCAAGAGGGCGTAGAACAGATACACGCCCAGCCCAACGGCAACCAGCAGCGGCAGAGCATATTCCATGGGTAACCTCCCTGGCGGGCGCGTCAGAGGCGCTCGCATCCTTTGACGAACGCCCAAGCCGCCAGAAAAAAGAGAATTGCGATCGATACGAACGCGAGATCCAGCATTTGTCCACCTAATCCACGTGCATGAGTATAACCTGATGACCGTCGCGCACCAGCGCGCGCGCCAGCTTTTCTTCCACCGTTCGCCACGGACGTTTCCGCGTCCCCACCAGCACCGTCGCCGAGGGCTTCAGCGCATGCCGGAAGCCTTCTTCGTGGCTTCGCGCGAGCACCACTTCCGCGCTTACGGGCAGCGAGCACCGGCTGGCCAGCTCCACCAGACGCTCCACCAGGAAGGCGTGGGTCGAAGCGGGGCATCCGAAGTCCATGGGATACGGCACGGCGTGTACGGCGACCAGCGACACTCGGGCATTCAACCCAGCGCTCAGCGCGATAGCGCGCTCCAAGACGGCGCTAGCTATGGACGGATCGGTATACGTTACCGCCAGTTCAATCTCCGCGCACTCGCCATCGTTGGCGAGAGAACCCGGGTCGATTCGAAGCTCACCGCGACTGTTCATGATCGTCACCAGTTCTAAGGGTACGGGGCGGGGCGTAAGGAAGTCGTAAAGAAAGGATCAGGAATGCATCAAGGTGGTAAAACACAGCTATCAGCTTTCAGCTTTCAGCTATCAGCTAAGGGCGTGTCATGAAATAACATTTCCAACGTCCGTCGTGGCGCACGCCTTAGCGTGCTGTGGCGAGCTTCAGCTCGCCATCTTCGGGTGACCGCCAGACCGTGGGCTGAAGCCCACGGCTGCACGCTGAAGCGTGCGCCACTCAGTCTGTCGGCGCGTCGGAAATGGCAATGTTGTTTCGTGACGGACCCTAAGGCCACCTCCGTGTCCGGCAGCCTCCAGGCTTCATCTTCCAGAACAGCCGGAGAGCCGGCGGGGGTAAACCGGGGAGCTATGCAATTCCAAAGGCGGGAATTGGTAGCAGTCTCCGTTCTGCGGCTTTTCGGGAGGAGATGGGTTCCTCCGGAAATGCGCACAAGTTGTTGAAAATACGTGGCCGCTTGATCGGCGTATTTTCATCGTCCGGGGGTGGCCGAGCCGGTCATGCCGATTTCGTTTCGGAAGGGGTACAAGTGGTTTCATTTTGTTCGGGTTGAGCCTCAGTGGCGGTGGACCAGTCGCGCCGGTACTCCAGCCGGGTGAGCAGGCGATCGTTGAAGGCGATCTCCGGTGTCATTGTGAATAGCGGATCAATCCTGCTAGCGCCTAAGCCGCCCCTGTCCGTCCGATTTACGGTTTCTTCGCAATTATATTGTTGCCAAAAATGAATCCTATCTCAGCCACGGCTCGGGGCTGGTTTTGGTTCATGCCCGTGGGACCGAAGGCGTAACCCGGCGTGTAGTTGCTCGCCCGAACAAAAGAAAGGTCTCCGCGAAAGAAGAAGCCTCCGTATTGAAAGGTGGGCGTCAGAGTGGCCGACCAGCCCGCGCTGCCCGGTCCGAACATCAGGTTGACAGCTTGATCGGCGACGCTCCCCGTGCTCGTGATATATTCCCCGCGTCCTGCGAGCGAGAAGCCGTGCTTGAAGGCGTGACTCACCAGAAGCGCACCGCCTCGCGTCCCTGCCCCCTTCGTGATGCCGATCTTCAGGTTAGTCGGCACATCGGTGAATTGAAAGTAGGGCTGGACGATCCAGGACCCCTTGGTGTACGTGTAGATGACGGCGTACATGCTGCCGTTGTTTTGCACGGGTGTGGCGGCCGTCTGAAAAGCTGTCTGCCCCAGGTTGCCCATCCCCTCGAACGCCAAGCTATGGGGCCCATTAGCATAAGTTAACGAACCGCTCAGCCAACTGTAGCGGTTGGAATAGAACCCGTCGTTCCAACTCAATGAGGCAGTGAATTTGCCCATCGTCTGATTCACTTGAATTCCGCGATTGACGGCGTTTTCCTGGTTCCACAACAGGCCGCGCTCGATGTTCATGTTTTGGAAGGTGAACGTTGACTCGGCGCCCATCAGTGTCGGTAGGGCACCGATCAGAAAGGAGGTGTTCTTCCCCGCCTGCAGCTTCAGAAAGGCGACGGGCAGCGGGCCATAAAGGGCGGTCACCGTTTTGTCGGTGGCGAGGAACGGCACCCCGAGGGCCGGAATATTATACGCGCCCGCCTGCAGGTAGAACTGAAACCAGCCGTCGGTCCTTTGAAGGAACACCTGCCCGTTACTTAGAGCCGCTTGAGTGGAGTCATCACCCGGGATGTGATTGCTCTGCCACAGGCCCATGCCGCTGAGAAAGCCGTTCACAGCGACTTTGCCGAAAGGTCCAGCGTCGAAGACGGCTGGGGGGAGTTCCTGCAGCGGACCCGTTATGGAAGGAGCGGGGAGCGCTGCCGGGGCTGGAGGCGGGGTCGTCGGCGCGGCCGCATTCTGCTGGTCCGGTGTCTGCGCTTGTCCTGTAGCGGCAACCAACGTCATCAAACAAAGTAGTCCACCACAGATCATCTGTTTCCGAACCGCTAAAATGAGAATTGCCATCGTTACGAACGCGAGATCCAGCATTTGACCGCCTATTCCACGTGCATGAGTACGACCTGGTTGGCGAGAGAACCCCGGTCGATTCGAAGCTCACCGCGACTCTTCATGGTCATCACTAGTTCAAGCGTACGGGGCGGGGCATAAGGAAGTCGTAAAGAAAGGGTCAGGAATGAATCAAGGTGGTAGAGCACGGCGGTCAGCCGTCCGCGATCAGCTCTGGCGTTTGGGTGTTTCGCAGCCTATCCCCGAAAACCTTAAACTATAGAATCGGCAACGAACACGGAAAGCATGGAACTCGATTTTCGAACCTTAGCGTTATTGCTTCTGATCGCCGCGGTCGTGGCAATGCTGACCCGGCGGCTGCGCCTCCCTTACAGCGTCGGCCTCGTTGCCGCAGGAATCTTTCTGGCAGTGTTGCCGTTCGCGCCGAAGGTCAGCCTGACCAAGGACCTCATTTTCACAGCGCTTTTGCCGCCGCTCCTTTTTGAAGCGGCGTTCTATATTCATTGGGACCAACTGCGTCGCGATTTTTCGGTGATCGTCGTCTTGGCAACCCTGGGCGTTGCGCTTTCTGCGTGCGTTACCGCACTCGGAATGCGCTATCTGGCACACTGGGAGTGGCTCGGCGCGCTGGTGTTCGGCGTTCTCATCAGCGCGACCGACCCGGTTTCGGTCATCGCCACTTTCAAGGAAGCAAAGGCCCAGGGTCGTTTGCTGGTGCTCGTCGAGGCCGAGAGTCTTTTTAACGATGGCACGGCCGCGGTTGCCTTCGGCGTTGTTGTCGCTATGGCTTCAGGCCGGCAACTCACGTCGCTTGAAATCACCGCCATGCTTCTGAAAACGATCGGCGGTGGCATTTTATGCGGCGCTGCCGTCGCTCTTGGAGCGCTTCTGCTGGCCGGACGAACCGACGACCACCTCGTCGAAATTGCCTTCACGACCGTCGCCGCCTACGGCTCGTTCCTCCTTGCGGACCATTTCGGCTTGTCCGGTGTATTGGCCACGATCACCGCTGGGCTTGTCATGGGCAATTTCAAGTCGTCCGGCGCCATCTCCGACCGGGGAAAGGAGGCTGTTCAGGCATTTTGGGAATACGCCGCCTTCGTCGCGAACTCGCTGGTGTTCCTCCTGATCGGAATGCACGAAGCCCGTCAAGACTTCGTGGCGATTTGGCTTCCAGCGGTTATCGCGATCGCGCTGGTGACGCTGGGCCGGGCGGTTGCGATCTATCCCTGCTGCTTTCTGTTTTCACGCTCTTCGCTTTGCGTCACGATGAAACACCAGCACATCCTGCTTTGGGGCGGCTTGCGAGGGGCGGTGGCGCTTGCCCTAGCCCTTGGACTTCCGCCCGAAGTCCCGCAACGCGAGAAGATCGTTACCATCAGCTTCGCCGTCGTCGCGTTTTCGGTCTTCGCTCAAGGCCTGACGATGGCATCGTTTCTGCGCAGAATGGGCGAGATTCCACGTTGACCGACGTTACTTCTTCGGCGAGATGAAAGCCGATGGGCGCCGGTGAATGGTCGATCGTGATCATCCCCATGTTGACGTGCGGCATATTGGAGCGCACATCGAAGTTGCGCAGTCCGTTGAAGCCGGAAGGGGGGCGTTGAAGCTCTTGTCTACGTACCCGTCGAACATGAAGCTGAACTCCGTACCCCATTGCCTGAGGGGCGAAGGAGGCGGCGGAACTGGTGCAGGCGCGGCAGCCGGCGTTGGTCCGGCCGGGGGGTTATCGGGCGTCTGCGCCTGAACGCCGACCGCACCTCCCAAGAGAAACCCCAGGACCAGAGTCGTGCAATACGTTCCCCGCATGATACTCCTTCAAAGCTTTGAGCCGGAATGGAGCTTACGCATGGATGGCGCCCGGGTGGTCGCGAGATCCTGCATTTGTCCACCTATTCCACGTGCATGAGCACGACCTGATGACCGTCGCGGGCCAGCGCGTGCGCCAGCTTTTCTTCCACCGTTCGCCACGGACGTTTCCGCGTCCCCACCAGCACCGTCGCCGAGGGCTTCAGCGCATGCCGGAAGCCTTCTTCGTGGCTCCGCGCCAGCACCACTTCCGCGCTTACGGGCAGCGCGCACCGGCTGGCAAGCTCCACTAAACATGGCGACGTTATTGTTCGCGCCACAACCGCTTGCTTACGCGCGCGGCTCCGTACGGCGCCGATTCGGAGCCGCGAACG
>OCTA010006429.1_pt1 | contig 10017 bp, 6 predicted proteins | sample 1538991 | NCBI WGS metagenome assembly OCTA01 (sample SAMEA3539302, study PRJEB22396) | soil metagenome | biome: tundra; feature: field; material: soil | place: USA | collected 2010-05 | depth 0.15 m | reverse complement strand
TTTTCGTAAGCGGTTGGAAACGCAGGGGCAAGAATGGCTCCTCAGGTAGGACTCGAACCTACAACCCTCCGGTTAACAGCCGGATGCTCTGCCATTGAGCTACTGAGGAGTGGAGGCACGCTAGCAGCGTGCCGATCTTACAGAAAAATCATATCAGAGGCGACCGCGATTGGGAACACACACAATACAGCGTCGCATCCTTCGCCGAGGGTTTTCTCCGCTTGCCTCCCGCCACCAACTGCTGTTCCGCCGCCGGCCTAAACCTAACCGGCCCGGTCCGCGTTCCGTCTCTTTCTTCCAGGCTCTCCGCACTCCGCCAGTTTCGTCGTGCAGCGTGTTAGTGGATTCCCTTTTCGTTCAGAAATGGTCCGTATTTCTTGTCCGTCTCCATGATGTGATGGCAAAGCCACTTCTGCAGAAACTGCATCAGAGCCACGGCCACGCCTGGTTTGCCGGCCTGGAAGTCCTCTTGAAACTTGAGTACCTGCTCGACCAGCGCTTTGTGCTCAGCCTGGTGCGCCCCGAGCTCCGGGTACCCGGTCATATTCATCGCCACTTCTTCCGCGGCAAAATGGGAAGCCGTGTAGTCGATCAGCCTCTGCAAGATCTGGCCTGCAACCTCCTTGCCGCAACCCGCAAGCAGTGCCTCATTTAGCTCGTTCGCCGCGCGAAATAAGCCCCGGTGCTGGCGATCAAAACTTGCGACTTGTACAGAGTACATTTCCTCCCATTGAAATACGCCCATGGGGCTTCCCCCTGAAGTCGAACGATCGTCCCCACTGAATCGGAGCAGTCTTCACTCTCCAGACTACGGATGTCGTTTGCGACTACCCAGATCACTGAAGGCCGTCGATCTTGCCGAGAGGGCGCGTCCATCGGGCCACGGTTCTGCTAACCTAATCCTCGGCGCTTCGTCCACAACAGGCGTGAGGTGTTTATGCTGGGAGGCCTGCGTTTGCTGACTTTTTTCCTGATTCTTCTTATCGGCGTGGTTGCCCTCGTCTATGCGGAGGATTCCCCGGCCGAGGATTCCAGCGCTCCTTCCGGTTTGGCCGGTCCTCCGAAAGCCAAAGTCGCTCCGGTCGAGGACACCGTCCAAGGGCACAAAATCGTCGATCGCTACCGCTACCTGGAAGACCCGAACGATCCCGACACCAAGCTCTATGTCGAGCAGGAACTCAGCTACACGCGCGCTATCCTTGACCCGCTTCCTGGACGCGACAAGATCAATGCGCGTCTCTCGCAATTGCTGGAGATTGGCACGGTTGGAGCTCCGCAGATGGGTGGCAAGTATTACATCCATACCCGCCGCGAGGGCAACCAGAACCAGCCCATCCTTTATGTGCGCGAGGGCGTGAACGGCGGAGGCGACGACCGACTCGCCGAAAAAGACCGCGTGCTGGTTGACGTGAACAAAATGTCCACCGACGGCACTGTTGCGCTCGACTGGTGGTTTGCGGCCGAAGACGGTAAGTACGTGGCCTACGGAACCTCCGCCAGCGGATCGGAAGAGAGCACGCTCCGAATCGTCGAGAGCGCGACCGGCAAGGTGTTGCCGGATACCATCGATCGCACCCGCTTCGCCAGCGTAGCCTGGATGAAGGACAGCTCCGCCTTCTACTACACTCGCCATCCTAAAAAAGGCGAGGTGCCCGACGGAGAAGAGGTCTACCACGTCAAGGTTTTCTACCACCAGATCGGAAGCGATCCCGCCCAGGATCCACTGATCTTCGGCGAAGGCCGTAAGCCGCAGGACGTTCCGAGCGTCACTCTCTCTGAAGACGACCGCTGGCTGCTGATTGATGTTGGCGAAGGCTGGACCAAGACGGAGATGTATTTGCAGGATCTACAATCGAAGAATCCTCCGCTCGAAATCACGACCGGCAAGGATTTTCTTTACGACGCCGACTTCTTTGCGGGCAAGCTCTACATCACCACCAACGAAGACGCGCCCCACTTTCGCGTTTTTGTCGCCGACGCAAGCAATCCCAAGCGCGAAAACTGGAAAGAACTGATTCCGCAGACCGACGCTGTCCTGCAAGGCGCGAGCGTGACCGGCGGCAAGCTCCTGGCGCAGTACGAGCACAACGTCGCTTCCGAACTCAAGCTGTTCGGGCTCGACGGCAAGAAGCTCGCCGACATTCCTCTGCCGGCCATCGGAGCCGTTTTCAGCGCCTCCGGCCGGTATGACCGCAACGAATTTTTTTTCGGATTCCAATCCTTCACCGTCCCGCCTTCGATCTACCGCGTTGATTTAACCGATGTGAAAAGCGCGCTCTGGGCCAAGGTTGACGCGCCCTCCATCGATCCTTCTGCCTATGACGTGCGGCAGGTCTGGTACACCTCGAAGGATGGCACGAAAATTCCTATGTTTGTCGTCAGCAAAAAGGGAATCGAGAAGAACGGCAAGAATCCAACATTGCTGACCGGGTACGGCGGTTTTAACATCTCGATGACCCCGACTTTTGACCGCAGCATGTTTCTCTGGATGGAGCATGGTGGCATTTACGCGGTCGCTAACCTGCGCGGCGGTTCCGAGTTCGGCGAAGACTGGCATCGCGCCGGCATGCTCGATAAAAAACAGAGCGTCTTTGACGACTTCATCGCCGCCGGCGAATATCTGATCGCGCAGAAATACACAGACCGCGATCACCTCGCCATCTCCGGTGGTTCGAATGGCGGCCTGCTGATGGGCGCGATGATCACTCAACGCCCCGAACTGTTCCGCGCGGTTGTGTGCCAGGTTCCGCTGCTCGACATGCTGCGCTATCAGAACTTCCAGATCGCCAAGCTCTGGATCCCGGAATACGGTTCGGCCGACGACGCCAAGCAGTTCGACTGGCTCTATGCTTACTCGCCTTATCACCACGTGAAGCCGGGTCAGGAGTATCCCGCTATCCTTTTTATGACGGGTGACACCGATACGCGCGTCGATCCCATGCACGCCAAGAAAATGGCCGCGCTCATGCAGGCCGAGGCCAAGAACGGCTCCAGCAAGGAGCGGCCGATTCTGCTGTGGATCGACACCAAAGCTGGACACGGCCAAGGCAAGCCAGTCGCCAAGCAGATCGAAGAGAGGACGGACATGTATTCGTTTCTGTTCTGGCAGTTGGGAATCAAACCCTAATCTCTATCCCTAACCTCTATCGAAGAGGCGCGCATGGCGCGTAGGTCAGGTCTGAAGTACTGCGTCGGGGCTGGTTCGGCTTCTCTGGGCCAGGATAGCGTTCAGTTTCGCCAGCACTTCAAAGGCATCGGCTACGTAAAGCACGTCCGCTTTTCCTCGTGCCCATCCGCAGTTCGGGTCGAGATTCACCGCACGGCGCTCGTTGATGAACCGCCAGCCCACGACATGGGGCTCCTCGCCATGGCAACACGCGGACAAACCCTTGGGATGGCGCGGCGTCGATCCGGTCTGGCCGACCTGGTTCAGATGGGTCATGAAACCGAGCACCGCCTGACTCTCTCCCGTTTGATCGACTAGCGATTTGCTGCCGCCGAGCGATGCGCCCGAGGCGCGAAGGAATTCGAGAATCAGCGTTTCCGCTTGATCGATATGGGTCTTTCCGTCGGCCTGCTTCTTGGTCCAGCCCGCGCCCGCCACAAATAACAAGTTGGCGTCGGGGCGGATGGTTTGTGCGTCGCTCTTTGGAGCGCGGACGCCGCTGACGACCGTTCTTGTGGCCGCTTGCGGGAGTGTTACCGGAATCTGTTCGACATTGGCCGCGCCGAGTGGTCCGGTCGATGCAGTGATAACCCAGGCCGCTTCGCAGCCGGACTCGAGCAACACGATCCAAGGGCGGGTGTCGCGGCGAATGACTGCTTCGATGCGCTGGCGATAGTACCAGCGCGTTGCGCGCAGTTCGCCGTTGACGGCTTCGAGCGCGGTGACATGCGTGTCCACACATCCGTTCAGACGATGCGCCACTCCGGGCAGAACGCGCGCGAACCGTGAAGTTGCGGGCGCGAGAATCAGGTCAGCTCCGGCGGCGCGGCAGATTGCCTCCGCCGCCGCCGCATCGCTGGCGTAGCGCGCGGTCGCGAAGTCGGGGCCTGAGACGGCAAGAATTCGATCGGCTCCGGCGGCGGAAATCGTTTCTGCCGCGGCAGTTACGTCCTCGCCGATTAGACCGATGGTCAGGATGGAGCCGAGCTGCTTCGTCAACTTCACGGCAACGCCCAGGACTTCATACGATGACTTGGGGAGCGTGTTGCCAGCTTCCGAAATGTGAGCCAGAAATAAAATGCTTTGTGACATCAGAGTTTTGATCTCCGGTATCCAAATCCAGCGCCTGAAGGCGCGTTGATGCTAATGCACTTGCGGCATGCCTGAAGGCATGCCCTGATACGAATCTGACTTACACTACAGGTTACTAACTAACAAGCTGCGGAAAAACTTGCGCTTTGTATCAGGGCATCGCTTTAGCGATGCCGTAAATCGATCGGTCCCAATCGCCCCTTTAGGGGCTGCGATTGGAATGTTGATTTTGCCGTCTACTTGCCGATCCATTCCGCAATCTCGCGCGCGATCTGCTCGGCCGACAGGTCTTTGACCACGCGCGTCTGGCGCTGTTGTTTCGGCGGGCTCGCGCTCAGGAAGTGCAATCCACCAGCCGGCAGCGGCACGGACTTCGCCCGCTGCAGCGCGGGCATCACCGTGCGCATATTCGCCATCCCCACCTGAGGATTGTTGCGCGGTTCCGGCAGATTGCCGGTCGCCCAGCCGAACAAAGCCGGCGGACCCGGGCACACCGAAACCTGATGACGCCCACCCTCGATCCGCTCCAAGACTTCGAATGAACCGTCGGCTTGAACGTCGTCCAGAACTCTGATCTGGTCGACACCTTGAAACTGATCGAGAATCCCGAGCCGCTCTCCGACCAACTGCATGGTGGCGCCTGCGCCGCGCGACGCCGATTCCCAGCCGCCGAATACGAGCAAGCGCGAGCGATCGAGACCGGGGATGCTCTGGATGGTTTCCGCCAGAAGCGCAGCCGTGGCATGCGCATCGGCAAAGCCGCTGGCGCTCGAATCGACCGCAACCAGTTCAAAGCTAACTTTCTGGGCAATCGTCATCATCACCTGCTGCAGTTTTGCTTTTGGTCCGACGCTCACCAGCCAAACTTTGCTATTGCTGCCCGCGGCCTTGGATGCCAGGTTGGCGGCTTCATACAGGGCATGAGCCGCCCAGGGATCCAGCACGGCGGGAAGCATCATTTCGTTTTTCAGCGCGGGACCGGTTGGGGTCTGGACCGGCTCCAGCGTTTGCAGCGGGTCGGGCACAACGCTGCCGCAGACTACGATGTGATATCCGTTTGTCATTCGATTCCTGTCAATTTAGTAATCTACGTTCGATCATTTTCACAATCAAGGATATAAGCGATGGAGAAACGGGTGCCTCGCCCGTTCCGCCGGGCGGGACGCCCGGCTCTCCATTCGCCATCAATTCAGCGTCGAGTGCAGGCCGCCCGCGCCGGCGTTAAATTCAACGTTACCCTGTGCGCCGTCGCCGTCGGCCGCGCAATTCCACAGGCACGCGCCACAGTAAACACACTTCTCACGATCAAAGGCAGGCACTGCGTCTTCGCCGCGGGTGATCGCCTGCCCCGAGCACATCTCCACGCACAACTTGCTTTCACAGGCACGGCAGAGTTCCGGACGACGAAAGACCACATGATTCCGATAGCCCGGCGACGCCTGCACGCCTCCGCCCATGAGCAGCGCATCCTGGTGTGAGATAAGCAGCTTGCCATCCATCGGAATCTGCGGCCAACCACAGCGATCCATGATGCGGTCGTGCAGCGAAGTGCCCTGGGCGGCGCATTCCTCCTGCATCTGCTTCAGCTCGGGCGGCGAAATCCGCGATCCGTAAGCATCCTCTAGCGAGGGCAGCCCGCGAGGCGATGGACGAGAGGCTGGCGTGATACGGCCACCGGTCAAACCCGCAACGGCCATGCCGAGCATTCCCGCGAACACGCCCGTCTGGAATCCGTTGCGCGACTCGGCCGCGATCTTCGACTCCTCATCGACCCAGCTCTCGCGGCGGCGGCGCACGTAAGTTGCTTCAAGATTTTCGCGGGTGAACGCACGCTTTTGCTCGGTCAGCTCGATGACCGCTTCCGCCAGTTGCACCCCTGTGGTCCAGGCTTCATCCACTCCCGATCCCGCCAGCACATTCGTGCTTCCCGATCCCTCGCCGATGCGGGCATAGCCTTTGCCTGCGAGATAGGGCTCGCCCTGGCGGCCCGATTCCTGCAGCGACTTCGCTCCCCACGACTTCAGGCTTCCACCCTCGAGATAACACCATAAATAAGGATGAAGCATGAAGTGCTGCAGGTAACGATAGGCCGTGCGCACGGGACTGCGAAACCACGACGGAACAAAGATGCCAACCGAAGCCAGCCTTTCGGGATGAACGTAGAGAAACCCGAAAATTTCCGGCTCCGGAAACCCGATGGTATGCAAGACAGTGCCGGGCTCCAGTCCACTATCTTCGCGGAGTTCGATCACCATCTTCATGCCGAGCGCCCACTCGCGGGACTCGTGGCCTGGCGGCATTCCGATATGCGCGTCGATCTTGCGGCCAACCGCTCCCACCGGACCGTCGCCCACCACCGTCAGCGCCGCGCGCAGATCCATGCCCGGCGTGAACCCTGCCACCGGATGCCCCTGCAAATCAGTCCCTTGATCGGCAAGCCGCACACCAGCAACCGCGTCTCCTTCAATCAGTGGTTCGGCGACCGGCATACCCGGCCAGATCTGGACCACGCCGGACGCTGCCACTTGATCGCTGACCCACTGGTTGAACTGACCAAGTGACAGCACGAGGCCCTCGTGTTTCTGCATGAACGGAGGGGTAAATGGCAGCTCGAACGCCTCATGCTTCAGCCCGAATATTAAGCCAAGTGAGCGCAGCACGCGGTCGGCAGCTTTGAATGTGAAGGAGCGGCGGCTTGCCCGTACGGGATCGAGCAGGTATACGAGCTTCTCCTTCTTCACGGCCGCCGCCATTGGAATCTCGGTGAGATCTACGCCGGGAAAACTGCCGCGTATCCCACGGGCCCGCGTGGCCGCGCCCGAGACTCCGAAACCCAGCCCGTCGGCACGCTCGTAGCAGATTACCTGCAGAGGCAAGCCGGGAGATGTTGTACTCTCCAGCCGCACCGACCCATCCGCATTCAGCAAGCTGCGGCTCAACGTCGTCAGGAATCCGCCCATCGCGGGGCCGAAGCCCACACAGGCGATGTCGACGGTCATCTCTTGGCGCTCGATCGCAGGAGTCGGTTCTTGGGGAGTGGCGCTCATGAGCCTGTTGTGGAACTCCAATCTCTGCCCTCAGCGGCTAAAGCCGCCATCAATTTGCGGCGCTTACGGCGCGGCTAAAGCCGCCCCTTCAAAACAAAATCAAGATCACACCTTTTCCGAGGCCTTGGAACGCATGGTTTGATACGAGCCCCCCTTGCACCGGCGCTCATGCGGGGTAATCCAGCGCCTCCGGAATCATGAGCTTCGAAATCGCCTCGGCGGCCCGGTCCTTCGATAGCCGGCAGCCCGTGAGGCAAGTGGAGAGCTTCGTTTGCAACGAGAGAAACTGCTCGGCTCCATTGCACTTCGCGCAGGGACCGGCTTTCTTCGGATGCGCGCCATCGCTGCCGATGACATCCAGGCCGTAGGAACCAATGCCCGGAATGATGCCCTCGAGAGAATCCAACTCGTCCTGCTGGTAGCAGCCGCGGTATCCGGCTTCGTCCCACGCGGGGTGACGGTTGTATCCGAAGACCAACTCAGCGCAGATGCGGGCCACTTCTCCACTGGCCCGCGCCGACTGCACGTGGCACAGGTCGGTCATAAAATTCACCAGGCCTGCCAGCCCTTCAGCAACGGCAGGGTCGCTCGCTCCACGCCGCTCCAGTTCGAGCGCGTCGAGAATCTGGCAGCGCGCCGCTAGCAGCCAGCAGAGCGCGTCGGCCAGTGGGAACGTCACACCCTGGCGCGCGCTCTGGTACAGACGGCCGCCGTCGGCATCGGTGCTGCCCTGCAAACGCTCGAGCGTCCACAGCCACATTCCCATGGCCGTTGCCAGCGCGCATGCACCGGTGCCGGGACGCTCGCTCGCGATCCCGCGCATCTCCCTGATCCACGCCTGGAACTGCGCCCGGAAAAGCGGGTTGGTCATGGTGATGGAGAGTTGGCGCCGTTGCACGGCTTCCGGCCCTTCGTAGGTCGCTTCCAGTTGCGCATCCATCCACTTGTTGCCGAGGAAGCCCGGGCAGTCTTCCGTGATGCCGTACCCGCCCATCAGGCTGACCGCCTCGCGCATCATCTGCGCGCCCCAACCGGTGTTCCACAGCTTGGTTGCGGGGCAAAGCACGTCGGCCAGCGAGTCCAAAAGAACGAAACGCAGAAGCGCATCCGATTCCAGTTGTGCCCGCTTGGCGTCGTTGGCAGGCAAGCCGCCTGGCAAGCGCACGAGATCCGCCGCTCGTTCCGACGCGGCACGTTGCAGCTTCGCCCGCGCTCTGGCCGTGCTGACTCCCTGCGCCGCCAGCAACTTGTCAGCCTCGCGCTCCAACGGATCCAGTTCATCAAAGGCCCGCGCCGCCGCAAATCCAAGCGCTGCTCCGGCCTCGCCGGTCGCCCACACATCCACCAACCTGTGCAGCGCGTCTTCGCGAGCCTGCAGCCCGAGTTCATAACGCACAGATCCCGGCGTCGCCGTCTCCGCGCCACGGAACCGCCCGCGCTGATACCGTATCACCGGCTCGACCGCAGAGAGCAATTTCGCCGCCGTCATGATGCCCACGGTCACGCGCGTCCGGCGGAACACGGCTTCAATGACCTCGCTGTGGTTGTAGCGCGGCACGATGACGCCATCTTTCACGTCGTAGCCGCCGACAATTCTGCTCGCCGGAATACGCAAGCTGAAAATCGGATCGCCGGTCGAAGAAAGCTGATGCACCAGTTTTCGCGTGGGCGTGCCGCGATCGAATGTTCCGGGATCGCCTTCTTCCAGGATCACCATGCAGCTTCCCTTGATCCGCTCGTCGCCCGAATCCACCGCCGCCGTCACAAAATTGGCAAACCCGATATTGGTAATGAAGCGCCCGCGCTTTTCCACCTGCAGCGTTGGCTCTTCTCCTTGTTTCCACTCGGCGATGCGGATTTTTCCATTCAGCATGCCGGTATCCACGCCGACATAAGGGATGGGCTCGGTCAGGCAGAATGCTCCCCGCCAGGGTTTGCGATCCTCTCCAGCCTGAGGCGGTGCGGCCAACTGCATGTACTTGGTTTGCTGCTCGGGTGTGCCCCGCTCGTGAATCGGCGCCAAGGCCAGACAACCCGCCAGGCTGGCGGTTGCGGCCCCACCGTCCACCCATGCCAGTTCAAACGCCACCAGCGCCAGCGCCAGGTTTTTCGGACCCGCGATGAAGCCGCCGTGCTCGGGCTCCATGAAGACGGCCGTGATCCCGGACGCATCGAACGCCTCCAGCAGTTCGGCCTTGGCCGGTGTCCACTCATGCGAATTTCGGCCGCCATTGGCCACCAGTCGCGCCACCGGACCGCGGGCCACCGCTCGTGCCGATTGCACCAGCATCTGCAAGTCGTAACGGTCGGCAAATCGCCATTGAATCTGGCGCGCCGCATCGGAAGGAAGCGTCCGCAGCAGTTCTGGCTTGACGGGGGTGGCAGTGGAAGCCATGGCCTTACTCCTTTGGGAAGTGTTCGTTTGCGAAGTGGACGTTCCGATTCTGCCGTCGCATGACCGTCCGGTCTGTGATGTACGTCATAAGGGGCTGTGATCTTCGACCATCGCTCTGCCGACCATCGCTCCGCTGGCTCGCACCACGTCGGCAGCCGAACGCTCGCATCGCAAACCAAGCTACTACCCGCCAGCCCGATTCGTCCAACAGTTCACGCGAAGATGCTAAATTAGATGTTTCATGTCTGCCCCCAACTCTCTCTTTGTTCGCGCCGCCAAGGCTCAGCCCACCGAACGCACCCCAGTCTGGTTCATGC
>OCTA010006428.1_pt1 | contig 10018 bp, 9 predicted proteins | sample 1538991 | NCBI WGS metagenome assembly OCTA01 (sample SAMEA3539302, study PRJEB22396) | soil metagenome | biome: tundra; feature: field; material: soil | place: USA | collected 2010-05 | depth 0.15 m | reverse complement strand
GCGTTAGATGAAGAGCCTCAACTTTTTGCTGTAGGCGCCATCGTTGATCGCCTGCTCCGACCATCACGAAACGAACGTCGGGCCGCGCGCCGGCGACTATCGCCGCTACCTCGAGGAAAAGGGGTAAGTCTTTTTCAGGCGCGAACCGACACGCCGTACCTACAGTTTGTAAAGACCGTGGGATGCCCAGACGTTCCTTCGCGGTCCCCCGGCAGATGTTGGGAGAAAAGGCGCGCGTGTCAACGGGGTTTGGTATGACGACAACGCGATCAGGGGGAACCCCTGTCCAAGCCAGATCCTTGGCGGTGGCATCCGAAACGGCGACAAACTGGTGATATGCACTGCGGAATATTCTGTAAAACAGGAAACGTTTCGCTCCTCGGTAATGTTGTCTGATGGGACCATGCTCTTGACAGACTTTACGGGCTTGCTTTCCTGCGAGAACGATTCCTAATGTGACCAGAACAGATATGGCGTGGTTGTGAATAATATCAAAGGAGTGGTGTCTAAGAAACTTGCAGAACCTAAGTAATGCAAATAGGTCAAAGCCAGAACGTGCGCCGATTTCTGTGACATGAACATCCTGACTCGATAGGGAGTCGATCAGCCGACTTGATCTCTGAATCACACATATGTCGATCGTGTGTCCAGAGTGTTTGATCTGGCCGATCAGATCTGCAAGATTTAACCCGATCCCTCCCAGTTGTCCCCACCAGATGATATGCAACATCCTGAGACCCGTTTTCGATGGCGCATTTGCGGTCGGTTTAGCCGGCTGCTCAACCACGAGATGCCTCCACGTTCACTGCAAATCCTGACTTGAAGTCCCAGCCAGGATCTGCGCGCGGGCTGGACCGTGGAATAGGGTCCGTGTTGGCACGGGACGGTGGTCGCGTACGTCCGTCTGGCCTATCTGTAAACCGATGCCTACGAACAATACCCAGAAAACATTGTTGTGGGCGACGATTGTGTTATCAGTGAAATTATAGAAGAACATGAATGCAAAATAGCACAGGGGCCATAAACACAAATATCCGCTTTGACTGCGTGCCGAACGTAGAGCTCGCGTGAAGTACTGCAGGAAGAGCAGTGCGAATATCGTTATGCCGACACATCCTAATTGAAGCGTTAGGTCCAGAAACCCATTGTGTGCGTGTTGCACAGCCCAGTGCACTTGCTCCGTAACGGATTCCGAGTCGCTGCCCGGCCCAAGCCAGAAACCACCGTATCCGTATCCGAACCACAGATGCCTACCGATAGGCGCCGCGAGGGCACTCCAGATCTCCGTTCGACCAGTCAGCGTCGCGTCCCGGCCGAGCAATTTGAATACGGAGTCCGTGTTGGCACTCAAGAGCGCCACCGCACAGGTAGCGAGCGCCAGTGACAGGCAGGCGGCCTCGATCAGAAGGCGTTGCGGGAGACGGAAAAGGCTGAGAACCATAAACGACACCCCAACGGCCAAAAGCACAACAACAGCGGTTGCGGACCGCGAGAGCACTACGGCTCCAAGGGCAAGGACGATGGCAGTGTGCCAAAACCATCTTCGGGAGCGCGGCTGTTTGCTCATGAAGAAGAACACGATGACACTCAGCACGGCGGCGCGGCCAAACTCGTTTTTTTGATCGAAGACTCCGCGCCAGGCAACGGCCATTTCGTTGTCAGTGCCATATGCAGGAATGCAGAGGGCGAAGGCAAAGCTCGCGCCTATTGCAATAGTCATCGTGAGTGATAGCAGTTTTAGCTGCTCCAGGGGCTCGAAACGAACGCCAAAGTATGCTCCGAACAGAGTTGTCGCCAGCAACAGTACTGCGCGCTTTGCGCTCGACGCCGGTTCAGGTGACCACGAAGCACTTACCGCTGAAAGCGCGATCAGGCTGACAAGCAGCTTGTTGCGCCGGAATGCATCAATGAGCGCGCTGTATCTCGGTAGTCCAAATGCGAGGAGGACAAGGTACACCGACACTGCCACCGCAGTTTTGACGGGATCGCTGGCTGTCACAGCAAAAGTGAGAGGATCCCGATGGGGATTCTCGATGAGGGTAAGCCCGGCGTCGGCGAAGAACAGCAGCGCAAAGACTACAAACGCTTTCTCGATTATGTTGCGCACTTGAACTCTAAGTGATCAGCAGACTGGGCTTACCAGCGAAGTACAGCGCCGAGTCCGCATCACAACTCTTGGGGACAATCAGCGCTGGCAGCAATAAGGCGACTAACAGTCCATCCGCTGCCATATGAAACACTTGCCCCCTAACAGGGTTGCTAGCCGCCTTCGACGTCTTGCTGAACCTTTGCCTCGTCCCGCGTACTCATTGCACATTTCTAGGAGGAGTGCACTCGTGAGATCGACGGCGGGCCGAACAGATCATCGATGAAGTCCTTGCGTCGGACAAATCTGCAGCGCGAAGCCATATCGCGTCGACTCCGCTATCCCCCGATGGCCCCCGGTGGTAGCTTCTCGGCTACGACCACGTAGCCGAGCGGAAAAACCCGCTTGCTCCGCTCTGAGAGTTTTTTTGCGAACCACGTGGCGTCCAACAACGAGGCAGCGATATGAAGCGGCCGAAGTATTACAGGCAGCGGGCGGGGAAGGCTTTCAAGAGCCTTGGCTATGAGGTCGCACAGGATTTCCGGAAGACCGCCGTACGCTTGGAGTTCCACAACGCTCAGGCTGCTCAACTGGCACATTCGTTGCAATGCAAACTCCGTGTACCGGTGGTAATCGTGCGGTGCTTCGTGAACCCAGTAAAAAAATGGGACGCCGATGATCAGTTTCCCGCCCAACCGGAGGATTCGCGCCGCCTCGCAGATCGCGCGTGCAGGTTCCGCGAGGTGCTCCAGAACATCGGTGAGCAGAATGGTGTCGAAGCTTCCGTCCTCAAATGGCAGGTTACCGCCGAGATCGACCACGACGTCGAGATGAATACTGGGGTGAAGGGTATTTGCCCAATCGATGCAGATGTTATCCTGCACGAGGCCGCGGTAAACCCCGAACAGCGGAACGTATCCGCAGCCCATATCCAACAGCCGACCCCGAGCATGCGCGCGAATCGCTCGTTCATACCATTCAGCAGCAATATCGGCAATGAAGCGGGAGCCGATCGCCACCTCCCTGCGGTCTCGCGACGCCCTGAGACCACGCGCGGTATTGACGAACTTCGTCGGCTGCCAACGCTCGGTGTTCTTCACACGATCCCGCCCATCGTGAGTGATCGCGGTTTCAGATGCTCCAAGGGCTTCAAGCGAACGGGTAGCACGCCGTGCTTTGGCTTCGCTGCCAAGAAGCACTTACAACTGACCGCGAGACTAGGCTGTCGAGCGGTTTCTTGCGTCAAAATAACGCTCTGTCTCTCGGCGGTCCAAATGCGAGGGGGACAACGTACACCGACAGCGCCACCGCAGCTTTAGCAGGATCACTCTTCGCCGCATCAACATTGAGGGATCCCGAAATGCACTCTCGACGAGAGAACGCCGTGCGTCCGCAGAAACAGCATCGCAACAAGCACAAAAGAGCTCTCGATTATGTTGCGCATTCGCAGCATAAGTGATCAGCAGTTGGGATTTAGTCGGCTTAAGGACAGCGCCGAGGCCGCCTCGCGGCGTCTAAGAACAATCAGCGCTGCCAGGAATAGACGCCTAAGCAGACCATCGCTGCCGTATGAAAGCTTGCCCATAACTGGGTTTGGTCGCCGCCATCAACATCTTGCTGAGGCCTTGGCTCGTCCCGACTACAGGCGCGGAACGGTTGCCGAGTCTTGGAGAACGTTACGGCCGAGATGTGCCGATCCTACGACTTCAGCCTTGATTTTCGGGGTAACAGAACCCGCGCGCCGCGAGGAAGTGGCTGCGACAGGCGGGTGCTGCTCATAAACGATTTGAGCATGAGGATTACACTCTACCGCTTGTTCGTCAACGTTCATAAGGATCCATCATTTCAGATTGCAAGCGTCGCGGTCAGGTTCCGGCTAGATCGGATGTTACCACAGCTGTTGCAACCTGGGGACTTCCGGGAGCGCTCCTACAGGCTAGATGATTCGCGGCGAACCATAACACCAGGCCCAGTAGAGCATCGCTGGCGATGCTCGACCATGCAGCGCCTCGCCAGCCGTAAGCTGGTATGACCCAGAAGTTGACAAGTATGTTAAACACTGCTACGCCTACCTGGATCAGACTCCGCAACCCCAGGTGTCCCGCTCCCGTCAATGAGTCGCCGATGAAGTAGTGAAGTGTCTTCAAGACTGGGAGCACAGCGAGCCAGCGCAGAGCTTCTGTTACCTCCACGTATTCGTGGCCGAGGATCCACGGAACTACCGGCGCGCCGACTAACACAGCGGCAGAGACACACAACGAGTAGGGTATAATTCGCTTGAGCAATCCACGGCCGTAATGCATGGTTGCGTGGATGCCATCCTTCCCGTGACGGAAGAAGCCTGGGTAGGCCGCACTAAGGAGAGCGCCTACCGGGAGGAATGCGACGTCGATGAGGCGGTAGGCCGCTCCATAGATGCCGGTGCCCTCCAGGGTACCCAGCCGCGCCAACATGGTCTTGTCGATGTCGTTGTAGATCGTCTGCGCTGATAAGCCCACGGAGAAGTTGAAACCCTCCCAAAGCTCGTCCCTAATCCGTCGTAGCCGCAGTGTGGGCGTCCCTAGCAACCGAAAAACGCAACCGAGCGCCACCATGCTGGAGAAAATCGATGTTAGGAGGTATGCGACCGACCATGCCATCAGTGTTGGCCGATGGAGCACCACGACAACGGCGATTCCGATCAGATGCATTAAGCTGGCCAAGACGTTTAGCGCGGCTGTCCAGCCCAGCCTCTCCAATGACCAAAACGCCACGCCGGCGACCCCTACGTATGGGACCACAAGGACGTTTGAGGCCAAAAGGATGATGACTATGGCCGGCGTAATTGCGCGCGGCAATACGACGAGGCACACAGGGACAAGCAGCGCAGATAATACCAGCCCCGAAAGTAGCGTCACTGCGAGGAGATTTCCGAGAGATTCCGCGAACAGCATTCGATCACGAGCAACGTGCTTGATCATCAAGCAGGCGCAGCCATTGCCAACGAATGGAGAAAGAACGGCTACCGTCGCAGTCACTGCTACGAACATGCCGTACTGCTGAGGTCCCAAGTATCGCGCCATCAGGATGAAATAGGCCGCCTGAATGACGAGCTGCGCGCCTTTCCCCAACAGCATCCATGCAGTATTGCGGTGGATGTTGGCGGTGGCATTCCAAAGTTGTATTAGCTGCTTCATGCTCCGCCGCAGGGGAGGACGAGTTGACGTTGATCTACGCACCTGTAGTACACCCCGGATCTTTGCTTAGCGGGTATGGCAAAGGGTCGTGCCAACATGACGTGCCAAGGGATGGGCTGTGCGACTGCTTGCTCGGCATCACTTTCCCTCTTCAAGCCGTTATTGGAGGTGCTTTGTATTTCTCCGTGTTCTGCGTGATGTGAAAGGAGGGATCTCGAAACCGAACTACACGGCCAGGATTGCCTACTACTACCGCGAATGGGGGCACGTCTTTCGAGATGACCGCACCCGCTCCCAGAACACTGCCGGATCCGATAGTGACTCCAGGTAGAATGATCACGCGTGCGCCGATCCACACATCGTCGCCGATGTTCACCGCCGCAACTGGCCTGTTCCCTTGGCGAATCATCGGTATGTCGGTCCGAGCTATGCAGTGGTTCGTTGTGTAAATCAATACTTCCGGCCCCATCATTACATTCGTGCCTATCCGGGTGTCGCCGTGTACAAAGCACCTATTTCCGATACTCGAGTTAGAGCCGATTGAAACCGTTCGGCGCCCAATAGATGCATCGCGTCCGACGTTTACGTTGTCCCCGCAGTAAGCAAATAGCGGGCGACTTATCCAGTACCTAATCGTGCGCCACAGGGCTCCTCCGGGCGCAGTCGAAGGGGGGAGGTAACGCCCCACCGCGTGGTACAAAAAGAAGTGCACAATGTAATTGGCAGACGCGAAGGCATTCATGAGATTATACAGCTTATTCCGTGGGCAGGATGGCCGGACCCATAAAGTACCGCATGTAGTACCGAAGATCCACGGAGCGGCCGCCGACCATCCCACGGTCGGCTAATAAGGCGCTGCCGAGCGGTGCGTCGGGTGAAGAACCCAGAATTCAAATGCTTCGAACGATTCTGAAAGAGTGTACCCGTTCGCGCTCACATACCAAGAGATTCTGCCCTCCGGGTCGTAGAGATCGTGCCTTGACAGCAGGACGGCACTAGGCTTACGCCGGAGGTGCTCGCCAACCGGATTTCCAATCATCAGCATGGATGACCCAGTGTCCCGGTCCTTGTCCGCGAGGACCCCGTAGTAAAGAGCGGTGTGGCGGTCGGCCGCCCATAGGACGGTCATGCCGGCGCTGATCTCGCGCTTTGCTATTGCCGCGGCGTGGCGGTAATTGTCTGGTCGGTGGCGCGCTGCAAGGCGAATCTGACCCGCGGAACCTATTGAAACGATCACAAACCCCGCTACCAGGGCCTTGCCAGGAAGGCCGCGCTTCCAGCACCTTTCAAGAAGCCACCCTGCAAAACAAATCACCAAAAGCATAAGCGGGGTCAGATGCCGCGGCAGCAGACGGAGGTCCAAGCAGTACGCCAGCAGCATCAGCACAACGCCAGGAGCAGCGAGGAGTCCGTAAAACACAATCCGACGTCGTTGTGTGACCTGGGGGTAAAGGTGGGTCCACGTGCGCAATAAGAGACCGGCCCAGAGAAGTCCGTATATAGCGAGCGGCGCGGAGTATCGGCCCAGAATCGCTAGGGGGTGGTCGCGCAGCGAATTTCGACCAGGTCCCAAACCTGCGAAGCCAAGAAGCTCATAGGGCACAAATGCAACGTTCATCACGCCGGTGCTCTTCACACTCCGAGCGTCCATTCCCATGTGCAACCACCAGAGATAATATGCGGCCGTGATTAAGAGGCCCACACAGAGGAGACCAAACGCCCCCGGAGATGCCCGGAAGAAAATCACCGGAAACCGCCAACTCCGCATGCACCACAGTGCGATCAGGGTGGCCACCGACCAGACGGCACCGATTATGCTCGTAGCGGACAGCAGCAAGGCCGAAACCGCCAAATAATACGCCCAGCGGCGAGTGCATTCCGATCGCTTAAGCCCAAGGCGGTATGCACCGGCGAAGAGCAGGGTCGATCCCATGAGAAGGAGGGTATAAGGCCTAGCTTGGTCTAGGTAGAACCAAACAAAGGCGTTGCTACTTAAGAATATGACTGAAAAGCAAAATCTCGGTCGATCCTCGCGGAACGCCAACCAAAGCCCGACGATCGTCAGAAGGAAACACGGAGCGTTCAACATTCTCAGTGCCCACTCTCCAGGCCCAAAGACTTTCTCCCACACCCACAACGAAAACATGTAGAGGGGTAGTAACGTGTTCTGATTATGCTCCCAGAGCATCGCCCCCCACCACGAAGAAAACGTGGGTTGAATTGCTTTATACGCGCTCCACCCTTCGTCGATCCAGAAACTGTTGCTGGAAATGGCTGCCAGAGCTACGGCTCCTGCGAGTGCGAGTGCCGCGATGAGGTATCGTGCTTCGTTTCGCGTCCCAGGTGTTCCGATTTGGGTTATGGGGTGGGTAGTTGTGGTCACGTTAGAAATGTTATATTGAATGCAACGGCTTGGTTGTGTTTGTTCGCGCGATCATCTATACAGCTCCCCACCCTTTGAGCACAGCCGGAATTGTTTTCGCCAGAATACGCAAATCGGATGCCAGCGACCAACTATCGATGTACCTGAGATCTAATGCAATCCACTGGTCGAAATTCGCATTGCTGCGCCCCTTAACTTGCCAAAGACAAGTTAGGCCCGGCTTCATACTGAAGCGCCGCATGAGTGATGCGTCGTCGAATCTGAATACGTCCCGCTTAGGGAGTGGCCGCGGTCCTACTAGAGACATTTCTGCCCGCAGCACGTTAAATAATTGTGGGAGTTCGTCGAGCGACGTTCTCCGCAGCAAACGCCCGATTGCGGTAATCCTCGGATCATTGCGGATCTTGAACACAGGGCCATCGGCTTCGTTGCTTGATTCCAACTCTGCTTGCCGTTTCTCCGCATCCGGCACCATCGTACGGAACTTGTACATCGGGAAGAGGCGTTTGTGAAATCCGTAGCGTTCCTGCGTGAAAATCGCTGGGCCCGGGCTCGTCATTTTGATCGCCGCCGCAATTGCGATCATCAGCGGCCCGAAGAGCGCCAGCCCGACAATCGCCCCGACAATGTCAATGCAGTGCTTAACAGCCAACCGGTAGTCGTCTTGTACTACCTTGAGGCTAACGACGGGCGCATTCTCGTCCGGCTCGAATTTCGGCCTCGCGAACGACAGTTGAAAAACATCGGAGAGGTATTTCGCTTCAACGCCCGCGCGCTCGCAGGTCTGAATGGCAGTCTGAATCTGTTCATAGCAGGATTTGGCCGGCAGTGCAATCAACACTTCATCCACGGGCTGCTTCATCAGAATGGCTTCTAGATCGTCGAGGCTGCCAAGCATTTGCCGCTGGACTGAGGCGGCCACCAGATGGGCGTTCGGAGAGTCTACAAAGCCCAGGACGCGCGTATAGCCATGGCCTTGCTCCCGGAGGCGTTCATACAGAGCCGAAGCACGGGGACCGCTGCCGACGATGATCAGGTCACGGCGCCCCCGCAGAGCTCGGGCGAGCCGTCCGGCGAAAGCGCGAGCGGCGAGCCGGCCACAAAGGCACGCCACAATCGCCGCAGGCAGAAAATAGAGGACGGTCCTAATCGTGAACGCACCACTCGTCGAAGTCAGCGGAAAGAGCAGCGTAAAGACGGACGCGACTGCGCAAGCCTTAGTCACTTGCGCCAGTTCTTTCCAAAAGGGTCTGGCGAGTGAGGGTTTGGACAGGCCGAATACACGGAAAGTCGCCGCCCATGTCAGAAGAAAAAGCGCGATACCGATCAGATTCTTTACGGTCACACGAATGGCCAGGAATTGGCCGAATCCATTAGGCATTCGGTCCCAATTGAGGCTGGTGAACACTCCGATCAGCACCAACAGCGCCACGGCAGCGTTCACGAGCGCATATATACGAGTTGCTATCTTGACGGTGCGAAACATTTTCAGGGATGTATGATGAGGAAGTGGAACTTACCAGGTAATAGGGTTCGCATACAGCCCGAGGTTGGCCCATTTGACGAAGCGTTCGATCTTGCTGACGCGGTTCTGGGGAACGATCAGCATGTCGCCGGGGCGCAGGTCCGGTAGCGGCTCCGTGGCTGACGTGCTCATGGAGGCCTTCAAATCCAGAATTTGGGTCTTCGCCAGATCGGGGCCGACCCTACGAAACAGGATAACCTGCGAGTGTTTGGCGCTCGCAGTCTTGAAGCCGCCCGCCATGGCGATTGCTTGAATAGGGTTGACCGGCCCACGCATCTCGAACTTGCCGGGTGTCCCTACCTCGCCGCCAACAACGAAATACGGCTTCTCAAACTCTTTCAGGACTAACGTGATCTCCGGGTCTTTCAGGCGGCGGCTCGCTCTTTCGAGGATCGCGGTCCTCACCTGTTCCAGAGTTAGTCCTTGCAGTTTAAGGTCGCCGACGATTTGCAGTGTGACGAAGCCGTCGGGCTGAATGGCGACCGTCTGGTCGAATTCCGGCGTGTACCGGTAATGGACCTCCACCACATCGGTGGGCTGGAGGCGATAACGAGGGTTGCGCTCAGGGAAGGCGCCCGGCGCCTGGCCGCCGAACAGAAATCCGGCAACGATCAACAGGACCGCGGTAAGTCGAAAGCACAGCATAATTGTCTCCTCAAAGCATGCGGTAGAGCCATCCCGGAACGGGATAGCGGCGTTTGTTGAGCACAAAACCGATGAGCGTCCCGCGGGCTTCCCGGATGACACGGGCGGCATGCTCGACCTGCTCCTTGGCAGTCCGCCCGGCTTCGACGACCAGGGCTACGCCATCGGCGGCAGAGGAGATCGGAAGAGCGTCGTGTAGGGAA
>OCTA010006426.1_pt1 | contig 10019 bp, 9 predicted proteins | sample 1538991 | NCBI WGS metagenome assembly OCTA01 (sample SAMEA3539302, study PRJEB22396) | soil metagenome | biome: tundra; feature: field; material: soil | place: USA | collected 2010-05 | depth 0.15 m | reverse complement strand
CTCCGCGCCAAAGCGGAAACCGGCGATGCCGAGTCCCAAGATCAATTGGGTGAGGCTTTCTACGCTGGCAAGCGGGGTGTGCCAAAGGATCCTGTGGAAGCGATGAAGTGGTTTCGCAAAGCTGCCGACCAGAATCACCCGGCAGCTCAGTATAACTTGGCGGTTGGCTACGAACGTGGCGACGGCGTGGCGAAGTATGAGGTGGAGGCCTACAAGTGGTATCTGCTGGCGGCGGCGCAAGGCGACAACAAAGCCAGGCGCAATGCGTCCATGCTGGAGTTGATGCTGTTGCCGGAACAAGTTGCGGAGGGGAAACGGCGGGCGCAGGATTGGCTCGAACAGCGCAAGAAGCCATCCACCAACAACCGATAATCCCATGAGAACCATCCTGATCGCCGCACTGGTCTGCACCGCCAGCATGCTTTTGCCGAGCGCCCATGCCCAGCCAAGTGACGCTGACACCCAGCAACTCACCATTCTCCGCGCCAAAGCGGAAACCGGCGATGCCAAATCCCAGTTTGTATTCGGTGCGGCATACTCCTTGGGTAAGTTTGGCTTGGCGACGAATCATGTTGAGGCGGTGAAGTGGTTTCGCAAAGCCGCTGAGCAGAATGACGCCGAGGCGCAAGTTAACCTGGGCATCTGCTACTTCAATGGCCAAGGCGTGGCGAATGATGACGTGGAGGCGGTGAAGTGGTATTGCAAAGCCGATGAGCAGAATAACGCCCTGGCGCAACACAATATGGGCGTCTGCTGCTTCAATGGCCGAGGCGTGGCGGAGGATAAGGTGGCGGCGGTGAGGTGGTATCGCAAAGCCGCTGAGCAGAATCTCGCCCAAGCTCAACACAATCTGGGCGTCTGCTATGGCTTTGGCTACGGTGTAGCGACGAATTTCGTGGAAGCCGTGAAGTGGTATCGCAAAGCCGCCGAGCAAAATGTCGCCGAAGCTCAATACAATCTGGGCGTTTGCTACGACAAGGGCCAAGGCGTGGCGAAGGATCTGGTGGAAGCGGTGAAGTGGTATCGCAAAGCCGCCGAGCAGAATCACGCCGAGGCTCAATTTAATCTGGGCGGCTGCTTCGCCAAGGGCCAAGGCGTGGCGAAAAATGAGGCGGAGGCTGTGGTGTGGTATCGCAAAGCCGCCGAACAGAATATCGCCCAAGCTCAACACGATCTGGGCGTCTGCTACGCCTTTGGCCACGGTGTGGCGAAGGATTATTCGGAAGCGGTGAAGTGGTGGCGCAAAGCCGCCGAGCAGAATGACGCCAAGGCTCAATACAATCTGGGAACCTGCTACGCCACGGGTCAAGGGGTGGCGGAGGATGTGGTGGAGGCGGTTAAGTGGTGGCGCAAAGCCGCCGAGCAGAATCATGCCGAAGCTCAATACAATCTGGGCGTCTGTTACGCCACGGGTCAAGGCGTGGCGAACGATGAGGTGGAGGCTGTGCTGTGGTATCGCAAAGCCGCCGAGCAGAATTACGCCGATGCGCAATACAATCTGGGCGTCTGTTACGCCACGGGCCAAGGCGTGACGAAGGATTACGTGGAGGCCTACAAGTGGGTTCTGTTGGCAGCCGCTCAAGGTTTCGAGCCGGCAAAGAAAACCATGACCAAGCTGGAAGGTCAGTTGACGCGGGCGCAACTGGCCGAGGGACAGAAGCGCGCGGCTGACTTCAAGCTGCCGGAGGTTCCAGCACTCGACACCCAGCAAGGCGCGGCTGATGGCAAGCCACTGGCCGATCTCCGCGCCAAAGCGGAAACCGGCGATGCCGAGTCCCAAGATCAATTGGGTGAGGCTTTCTACGCTGGCAAGCGGGGTGTGCCAAAGGATCCTGTGGAAGCGATGAAGTGGTTTCGCAAAGCTGCCGACCAGAATCACCCGGCGGCTCAGTACAACCTGGCGGTTGGCTACGAACGTGGCGACGGCGTGGCCAAATACGAAGTTGAAGCTTACAAATGGTATCGGCTGGCGGCCAAACAGGGTGACCGCAAAGCGCAGCGCAACACGACCATGCTGGAATTGACGATGTCACGGGATGAGATTGAGGAGGGTAAACGGCGAGAGAGTACCTGGCTCCTCCAGCGAAAAACGCCTTCTCCCAAGGCCCAGTGACAGAACCAGGAGAAGAAGGATGAAATACTCACGCGGAGCACCGGCAAAGAAGCTGCCCACCGGCAACTTTGTGCCGAACCCAGCCTCTTCAGGCAATGGCGCGGTGGCGCTTGTGTTCCATGTTGGACGTCCTTGGCGCGCCGTGCCTGAGAAGAGTCGTTGGAGTGAATGATGACGACCAGAAAACGAATCCTGTTGTTGGCGCTGCCGATTTTCGCTCTGCTTGCCTTTGTGCCGGCACTGGATGGCCGTCCGAAGTTGGGATGGATGCCAGCCTATTTTGCCTATCCCTTCGCGCTTGATGCTATTAAAGATGGCGAGTGGGATAGAATCCTTGCCCTTTCTACGGAAGTCATCCTAGGACATATCGGGCTGACCATTGTTCTTGCGTTTATTCTAAACCGAGCATTATTCAGGGCACACAAATGAGAGCACGGAACTCCAACCATCGTGGTCCAGGCGACGGCGAGATTGCGTCTCAGCTCAATGTTGGACGCGATCTGCCCGCCGCGCCTGACCACGAACGTCCGGCGGACGAGGTGAAGCCGATGCGCCCACCTGTCAAGAATACCGTGAGTCGAGGTGTCGTCGGTCACCTGCTGTTAGCGATGTTCGCCACGAGTGTCGCCTGCCGCGGTGTTGCCCAGGAGACCGCTGGTTGGGCCGGTGCGAAAGTTACGAAAACCGATCTCCTCACCGGCGAGACGAACACCGGCAAATTCGCCTATTTCTTCGCGTCGGTAATGACTCGCGCAGGATGTCATGTGGCCAAGGTGGAAGGGGAGCGAGGGAAGGAACTGTTCGTGCGCCGGGACGGCCAGCGGGGCAAAGCCTACGAGGATATTGCCCATCCCGTGTTTAGCCCCGACGGGAGTGCGCTTGGCTATGCCGTGCGCGCAGTCGGGGGTTCATTCTTCGTCATCAACGAACGGGAAGGTCCGAAATTCGATGAGGTCATGCCGGACACCTTCGTCTTCAGCAACGACGGCAAACGCCACGCCTATCTGGCCAGGAAGGCTGGGAGACTCGTCACGGTCGTTGACGGAGTTTCGCAAGCTGAGGCTGGTGGCGATATGGTTCCCTGGCTTCAGCCTCCCGTGTTCAGCGCGGATGGAAGCAGCGTGGGTTATCTGGAACATTCCTGGCTGCGGAAGAAAATGAGAGCTGTCGTGAATGGAAAGCCCGGTGAGTTTTTTTGACGGGGTTGCTTTGCAGGGGCCGTGGTTTAGCCCCGATGGCAGGCGCTTTGCCTACGCCGCCAATGACCGGAGCACGGGAGACAGTTGGTTCCATGTCATCGACGGGCAGCGGGGAAAAGCGTTCGATACGCTGGGCGTTTCCTTCGCCTTCAGCCCGGATGGGAAGCGATTCGCCTACGCAGCCAGCAGAGCCCGGCAGTGGATTCTGGTGGTGGACGGCGAGCCTGAAGTCCCGATTGAGGGGATTGTGGACCACTCTCTGGCGTTCAGTCCTGATAGCCGCAGACTGGCTTATGTGGTAGCGAAGCCAGACCGGCGAGCTTATCTGGTGGTGGATGGCACAGCGGGGCCAATTCATGACGGCATTGGAGCTTCCTTGCCACCCGGGGTCGCCGCGAACCGGACTTCAGCGCAAACTGGATACGGGTTGGGATACGCCTCTTCGGTCCTATTCAGTTCGGACAGCCGCCGGATAGCTTATCTTGCACACTTTGGCCACCGGAAGAGAGTTTCTGTTGACGGCAGGGCCGAGGACATCGAAATGGAGTTTCTGATGAGTGGGATGGTGTTCAGCGACGATTCCAAACGTTTGGCTTATGGGGGGCGCGGGTTCAACAAGTTTTTCATCGACAAGGTCTTTCTCGTGGCGGATGGGAAGAAAGGAGCCGATTACGACGCCCTCGGTTACTTTGGATTCAGTCACGATGGGAAGCACATCGCGTTCACAGCCAAGAAGGGTAACAAGATGGTGATCGTGGTGGATGGTCAGGAGCGCGCGGAATACAGCGAGGTGCCGGCAGGTCCGGTGTTTCGGTCCGACGGTGTGATGGAGTTTCTCGCTGCGGATAAACGATCTCTTTACCGAATCGAGGTGAGGGACCTTTAGCGTACATGAGCACCACCTGGCCGAACAAATCGGATGCAGCTAAACCCGAGATCGCATCTCTGTTCCATGCAGGGCGTCAGTGGCGCGGGGTCGCTAACCTTTGCGTTAAGCTGATGTCACAGATATTGCTCCTGGCATTACTGGTTCTCGCAGCCACCGGCTGCGTGGTTCCGACACCGCCCATTTCAACGGTTGTGTCGGGGCACAAGTATTCTCGGACCGAGATTGCGTTCCTCAATGAGCCTAACGCTACATCCGCAGAGGTGATCGCCACTCTTGGTCCCGCAACTCACGAATCTCGTGACGGACGAATTCTTGCTTATGTTTGGACAACAACAACACCTCGCGGCGTTTGGATGGTAGGCGTACCAGGATCAGTCGCGCTCCTTGGTGAATCAGGAGTCTGGGAATCTATCCACCGTTTGGCCTTGTTGATCGCCATTGATGGGGAAGGCATCGTGACTCGGCACGAGGTGTGCCGTATTGCTATGGATACCGCCTTGGAAGATGAATGCGCCAAGTGGTCGCGCAAGGAGCGACACTGACGATGGAACCGCATCGGCCTAACGCCGTGGAGTGGACGCCGATAGGCGATTGTCGCAGGATGTAGAGAAAGATGAATATGATGATTACCACCCGTAACGCCAACCCGGCTCGGCAACCCGCCTCACCTTTGGCCTCTTCCGCGGACGGGGTCAGTCAACCACGTCTTGCGTTTCGCGGCGCGCGCCCGGCCCTGGTGCTCCTGCTGCTGATCAATCTTTTCAACTACATCGACCGTCAGGTGTTGGCGGCCGTGGTGCCAAACCTCAAGCGAGCTTTCTTCGGCGCAAACGGGACCATCAGCAATGCGTCGCTGGACTCCATGCTCGCCTGGTGTCAGCAGCACCTGGGCTTCAAGCCGGAGAACGCGCTCATCGGCGTGCTGTCCATGGCGTTCATGGTGACTTACATGATCGGAGCGCCGGTGTTTGGACGACTGGCGGAACGGCGCTCGCGCTGGATGCTCATTGGCGTGGGGGTGGTTCTGTGGAGCCTGGCCAGCGGCGGGTCCGGACTGGCGGTCACATTTGGCATGCTGCTGCTCACGCGGTGCTTCGTCGGCATCGGCGAAGCAGCGTATGGGCCGGTGGCTCCGACGATAATCTCTGATTTCTATCCGGTGAAAGTTCGCGGGCAAGTGCTGGCGTGGTTCTACATGGCCATTCCGGTCGGCAGCGCGCTAGGCTATGTCATCGGCGAATCGGTCGCCAAGTCCGGCCTCGGCGCCTGGGGCCAAAGCTTCCTCGGAATGAAAGCGGAAAGTTGGCGCTGGGCCTTCTATTTGGTTGTGCCGCCGGGAATCCTCCTGGGGCTTTGGAGCTTCTTCATGCGCGAACCGCCGCGCGGCCAGGCCGATTTGTCGCAACCCGTGGAAGCCGATCGTTCCCGCTCGCGCGACTACCTTATCCTGCTGCGGACGCCGTCCTACGTGCTTTGCACGCTGGGCATGGCGGCGATGACGTTCGCCATCGGCGGCATCGCGTTCTGGATGCCCTACTACCTGGGGAACCGTCCCGGTGTGAACGGCTCCCCCACGACCACCTTCGGCGTGATCATCGTCCTGGCTGGGTTGACGGCGACGCTGCTGGGCGGCTGGACCGGCGACAAGCTGCGCGCCCGCTTTCCTGGTTCCTATTTCCTGGTGTCGGGCGCGGCGATGCTGGCCGGTTTCCCGCTGTTCCTCGCCGTATTGAAAGCGCCTTTTCCCTGGGTGTGGGCTCTCATCTTCTTCGCCTGTTTTTGCCTGTTCTTCAATACCGGCCCGACCAACACCGTTCTGGCGAACGTCACGCATCCAGCCATGCGCGCGACCGGCTTCGCGTTGAACATCTTCGTGATTCACGCGCTGGGCGATGTCATTTCGCCGGTCATCATCGGGATCTTGAGCGACCGCTACAACATGAACGTGGCCTTCCTGGCGGTGGGTTTGATGTTCCTGGTGGCGGGCCTGCTGTGGCTGTGCGGCGCGCGCTTCCTGGAACGCGACACCAGACTGGCCGTGACAAGACTCCAATCATAAAACCCAACCCAGAGGTGAGCCACCCAGCGCCAACAAGCCAATGCCTATCAACTCAACTCCTGCCGACTCTAATGAAAGGAATCGTATGAATGCCAACCGAAGTTTACTTCAAACCTTCACGCCGCGCCCCACCGCCCTGGTCCTGCTGACAGCGCTCATTTTACCAGCGGCCCTGGCCGCGCCTGCCCCGTTGGGCGGCACGGTCCCTGCCAATCACCCAGCCAACAAGTCCGCGCCGATCCCGATGGACCAAGTCGGCACCGTCGCCGGGAAACAATACAAGGGCGATGGCTTGTCCGTGGCCGCCACGCCCGGAGGGGCGCGCCTGCGCTGCGTCTTCCAGAAGCTCGAGGGCCACGTCACCCGCGAGGGCCTCTGGCTGACCTCGACTGCCGAAGGCGCAAAGGGCGAGCGGTTCCGGGTGGTGGCGGTGGCGGTGGGGCGCGACGAGCAGGGAGAACAAGCGTCCTCGCCAGCCCCGACTCTTTCCCGCGCACCCGAATCTTTGGGCTCACGGGGACGTTCGCCCTCCCGTAATTCAGGGGCCTTGCCGCCCGCGGGCGAAGTGGCCCTGGCGGACCAAGTGGTCCGGCTTATTCGGCCGGTGGTGACGGAGGAATACAGCGTGAGCGTGGATGGCGTGCGGCAGGATTTCATCGTCGCTGAGCGGCCCGAGGGCACGGGCCAACTGCGCGTGGAACTGGCCGTAACCGGGGCCAAGGTCGAGCCGCTGATGGACGGCGCGCGGTTGGTGCTGGACGGCTCCGGACGGAAGATCGCTTACAGCCGGCTGCGGGCGACCGACGCCCAGGGCAAGGAATTGACGGCGCACATCGAGGTAGTGTCAGGTATCCTGCCTGACGGACAGGGCGCTCATCCTGCCGCCCGGACTTCGGCAGCAAATCCTTCGATGCCTTGGTTGTCAGACACTCCCGAATCTGCCGCACTGGAAGCTTCGCTTCTCCGGCAGGCGCGGAGGCCCGTCGCGACCAGGCTGGCCGTGGTGGTGGACGATGCCGACGCCCTTTACCCGGTGCGGATTGACCCCACCTTCAGCGACGATAACTGGATCAGCCTGGGCGGCTTGCCTGGCGCGAATAACTCTGTATATGCCGCCGTGGCAGACGGCGGGGGCAACCTTTATATCGGCGGTGACTTTACCATCGTTGGCGATGTCATGGCCAACCGGGTGGCGAAATGGAACGGGAGCACGTGGTCGGCCCTGGGTTCGGGGATGAACAGCACTGTCTATGCGCTAGCGTTGTCGGGCAGCGACCTGTATGCGGGGGGCCGGTTCACCACAGCGGGCGGGAGCGCGGCCAACTACATTGCCAAATGGAACGGGAGCACGTGGTCGGCCTTAGGCTCGGGGATGTGGGGCTTCACTCCTTGTGTCTCGGCGCTAGCGGTTTCGGGGAGCGACCTATATGCGGGGGGCGATTTCACCGTGGCGGGCGGCAGCACGGCCGACTATATCGCCAAATGGAACGGGAGCGCGTGGTCCGCCCTGGGCGCGGGGATGAGCGACCAGGTCTATGCGCTGGCGGTGTCGGGCAGCACCCTGTATGCGGGGGGCAATTTCACTACACAGCGCGGCGGCCCCGCCAACTACATTGCCCAGTGGAACGGGAGCGAGTGGTCCGCCTTGGGCGCGGAGCTGAACGACCGTGTCCTTGCGCTGGCAGTGTCGGGCAGCGACCTGTATGCGGGCGGCGGTTTCACCATGGCGGGCGGGAGCGCCGCCAACTACATTGCCAAGTGGAACGGGAGCGTGTGGTCCAACTTGGGCTCGGGGTTGGGCTCGGGGATAGGCGGCAATTCTCCTGCTGTCTATGCGCTGGCGGTGTCCGGCAGCGACCTGTATGCGGGGGGCATTTTCGCCACGGCGGGCGGGGACGCGGCCAACTGCATCGCCAAATGGAATGGGAGCACATGGTCGGCCCTGGGCGCGGGAATGGGGAGCGCCTATCCTTATGTGTGGGCACTGGCGGTTTCGGGGGGCGACCTGTATGCGGGGGGCCTTTTCACCACGGCGGGCGGGAGCGCGGCCAACCACATCGCCAAATGGAACGGGAGCGCCTGGTCGGCCTTGGGCGCGGGGACGGACGGGAGTGTCTCGGCGCTGGCGGTGTTGGGCAGCGACTTGTACGCGTGCGGCTACTTCATTACGGCGGGCGGGAGCGCGGCCAACTACATTGCCAAATGGAACGGGACCGCGTGGTCGGCCTTGGGGTCGGGATTGGGGAGCGGCAGTTATCCCTCTGTCAACGCGCTGGCGGTGTCGGGCAGCGACCTGTATGCGGGCGGGGATTTTTCCACGGCGGGCGGAAGTCCCGCCAGATCCATTGCCAAATGGGACGGGAGTGCGTGGTCCGCCTTGGGCGAGGGGATCATCGGCGTTGTCCATGCGCTGGGGGTGTCGGGCACTGACCTGTATGCGGGCGGTGTTTTTTCCACGACGGGCGGGAGCGCGGGCAACTACATTGCCAAGTGGAACGGGAACGCCTGGTCGGCCTTGGGCTCGGGGGCGGACAACCTTGTCTATGCGCTGGCGGTGTCGGGCACCAATCTGTATGCAGGGGGCTATTTCACCACGGCGGGCAACAAGGTATCCGCCTACGCGGCCCTGGCACACATCAGCGCGGCTGGCGGACGGTTTGGCAGCGTGGGGTATTCGCCGGCCATGGGGTGCCGATTCACCTTCAGCGACGCCACTCTCGGCCAACCCTACCGCATCCAGAGCTGCTGGTCGCTGGCCGGCGGCCACTGGGCCGACCTCATTGGCTTCAACTACCCCGGGCCAGTCATGATCACCGACTTCTCCGCTCTGAGAGCGACGAATAAATTCTACCGCGCCGTCACCCCTTGATAGCACAGCATTTTTCAGAACCCAAGTAGCCGGTGCGAGTCGGCTCCACTTTGAGAGAAAACTGAGCCAGGACACGTCGGCCGCAACGGAGCATTCAAACAGCTCCGCGCGCCTGACCACACTCCGACGCCCCACGCCTCACAACCCCGCTTCGGTTACTGTCTGCCGGCAGCCTCCACTTCCAACAGGCCGAGCCAATAGCAGGCAGGGGCGCCGGGACCTTCACCACGCGGGCACCGGCGGCTTGCCCGGACGAGCGGCCTCGTCAACCAAGCCCACGGCCTGACTTCCCATGCTGCGAAGCCGTATCCAATACAGTTTGATGGTTAACTCTTGCCAAAGAACCGGGTCCAGTCCTGGGCAGCGTGGAGGATGCTCAATACCGGTTTGACGATCTGGTTACAGAACAGAATTCTTCTGAGGCCAGGACCTAGCCACGGCAAATGCGTCAAACCGGAGGCTGGAAATGGAGTCGAGCGGGCGCTGCTGTGTCGTCGGGTTCCCGTCTCCGAACCAAACTCCGGACCCCTTTTTCAAGGCCGGCACACTTCGGGCGGCCTGGTGCGCCAGCTCCCTCTTGCACAATTCCCGGTTTGCTCCCCGAGCGGCGTTCGTGCAGGTTTACCCGTCGAATGAACCCATTGCGTCTTTCAAGGTATGATTTGGACCGCGCCGCCTGTTTGGTGAGTGCGCGTCATTGGTGCAGCTTTCTGGTGACCGGGTGGGCTTGCCTGGCCGCGGGCGCGGCCGGGATGGCTGCGGATTGGAGCCAATATCGTGGCGCTCAGACGGGAGGGGTCTCGCCCGAAACGATCCGAGCCGACTGGCACGAAGGTGCACCCAAATCCTTGTGGCGGGTCCCGACCTCCGCGGGGCTCAGCTCGTTCGTA
>OCTA010006425.1_pt1 | contig 10019 bp, 11 predicted proteins | sample 1538991 | NCBI WGS metagenome assembly OCTA01 (sample SAMEA3539302, study PRJEB22396) | soil metagenome | biome: tundra; feature: field; material: soil | place: USA | collected 2010-05 | depth 0.15 m | reverse complement strand
ACCAGCTCGTGCAGAAGTCCCCAGCGAATACCGCGATCGCTGGCCCGCACCTCGGCGGCGCCGGCGGCCGCGGCGATCCGATCGAGGATCAGGGCGCCCGCCAGGATCACGTCGGCCCGGCGGGGATCGAGGCCCGCGATCCGTTCGCGCTCCGCCTGGGTCGCGGTTCCGAGGCGCGCGATCTGACGCGCCAGCGCCGCGCGCGAAAGCCGGTAGCCGTGCACACGCAGGGGGTCGTAGCTGGCGAGCGACTCGGCCATCGCCGCCAGCGAGGTCACGGTGCCGGCCACGCCGATCAGCGTGGCGGTGCCACCCGGCGGGAACGGAACGTTCGCCAGGGCGCCGTCGACAGTCTGCGCGATGGCGGCCGCCTCGGCGGCCTCGGGCGGATCGTGCCGGATGAAGCGCTCGGTGAAGCGGACGGAGCCGAGCGGAAGGCTCACCTTGAACTTCACCTGGCCGGCCGACGCGATCACGATCTCGGTCGATCCGCCGCCGATGTCGACCACCACCAGCTCCGCCGCCAGGGCGTCGGGGAAGGCCGCGGTCACGGCGCGGAAGGTGAGCGCCGCTTCGCGCCCTCCGTCGATCACCTCGATCGGAACGCCCAGAATCTCGGCCGCGGGCGCCAGGAAGGCAGCGGCGTTGGGCGCCCGCCGGAGCGCCTCCGTGCCGACCGCGGCGATGGTGGCCCCGTGCCGGTGGGCGATCGCCGCGTACCCGCGCAACGCGGTCAACGTTCGCTCGATCCCCTCGGCCCCCAGCGCTCCGTCGCCGCCGATGCCGCGCCCGAGACGGGTGATCTCCGCCCGCTCGTCCAGCGCTTCGACCGCCCCGTCCGCCTCGACCCGCGCCACCAGCAGCAGCGCCGTGTTCGTCCCCACATCGATCGCCGCGAGGTTCATCTCACGTAGCTGCATGGTCGCGTGGGGGAGACCGGGCTTTGTCCGGGCGAGCCCGTCGCGGGAGGGTTTGGGAACCCTTCGAGGGTTCCCATCTTATTGCTGCCGCTTGGCCGGGCCCCAGGAGGGCGACGAGGCGCTGCCCCGCCAGATCAGAACCTCGTGATGGGTCTCGGGATTGTTCACGAAGAGGCCGCCCCGGCTCGAGGTGTAGGCCAGCAGCTTGCCGTCGGGCGACCAGGTGGGATCCAGATTCGAGCCCTTGCCCTGCGTCACCCGATCGATCTTGCCGCTCTTGACGTCGAGGATGAAGACGTCGAACACGCCGCGCTCGTCGCGGCCGGTGAACGCGATCTGCAGCTTGTCGGTGCGCGGGCTCCAGCGCGGCGTCTGGTTGTACTTGCCTTGGAAGGTGACGCGCTTGGCGCTCCCGCCGGAGGCCGGCATCACGAAGATCTGCGGCGAGCCCTGCCGGTTGGAGACGAACGCGATCTGTGACCCGTCGGACGAGAAGGCCGGCGAGCTGTCGATGGCGGGGTTGTTGGTGAGGCGGGCCTCGATGCGGCCGTCGTCGGGGTTGATGCGGTAGATCTCCGAGTTCCCCTCGAACGACAGGGTGAGCGCCAGGGTGTGCCCGTTCGGCGACCAGGCGGCGCCGGTGTTGAGCCCGGGCTGCTTGGAGACCCGGCGGGCCCGCCCGCCGCCAGCGGAGACGATCCAGAGGTCGGGATTCTGGCGCAGGTACGAGGTGAAGGCGATCTCGCCGCCGGTCGGAGAGTAGGCCGGCAAGAGGCTGTCGGCGCCCATCTTGGTGAGCACCGCCATCCGACCGCCGTCCACGTCGACGGCGCCGATCTCGTGCTCGCTGTGACCGGTGAATCCGAAGGCGATGCGCGACCCGAAGACGCCGGGCTGGCCGGTGAAGGACTTGACGACGTCGTTGGCGAACTCGTGTACGGCGTCGCGGATGTCGCCGGCGCGGTAGCTCTTGGACAGCACGGCGGCGTCGCCGCGCGCGACGACGTAGAGGCGCCCCTCGAGGCTGCCGCCCGAGGCCTTCATCTTGATGACCGCCTGCGCGCCGACCTGCGTCCAGAGCGCAGACGAGATGTTCAAGCCCTCGCTCTGGAGCTGCGCCGGGAACGACCCCGGGTCGAGGACCTGGAACAGGCCGGTGATGTCCATGTCCTTGGACAGCGTCTCGGTCGCGGCGGGGGCCGAGCCGGTGTCGCCCTCCGCGCGGGGCACCGCCAGCTTGAGCATCTCGATGCCGGCACCCGAGAGACGAATGGTGGGCAGATCCTCGTCTGCCGCCGGTGCTTGCGCCAGCACCCGGGAGGTCTGCAAGAGGACCACCGCGCCCGCGAAGATCTGGAGCGCCGCGCCGGTCCGACCGGTCACTTGTCGCACTCGACCCCTATAGCACGATTGCTGAACTGGGCGGGCGGCGGCGGCACCTTGTGGGTGACTTGGGCGGCGTTCACGCAAGCGTCGTCGACGAAGCTGTTGCCCGAGGTCTTGCTCAGCTTGATTTCGGTCAGGGTTCCATCCGCGCCGATCTTCATCCGGATCGTCGGCGGCTTGGCGATCTGCTCGGGCGCGATGCCGGCCGGCAGCGCGTAGTTCTGCAGCAGCGTACCCTTGACCTGCGCCAGGTACTGATCGCCCGCCTCGTGGTTGGAGGTCCCGATCTTGGAGCCGGTGAGCGATCCCTCGTCGGGCTCTTCGGGGACGGCCAGCGCTTCCAGCTTCTGCGCCCGCTCGAGCGCGCGCTTGAGGTCCTTCGAGATGAGCGGGTCGGTCGGCCGCGGCGCCTCGGGCGGCGCCGGCTTGGCGTTCGGATCGTCGGCGACCTTGATCGCGTCTGGCGGCGCGGTCGGACGCGGCGGTTGCACCAGCCGCGGCAACCAGAACTTGTCGCGCGGCTTGCCGAGCTTCACCATCTCAGCCTCGACGAAGTCGTGGCGCAGGATGAGCGGCGCGTCGGCCTGGCCGTGCGCCCGCGCGACGGTCAGCAAGATCGCGCCGTGCAAGGCCACCGTGACCACCAGCCCCGCGAAGTTTCGGCGCGGTCCGCGCCGTATGCCTTCTCGCGCCACGCGCTACTCCAGCGGATCGGTGACCATGCCCAGCTTGTCGACGCCGGCCTGCTTGACCGCCGCCATCACCTTGACCACGTCGCCGTAGCTGAGCGCCCGGTCGGCGTGAAGGTACAGCTCGTGGTCGGTGTTGAGCTTGGCATTGTTCTTGAGGATCTTCTCGATGTCGTCCCAGGGAATCTGGAGCTTGCCCAGGAAGACCCGCTTGTCCTTGGTGACCGTCAAAATCAGCTTGCCCTCATCGTCGGGAATCGTCTGCGCTTTAGCCTGCGGCAGGTTCACGTCGACGCCGGTCTGGAGCATGGGGGCCGTCACCATGAAGATGATGAGCAAGACCAGCATGACGTCGACCAGCGGCGTGACGTTGATCTCCGTCAGCATCGACCCGCCGCCGCCGCCCGACATCGCCACGGCTAGAAGAACCTCCGACGCACGATGTTCAGAAAGTCGCTGGAGAAGGTCTCCATGTCGGAGCTGATGACCCGGATCCGCCGCGAAAAGTAGTTGTAGAAGATGACCGCCGGAATCGCGGCCATGAGGCCGATCGCGGTCGCCACCAGCGCCTCCGCGATGCCGGGGGCGACCGTGGCCAGGTTGGCCGCCCCCTTGGCGCCGATGTTGCGGAAGGAGTTCATGATGCCCCACACCGTGCCGAACAGGCCGATGAACGGCCCCGCGCTGGCGGTGGTGCCGAGCAGCGGGACCCGCGACTCCATTTCGGTGATGGCGGTGGTCTGCGCACGGTGCAGCGATCGCTCGATGCTCTCGATGTCGCCCAGCATCGCTTCGCTGGCCCCATCCGAGTTCTCCTGGCGGCGCTTCTGGAGCTTGGCCAGCTCGGTGTAGCCCGCCCGAAACACCTCGCCCACGGGAGACGGTGCCGCCGCTTCGCTCAGGCGCCAGATCTCGTCGAGGCGCCCGGTCTTCCAGAACGCGTCCTGGAATTTGGCCGAGCGCGAGGACGCGCTCGACAGGTAGAGCGCCTTCGATCCGATCACGAACCAGGAGGCGGCCGACATGAAGATGAGAAGCCCCAGCACCCCCTTGACCACCGGCGACGCGTTCAAGATGAGTGAGATGATGTCGAGCCGCGCCTCCCCGGCGCCGGCCTGCAAAATGAGCGGTAGCATCAGACGTTGACCTCCATCGGTGATGGGCCTTTCGAAGAGTGCTTGAGGACAGCTTCGTGGGCGGCTTCGTGAATGACTGCGCAGGCGACGGGCGCTTCGGCCCGCAGTTTGACATGATCGGGCGCCATTCCTACCCTGGAGTTTCGTAGGACCGTCGCCCGAACATGAAATCCTCCCTGTCCACAGCCGCCGGCCTGGCCTGCCTCGTCAGCCTCGCCTGCCTGATTCCCGCCTGCGTGAAGATCGACGGGGGGGCGGTCGAGATCAGCTGGGTGGTCATCGCACCCGACGGTCGCGGCATCACCGATTGCAGCTGTGCCAGTCCCGCGATCGCCAAGGTTCGCTTGAGCTTGGTGGGGGTCGGGGGCGATATCGACGGCGTCGACGCCTGTGCCGGAAAGGCCCAGTGTGATTTTCCTTGCCAGCGCCAGACCGGGTCGACGCCCTTCGACATCCCGCCGACTCAGAATGGCGGAATGTATAGTGTCTCGGTGGTGGCCCTGGGGGCAGACGGCAGCGTCTTGACCGGCGTGACGACCCCGGCACCGATCTTGCGAGAGGTGGTCTTCGGCCAGCCGACCGATGTCGACGCGTTTACGCTCGTAGCCAAATGCGCCGACGCCTGTAGCGGAAGCGTCTGCGCCACTCCATAAGAAATAAACGAAGGAGCTCGAGATGACGACCACCAGCAGAATCAAGAACTTCGGCCTCACCTCCGTTCTGTTCGCGGGCGCGGTGGCGCTCGCGGTCACGGCATCCGGGTGTTTCGGCGGCTCCGGTTCCGGCTACGGGGGGGGATGCGCGCCCGACCTACTGATCGACTGGCAGATTCAGAACAGCGCCGGCGCGCCGGTGACCTGCGATGGCGCGGGCGCCGCGACTGTGACCGCCACGGTCGACGGCACCCCCTACTCGCAGATGTGCCCGGTGGGTTTTGCGCAAGGCCAGTTCGACGTGTTTCTTCCGTACAGCGGCAGCACGGACGTCACCGTCAATCTGTACACCTCGACCGGCACGTCGCTGGCGCCCTCGCAGTCCATCACCCTCAACGTCACGAGCTGCTACACGAGCGAGACACCCAGCCCGGCCGTGCTGGTCGTTTCCCCGCCGGCTCCGTAGCGAGAGGGTGATATAAGCCGCGCCATGCCGCGTTCACTGGCGCTCGGGCTCTGCGCGACGGCCGCGCTCACGCTGGCGATCGCCGGCTGCAAACAGGATGGAAGCTATAGGGTCTCCTGGAGCTTCGTGGCGGACGCGAGCTCCGGCGAGCCCCAGAGCGCGGCGTTCGGGTGCGGACAGCACGGCGTGGATGCGATCCTGGTGAGCGCGATCGATACCAACGCGGATGGCGATCAGGTGCTGGCGATCTGCACCCAGGGGCAAGTGGCCCGCGGCGTCCCGGTCGGAACCTGGGCCTTTCAGGTCCAGGCGCTCGACGCCCAGGGCGGGCTGATGTCGTCTGTGGTGCCCACCCTGTCGATAGCAGACCAGGTCATCGTGGACGCCGAGACGACCGACGTTCTGGTGACCCTGACCGCGCCCCCGGCCTGTAGCGACGGCATCGACAATGACGGCGACGGTCGGGTCGACCTCGATGATCCGGACTGCGCCGGCGATCCCACCGGAACGCACGAGTGACAGCGGCCGCACGGGGCGGCGGGCAGGTTCGGCGTAGGGTAAGATCGGTCTGATGCCCGATCTGCCTCCGCGGCGGCGTTCCCCGGTGCGGCCATCCTGGTCACAGCCGATCGCCGAGCGTTTGACGCCCGCGATCAAGGCGTTCGTAATCGCCGACGCTATCGTCTACGCCCTCTACGTCTTCGTGCGCCAGGCGCGGCCGGGGATGATGGCGCACCTGGCGCTGGGGCCGGGGCTGTTCTCGGGCGAGCTCTGGCAGCCGGTATCGGCGCTGTTCGTTCACTTCGATCTGCTGGGCTTCGTGATGAACATCATCGGGCTGTGGTGGGTGGGCGCCTCCATCGAGAGGACCCAAGGGACGCGCCGATTCGTGACGCTGTTTCTGGCGGCGGGCGTCCTGGCGAACCTCACGCTGGCCGGGATTACCCACCTTCGTCCGTACCGCGCGGGTGACATCTTCGACGGCTGCTCCTTCGCGGTGCTGGCCCTGTTCGTCGCGTTCGGTCGGATCTACGGGCGGGCGCCGGCCCAGGTTCTGGGTGGCCTGTCCCTGCAGGCCCGACATCTGGCGCTGATCTTCGTGGCCTGGAGCGTTCTGGCCAGCTTGCTTCGCGCCGACTGGGCGCAGCTGGCTGCGACCTTGGTTGCTTCGGGTGTCGGGTACCTGGGCGCCGCGCCGGGCGGTCTGTCCGAGGCGTGGAACGCGCTCAAGGTTCGCCGGCTCCGGCGTCGCTACCGGGTCATCGACGGCGGCGCCGCGCGACCCTCCAGGAAGTACTGGAACTGAATTCGCCTGTGGGGGAGCCGCGGCCTTTGCATTCGGGGCCGGGCGACGCTAACTTGCCTGTTCTTCACATAAAAGCTGGGGGAGCTGACCGAAAGGCTGAGAGGCGCCGTCTACCCGTTCGGGTGGGCAGGCGCGACCCCTGAACCTGCACCGGGTAATGCCGGCGAAGGAAAGCGAGGCCAGATGAAAAACGGAAGTGTGACCAAGGGAGGCAACGGCCGCCGGGCATTGCCGACGGTCGGTGTCGATCCGGTCGAGGGGCTCGCGCCGCTGCCGGAGCTGCCGGCGTCCGAGCGGGTATTTCTGTCGGACGGCGACATCCGGGTGCCGATCCGCCGGATCAGCGTCGGGGCGGGTGAGCCGCCGATCGACGTGTACGATCCGGCCGGGCAACGCTCGGTCGATCCGCACCAGGGCCTGCCCAAGCTGCGGCAGCCCTGGATCGACCGGCGGGTCGCCCGCGGCGACACGAATTTCAGCCAGATGCACTACGCCCGCCGGGGCGAGATCACCGAGGAGATGCGCTTCGTCGCCCTGCGCGAAGGGGTGAGCCCCGACTTCGTGCGCGACGAGATCGCGCGCGGGCGGGCCATCATCCCGGCCAACCGCCAGCACCCGGAGGCGGAGCCGATGATCATCGGTCGAAACTTCCTGGTGAAGATCAACGCCAACATCGGCAACTCGGCGGTGTCGTCGTCGATCGGCGAGGAGGTCGACAAGCTGCGCTGGTCGGTGCGCTGGGGCGCCGACACGGTGATGGATCTGTCGACCGGCAACGACATCCACGAGACCCGCGAGTGGATCGTCCGCAACTCGCCGGTGCCAATCGGAACGGTGCCGATCTACCAGGCCTTGGAGAAGGTCAAGGGCAAGGCCGAAGATCTGAACATCGACATCTTCCTGGAGACGCTGGCGGAGCAGGCGGAGCAGGGGGTCGACTACTTCACGATCCACGCCGGCGTGCTCTTGCGCTACGTGCCGCTCACGGCCAAGCGGGTGACCGGCATCGTGTCGCGCGGCGGGTCGATCATGGCCAAATGGTGCCTCTCCCACCACCGGGAGAACTTTCTCTACACGCACTTCGAGCAGATCTGCGCGCTCATGAAGAAGTACGACGTCTCGTTCAGCCTGGGCGATGGACTACGGCCCGGGTCGATAGCCGACGCCAACGACGAGGCGCAGTTCGCCGAGCTCGAGACGCTGGGCGAGCTCACCCAGATCGCCTGGAAGCACGACGTCCAGGTCATGATCGAGGGGCCCGGTCACGTTCCGATGCACAAGATCAAGGAGAACGTCGACCGGCAGCTGACCGTCTGTCACGAGGCGCCGTTCTATACCCTCGGGCCGCTCGTGACCGACATCGCGCCCGGCTACGACCACATCACCTCGGCGATCGGCGCCGCGATGATCGGCTGGTACGGGACGGCGATGCTCTGCTATGTGACGCCCAAGGAGCACCTGGGGCTTCCCAACCGCAAGGACGTCAAGGACGGCGTCATCGCCTACAAGATTGCGGCGCACGCCGCGGATCTGGCCAAAGGGCACCCGGGCGCGCAGAAACGCGACGACGCGCTCAGCCGGGCCCGCTTCGAGTTTCGCTGGGACGACCAGTTCAACCTGTCGCTCGATCCCGAGACGGCGCGCGAGTTCCACGACGAGACGCTGCCGGCGCCGGCCGCCAAAGGGGCGCACTTCTGTTCGATGTGCGGGCCCCATTTCTGCTCGATGAAGATCACCCAGGACGTGCGCGACTACGCGGCTGCGCAAGGGCTCAAGCCGGACGATGCCCTCGCCGTCGGGATGCGCGACAAGGCCGACGCCTTCCGCGACGGGGGCCAGCAGCTGTACGTTCCAGACGCGCCGGCCGGCGGGGAGTAAGATCGCCCGCGATGGGGCGCGGGGTTGCCATTTCGTTCTGGGTCGCGATCGCGGTCGCGGCGCTGGGCGCGGTCGGTTGCACGACCGGCGACGATCCGGGACCGCCGATGCCGGTCGATCCGGCCGTCATCTACGCGCAGATGTGCGCGCGCTGTCACGGCCTCGATGGCCGCGGCGATCCGGAGATCCGGAAGACGCTACCGGCCGTGCGTGACTTTCACGATCCGGCGTTTCAGGCGCGCGCCTCGAACGACGAGATCGCGCGGGTCATCATGGCCGGCAAGGGGCAGATGCCTGCCTTCGGCGCGGGGTTGAGCGTCCCCAAGATTCAGGCCCTGTCGGGCTATGTCCACCGCCTGGGCACGCGGAGCGGCCAGCCGTGAAGGGCGCGGCGGGTCTCGCGCTGGGGGCCGTCGCCGCCCTGTCGGTCACGGTGGCGGGCGCCGGCACGGCGCGGGCGCGCGACGCGGTGGCCGAGGGGCGCACCCACCTGCGGAGGGCCAACGCGCTGGCGGGCAACGATCGCTGCGAGGCCGCCATCAAGGAATACAGCCTGGCCTACGAAAAGCTGCACGATCCGGTGGTGCTGTTCAACCGCGCCGAGTGTTACCGCCGCATCGGCGAGGACGCCAGCGCTGCGGCCGACTACCGGGCCTTTCTGACCGCCGTCCCCGGGGCCCCGAACCGCGTCGAGATCGAGGCCAAGATCGCCGCGCTGGATCTGACTCCGCCGCCGGCTGGCCCGGCGCCTCCCGTGGCGCGCGCGGCCCCCGCGGTCCGCTCGCCCCGTTCCCCGACGGTGCCACCACCGAATCCAGTTCCGCCCAACACCATTTCGCCAAACCTGGCGCCCGCAGTGCCAACGGCCGCCTCCGAGACGCCCCTGATCTCGGCGCCCGCCACGCCGGAGGCTCCGATCGCGTCTCCCGCCTCGGCGGAGCCGTCGGGCGGCGGGCACCACGGCGACTTGTGGATGTGGGCTGCGGTGGGCGCCGCCGTCGCGGGCGGCGCCGTGGGGGCCTATCTGGTGCTGCGCACGCCCGGCGCGACGCCGCCGGCCACGGAGCTCGGTAACTACCGATTTTGAACGTGCCCCGGACGCAGCGCGCCTTCATCCCCTTCGCCGCTGTGGCGGTTTCGACCGCCCTGGTGGCCTGCCATCGATCGGATTCGATCCTGCTGGTCGAAGTTGCGGGCGATCTGGATCTCCATCCGGTCGCGCTGACGGTGGGGGTGACGATCGGGGCGCAGACCCGTTTGCTGCAGGTACCGGCGAGCCCCGGTGCCCAGATCAGCTTGCCGGCCAGCTTCAGCGTGGAGGTCGATCCCAGCCTGAGCGGCCCGGTCTCGATCGCGGTCGACGCCAAGGATGCCACGGACGCCGTGATCGCGCGGGGCGTGACCACTCAGGACAACATCGACGTGGGCGGCCAGACCATCATCACCGTCACGCTGGTTTCCGTTTCGTCGCCCGCGGGCGACGCGGACGCCGGCGTCGACGGCGGCGGCGACACGACAGGGGGCGCCGCGGGCGGCGGCGGCGCTGCGGGCGGCGGTGGCGGCACGACCGGGACCGGCGGCGGTG
>OCTA010006423.1_pt1 | contig 10021 bp, 9 predicted proteins | sample 1538991 | NCBI WGS metagenome assembly OCTA01 (sample SAMEA3539302, study PRJEB22396) | soil metagenome | biome: tundra; feature: field; material: soil | place: USA | collected 2010-05 | depth 0.15 m | reverse complement strand
AACGCCTACCTCAACTACGTGGTGCCAGGGCTGTTGCTCATCACCGTGGCCTCAGTCGTCCAGGGCACCTCGATCATGGTCGCCATGGACATGACCGGCGGCATCATCGACCGGTTCCGCACCATGGCCATCGCCCGTGCCTCGGTCCTCACCGGCCACGTACTCGGCAGCCTGATCCAAACCCTCGTAGCCATCGCCGTCCTCATCGGGGTCGCCTTCGGACTCGGATTCCGCTCTGCTGCCGGACCGCTCCACTGGCTGGCCGCAATCGGGATACTGGTCCTGTTCGCCTTCGCGCTGATCTGGCTGGCCGTCGCGCTCGGGCTTGCCGCCAAGAGTGTCGAGACCGCCAGCAATACTCCGATGATCCTGTTCTTGCTGCTGTTCCTCAGCAGCGGTTTCGTGGCCACGGCCACCATGCCAACGGGCCTGCGCCAGTTCGCTGAGTACCAGCCGTTCACCCCCGTCGCCGACACCGTGCGCGGACTGCTCAGCGGCGCCGCGATTGGCGACCACGCTATCGCCGCCATCGCGTGGAGCATCGGCATCGCTGTCGTGGCCTACCTCTGGGCCATCCGCCTCTACAACCGGCGCCGAGCGGCCGAGCCACACTGAACGGGACGACCCCACCGACCTGTCGATCGGTGCCGCGGCGCGTCGGTTGGACGGACGCGAACTACGCGAGCAGGTGCTTTCATGCCCGCAACGGCATCTCGCCCGCCGAGTTCCGCCGGCGACAGCAGATGCCATCGCTCGATTGACAGATCAAGCCCGGTGACCTTCGGCCCCGGCCTTCAAGGCCGCCGCCTTCCATGACGTTTGCCCGGCTGCGTTCAGGTTCGAGTAAGACGCGTTGGGTCGGTCGAAAGTGGAGGAAACAGGGATCCAACCGCCGTCCTATCGCACCCTGCGGCGGCGCCTGCCGGCCTTCGCGGCCGGGTCGTGGCGGGCCGGGGTTCTCCAACGAACGCCGCCTGGACCCGCAGATCACCATCGGCCTGCTCACCAACGCGGCCGGGTTCCCGCTGATGGTCCACGCGTTCGAAGGCAACAGGGGCCGAGACGACCACGATGCTGCCAGTGATCCAGGCCTTCATGGCCGCCCACCAGCTGCCGGACGTGACGATCGTGGCAGACGCGGGCATGGTTTCGGCTGCCAACCAGCGGGCCATCGAGGCCCCGGGGTTGTCGTTCATCCTCGGTACGCACTAATTTGGCCCAAGTCGGGACAGGATAAGAATGGACAACTCAGAGCTAGCCGGGCAGAGCTATTGACCGCTATCGGCAGGGTCGTGGCCAACGCCGCGCAGTTGGAGTACTCGGTTGCCGAACTGATCGCAGCTGCCAGTGGCCTACGAGGGGAGGCAGACCAGGATCGCGGGGGGTTACCAGCGCTCAGCTGACCGCAGCGCTGGACCAGCTGCTCGACAGCCGAGCCCAGCTGACCCGTGTCCTGCTCGGCGGACAGCCCAAGTAGTACGAGCCGCCCACACAGCTTCCGGCTCTTGTGCCGTCCGGCGGGGGCTGCACAAAGCGGGCCACCGTTCGGCGGGACACAGGACTTGCCAGAGGTTCCGCCACGATTCAGCGGGTGCCCGCCGTGTCGCCATGCGGGGCGCGAAATAAGGTGAGATGGCCGCTGATCTCGGCCAGGTCGAACCAGAGCCGGCAGGACCAGCCCGCCGGACGCCGTCATTACATTGCCGGCATCCGGCTCGCCTTGAGTGATCACCATCCGCTCCCGGCGCTGCGCGACCCTGCCAACCAGGCTGACGTACGCGCTCATCAGCATGCAGAGACCGACCGCGTGAGCATGCAGCAACCCGCAGGCGCGCTGAGCATAAGGGCCGCCTCGGCGGGACCTGCCCGTCCGACGCGGTGACCGGGACGACGACGAACGCGGGGAGTGGACAGAGGTTCCGGTAGCAATCGCGCGGATCGTAGTGAGATCGCGTTCGCGCTTATGGCGAATTGCAGGTGCGCCTCGGGACCGGGCGCGGGCCCTGCTCTTATGCCAGTACGAGCATCCGGCGATAGTCTGCTGGCGTGAACGACGACGGGCTCCCAGCCGAGACCGGATCCCCGGTCTCTGAGGACCTCCAGCAACGCGGGATCGACTTCCTGCAAGAACTCCTGGCCAGCGGCAAGGTGGATCTCGACCGCTTTCAAAAAGCTCTCGACGCACTGCTCGAGGTCCATACCCAGGCTGACTTCGCCTCGGTGGTTCGCAGCCTACCGCCCCCGGTCGAATTCACTCCGCCCGCGCGGCGGCGTCAAGAGCCGCTCGAGATCTCTACCTCGATGGGCGAGGTTCGCCTCGAAGGCCGCTGGCAGGTGAGCCGTCTCACCAAGATCGACACAGGTATGGGCCCCGTGACGATTGACTTGAGCCAAGCCGAGTTCGATGACTGGGACGTCGAGATTGTCGTCCACACCCACATGGGGACAATCACCGTCATCGTTCCCCGCGGCCTCGAGGTACGACCGGTGGGCAGGAGCGGCCCGGTCAATACCGCCCTCGAGCCGCCAATTCCGGGCTTTCCCGTCGTGCGGCTCAGCGCCACCTGCGACATGGGCACAATCCGCGTGATGCATCCGACCGAGAAAAAGCAGCGCCGCCAAAGATGGCGACGGCGGCGCAGCAAAGGCTTACCCGGACCTTGCTCCACGCATTCCCGGGAACCGGCCGAACGCCACATCGGCTTCGCCGATTGCTGCTTCTTCTGCGTCTGCTTCGTCATCCCCGCCGGCTGCCATCATGCCCGATGCCATGTCAGCGGCGAAGCTTTCCGAGCCAGTCGCGGACCTCCGGCTCCAGTTCGAAGCCGTACAGTTCCCGCACTGATTCAGTCACGGAAAGTAATCGGCTCGGGTCGGCGGGCGGGCTGCTAACAGGCCGTGAGCAGTGTTGCCGTCTTCGTTGACCTGGCCCAGTTCTCCTACAGCCCGGGGACCGGGACGGCGCCATTTCTGTGGTCAGCAAGCGTGGTGACGCCGGCGGCGGTGTTGAGCTTGGCTTCGAGTTCGAGGTGGTCCAAGGTGAGCTGGCGTATCGACTCGGCGTAGATCTTGACCAGCCGGCGGAGATCCTCGTTTTCCCGGCGGAGCCGCTGCATGACCTGGCCGGGGTCGTTGCCCGCGCCCACCGGTCCGGCCGGTCCGGCGGCGGTAGCTTGCTGCTGGGCGCGCTGGCGGAAATCCTCGATCAGGTGCCGGTAGTTGCGGTCGAAGGTGGCGTGCGGAATGCCCAGGGCACGCTCGACCGCGGTCACGCTAGCCCTGCGCCCGTTCTCGGCCGCCTGGGCGAGGACACGCTCCATGACCACGTTGACCTGGTCATCGGCCGGCAGGTACCGTCTCATGCTTGCCCGGGCTGCGGCTGGCCGTGGCTGGCGAGGAAGGTGACGTACTGGCCGGGGTAGATGCGCGGGTCGTGGCGGTCCATCACCCGCTTGAGCCGCCTGGGGTCGGTGATGACCTTTCCGTGGAAGGTCACGTGGCGTTCGAACTCGGTGAGCCGGGCTTCGGCATCGGCGGCTGCGGGGCCGGTTAGCTGGTGGTAGCCGTGGCTGGTGATCAGGTCGCATAGCTGCTCGCCGCGGGCGATGGCTTCTTCTGCTTCGACTTCGGCGCGGAATCCGGAGGCTGACGTGCCTAACGGCAATCGATCCGGCGATGACACCGCCGGGCCAGCGGGCGATGAACCAGGCGAGGCTCCGGCGGAACTGGCGGGTGGTCAGTTTCCACCTTTGCCCGCCGACGAGCGGGATGCCATCGCGGCGGCCATGCTGGCGGCAGAAGTCGTTGGTCCAGTCGGTGAATGCGGCCAGGTCGTCGTTGGTCGCTCCGGTGCTCTTCGGCCCGGTGGCATGGGAGCGCCGGTCGCGCCGTGATCCGGGAAGGCGCGCGAACAGGCAGGCGTCCCGGTCAGGGTGGAGGCGTTCCAGGACCTGGACAGCCCGTTCGACAGGTTCGCCGACGATCCAGGAGGCGGGGACGCCGACGGGGTCATGTTCCCCTTTGAAGGCCAGGCTGGTGATCTCGCAGCGGGCGCAGCCGCGGGTCAGGTGCTTGATTACTGGTGGAAGGGGTTATTCCGAGCGTGCACTATTTCCCTTCTCCTTGTTCGTCTTTTGGTCTTCGGCGCGTGCGGCGAGGTAGTCGGCCCAGTCGCGTCGTGCGTAGGTGACCCAGCGGACCGCGGTGTTGACGTGCATGCCGAGCAGGTCGGCGAGGATGGCGGCGGGCAGGTCGGCTGCGAGGGCGGCGAGTGCTCCGTTGCGGGCCGGCCGGACGCTGATTCCGTGCCGGTTCAGCCTGGTGGTCAGGGCGTGGCTGGCGATCGGCTGCCCGGGGACCCGGCCGGGGAACAGCAGGCGGGGTCCCCGCCGGTCGTGGGAGATCATCAGGCGTTCTCGCGGCCGGGTAGCCAGACGTTGCAGGAGGCCGGCGAGGCGGGGCGGCAGCAGGATCGGGTGCCGTCCGGCGGCGAGGTAGGTGTGCTGGTCCTTCAGCGCGACCTGGTCAGCGGTCAGGTTCCGGATGCGTTCGCTGGGCAGGCCGAACAGCAGGGTGAGCGCGCCGGCGGCACGGACGTCGACGGGCATCGCCTCGTCGGTCAGGCACTTTTGCAGGAGCTGCCAGCGCTCGTCGTCGCCGAGCAGGTCGGCGGGTTCCTGGCGGGGGATGACGGGGACGGTGAGCTTGCGGGTTTGCGAGCCGCCGGCCTCCAGCCACCGGTCGATGTCGTCCTGGCGCAGTTCGCCCAGTGCCAGTTCCTGCTCATCGAGCCAGGCCAGCAGGTCCAGGGCGATCAGGATCCGGCGGCGCAGGTCACGGCCGGCCGAAGCCGGGAAGCGGCGGACGGCGGCGCGGCTGCGGGCCCGGCGCAGCAGGAACCAGTGCAGGAACGGGCGGCTAGGCGGGTGAACGCTGCCATGCCGAGGCGATGCCGACGCACCGGGAGGTCCTCGCCCGCCTCCTGCCTGCCTCGATTCTGCACGCGGCAAGTACCGACCCCCTGGGATAGGGTTAGTTCCTTACAAACGGGCTGAGTCCGGTCACGCCCGGTCGGCGGGGGGCGAGATGAACGATGCCTGAGCACCCGGCAACCCTGCGGGACGTAGCGGCCGCGGCGGGTGTCCATCCCGCTACTGCCTCCCGGGCGCTCAACCCGGAAACGCGCCTGCTGGTCAGCGAGAAGACCGCGCAGCGGGTGGCGGCGGCGGCCGTGAAGCTCGACTACCGGCCGAATCCGGTGGCGCGGAGTTTGCGGACCAGGCGCTCGCACACGGTCGGGGTGCTGATTCCCGACCTGACCAACCCGATCTTCCCGCCGATCGTGCGCGGCCTAGAGGACAAGCTGGCGGCAGCCGGTTACGTGGCCCTGCTCGGCAACACCGATGCCGATGGCAGCCGTGAGCGGGTGCTCTTCGAGCAGATGCGGGCGCGCCACGTCGACGGTTTCGTGCTGGCCACCGCGACGCTGCACGACCGGCTGCTCGCCGAGGCGGCGGACGCCGGGCTGCCTGTCGTGCTGATGAACCGGCTCGCGCCTGACTACAGTTTTCCCTCCGTCTCGGTCGACAACGATCAGGGCGCGCGGATGGCGGTCACTCATCTGGCCAAGCTCGGCCATACCCGGATAGCGCACATCGCAGGCCCGCAGGAGGCGTCGACGGGCGTGAGCCGCCTGCGCGGGTTCCGGGCCGGGATGGCGTCACACGGCCTTGAGGTAGACGAGAACCTGATCGCTTACAGCACCAGGTACACGATCGAGGAAGGCACGCGCTGCGGCCGGGAACTACTCGACCGGCCTGGTGATTTCACCGCGGTGGCCGCCGCCAACGACATGCTGGCCATCGGGTGCTACGCGGCGCTCGAGGAAGCCGCCCGCCGGTGCCCCGACGATATTTCCGTGATCGGCTTCAACGACATGCCGTTTGTTGACCGGCTCCGGCCGCCGCTGACCTCGGTGCGCTTTCCGCACTACCAGCTGGGCACCGAGGCGGCGCAGCTGCTGCTCGAGCGGATCAACGGCAGCGACAGGCCAGTGAAGGTCCTCTACCTCGCGCCCGAGCTTATCGTCCGAGGATCCACGGCGGCACCTCCCGGCGCCGGCCGGCCGGACCGATCCGCACGACACCGGTGAGGCAGGGCCGCCGGTCCCGCTGCGCCAGGTGCCATCGCCCCGAGCTCGCGGAGAGTCACCGCGGCACCAGCGCTGACGGCAGCGGTCGGCTATTTCTTGCGGGCGAGCGTCAGGCCGTCGCCGATCGGGACCATGACCAGGTCCACGCGCTCGTCGGCCGCGGCATGGTCGTTGAAATCCCTGATCGCGATCACGGTCGGGTTGTCGTTGCCCGCGTCGATAACGCGGCCATGCGAGAACGTGTTGTCAACCATGATCAACCCGCCGGGGCGTACCCGCGGTACGACCTCCCGCCAGTAGCCCAGGTAGCCGTCCTTGTCGGCGTCGATGAACGCGAGGTCGAACAGCTCCTCATCAGGCAGCGAGCGCAGGGTGGCGATGGCCGGACCGAGCCGCAGCTCTATCCGGTCCGCGAGCCCCGCCTTTTCCCAGTACTTCCTGGCGACCGAGGTCCACTCCGCGTTGATGTCGCAGCACAAAAGAGTTCCGCCGTCGGCGAGTCCCCTGGCGATGCAGATCGAGGAGTACCCGGTGAAGGTGCCGATCTCGATAGCGGACGCGGCCCCGGCCACCTGGGTCAGCAGCGTCATGAGCGTGCCCTGCTCAGGCGCGATCGCCAGGTTGGTCTCGTTCGGGAAGAGGTCGGCGGTCTCATTCGCCAGCTCCCGGAGGACGGCGTCCGGCGGGCTGCTGTGCGCGGTGAGATACGCGTTGAGATGAAGGCCGATCTGCTCGGTGCGCCGCGTCATGGGACAACGCTATAGCTACAGCTATGGCCTCGGTGCCCGCGAGGTGGCTGAGTTATTAGCTATCTTAACGACCAGATAAACCGGGTTTTATGGCGGTCCGAACGGCCCGCGGTCCCGCTCAGCCCGTGCTGTGGTCCGTGCTGTGGTCCGTGACGAGCCAGCCCAGCCGGCTGGACATGCTCCGCGCGCAGTTGACGATGGCGTTCACGTGGTCAGAGGCCTCGCCCGCGCGCCACAGCACGGACCACGGGTAGTACGAGGCCGGCTCGGTCAGCGGCCGCCAGATCGTTCCCGGCAGCGCAGAGATGCAGGAGGAGGGCACGCAGTACAGGCAGCGTCCCTCGGCGACCAGGCCAGCGGCCGCGCGGATGCTCTCCACGGTGCCCTCGTGCACGGTGGGAGTGAACCCGGCGGCCCGGCACATCTCGACGGTGAACTGGTTGAACTCCGGGGCGCGGGCCTCCTCGGCGAGCAGCAGCGGTTCGCTGGCCAAGATGGCGACAGGTATGGCGTCCAGGTCGGCGAACCGATGGTCGCGGGGGACCAGGACCCCCAGCGGATCGTGGCGGAACAGGTGCGAGGCGATCCGGCGCGGGGCGAGCGCGGCCCGGCCGATTCCGACGTCCAGGCGGCCGTCAGCGAGCTGCTGGTACTGCTCGGGTACGCTGGCTTCCACCTGATGGATGACCAGGCCGGGGTACCGGGCCTGGACCTCGTGCAGGATCTGCGGCATCGAGTCGTAGCTGGAGTCGATGATGCCGACGCGCAGCGTAGGAGAGGCACATGTCGTGTTGCGGGCGATCGCGGCGGCCCGGTCTACGCGAGCCAGGATCTGGCGGGCCTCGGCCAGGAACACCGCCCCGGCCGGGGTCAAAGAGACATGGTGGGTGCTGCGTTCCAGTAGCCGCACACCCAGCTCACGCTCGAGCCGCTGCACCTGCTGGCTCAGCGCTGACTGCACGATGTGTTCCCGGGCGGCGGCGCGACCGAAATGCAGCTCCTCGGCCAGGGTCACAAAATAACGAAGCTGACGCAGCTCCATGCCTGTCACCCCTGCCGCCCAGCCTACGTCGGCACCGTCGCGGGAGGAACAACCAGGCCGTTGCCTTCGGGGGTAATCGGCCCTGGTGATGGACTCTGCTCGAAATGCCTGTTTCCGGTATCGCCACGCCAGGCTTGACTACAGGTGGCGAGCCGGCCATATCCGGCGTTCCAGTAAACGGTGAGGGGCCTTGGCAGAATGTCCGGCCAGAGTATAGCCTCGAGCGCAGCGGCGATGAGCCCGAACGGGTCGGCGCCGCGTTGCGAACACCTTGACGGGCTCGTACCGGTCACGCCTCAGTTGGATTACTGCCGGGACTGCCGCGCCCACGGGGGCCGCTGGCAATCGCTCAGGGTCTGTATGAGCTGCGGCTGGGTGGCGTGTTCTGATGACTCACCCAACCGGCACGCCAAGGCGCACTACCAGGAAACCGACCACCCGCTCACCAGCGGTCTGGAGCCAGGAACACGGCGGCGATGGTGTTACGTCCATCAGCGGCTGGTCTGAACCGTCGCTCCCCGCCCGTTCAGCACGTCACCTGGCTCGCCAGGCGATGCCCACCCGTGGGCGATTAGGAGCGATCGTGATAGATCAGGAAGTGCGAACCAGGTATGACGGCGCCGAGCCTTTCCCCGGCAGCGTCGGGGTGACGCCGGTGACTCAACGGCGAGTGCAGGTGATCGTGACCGCGCTGATCGTGATCGTTCCGTTCGCCGGCCTGGCCGTCGCGGTGGCCATGTTGTGGGGGCATGGCATCGGGCTCACCGATGTGCTGCTGGCGGTCGGCTTCTACCTGATCACGGGCTTCGGCGTGACGGTTGGCTTCCACCGCCTGCTTACCCACCGCAGCTTCACCGCCTCGCCCTGGCTGCGGATCACGCTGGCGATCGCGGGTTCGATGAGTTTTCAGGGCGACGTGATCGGGTGGGTCGCGACGCACCGGCGTCACCACGCCTTCACCGACTGCCCGGGCGACCCGCACTCGCCGTACAGATACGGCACCGGTGCCGTCAGCCAGCTCCGCGGCCTGTTCGACGCCCATATGGGCTGGCTGTTCCGCGACGATCCGACTCCCGCCGACCGCTACGCACCGGACCTGCTCGCGGACCCCGCCATCAACCGGGTCGCCCGGGCTTTCCCGGTTCTGTCCGCGGTCTCGCTGATCCTGCCGTTCAGCGCGGGCTGGGCGCTCGGCGGGGACCTGCGGGCCGCGTGGACCGCTCTCTTGTGGGCCGGCCTGGTCCGGATGCTGCTGCTTCACCATGTCACCTGGAGCGTGAACTCCCTGTGCCACATGATCGGCGCGCGGCCGCATCCGAACCGCCGTTTCGACCGGTCGACCGACTTGTGGCCACTCGCGCTGATCTCCTTCGGGGAAAGCTGGCACAACGGGCACCACGCCGCGCCGGCCTGCGCCCGGCACGGCAGCCGCCCGCACCAGATCGACCTGTCCGCCAGCCTGATCCGGACCTTCGAGCGCCTCGGCTGGGCTACCGGCGTCCACTGGCCGGCCCCGCCACGCGCCGACGGGCTGCCGCCCGGCCGACTACGGCCCCAGCCACGGCTCCGCCAGTCCGCGCCACCGGCCACCGAACCCGCTAACCGCTGACCATGGATCCCGGTGACCGCCCGAGCACGCGGCCCGAGCTGCGCCGGCCTGCCGGAACCCGGCTGCCTTTTATGCTTCCGCTTCAAGCGAATTGTTGCCAGCGTGCGTTGGCTATCAGCTGCATTCCCGCCAGATAGGCCGTCGAGGCGGGCAATACGGGTCAGGCGCCCGCTCGAAGAAAGATCAACTCACGGACTTATAACGCAACCAACGGAACCAGGTTATAAGCCGAAATAGCGGGACTCGTGGGTCTATGCTGGACCCAGTTCGGTGCGCGTGAGGTACAGGTTGCCTGCGCTCACCCTCAAGTACGTACGGGGAGTATTCGCGCGACTACACACTTGAGGGAAAATCGAGACGAGTATTGCCAACGGGGTGGCACGCGGATGCCGCTGCGGACAATATTGCTTCTGGTACCCGAAGCCACCGGATATTTTCCTGTCCAGCCTCGGGCCGTCGTCATATTAACG
>OCTA010006422.1_pt1 | contig 10021 bp, 9 predicted proteins | sample 1538991 | NCBI WGS metagenome assembly OCTA01 (sample SAMEA3539302, study PRJEB22396) | soil metagenome | biome: tundra; feature: field; material: soil | place: USA | collected 2010-05 | depth 0.15 m | reverse complement strand
AGTTGAGCGATTGAAACTGGGCGGGTGAGATGTGCACCTCTCCATCCACCGAAATCCACAGCTTGCCTTCCGCGCCGCTCACGAACTGCGCAGCCCGGAGCGTCGCGGCGGACGCGACCGCCGGCGGCAGCGTGGACTTAAGATCCAGCCCCTTGCGAATTGACGATTCAATACTGCTGGCGATCTTCTCCTTCACGGTCGTGCCCAGAGACCCGGACCGCAATAACTCGCCGAGCGACCCATCGGCCTCGATCTTCTGAACCTCCGCGGCCATCGAGATTCCGTCCGCTCCGGCAGACGGCGTCAATTTCACCGTGAGTACTGCGTTGCCGCCCACCAACCTCTTAACAACCTCCCGGCCGAACGCCTTGACGCAGGCCCAACGCTCATAGTGCACGTGAGCGGTCAAAACCGCGGCCGGAGAGGCTGGGACGAGCGTGGCGCGCTCGACCGAGAGCCGCTCGCCGCAGCGGTCCGAGCGGTTTAGTTGGGAGGCGAGCAGCGCGCCGAGGTTGTCCTGAAGATCGCTCAAATCCGCCGTCAATGCCAGTTTGAATTGCTGCTGAGGCCCGCTGGAGACGGCTCCCCAAGCCGTGATTTTGACGGCCTGGCCCTTGACGTCAAACGAGGTATTGACCGGCGCAATCTTGAGTACGAGATCTTCCGTTCTGGCTTGCGCGGCGAAGATCAGCGCAACGCACAACAGCAGGTGAAACCGCATGAAATGCAGTGGACGCTTCGTCGGGCTGGCCAGTTACTAATTTGTGGAGCAGACTTTCACGCCGTGGACGTCGGCTGCGGACAAGGCCAGGAGGCTGTCCCACAATTTTAGCTGCAGATGCACCGGTCGAGTCCATAAGGGTCCTTTACGCCGCCGGAGCGGCGAGCGCCTGCTTCACTAGCGCGTCGGTGATCATCACCTGCGAATCGCCGATCCCGATCTCGGCGTGCCGCACTTTGCCTTCGGCGTCCGAGTCGCGCATCGATTCGGTTGCGCTGCGGATCATCAGGTACGGGGTGATGGTGTGTTAGCCTTCCGGCTTGCTCATGATTGGCCTCCCGGAGTGTAAGCCGCCGCACGCCGTTGCATCTCTTCGTTGGACACGTCCTCCTTGTGCGTGGCGAAGTGCCACACGTGTCCGAACGGGTCTTCGAACGAGCCGGCGCGGTCGCCGTAGAATTGATCCGCGACCGGCCGCAGCACCTTGGCGCCCGCGGCCTCAGCCTGCGCGGCCAACGCATCCACGTCCTCAACATAAATATGGATGGTGACGGGCGAGCCGCCCAGCGTCCGCGGACTCAGGAAGCTTATTTCCGGGTGCTCGTCCGCCAGCATGATGTTGGCTTTGCCGATCTTGATTTCGGCGTGGCCGATTCTGCCGTCGGGGCCGGCCATCCGCACCGTCTCCGTTGCGCCGAATGCTTTCTTGTAGAACTCGAGCGCGTCGGCCGCGCCCTTGATCGACAGGTACGGGGTCGCGCCCTCGAAACCCTCTGGTATTGCTTTGACTGTGTTTGCCATGTATCCATTTTCTACGAACGCGGCGCGGCTCGTATTGTAAGAAATTGTCCTGGTGGAATTACTCGAGCATTACTCGGGCATGGGAACGTGGTTGAGATGTTCCGTACGTTGCGCGATATACGTGGACGGGTTGATCCCCGAAAACGCGCGGAAGTCGTGGATGAAATGCGCCTGGTCGAAATAGCCGCAATCCGCCGCCACCGCCGCCCACTCCACTGGCCGCCCCGCGCCGATGCGCCGCAGCACGCGTTGGAATCGCCGCACGCGGCAAAACAGCTTGGGCGTGAGTCCGACTTCGCCGCTGAACACTTGGATGAACCGCTTCGCGCTGAGGCCGATCTGGGCGGTCACATCCGCGATCGTGCGGGTGTGCGGCAGGCCGTGAAACTCGTGCAGCGCAAAGGCCACGGCCGGGTGCCGCTCCAGCCGCTCGGCCGCCTGCGCGAGCAAGGCCTGTTCCAGAATGCGAAACTTGGCCTGAGGCGCCGCGGCCTCCAGCAACCGCTCGCGCAACTGGTCCGCGAGGCGGCCCCACAAATCCTCCAGCGACACCAGCTTATTGTGCAGCTCGCTGGCCGCCAGATCGAGAAACGGGAAAGCGCCTCCCGGTTTGAAGTGCACGCCGGCGACGGTGTGCTGCTCCGCTGTATCGATCACGAAGAATTCCGAATGCGCGCCCACCACCACCGATCCGCGTAGCGTCCGGAATTTCCCGGTATCGTGCGGGTCGTACACGCGCGTCAGGTCTTCGTTGAGGTTGATCACCAGCTCCATGGAGCCATCCGGCAGCAGGCGCTCCTTCTTATGCGGCTGCTGGTAGCCCTCGTACAACCAGAGCAATTCCACGAACTCCGATAGCGGCGGGGCGGGGATGTGGCGGTAGGACCGCATCAGATCTATCAAACCACAGCCGGACGTCAGCGGGAACAGGCGGCGGCGCGCACGTTTCCGCGCGGGATGAGGGCGGACGGGATGTGCGCCAGCGCCAGGTTCCAGTCGCCGGTTTCCAAGGCGACGTTGTATAGGACGCGGCCCGTCCGGGTATCGATATGGAGTAGGCGGGAATTACTCAGCGGACTCGGACCACTGGAGTGGATTACGTACAAATCGCGGCCATCCGGACTGACCGCCATGCGATTGACACGCACCGATGGAGCGATATGGCCCACGCGGCCCGTGGACGGCTGGATCACATACACGCCGTCGCGCGCCGTATCGGGACAGGCGAGGCGGCGATCCACTTTGAACCCGAACGCTTCCGCAAGAAAGAGCCGGTCCGGCGCGCCCGCCAGCATGAGCAAGACTGGTTCGTTGCAGGCGCCATGGAGATCCGGCAGGATGATCGATTTGGCCTGCTGTAACTCGCTGTTCTCCGGCTTTACGCTCCACAGTTGGCCCGTTCCAGGAGCGCCATAGCTGAATACGTAGAAGCGGTCGCCGGCCCAGGCGCCGGTGGCCGGTCCGTCCGGAATCGGAAGGCGGCGCGCCAACACTCTGAACTTCAAATCGAAGATGTCCAAAGATGGCTTGGGCGAATTCGTGACGCCGAGCAACCACCGCCCATCGGGCGAAGGTTGCAGGTTGTAGGCGCCGGGCGCTTTCATGGTGGGAAGACGGCTCAACGTACTGGCATCGAATATGTCCACGCCGTGCGCGCCCTGCGTGAAGAGAAAGCGGCCGTCCGGCGAAGGCGAACCGAACAGCGCCGGCGCGGCGAGAAAACACATCTTCCGCGTTTCCAGGTCCAGTGAGTACAGGCCGCAGCACGCGCCGGAATTCCTTTGGCTTTCCTGCGCGATGTAGAGTCTGCGGCCATCCGGGCTGGCGGTGACGCTTTCCACCTGTTGGTTGACGCCAATGCTGGCCAGCGGCCCAAGTGACGCGTCGAAGATCTCGATGCGTCCGGCGCGCGCGGCCGCCAGCACCACCAACGGATCTTCGGAAAAGGCTGGCGCAGCCGCCAACAATAAGGTCGGTAATGTCAAGAATGCGCGCATAGCTCCCTACCTCACCGGTTTCTCGGGGTCCGGTATTTTCGGTTTGACCGGCTCATGCGGAGCCGGCGGGTTCGAGCCGGAAGCCGGCGGCGAAACGGACTTGGGCGGGTTCTTCGATGCGGGCGCTTTGTACCCCGGCGGGTTCACCACGATGATGCCCGTGTACACCGGCACCGGAACGTCGACTTCGACCGGAACTTCCTCCGGCGGCGTGTTGACGACGACCACCGGAGGCGCTGCGGGTGGTCCGTTCATATAGGCCGCGTCGCTGGGCGCGGGACTTGGCTGGGCTTCGGCCCGCACGCGGGCTTCGGCATCGGGCGGACCCTGGAACGCCGTGTCAGTCACGACGGACACGGCGCGCGTGCTGCCGACGCGTAACGGCGGGCGGAATGCATCGAGGCGCGCCGCTGGAAATGGCGGTGATGGCAGCGCCTGCGCGAAGACAGCCGTCGCCAGCGGCTCCTGCGGACGCGTGGTGAAGCCCGCCGGATCGATTTCGAGCGATTCCGGCGCGTAGCGGGCGTAGGTCGTATTTGCGTTCAGATACAGGCGCGGCGCATCGGGCGGCTTCCAGTCTTCTCCAGGCGCCAGCGCGCCCCAGCCCACCAGCTTGGCGCTCTTCAGCCAATACACCTCGCCCGGCTTGAACACGGCGCTTTCGCCGGGCGCCCAGACCCAGCCGGTGCCCTCCTGTTGCATCCAGCGGCCGTAATGATATGGCAGCCAGCCCCAAGGATCGTCGCTGATCCAGGTGTAGCCGACGCCGTCGTACCAAAGCCACTTGCCGTTGCGGAAAGGCGCCCAGCCGGCCGGCGCCTTAGGTTTCCAAACGGCGCCGAAATCGCCAGACTGGATCCAGACGCCGTACGCATCCAGGTCGGCCAGGCCGTAGCGCAGCAATGGCGCATGTGCCGCAGAGGTGGTCGAAAGCAGCACTTGGTCGCGCTCGTCGCACCAGCGGTCGGTCGCGAGCGGCGGGATCTCGCGATTGAGGAAGAAGCGGGCCGGATGCCCCGGGTCCAGCTTGACCATCTGGCCTGCGGCCAAGTCGAACTCCGCGGTGGGAGAGGAGAAGCGGGCCGTGCCGTCCGCCGCGGCGATCAGACTCCATGGATCGCGCGCTTCCAGGCGCAGGCGGGCGCCTTGACGGATGGTCACCTGCGCTCCCGGCACGGCTACGACCAGGGCGTCCTTGCCTTCGGCCGCGCCTGTGAAGTAGGCCACGCCGTGGTCCAGAGAGATTAACGTGATCCGTTGCCCGGTGGAAAGGCGTGTGTAATCGGAAAGCTCGGCGAGGGAATCGGGCCCCAGCCGCAAGAAGCTGCCGTCGTCCAGTTCCACTTCGACGCGCGAGGAACCTTCCGTGCGCAGCCAGGACAACTCGCGCAGGGGCAGATTGCGCCGCGCGGGCTGCCAGTCGTCGGCTGCCTGGAGTTGCACTTGGACGGTACCGTCGAAGTCGCCCACGCGGGCGTAGCGCGCCTGCCCGGCAGACAGAGTCATCGGGAGCAGCCACAGGGCCAGGCGTTTCATGAGTCCTCCGCGTTGTCCACAGATTTGACGCGGCGTAGACCGCAAGCGTTTAGGGGCGCCAAAAAAAGATTCAAAAACCGGCGCAGGCGGCCGATGAGGTAAACATGATGAACGCCATAAGCGCCAGTAACACTTACGTGCAACAAGCATCCCAGCCGGCCTCGGCCAGCTCGACCAAGCATTCGGAGGCCAGCAAGACGTCTCCACCTGAGGACACTGTCCACCTGAGCAGTGCGGCCAAGGCCGCCATGGGCGACGTGGACCACGACGGCGACAGCCATTGATCGGGGATTAGTTAGGTTAGCCGCCCGTGGTAGAAGTCCGGGCAGGCTGAATGCCTGCCCCACCTTAGAAGTGGCGGGATCCCGAGAAGTGGCGGGATCCCGCGTCACCGGTGCAATCGAACTGCCGGGATAAGCTGAGGTGTTTTGGCCGCGCGAAGGTCATATGCGGATCCGACCCTCGCCCGCAGGTAGCGCTCGTCTCTGCGGATGCGCCGCTCGATGAGCAGCCACCACAGCCTGGTGAAGAACAGGCCGGCGTGCCGCGGGTGGCGGACGCGACGGTAAGGGCCGCCAGTCATCGGAACGCCATGTTCCAGAGCAGGCACAACGTGGCGGAACAGAAAACCATCCACACGGAATAACCAAGCGACCGTCGGCAGATACAGGATCAAGCCCAGGGTTTTGATTGCGGTGCTGTCTAGCGCCGGCAACAGACGCCAGCGCATAGTCGAGGAACACGAGGGTTTCTGCCAGGCCCGGAATCATGGCCCGCGATGCGATCCGCGAAAACCGACTGTTGGGCAAAGAGGGTCAAGGTCAGCACCAGATACCCGCCCGAGAACAGATCCAGCCGGCTCTACGGATCAGGCGAGGCCCACTGGCGGCGACAGAGCAGCACGACCGCTGGGTAGAAGACCAGAACGCTCGCGAAGCTCAGCCACGTCTTCCGGGCCGAGGGGGCCGCCGGCAGCTTCGGCGCAACCACATTCCCGCGCAGCACGTAGACAATCCTAACAGCGTTAAAATCAAGAAAGCGTAACGATGCGATTACGGGGATGGGTGACCGCTTCCGTGCTGTTATGGCAGGCTGCGGCACATGCCGCTGCGCCGCCAGCGGACTTGTTTATAGAAGTGTCGGTCGTCGACGGATCGAACCAGCCGGTTCCGGGTGTGCAGGTCGAGTTGAAGACCGGGCAGGCCACGGTTTCGCGGGTCGTGACCGATCAGAAGGGGCTTGCTCGATTCACTGACCTGAAACCGGCCCGCTATGAGATCGCCGCCGCCAAGGATGGTTTCGAGTCCGCGCAGAAGAGCGATCTGGACCTTTCGCAATCGCTTTCCGCATCAATCGAGCTGACGCTGGTTCCCGCGCTCGCCCGGCGGGACAGCGTGGAGGTGAAAGGCACGGCCGCGCCCGTGGACGAAGGCGGTTCGGCGCCGAGCGACCTGCACGTCCATACGGTCAAAGAACTCCCCGGCCGGCCCGCAACCGCGACCGATGCTTTGCCCTTGCTGCCGGGAGTGGTCCGCGATCCGAACGGCGGGCTGCTCCTTTCCGCGGCGGGCGAGCACCGCAGCGCGCTGATCGTGAACTCCGCCGACGTCACCGATCCCGCTACGGGACAGTTCGGATTGACGGTGCCGATCGACAGCGTGGAAACGCTCAACTTCTATCAAACGCCCTTCCTGGCGGAGTACGGACGATTCAGTGAGGGACTGGTCTCCGTGGAGACCCGGCGCGGCGGCGATGAATGGAAATGGGAATTGAACGATCCGTTCCCGGACTTCCGCATTCGCAGCTATCATATGCAAGGCCTGAAAGACGCAACTCCGCGCGTAAACGCCGAAGGACCGCTGATTGCCGGCAAGCTCTACTTCTCCGAAGGCCTGGAATACGAAATACGCAAGACGGAGGTCTTCGAATTGCCATTTCCATACAACAATAAGAAGCAGGAAGGGTTCAATTCTTTCGCGCAGTTCGACTGGATCGCGTCCAGCAAACACCTGGTAACCGCCACGATTCACGTGGCTCCCCAGCGGCTGGCCTTCGTCAACATGAACTTCTTCAATCCGCAGCCGACCACACCGGACGCCAGCACCCACAACTACACCGCCACGCTGGCGGACCGGCTCAGTATCGGCTCCGGCCTGCTCGAGAGCACATTCTCCGCCACCCGGTTCGACGCGCGCGTGTGGGGACAAGGATCGCAGGATTTGATGATGACTCCGGCGGGCAACTCCGGAAGCTACTTTGCGCAGCAGGGGCGCAACGCTTCCCGTCTCAGTTTGGCGCCGGTCTTCAGCTTTGGCTCCTTCAACTGGCTTGGCACGCATAACTTCAAAGTCGGCTCTTACATGGCCGAGAGTACCGATAACGGCCAGGTTACCGAACATCCGATCGACATTCTGAACTCCGCGAGCCAGTTGATCGAGAGCATCGGCTTTACCGGCGGGCAGCCATTTCGCCGCTGGGATACGGAATATGCATTCTTCGGGCAGGATCACTGGATTGTGACGCCACGGCTGTCTGTCGACTTAGGGGTGCGCACGGAGTCGCAGCAAGTGTCGGAGAGCTTTCGCGTGGCGCCGCGCGTGGGAGTTGCCTGGAACATCTTCCCCAGCGCCGGCACGGTAATTCGCGCCGGGTTCGGATTGTTCTACGATCGGGTTCCGTTGAACGTTTACGCGTTCAATCAATATCCCAGCCAGGTAATCACTATGTTCGACCCCAGCGGCCAGGTCTCGGCCGGACCGTTTCTTTACCAAAACGGCCTGGGAACGGTGAATGTGCGGTATCCGTTCGTCTTTCAGGAATCGGCGGCAGGCAACTTTTCCCCTCGCAGCGCCAGCGGCAGCATGCAGATCGAGCAACCGCTCACACAGCACGTGAAGCTCCGATTAGGCTACATGCAGAACGCTTCGTCGGGACTCGTGATCATGAACACCGTGGCGCCAAATCCGGCAACTAATACCGGCGCTTACCTGCTTTCGGGCACCGGACAGTCGCGTTACCGTCAGTTTGAAGTCACTACGCGAGTGCGGCTGAACGACAAGCGCGAGTTGTTCTTCTCATACGTGCGGAGCCGGGCGCGCGGGGATTTGAACGATTTCAGCAGCTACCTGGGCAGCTTTCCCGTCCCCATCGTCCGCGCCAATCAATTCGGCAATCTGCCGGCGGACCTGCCGAATCGCTTCCTGGCCTGGGGGCTGATCCAGCTTCCGCTGGGATTCCGCGTCGCGCCCGTCTTCGAATATCGCAGCGGGTTCCCCTACGCCGTCACCGACGCGTACCAGAACTATGTGGGAGTGCCTTATGCCGGCAGGTTCCCAAGCTTCGTTTCGCTCGACTCGCGATTCTCCAAGGACTTCAAGCTGAATCCGAAATACACGATTCGCCCGTCCATCAGCGGTTTTAACCTGACCAATCATTTCAACCCGGCGGCCTTCCATGGGAACATCGCCGACCCGGCGTATGGATTGTTCTTCGGCGACCGACACCGGCGATTCACCGCCGATTTGGATGTTGTTTTCTAAACCCACTGGCGGTGTCCCGTGTGATAGATTCTTGGTTCCCAATGTGAGCGCCACGGGCGATATTCGAAGACGCAGCTTTTTCATACGATCCTGCCAGGGTACTGCAGCGTTGCTCCTGCGCGGACGCCCTCTCGATGCGCAGATCTCACCCGCGGGCGGCGAGTTTCACCTGCATCCGCACTATCGCGTGGAGACGCCGCTGGATGCCTTGCGGCTTAAGGTCAAGGCGGGTCTCGACGATTTCCCGGCGGAAAAGGATCACGACTGGATCGCCGCCATTCTGGCGCAGTGGAGCTCCGGGCTGCTGGAGTCTCCGCGGCAGATTCAGTCCTTCGAGAAAGTCCTGGCAGCCGATTTTCAGGGATCGTCGTTGCGGCCAGTGGAATCCCGGGTAGTGCGTCCGGGGCCGGCGCTCGAGATCCGTCGCGTTACCTTCGCGCCCCAGGCCTCTCTTGGGCCGGCGGCTTTTCTTCAGGAGTTGCGGTCCACGTTGGGTAGTTACGCGAAGATTTTGACTGCCGAGTTCCAAGTGACTCAGATTGAGGCGGCTCCGGGACGCTCCAAAACTCGCGTGCGATATGAGTTAGTAGGCGGCGGCCCGGACTTTCACCGCGAGCAACGTGTGGGCGAGTGGGAACTCGAATGGAAAGCCGGGGCACTGCGGCGCTGGCGGGCGTCGGATGAGACACGCAGCCGGTCGGCCGCGCCCTGGTTTGCCGACTTGACCGCGCAGGCTTTCGGTGGCAATCGCTCTTACTCGCAGCAATTGCTGCGCGGCGTCGATTACTGGCGAACGGTCCTCGATGGCGCCTGCGGCATCGACATTTACGGCCACAACGGAGTGTCCGCCGGCGACATCGATGGCGACGGGTTCGACGATATCTACGTCTGCCAACCGGCCGGGCTTCCCAACCGGCTTTATCGGAACCGGGGGGACGGAACGTTCGAGGACATCACCGAAGCGTCGGGCGTCGGGATACTGGAAAACACGGCGTGCGCGATTTTTGCGGACTTCGACAACGACGGACGCCAGGACCTGGTGGTGGTACGCGCCAACGGTCCGCTGCTCTTCTTGAACCAGGGCGACGGCAAGTTTCGCCACCAGCCCGGCGCGTTCCACTTCGCCAACGCTCCGCAGGGAACCTTCACGGGGGCGGCCGCCGCCGACTACAATCGCGACGGCTGGCTGGACATTTACTTCTGTCTCTACTCTTATTACCAGGGCACGGATCAGTACCGGTATCCGGTTCCTTACTACGCGGCGGAGAATGGGCCTCCCAATTTCATGATGCGTAACAACGGGGATGGAACGTTTCGCGATGTCACCGCGGAAACGGGACTCGGCCGGAACAATACACGCTATAGCTTCTGTTGCGGCTGGAACGATTACAACCGGGATGGATGGCCCGACTTATATGTGGTGAACG
>OCTA010006421.1_pt1 | contig 10023 bp, 8 predicted proteins | sample 1538991 | NCBI WGS metagenome assembly OCTA01 (sample SAMEA3539302, study PRJEB22396) | soil metagenome | biome: tundra; feature: field; material: soil | place: USA | collected 2010-05 | depth 0.15 m | reverse complement strand
GGACCTCGCGAGTTTCACCACCGCTCTTACATCCGAAAACCACACTCTGAAACGCGCGCTCACCGATCCTAGAACCTTCAGCGGCATCGGCAATGCTTACTCCGACGAGATTCTCTTCGAAGCGGGTCTCTCGCCCGTAGCTCTAACTCAGAAGCTGACCGCCGATCAGATCCGCCGGCTCTTCGATACGATCCGCGCAAACTTGCTCCGCTGGGTAGAAGCCTTGCGCGCGGAAGCCGGCGATGGATTTCCTGAAAAGGTAACGGCCTTCCGCGAAGGAATGGCTGTCCACGGACGGTACAAGCAACCCTGCGTCCGATGCGGCGCCAAGGTGCAACGCATTCGCTACGCATCGAACGAGACCAATTACTGCGCCCATTGCCAGACCGGCGGAAAGCTGCTGGCCGACCGTGCTCTGTCGCGCCTGATGCGCGAAGACTGGCCCAGAACTCTCGAGGAACTGGAGTCGCTCACAATCAAAAAATGCTGAAACGTGCGACCCTTCTCTTCATGTCGGCAGTCGGCTGCGGATTCGCCCAGCATTCGCATGCTCCGGACGATAAAGCGGCCGGACCGGCGCCACTTCTGAGCGGCCTCGGCCACCTCCACCACGCCATCACCACTTCGAATCCCGAAGCGCAACGATATTTCGATCAAGGCTTGACGCTGATCTACGCCTTTAACCACGACGAAGCGGCGCGCTCGTTTCGCTACGCCGCGGTGATCGATCCGAAATGCGCCATGGCGTATTGGGGCGTGGCGCTCGCGGTGGGGCCGAACTACAATGATCCGGATATCGACCTGAGCCGCGAAAAGGCCGCTGTGGAGGCCATTCAGAAAGCTCTGGCCGTTGCTCATAAGACAACCGAGAACGAACAAGGCTATATTCGCGCCTTGGCGAAACGCTACTCCACCGATCCGAAAGCGGACCGCAAGCAACTAGGAGTCGATTACAAGCAAGCCATGGGCGAGCTGATGCGGCGCTTTCCCGACGATCTTGACGCGGCGGTGTTGTATGCCGAGAGCGCCATGGATCTGCGCCCCTGGCAGCTCTGGAAACCGGATGGCCAACCAGCGGAAGGCACGCTCGAAATCGTGGAAGTACTGCGAGCGGTCCTGCAGCGTGCGCCAGATCACATCGGGGCCAATCATTATTACATTCACGCCACTGAAGCGTCGCCAAACCCTGAGCTGGCAACTCAAAGCGCGGAGCGATTGAAGACACTCGCTCCCGCTGCCGGACACTTGGTGCATATGCCCGCCCACACGTACATTCGCGTCGGCGATTACCATGCAGCCTCCGTAGCCAATGAAAAGGCCGCCGCAGCAGACGAGAAATACCTTAAGAAATACAATGTCACTGGAATGTATCCAGTGATGTACTATTCGCACAACCTGCATTTCCTCGCGGTATCCAGCAGCATGGAGGGCAATTTTTCCGCTGCTCATAGCGCAGCCGAGAGACTGGTGGCTGGCATGCAGCCCTACCTCAAGGAAAACCCCATGGCGGAATGGTTCGTTCCCACGCGCACGCACGTGCTGGTGCGGTTCCGCCGATGGGCCGAGATTGAGAACTTGCCGGAGCCGGATAAGGACTTACATCTTGTGCACACGTTTTGGCTGTTCGCACGCGGCATGGCTTATAGCCGAACCAGCCAACCCACAAAAGCCGCGGCCGATCGGGTGGCTTTGATCGCCGAGCAGAAAGCCATCCCGCCTGAAACTCAGCTCGGGTTCAATTCAATGCATCAGCTTCTGGACATCGCTGCATTAATGCTGGATGCGAGCATCGCGCGGTCAGGGCATGATTACAAGCTCGCGGCTGAATTGTTGAACAAGGCAGCGCAGACGGAAGATGCTCTCAACTACGATGAGCCGCCGGACTGGTATCTGCCTCCGCGCGAATCCTTGGGCGGGCTCTTGTTTGCCAATGGACAGTATGCGGAAGCGGAATCGGTATTCCGCGCGGAGTTGAAGGCTCATCCCAAGAACCCTCGCGCGCTGTTCGGCCTGGCGGAGTGCTTGGCAGCACAAGGCAAGAACGAGGAAGCCGCGAAATTCCGCGCCGAGTTCGAGGCGGGCTGGAAGTACGCGGATACCAAGCTCACCATGGCTGACTTATGATCAGCGTGATGCAACGATTACTGCTCGCTCTCTCACTCACTCTCCCCGCATTTTGCCAACCCGCCGCGCTGGCCGATCTGGATGATTACATCCTGCGAGCCATGAAGACTTTCGACGTGCCCGGCGTCGGAGTAGCCGTAGTGAAAGACGGCGAAGTGGTGTTCGCGAAGGGCTACGGCGTGCGGAAGCTCGGCGAAAACGCTAGCGTGAAATGACCATCCGCGATCTGCTGACGCATCGCAGCGGACTCGGCCTCGCTACATCAAGCCGGAATCGAGCTTTCGCAGCAAATATGCTTACGATAATCTGCTCTACATGGTGGCCGGCCAAATCATTCCAGTGGTCACTGGGCGCCCGTCGGCATGAGCGAAAGCAACACCAGTGTCGGGGATTTCAAGCCCGGTGGGGATGTCGCCGCGCCGCACTCAGAAGTGGAAGGCAAGTTGCAGCCGATTCCCGCGGCCCAGATCGATAACACAGCTCCCGCCGGCGCCATTAATTCCAGCGCTTCTGATATGGCCAAGTGGATGATCGTCCAACTGGACGGCGGACAAATTCCGGGCGCCCCGAAGCGCCTGTTCAGCCAATCACCGTTGATCCAACCGAAAAAGTAGTAGGGTAAGCCTCCGGCTTGCCCAAGGACAAGCCAGAGGCTTGTCCTACTTCTTCCGCTCTATCTCATCCACCGCGCTCACCATCGCAGCCGTAGGCGCTGTGTCCGCCCCCTCGACAAGTGCAAGTAGCGCCGCCAGCGCTCGATTCCGTCCTTCCAGCTCAGCCTTCCCAGTGGAAGCCTGCTGCACCGCTTCGAAAGTTTGGTGCATCAAGCCGACGATCCTCTGCGCCAGCGCGAACTGCTGCTGCAACCCGGCGAGCGGCGTTTTCACGCGCGGGTCCATCTTTACCGTCAAAAGTTGCGTGTAGCTCTTCCCATTGACAGTCAGCTTCACCGAATACTCGCCAGGCATCGCCAGCACACCCATCGGAGATCGCGGCGTATCGCGATAAGTGGCCGAGATCGGATAGTCATGATCGATGGCGTCCGGAGGCGGATAACACAAATCCCAAACAAATCGATGCAGGCCGGCCGTCGTCGCGGGAATCGACGGCGGGCGGATCCAATAAGTCGGCACGTTCACCGCCGGATCGATGGGATCTGCTTTGTCGTCGCTCGAATAACGGCGCACCAGCTTCTTCGCGTTATCGAAGATCTCGAGCGTCACCGGCGTCGATACCGTGGATTTCAGATTGTAGTAGAGAACGGCTCCATCCGGCGGATTCTGACCAGCCGGCTCCTCAGGCGGAAGCGGCGTATCGGTGCCATTGTTCCACCGCACGCGAAGAGCTGGCGAGGGACGGAACAAAAACGCATCGGAAGCCGCGTTCCCATCGCTCATCTGCCGTAACGGTGAAATATCGTCGAGAATCCAGAAGCCGCGGCCGTGCGTCCCAGCCACCAGATCGTTCTCATGAATGACGAGATCGCGAATCGAAATCGGCGGCATGTTCTGCTTTAGCGCCTGCCAGTGGTCGCCGTCGTCGAAGGAAACATAAACAGCCAGCTCCGTTCCGGCGTAAAGCAACCCTTTTCGTACAGGATCCTCGCGCACTGTGTTCACGGGCTGGCCCGGCAATCCGTTGACGATCTCTTTCCACGTCTTGCCTCCATCGTGTGTTCGGTAGATGTGCGGTTTCAGATCGTCCAGCCGGATACGATTGATAGCTGCGTACGCGGTGACATCGTCGAAGTGCGAGGCATCCAGCATGGCCACCTTGCTCCATGGCGTGAGCTCTCGCGGAGTAATGTTGCTCCAAGTTTTCCCACCATCGCGAGTCACATGGATTAACCCGTCATCGGTTCCGGCCCAGATCACGTTCACGTCTTTGTGCGACGGCGCGATGGTATAGATCACGCCCCGGCGCGTGGCTTGCTTGTGGGCTTCCTCTGTATATACGCCCACGCTCGGCGGAATCTCGTAGCTCTCCCGCGTCAAATCCGGACTGATGATGTCCCAGCCGCGGCCTCCATTCGTGGTCTTGAAAAGCACGTTCGACCCGAGATACAGCACGTGCGGATCCACCGGCGAGAACAACAGCGGCATGGTGCGCACAAAGCGGTACTTGCCGCCTCCGAATGGGACCGTTGGCCCCACCTGCTGGACTTGCCCGGTGCTTCGATCGAAGCGCGAGACCTTGCCGCCATAAATGATATTGGGATTGAGCGGGTCGGGCGCCACGTAGCCGTATTCTTCGACACCCACAGGATGCCATTCCCGAAAAGTGATCTCGCCGTAATCGCTGCGGCTGGCAACTCCCGCAGAGCCGCTCTCCTGTTGTCCGCCATAAACCCAATATGGGAACTGGTTGTCGGTGATCACATGGTAGAACTGCGCGGTCGGCTGGTTGTACCAGGAACTCCAGGTGGCCCCACCGTTCACTGTGATGGTCGCGCCTTGATCGCTGGCCAGCAGGATGATTTCGGGATGCTCGGGATTGATCCAGATGGTGTGATAATCGTCGCCGCCGGGCGCGCCTTTGATGGCCGTGAAAGTTTGCCCTGCGTCCGACGACCGATACGTGGAAGTATTCGCCACGTAGATGACGTCTTTGTTCTTGGGATCCACGCGCACGCAGGCGAAGTCGGAGCCGCGGCCCGAAACACGCTCCTCCGTGTTCACTCGCTTCCAGGTTGTTCCCGCATCATCGGAGCGATAGAGTGCGCTCGGTTTCGCTTCCACCAGCGCGTACATGCGATTCGCGTCTGAGGGCGCGATACCGATGCCAATCCGTCCGAGTCCTTCCGCGGGAGTGGGAAGTCCACCCGTGAGTTGCTGCCAGGTGCTTCCGCCATCGGTGGATTTAAAAAGCCCGCTCGCAGGGCCGCTCCATTCGCCGTTCTCCCAAGGCCCCTGGCGCGCCGCCCACAACACCGCGTAGACGTTCGTGGGATTGGTGGGATCGAATGCCAGATCTACCGCGCCGGTGTTCTCATCCTTATAAAGCACCTTCTGCCAAGTCTCGCCGCCGTCGGTGGAGCGAAACACGCCGCGCTCCACATTGGGACCATACGGATGGCCAAGCACGGCCACGAAAACGCGGTTCGGATCGCGCGGGTCCACCAGAATCGCCGAAATTTGTTGTCCATCCCGCAGTCCAAGATGCCGCCAGGTTTTGCCCGCGTCGGTGGATTTATAAATTCCATCGCCCACCGAGAGATCCGGCCGCTGCACACCCTCGCCACTGCCTACATAAACAATGTTCGGATCCGACGGTGCGATGGCGATTGCACCGATTGAGCCGGTGGGCTGGTCATCGAACAGCGGATGCCAGGTTCGCCCAATATCATCGGTCTTCCAAACTCCACCATTCGTGGCGGCAACGTAGAATACATTAGGCTGGGAGGCGATGCCCGCAGCCGCGATGGTGCGTCCGCCACGAAACGGTCCAATCATTCGCCAGCGCAGCCCGGAAAGGTCCGCCACGGACGTTTGAGCCGCCAGCGGAATCGCGGTCAACAAAAGGTAAGTAAGGCGATGCACGGAAATCGAGTTTAACATGGGAACGGAAGACGGTTTTTCGTCCCCCGGCTCGCATTACCAGAGGCACCCAACGAGAAACGAGAAACGAGAAACGATTTTTTGCCCGCCATCCTCATCTTCGCCCTCACCTACCTGGTCCTGGCCATCGGCCGGTTACCCGGCTTTCGCGTAGACCGCACTGGCGCGGCCATCATAGGCGCCAGCCTGATGGTTGGAGTGAACGCTCTCACGTTGGCCCAAGCGCAGCAGGCCATCAATTTCGACACCATCATTCTGCTCTTCGGAATGATGATCGTAGTCGCGAATCTACAGCTCTCTGGCTTCTTTTCGCTAGTGGCGGAGCGCGTGGTGGAGCATGCCCACCGTCCCGTTTTGCTCTTGATCGCAATCGTGGGGATCGCCGGTTTCTTTTCCGCCTTCTTCGTTAACGACACCATGTGCCTGGTGCTGACTCCGCTGGTCCTGGAGATCACCGAAACAGTGCGCCGCAATCCGGTGCCTTATCTGCTGGCTGTGGCGATGGCCTCCAATATCGGCAGCGTCGCCACCATCACCGGCAATCCTCAGAATATGATGATCGGAAGTTTTTCCGGCATTCCCTACCGCCAGTTTCTTGCCTCGCTCGCTCCCATCGCGCTGGCTGGGCTGGTTCTGACGGTGCTCGTCATTTTCCTGGCTTACCGCTCGGAGTTTACATCGCGCGCCCGCGTCAACGTGGAAAAGCGTTCCGTGCGCGTGGATCGCTGGTTGATGTGGAAAGCCATCCTCGCTTCGCTCGCCATGATCGTCATGTTCTTTGCCGGATGGCCGGTTCCCAAAGTAGCCGTTGTGGCTGCAGCCCTGCTCCTCATCACCCGCCGCGTGAATCCGGAAAACGTTTATCGCCGCATCGACTGGAGCCTGCTGGTGATGTTTGTGGGCCTGTTCGTCGTCATCGCCGGAGTCGAGAAAACATCACTCGAAAAAGACCTGGCCGCCTTCGCGGGACAAATCCATCTGGACAATGTCTTCCTGCTGAGCGCCTTCTCCGCGGTGTTATCCAACTTGGTGAGCAATGTTCCGGCGGTGCTGGTGTTTAAGCCGTTCGCCGCTTATCTGGCGAACCCTACACGGGCCTGGCTGACGCTGGCCATGTCGTCAACCCTGGCGGGAAACCTGACGGTGTTAGGATCAGTTGCCAATCTGATCGTCATTCAACAGGCGCGCCGCAAAGTCACCATTGGATTCTGGGAGTACTTCCGCGTGGGCGCGCCACTAGCGATCGTGACCATCCTGTTGGGCGCAATCTGGATTCAAACATTTCCACCATAGTAAGGAACGAAAGCGCGAAGCGCATTCCTCCTTCTGACTCCTGAATTCTGGCTTCTGGATTCTGGCTGCTTCCCGCCGTTCAAAAATGAGCTTCGATCGGCTCCCGGGGCGGCTTGCGGCCGGCCAGAGGACGATTCAGGTATTCGATGAAGGGGGCGATGGCGCGGAAGCGATCCAGGATCTCGCGGTAGAGCTTCGGCGTGGTTGCCAAGGACGGATCCAGCGATACGTCCAGTATCCAATCCTTCTTCTTGATGAGATCGAGCGCGGGATGCTGGGGATCGAAACCCTTGGGGGCGCGCGTCAGCTCATCGCCTTGAAGATCGCCTACCAGCTTCCGGCTTTTCTTGTTGGCGAGAATTTGGCGAAGCTCTTTGTAATTCTCCGCGATGTGCGTTCGGACCAGGTACATGGTTTCCGGGCTGGGACGATAGATGCCGCCGGCGACTTCAACCTGATCGAGTGACACGCTGAAGTAGAAGCCGCCTCCTTCGCTCCGAAAGAAAGATGCCGCCACATGCGTCTTATACGGCGTCTTGTCGGCGCTAAACCGCGTGTCGCGATAGATTCGAAACACGGCTTTCTTCGGTTCGGTGACGCACTGGGGCGCGAACTTCCTCAGCTCACCGTTCAGCGCCGTCACCAGCTCCAGCATCGGTTCTTTCACGTGCTGCTCATAGAGGTGCTTGCGCGGCTGGAACCAATCGCGGCGGTTGTTGCGCTTCAGCCCTCGGAAGAATTGGACCATTTCCGGCGGGAAGCCGGCAAACCCAGATGACACGAAGTTGCTCCTTTTAAGAAATCGCAAGCCGGAGGCTTACGCTACGAAGATCGCAAGCCGCAGGCGTGCGTTGCTACCATCTGAAAAGATGCCCGTCCAGCAGGCGACGCTTCAGCGTCTTGCCCAGATTCCTAATTTAACGATTTCCGAGCACGTTTGGTTGAGCCGCTACACGCGATTCGGAATCGGCGGCCCGGCTGATTTGTATGTTGAGACGCCTTTTGAGCCGAGCTTTATGATGGCTCTGAACATTGTGCGCGCAAGCGGCGCTGAGTTTGCGGTGATCGGCGGCGGAACGAATCTGATCGTCTCTGACGCTGGATTTCGAGGAATCGTGCTGCGGTTCACATCCGGCGTCATATCGAGTGACGACCGCAACGTGCGCGCCGATGCGGGTGCCGAGCTTCAGGCATTGGTGGACTATACGATCAGCCATGGTCTACAGGGCCTCGAGACCATGACGGGAATCCCGGGTTCGGTAGGCGCAGCGATATACGGCAACGCCGGCGCTTATGGGCACTCCATCAATGAACGCGTCCGCCAAGTTCGATTCTTCGATGGGGCCACGATTCGCGTGTTCGGCAACGCAGACTGCGAGTTTCATTATCGCGAGAGCATTTTCAAGCGCCACAAGGACTGGATTATTTTTTCCACCGAGCTCGAACTGGCGCCTGCGTCCGCTGATGAGCTTCAGAGGACCGCGGACGGCATTCTGAAGGTCCGCCTCGAAAAATATCCCGCCACCATGAAGTGCGCCGGCAGCATATTTAAGAACCTGATCCTGGCGGAGCTTCCGGAAGCCGTGCAACGGCAGGTGCCTGAGCGTGTAATCCGGGAAGGCAAGGTGCCTTCCGCATATTTTCTCGAGCAAGTGGGCGCCAAGGGCATCCGAAACGGCGGCATTCGCGTGGCCGAGTATCACGCCAATCTGATCTACAACGAGAGTCAGGGTACGGCGCAAGAGCTGTGCGAAATCATCGCCGATTTGAAGTCGCGCGTCCAGAACCGTTTCGGATTGACACTGGAAGAAGAAGTCCAGTATGTGGGATTTGGCTAGCGCTTCGCTAACACCGCCGCTTTGGTGCCACGCATAGTATTTTGCATGGATTCCTTCGGAAATTTTTCGAGAAATCCCTTGATCATCCAGCCGAGTAACGATGGGACGTCGCGCGATAGGGAAACTGCTTCGCATTCCGCGTAAACTCCGCCATCAGCTTGCTCGAAACGCCAGTATGAATTCAGGCGCCAGAGAAAACCGGTATCGTCGCCCACTTTTTCCTCACCCGCGTTCGGATGGGCGGCATCTTTCACTTCGGCGATCCGCGTGGAGTGCGAAATCACGTACATGCGTTGCGGGTCCAGCGTGCCGTAGCGGACGTGATAATTGGAATTCAGCACCACGGTCAGCACCTGTTTTTTGTAGAGGCGCAGGAAGATGTCGTACTCGTCGCCTTGATGCGAGATTAGTTTGGACTCGATTACTTCAGGCTTGTAGATGTGTTTGTAGTTCTCATAATCCTGCAGCACGGCCTTCACTTGAGGGATCGCGGCGCCCGCGATAAACATGGTTCCCACCCAATGCTGGATCATTCCGTCCGGAACATCGATTTTCTTTCCGTTATCGAGCGTGTGGCCGGGTTCGATGCGGATATTGTTGCCGTGAGCCTTAGCTTTCCAGGCGTCCGATGAGCGATCCGCTTTCATTCTGGCCTCAGTCAGTTCGATGTAACGATCAAAGGCAGCGGCTGTTTGCGGTGTGAGCGTGGCGGCGTACGCTGGGGGAAGGGCGGCGAACAGCGCGGCGAATAGTAGACGAATCGAGTACACGTCTAAGTGATGGGCGTTTGCAGCGTGAATCGGATCCTGGTGTCCGGGGGGACGATCACAAAGGGGGCGGGCTTGCCGCGGATGATGCCTTGTTTCTCGAAAATATTGCTACGCAGAATGTGGTTGATGCCGTTGGCCGATATAGAAACCAATTCGAGTCGCACTTGAGATACGAAGTTGGTCAAGACCACGCGCGCGCCGGCGCCTTGAGGGATCATCGTACGTCCGCCAATTACGACGGGCAGGTCCACGAGTGCCTCGAACCTTTGGCCCGTGCGGTCCCGCCTGGAATCGATCGCACCGAGTAGACGGATGGTGACCATGGTTCCGGCCGGGACCCTAACGAACGAAGGTTGCGCGGGGACAGGCTTGCTTACGCGCGGAGTTTCAGGCTGAACGGGCGGAAGCGCAGGAATGCCGTTGTCTGCCTGGCTATTGTTC
>OCTA010006416.1_pt1 | contig 10031 bp, 11 predicted proteins | sample 1538991 | NCBI WGS metagenome assembly OCTA01 (sample SAMEA3539302, study PRJEB22396) | soil metagenome | biome: tundra; feature: field; material: soil | place: USA | collected 2010-05 | depth 0.15 m | reverse complement strand
GCTCAGGGTCCCATCCGTCGCGTTGACCACCGCCAGGTCCGCCTTGCCATTGCCGATAAAATCCCCCGCCGCCACCGCTGCCGGTCCCGATCCGGCCGCGTAATTCACCGCCGCCTGGAACGTGCCATCGCCGTTGCTCAGCAGCACACTCACCGTCCCATCCACCGCGTTCGCCACCGCCAGGTCCGCCGCGCCGTCGCCATTGAAATCGGCCACCGCCACCGCGGCGGGGCCGCTCCCGGCCGCGTAATTCACCGCCGCCTGGAAGGTCCCGTCGCCGTTGCCCAGCAGAATGGCCACCCCGCCATTGACGTACACCGCCGCCACGTCCAGCAGGCCGTCGCCGTTGAAATCGCCCGTGGCCAGCGCGATGGGGCTCGCTCCGCTGGCGGAGTTGACCGGCGCCTGGAAGGTCCCGTCCCCGTTGCCCAACCACACACTGACGCCACTGTTGGCCACCACGAAATCCGCCTTGCCATCGCCGTTGAAATCGCCCACCGCGACCCACGTGCCGGCGCCATTCGCCACATAGGGAGTGGCTGGCAGCAAGGTGCTACTCGCCACTGCCGTCACCGTCAGAGCCGTAGCGCTGGATCTGCTGCCAGCGTAGGTCGGATTGCCGCTGAACGAAGCGCGCAGTGTGTGCGCGGAGGCGCTCAGCAGGCTGGTCGTGAGGCCAGCGGAGCCACCGGACACCGCTACCGAGCCGAGCACAGTGTTGCCATCATAGAAGGTCACCTTGCCCGCACTGGGCGGCGGCGAAATCTGCGCCGTCAAAGTCACCGGCTGGCCCAGCCCGGCCGGATTCGGCGTGACAGCCAACGTCGTGGATGTCTGCTCCGGGGCGATGGTGATGCCGCAGTTGCCCGTGGCTGTGCCGGCGGGGGCACCGGTCGAGTCCACTGCCAGGGCAGTGAAAGTGAAATCCCCGGCCGTAGTGGGCGTCCCACCGATAGCGCCGGCGGAACTATTCAATGTCAGCCCCGGCGGCAACCACCCCGCAGTGAAGGAAAACGTGTAGGGCGGTACTCCACCCGTGGCGGCCAGCGCGGAAACGTACGGAGCACCCACCTGGCCCGCGTTGGCCGGGCAAGCCAGCATCACCGGAGCCGGTGCAATAGCGATGCCGCAGTTACCCGTGGCCGTGCCGGCCGAGGTGCCCGTCGAGTCCGCTGCTTGGATAGTGAAAGAGAAGCTTCCGGACAAAGTGGGCGTGCCGCCGATGGCACCGGTGGAGCTACTCAACGTCAGCCCCGGCGGCAGCGACCCCGCGGTAATCGAGAACGTGTAGGGCGATACTCCGCCCGTAGCGGCCAGCGCGGAAGAGTACGGCGCGCCCGTCTGGCCTTCATTGGCCGCGCAAGCCAGCGTCAAAGGCGGTGCGTAGCTCGGCAGAGAGAACGCGTAGAACGTGTTGCTTGCGGTTCCGAGCGGATTCGTGGCGGGGAAGTTGTGATACCCGGTACCCCAGTACAGCGTGCCGTTCACCACCGCCGGCGCTGCGTTAACCGAACCGGGTGCTTCGAACGACCATAATGCCGCGCCGGTGGCCGCGTCCAACGCGTACATGTAGCCCGACATGGAAGCGGCGTATACTACGCCATTCGCTACCGTGGCAGGCCCCAGCGACAAGGCGGGCAAACCCGGGTGAACGGTGCTCAAGCCGCGATCCGGCACTTGCCAAAGAATCGCTCCCGTGGCAGCGTCCAGAGCGGCCCAGGACCCCCCGTTCCAAGAGACCCCAGACGGCTGAAGCGTGTAGGGCTTCTGGCCCGCGTTGCCGATCGCGACATAGATGCGCTGGTTGTCGGATGCCGTACCCCACTGCATTCCGCCGAGTTTCCCGCTCGGCCCGACAACGGTGGACCATTGCAGTGCTCCGCTATTTGGCGAGAGGGCCCAATAGACACCGCTCTTTTGACCGGCCCCCACCAACTGAGTGGGAACGCCATTAATATTCGCCGTGAAGAGGTTTGCGCCAGCGCCGAAATCGAGATCCAGTCCGGCGGGATCGGGGCAAGCTATTCCGTTCTGGTTGCAGGCGGCGATCCACGCGTCGTCGGCCGAGCACCGCCGTCCCCACTTCACGTTTCCCGTGGCGAGATCCAGAGCGACAATCGAATCTTCATAATTATTCGACGCCTGGCAACCCAGAATCGCCTTCTGGTTTCCGTTAGCGGCCTGCTCACACGCCTGAACGGACGGAGGAACCAGATAGTTGTTGCCCGTCGTCACGTAAATCTGGCTCCGCGCGACATCGATCACGGGTGTGCTGGACCACACTGGAGCGCCCGTGTACCCATTCGGCACGAAGTACGTCTGCCAGAGGATCTGCCCGTTCGCCAGCGAAACCGCAACGAGGCTTCCGCGGAACGTCGGGTTGTCCAGCCTTTCTTCGCTGGAGGATACCCCCACGTAAGCGATTCCATTGTAAATAATGGGGGAACCGGTTGAGACGGAATTCGGGTTGGGATCGAGCGCCGTGCTCCATATCAGACTGCCGTCGCTCGCGTTCAGCGCCAAAAGATACGAGCCGGACGGATTTGGATTCACCAGCGACGCACTCGCGCCGACGATCACCATCGTGCCGTAGAGCGTTGGTGTGGTGCGCGACATGACCGCCGGGCTTAGACCATAATCCGTCATTTTGTGCGTCCAGACAGGAACTCCGGTAGCCGCGTTCAATTTGTATAGGTTTCCGGACCAATCGGGAAAGTAGACATAACCTGCGGTAGCATCCACCGACGGGGTCGCGGACACGTCGTTCTGGGTTGTGAACTGCCACTGAACGGTGAGACCGCTCACGTTTTGCTTATTTAGTATGGTTTCCGCGGAAGCCCAACGGCTGTTATTGAGGTCGTTGCCGGCGAAGGGCCAGCCGTTAGCTGTTTGCGAAAAGGAGGGCACGGCGAGCAATAACATAGCGCTCACCGCAGACTCCGTCGCGCACCGGAGGTTGAACATATCGCTGTAGTCTCGTTTGTTTTGTTTAGTGGATCTGTTAGGTTAACACGACAAATCGCGACTTGAGGCTTTTTCCTTTTGACCCATCCGGTGGCAAGAAGCAGTCTGTACGTACTGGGCCTTGCCTGGCCTGGGAATTCTCAAAGACAAATGCGTACGACTTTTCGCTCGATGGCCGCGCCCAATTCCCGGAGGATTGGCTCCGGCAGCCGCGATTGGGCCACTTGAAAGAGATCGTTCTCTTCGCGCCGGATGTGCTCCGCGAGCAGGCCGCACAGCCGCTCCAGCAACGCCGCGGTGGGAGCGGAACGCAATTGCGCGACGATCTCTTCCACCTCGCGATGCTGCGCGATCAGGCTGGCCACCAGGGAAAGCTTGCCCAGGGCATTTTCGATGGCCGGGAACAGGATTTGCTCTTCGATCTCGAAGTGGTTCACCAGTTCCAGTTCGTAGCGATCGATGGTCCGCCGCGCGAGTTGGGCCACGTTCGCCGGCGAGGCATCCTCGTGGAGCGAGCGGCGCGTCAGCACGCACATGGCGAGTGCGTTGTGGTGCTGGTGCGAGAGCGGGATCAAATTGGAGTCGCGAAGCATAGGCTTGCCTGTTACTATAACGAAAATGAACTGGAACGACGCCGCCGAGGACTTGCTGCAACAAATACTGGCTCAAACGCCTCGTCCGGTGAGAGAGGCAGCGGAGACGCAGCTTCGGGGGAGCGCCGAGCGTCTGGCCGAGGATGACGGCAAGAACCGCGTGGGCGTGGAGACGGTGATCGCGGCCTGGGTGGCCAATACGCCGGAGGCTGTGCGCTCCGACCTGCCGCGGCAAATGGAGCGGTTCGGGCTGGACCCGGAGGAGTACGGGCATTTGCTGGAATAAGTGGGGCAGCGCCTTGCGCTGCGGCCGGCATCTCAGGCCGGCCTGTTCAAGCTGCGCCTGACAATCGCTTGGTGAGCAGCGCATCCAGCGAGAAGCGGCCGGGGCCGAAGATCAGGACGATCAGGAACGCAACCAGGAATGTGTAGGGGGCTGCGGCGTAGAATTTGTCCGGGTCCGAAAAGATCGAGAACAGCGCTTCCCGATCCGCGGTAATGAACGCTACCACCATGTCGCAGGTGAGCAGAAGCGCGACCAGCCGCGAACCCAGTCCCAGCATGATCAAGATGCCACCCAAGAACTCCAGGCCGACAATGAAAGGCGCGTTCAGGCCGGGCAGCGGTATGCCGAGACTGGTAAAGAATTCGGTGACTTTTGCCAGGTTGTGCAGTTTGCCCCAACCGGTTTGCATCATTTGGAATCCCCAGTAAAGGCGCACCAGCAGCAGAAACGGAGATTGCAGACTGGAGGCTGCGGCGATCAGCAGGTTGTAGAGTTTGGTCAGGAGTGTCGGCACAACCAACCCATTTCCGCCCATCCGGCAAACCAGGTTTCCACTCGGCGGCGGAGTTCCTCGACCGGAACCGGGCTGTCTTCCAGGGCCGCTTCCATGGCTTTGCCGACCGGCAGACCCTTGCCCAGCGCGGCGAGCAGACGGAACTCTTCGGCATCCAACCGGCGGTAGTAGACCATGAAATCCAAGCGATGTACAGCCAAAAAGATGTGCTCGGGCGGCATGCTGTGAATGCGCCGCACGAGGCCCCCGGCCTTGCGCTTGAGCACCGCATTGCTGGCCGTGCCATGTTCTTCGGATGCCGCATTCACTTTCACGCGCAAATCGTCGACGGGATAGCGCAGCTCGATGAGCCGGATGTGGGGTTCGAGACCGATGCGCAAACCGGGTCCCAGCTCCAGCAAATCCTCCGGACCGAGCACCGTTTCTTCTTTCCCATCGAAGGCTTCGATGTGCGCCCACTCGAGAGAAATCATGTCGAGCGCCACGGCCAATCGGCCGCCCGCGAACGTGGGGTTCCGGCGCAGCCATTCTTCCAGGCGCGCCCCCAGGTTGCGCAGCGTCCAGGATGCGGAAGGGAGGTCCGTCAGGTAAGCCTTCGCCAATCGCTCGAATGCGCGCTGGCCGAGCACCGCGCGCAGGCCGGGGAAATCCTCGTAGAGCGAATCGAACAGGCGATACCAGTAGCTGCGGCTGTAGATCTCCAGGCGTTCGAGCGATGTCAGACGGTCATTCGGCTTGATGTAGTCCACGGCCGCTTCGGGATCGATGTGGTCGCCCGCGACCAACGGGCGCATCAGGGCAGCGGCCATGCGCTTCTGGAGCGCGAGCAGGCTCACGGCGCCACCGGCATGAGTGCGGATTGGGGCGCGGCGATGTACTTTTCGGCTTTACGCGCCTCGGCATGCACTTCGCCGAACGACGGAATGCGGTCGTCCCACTCGAGCAGTGTGGCGGTCGGCCCCACGCGGCGAATGGCATGCTCGTAGAGCTTCCAGACGGGATCGATCACCGGATGGTCGTGCGTATCCAAAATGTATTTCGTGAACTTGGAGTGGCCGGCAATGTGGATCTGCGCCACGCGTTCGGCGGGCACACTGTTCAGGTAATCGTAGGGATCGAATCTGTGGTTACGGGACGAGACGTAGATGTTGTTGACGTCCAGGAGAATGCCGCAGTCGGCGCGCTCCACGACTTCGTTGAGGAACTCCCATTCCGTCATTTCCGATTCGTGGAACTCGGCATAACTGCTGACGTTTTCGACGGCGATGGGCACCTCAAGATAGGAGCGGGCTTCGCGGACCTTGCGCGCCGTGAGTTTGGCGGCTTCGAACGTGTACGGCATGGGGAGCAGGTCGTGCGTATACCGGCCGTCCACGCTGCCCCAGCAGAGATGGTCGGTGACCCAGGGCGTTTTGGTGCGTTTGACCAGGGCCTTCAAACGGCGCAGGTGATCGCGATTGAGCGGCTCGGCCGAGCCGAAATACATCGATACGCCATGCTGCACCACCCGGTATTGTTCCAGTATTCGATCGAGGATGGCCAGCGGACGGCCGCCATCCACCATGTAGTTCTCCGAGATGATCTCGAACCAGCTCACCGCCGGCTTTTTCTCCAGGATGTGCTGGTAGTGGGGGATGCGGAGACCTACACCGATACCGTAATCGGTGAACCCGTTGAATCGATTTGCAGGCACTTGTTTGGAAAAGGTCGCGGCTGTGGAGCAGACCCCCTGAACCGAACGAAGAGCGGGTCCAGGGGGACCCGCGCAGACCAGGGGGTCTGCCCGGGGTCTGCCCCACAACGCCACGACGCGACGCCAGACTACGTTGTCTTCTTCATGGAACCGTCGGTGGCGCAGCCGCCCTTACCCTTGCAGGAGTTCTTGGCCTTGCAGCCGTTGTCGCTGGTCTTGCAGCCGCCCTTGCCCTTGCAGGAGTTCTGCCCCTTGCAGGCATGCTTTTCCTTCTTCGCCTCCCAGATGGTCCCAGAGGACTGTCCAGCCAGCGAGTTGCTGGAGGAAACCCTCTGGCCGGTGGAGCTAGAGGAGACGGTGCTTGCGTTTAGGCGTGTCATCGTGCCACCCAGCAGGCCGGTGAACGCCGCGGTCAGTACTAAAGAGCTTTTGGAAACTTTCATGATCTTGTATACCCCTTCCTTTGTCGGTTATTCCCGAATCCCTCGAAGTTTTCGGATACCCGCGGCAAGGCAATAAACACACCCGCGCGGGTTCCTTAGAGTATACGACAGCTTGACACCGTGCGGATTCCGGGGTTGTAAACAAAAACTGCGCCCGAGCGTCAAACCGGAAATGACGCGCATGAGCCGGCGATCGACGTTGCGGTGGTTGCTCGGCCTGGCTGCGGAGCCAGCGCTGGCTCGGGTAGCCCGGGCGGCCGATCCTGCCACGAAGCTGAAAGAGGGCGGGGCGGACATCGAAGTCTCATTCGAATCGGAACATTTCGATCTGCCGCAAGCGGCGCTGCTCGGTTGGGTAAGCCAGGCGGCGCGGGCGGTGAGCGCGTATTACGGACGGTTTCCAGTGCCGCGCGCCCGCGTGCGGATCTTCGCGGGAGGCGGGCGGGGCGTCTCGCATGGGACAAGCTACGGCGACGACGGCGTGTGGTGCCGCATCTCGGTGGGCCGCCGCACGACGGTTGAGGATCTGGATCGGGACTGGATGCTGACGCACGAAATGGTACACTTCGCATTTCCTTCGGTGGCGCGCCGCCATCACTGGATCGAAGAGGGCACCGCCACCTACGTGGAGCCGATCGCGCGGGTGCACATCGGCAACCTGACCGCCGCGCAGGTGTGGGGCGACATGCTGCGGGACATGCACCAGGGCCTGCCCGAGGAAGGCGATCGGGGTCTGGACAACACGCACACCTGGGGCAGGACCTATTGGGGCGGCGCGCTTTTCTGCCTGCTGGCGGATGTCGGAATCCGGAAGAATACGGCAAATGCCAAGGGGCTGGAGGATGCTCTGCGGGCCATCAACCGCGCAGGCGGCACCATCGAAGCGGATTGGCCGTTGGAGCGCGCGTTCGAGACAGGCGATAAGGCGGCGGACGGGAGAACATTAATGGAATTGTATCGGAAGATGCGCGCGCATCCCGTGATGGTGGATCTGCCCGATTTATGGAAGCAACTGGGGGTTGGGCGGGAGGATGGCAGGGTGGCGTTCGACGATCGCGCGCCGCTGGCCGGTGTGCGGCAGGCGATCATGCTGGGCAGCGGCGGGGGGCGAGCTGCGCTCGCCAACATCGACAGAAAGCGTCGATGTTAGGAGCGGACGACACGGCGAGGGGGCGGCGCGGCGATCCTTTTTCGGGACTGCGGGCGTCCTTTCTGCGCTCTGGCGGGACGGCCCCGCCCGCGACAGATGGTACCAGGCGTGCACTAGTAATGGTTATGCACGAATCACAACAGATAGCTGCTGAGCACCATGAGCTTGCGGCCCACGCGCACCGCTCCGGTGCCGAACACCACGGAAAAGAAGATCGCCTGACCGGACATGAAAGCTCCAGACAAGTCCTTGAGCACTCCAATAAGGCTTACCTGAACGCGCAAAAGGAGCATCAGACGACCAGGAGGACCGAGCATGGCATCAATTTAATCGCTCACGAAGCCAAAGAGCAGGACATCGCCGCCCTCGCTTATGAACTTTGGCAAGACAAGTGCTGTCCTGAAGGATCACCGGAAGAGGATTGGTTTCGCGCCGTAGAAGAACTGCGATGCCGGCATTGAGCGCCGGGCACACGGATTGAGCCCGTCCATTGAATCGCTCCGGCGGATTTTTTTTGAATTTCGATCCGGATTGGATTACCGGCGCCACGGATGACGCCCATACGGCATCTCAACGTATTCGGTCACCGGCGCCGGCGTTTTGCGGACTCTGGCTGGCAGGCGTGATTCGGGCGCGCTAACTGGTCAAAAAAGTAATCCCCGGCTACGGTTTCTCCTGCTTCCCAACTGGGGATGCGGGGCTCCAGGCGAGCAGGCGAGGTTGGGAGCCCCGCAAAACAGGTTGCGCTTCCGGTGTTCAAAGAGGTCGTGCTCAGGGCGTACGGCGAGAAGCTAGTGGGGTTAGATTACTTACTCAACCGCTCTGGCTTCAAAGTCGCACACCGCGTCATCCTCTACCGTGTAGCGCACCTCGATCGGATGGCAGCAAACCTCGCAATCTTCCACATAGATTTGGCCTTTCACCGAGGTGTCCAACACCATCGATATCTGCTCCCAGCAACATGGGCACGCGAAGAAGTACTCCATTCCGCCCAGGATAAGCGATTTGCCGGCCTGGATGAAGGAGTCGCGCGGGCGTCTGGATTCGGCCTGAGCGATCCCCCCACAATAAGCTCCCTCTGGCGCTCGAAACGCTCCGCGGCGCCGGATCACTCCCGGCCTACGCTGCTAATGCGCTGCGCGGGTCTGTTGTCCGGCATGGACTGCCGATCGTTTACTGGTACATGGAAGTGCTGTTGTACGTTTCGTCACACCCGCGGCTACCTCCTTTCCGGAGTTCGGCTTATAGTTGGGAAGAGAAGGAGATTGTTAAATTGAAAACCATTCTGAGTTTTTTCGTGTTATTCGGACTTAGCGCCGTGACAATGTTCGCGGCTGACCAAACGTGGACTGGCAAGATTAGCGACAGCATGTGCGGAGTAAGTCACCAGTCTGCCACCGAGCATGGCGGCAAGAAAATGTCGGACCGCGACTGCACGCTGGCGTGCGTAAAAGAACACCAGGCCAAGTACGTCTTTGTTCACGATGGGAAGGTACTCAATATTGCGAACCAGGACGCTGCGGGGCTGGAGGAGCACGCGGGACACACGGTGAACCTGACGGGCGCCCTAGACGGCGACACCATTACGGTTTCGAAGATCGAAATGTCTGGGCATATGAAAAAGAAAGCTTCCACAACTTGATGCGGTAACCGGGAAGGCAAACAACAGCATGGCGCAGCACACCCTGCTGCGCCAGAGCAACAGTTCGCAGGTCGGCCAGGTTGGCGTTCCTTTCGGCAAAACCAATCAGCCTAAAATGGTCGCTCGGAAATTCCTCAATTTCTAGCTGTGAAGTAACCCGTGGCTTCGTCGAACCGCGTCCAAGCCCAAGGCGAAACGCGCTTTAGTCCGGCGCGCTCAGCATCCTGCTAGAGCTTACGAAGCGGGTAAGCGGCACAGAAGGCAAAACCTGCATCTCTACGGCACATTCTGCAGGAGATCGAAACTAGATTTCTCCCGTGTAGTGTGGGGAACGATTTTTAGAAGGCGGCCCAAAGATTGCTTAAGCACTCAATAGCTCAAGAGGTCGGCATGTTGAAATCACTTTCGGCAAGCTTGTTCGGTTGTTCGCGCCGCGTAGTGAGTCCGCGCAAGCCGGCAGCTTGAAATGCGGACTCCGGAAGATGCACTACGGGAAGGAGACTCATGATCGCTACCACAACCTCGCCGGTAACTCTGTCCAAGCTCGTGAGCAGGCATGAAGTCGCGGAACGCACGACCGCATTCCGCTTTGAAAAGCCATCGAACTGGACATTCGAGGCGGGCCAGTCTCTCGATATGACTTTGTGCGAACCCCCGGAGACCGATGCCGAAGGAAATACACGAACATTTTCGATGGCGAGTGGTCCCGATGAAGATACCCTGATAGTGGCCACCCGTATGCGCGA
>OCTA010006415.1_pt1 | contig 10032 bp, 9 predicted proteins | sample 1538991 | NCBI WGS metagenome assembly OCTA01 (sample SAMEA3539302, study PRJEB22396) | soil metagenome | biome: tundra; feature: field; material: soil | place: USA | collected 2010-05 | depth 0.15 m | reverse complement strand
GACAAAATAAGTCACATCATCCTGGCCGGAGATCAGGTTGTGATTCCGCTTCTTCAAGAACACCTGCCTCCGGAAATGGTCTCCATGGTGGAGGTCATGAAGCTCGATATTCATGCTTCCGAGCAGGATGTCCTGACGGCCACTCTCGCCAAGCTGCTGGAGCAGGAAGCCAGGACTGCCGCGGAAAAGGTGGACCGGCTGCTGCAGCAGTATCGCGCTCGCGGATTGGCGGTGGCCGGGTTGCAGGAGACGCTCGAAGCCCTGGTCAACGGACAAGTCGATGAATTGCTCATCAGCGGCGCGCTCGAGGACAGCCATCCCCTGCCGGAGGATGTGCGAGCCATTCTCGCGCCGGAACTCCCCGATTCAGAGGGAGGAACTGCCAGCGAAGAGCCGCGGCAAGCGTCCCTGCCCGATCTCCTGGTGACGAAAGCCAGGCAAAGCGGCGCCACCGTGACGTTTATTGAAGACGCGGCTTTGCTCGAATCGGTTGGCGGTGTGGCCGCATTCCTGCGATGGCGCGTGTAAACTGGCCATTGGCTTGCTCATCGAGAAGTATGTCCAAGATCACTGAAGCCAGCCGCGATCATATCGCCGACGAAAACTTCGCTTTCCCCAAGGAACGTAAAGAACCCATCCATGACGCCGCTCACGTGCGCAACGCAATCGCCCGCTTCAAGCAGGTGGAAGGGGTGACCGACTCGGAACGCGACGCCGCCTGGAAACGCATCAAGTCCGCTGCGAAGAAGCACAAAGTGGAGTTGAACGAGCAAGACTGGCGCGAACTTAGTTAACCTCCCCGTGTGCGGCCCGGCACCGAGGCTCACTGGACCAGGCGCCCAGGAGGGCGGGTGGCGTTAACGAGAAACCGCCCGGGGACCAGCCGGCGAGGACACCGGCTTGGCCGGAGGCGTTGATCGCGCGGAATTCGGAAGAGACGAGGAAAGCGCGCTGGAGCAGGCGCCGGCAATCGCGAAGATATGACTCGACGGATGCGCAACGGGCGGTGGTGGAAGCCAAGCGAGTCGCCGGCCCGGTAGAGGGTCTGGTTGGCTGACTGGCCGAAACGGCCGCATTTCACCTGGCCCAAAGCGCCCGCTCTACGGCTCGCTGGAACTCCGCGTCACCTGCCGCACCTTGACGAAGAGTTGCTGGAGATCGCCCACACCGCCGCGTCGCCCTTCGCCAACGCTGCCGTGAAGCTGTCCCGTAATGCGAGCAGATCCTCCAGGCCTTTTCGGCGGTTCGCGTCCTGCGTTTGGTTCGCCACTTCGCGGACCCGGTTGAAAAAACGGCTGCTGGTTTCGGCGGCTAGCCAGTAGTTCGTTTGGTCGCTTGAACATATGCGAAGCCGATCAGCTCCCCCGAAGTTCGGCTCCTGCGGTCTCTTGGCGAGATTGGCGCAATTCATTTTCCAGCCTGTTCACCTTGACGTATTGCGGGACAAATCCAACGAGGAGCACGGCGATCAGCGCGATGGCGGTCACGCTTGCGCCATCGGCGAGCCAGCAGGCCGACCTCGAAGAACTTCTGGTGGAACAGCAGACGCCAGGCTCGGCGAACTATCATCACTGGCTGACGCCGGAAGAATATGGCCAGCGCTTCGGCGTGAGCGATGCCGACATCAGCAAGGTCATCCAGTGGCTTTAGGAGCAGGGATTGCAAGTCGTTTCAATCGCGCGCGGGCGGCGCTGGTCGAGGCGGCCGACCGGCCTGCGGAATAACTGTTAGTACTTAATTAACGCCGCAGTGTTGGGCCGCGGCTCAGTGGCTGCTAGCCGCTCAAATACCACGGAATATTGACCACCGTAATGCGGCGTTCGCTCTTGGATAGTATCAGCGCCCTCAATACCTCGGCGCGGTTGTTATGCAACAGAGCGTAGTACCACCGGTTTTCTATTAACTCGGCCAATAGTACGGCGACTTGCCTGCCCGGGTTGGCCTTCTCAAGCTCAAGCGCGTAATCGACGATCGGTCTGATCACGAAACGGAATGGAGATCTCAGTATTACCAACTCCGGAGGTGGCACTCCAGCCTCCCGCGCCGCAGGGTCCACCAACTCATGCCACCGGCTGGCAAAGCCGTCCGCGTCTTCGCCGCAATCCACGTGTACCACCTTGATTTCCGCTGAGAGCGTCCAGGCAAACCGCAGCGCCTTTTGCGCGACCCGGCTCCAACGTTCGACAGGCAGCACCACTAAGAGTGGTTTGATATCTCTTGCGTTCGCGGGCGTATCGCTCTTCGTTTCCTCCGCCACCCGATCGTAATGTCCTTTGACGATCCGCATCATCAGCATCAGCCCCGGAATCAGGAGTAAGGTGAGCCATGCGCCCTCCGTGAACTTCGCGACCAGCACTACAAGCACGGTGAGGCCCGTGGCAATCGCCCCCAGCGCATTCAGGGCCATGCTCTTGGCGGAGCCGGCTGCACCCACCTTCTTCCAGTGCATGACCATCCCGGCCTGCGACAGTGTGAAGGCCAGAAAGGCACCCACCGCATACAGCGGAATCAGCCGGTCTGTCACGCCGCCGAATACAATCAGCAGCGCGCCAGCCAGCACGGCTAACGCATAAATCCCTTGCACGAATACCAACCGCCGGCCGCGCAACGCCAAGCCGTGGGGCAGGAAGCCGTTCTGCGCGATGGCCCTCGCTAACCTAGGAAAGTCCGCAAATGCCGTATTGGCCGAGAGCGACAACACAACTAGGATCGATGCAATGCTCACCCAGTAGAAAACACCCTTGCCGACCACCGCCCCGAACAACTGCGAGAGCACACTCTGATATCCCGCGCGCCCCGGCGCAGTCGCTGCGACTCCATACGCCTTTGCCAGAACCGCGATGCCGGCCAACATCAGAGTCAGGATTCCGATGACGATCGTCAGCGTCAGGCGTGCGTATTTGTCCGGCGGTTCCTTGAAGGCCATCACCCCATTGCTCACAGCCTCCACGCCCGTCATGGCCGTGCAACCGCTGGCAAAGGCGCGCAGCAACAGCCAGATGCCGACCACTTCCGTGGCATGGATTAGCTTTGGCGGTTGGATGACCGGCACCGGATGTCCCCCTGCTGCCAGGGTTTTCGCTAATCCAATTGCAATAGTGCCGAGCAGACAGAATATGAAGAGATAAGTCGGAATCATGAAGACCCCACCCGTCTCCCGCACACCTCTTAGATTGATGACGGTTACCAGAAGCAGAATCCCCAGGCAGAATGGCAGAGTATATTTCTCCAACGATGGCACGGCCGAGATCAGCGCGCCGACGCCCGCCGAAATCCCGACAGCCGCGGTTAGCACATAGTCCACCATCAGCGATGCCGCTGCCAGCAATCCAGCCCAGACCCCCAGGTTTTGGCTCGCGACCGTATACGATCCCCCGCCCTGCGGGTAGGCCGTAATGGTCTGCCGGTACGAGAAATAAACGATGCCAAGCAGAACAATGATGCTGATGCTGATCGGGACAATGTAGGCCACCCCGGCCATGCCGAGCGGTATCAGGAGCGTCAAGGCAGCTTCGGGGCCATATGCGGCTGAACTCAGCGCATCCAGTCCGAAAATCGGGATACCCGCGGCCGGACCAATTCTCTCGGCCTTCTCTTCTTCCGTTGCGAGCGGGCGGCCGAGCAGCAGATCGACGAGTGACATGAGATTCACTGTAGCGCGGCAGCGGACCGCAATGGGCGCCAACGACGGACGGGCCCGCGTTGCGCCAGGCGCAGATGGGGAAGTGGTGACGCCCGTGAACTGCTGGCGTGCTCGCGATAGCTACCGATATTTGCCGATAACGCCGCGCTCTCCGCCCCCGTCCAGCCTGGCTACCCAAGCCGCCGGTAGTGCTGGAACGCCGCGTGGTTCGCCAAACGGTCATTCCAAATCGAAGTTCCCAGCGATAATCGCGGCCCGCAACGTGCCAACGTATGCGGCGGCAGCAACTCCATCCGAGCGCTGGGAGACAAGCGGTAGCCCGCCGGACACGTGTTTGATTACGTTACTTTGCCGAAATTTCGCCCTTCGCGAGTTTAGGGCCAGGAGCCATGGATTCACAAGGTCGCGGAATTCGCCGAGATACGATGGAGCTTCAATATCTCGTCAACGAGAAACAGGTCCGTCAGCAGTGCGCGGAGATGAATCGAGGCGTTCAGGTTATCGATTAACTGAGAACTGACAATGGGTTGAGCCAGAACCAACTCAAGCGCCGCAAGAGAGTCGCCGGCATCGCGATCGAGCACGTTGAAGAACGCTTGATATGGCTCGACCGGCTGAAGGCCCTCGTGCTTTACCGTCGCCATATAGGTTTTGGCAATCCCTGAAAGTGCTTCAACCGCGCGGCGGAGGAAGTCGCGGATCTGTCCCCCGCCGGACTGGCTGCCCTCGCCGGAAACTCCCTGCGCGGCGTAAGCCAGCATGAACTCGTAGCATTCTTCGATTGCGTTGCAGCGTTCCGCCAGATCGTTCGGCATCATCTCCAAGCTACCACGTCCGCTCACTTCGACGAGGGAGACTCTGGGACCCAGCGCTCTGGGTCGTAGTGCTTCAGGTAGAACTCCTTGTTCATCGAGCCGAAGATCATGGACTTGGTGATCTCGAACTTATCCGGCCGGACCGCAAAGTACACATGGACCATCACCAGAGCGATCAGCCCCACGCCTGCCAGACCATGCAGCACGTACATCAGGCCCCAGGTCATGTCGCCGAACAGGTACGGATTCCGCGTGAAGAAGGGCGTACGAACCCGCGACATCATGAACACGCCGGTCACCGTCACTGCAATGCCGGTCAGCACGATGACGGCGTGATACAGCTTATTGTCGAGCGGATATTTGGCGTCCCTTCTTGGCAGCGACGAGGCCGAGCGAAGTCTTCTTGAAACCTCGGCCATATCTCCTTTGTTGGGCCAGATCGACCAGAAGTCCATGAAGAAGGTCGCATGGATGATATGGAAGACAATCGACACCGTCAGGACGATGCCCGCGATCCAATGGTACGTTACCCAGGGAAACTTGACGCCCACTTTCGGCAGGAAGGCGGTAAAGAGCAATACAAACATCGCCAGAGCCATGACCCAGTGAAACATCCGCGCCGCCAACGAGTGCCGCGCGATTTTCTCGGGTATGTGCGCAGCCTCCTCCGGTGGCGTGCTATCTGCGTACGCGTCGGGCGGGGCGAAATAACGCGCCCACACCGCATGCACGATCATGAAGAGTAGTCCCGCGATGGCGCAAACCCATATCAGGTAAAACGCGACATGGATCGGTACATCCTCACCCCACGGACTTCTGGCCCACTCTACGATGCCCACGTTGCCTCCTCCACACCACGAATGGCCCGTCTTACCAGATTCCGCATGAGCGACACTTTGTAGCCGTTGTGCTGCAGCGGCTTGGCGCCCTGGATCGCCAGTTGCCCGGCCATGTCGGCGGTCGCCGCGTCGCGTAACTTGCCGGTGACCGCGTCTTCGACCTGTTTCAAACGCACCGGGTGCGCGGCCACGCCGTTCACCGCGATGCGAATGCGGTCGATCCGGTTGCCCGACAACACCGCGGCCGAGGCGATGTTGACCAGCGGGAAATCCCATACCGGACGGTCGCGCACCTTCTCGAAGTAGAAGTGCGTCCCCGCCCACGCCGCCGGAATCCGGATCGCCGTTAACAGATCGCCCGGTTGCAGCACCGTCATGTGCATGATGTCGATGCCCGGTCCGATGAAGTAGTCCTCGGCATTCACCACCCGCTCGCCCTTCGAGTTGCGAATCACCATCTGCGCGTCGAGCGCGATCAGCGCCGGCGCTGTGTCGGACGGATTCACAGCCACGCAGCGGTCCGCCCCGAGAATCGCGTGCTCGCGGTTCATGGCTGTCGGGGTATCCGCGTAGCAAGTGTTCCCACCCGCGCGATAGCATTTCCATCCGCTCCGGTAATACCAGCAGCGCGCGTCCTGCGATACGTTGCCGCCGATGGTGCCCTGGTTGCGGATCTGCGGGGAGGCCGCCGCTTCGGCGCCCGTCGACAGGATGCTGTACTTTTCCTTCACCACGGGATCGCGCACCACTTCGGTCAACGTTGTCATCGCGCCGATCTCGAGCCCGCCGTTTAACGGGCGCACCCCCCTCAGCTCCTTGATCTGGCTTAGATCGATCAGCACGCTGGGTTTCTTGATCCGGTCCTTGAGCCAGTCGAAGCTGTCCAGACCGCCCGCCATTACCCATCCCTGTTCTCTGTAGCGATCCAGCAACGCCACAGCGCCTTCCACCGTCGGCGGCTGAAAGAGCTCGAACGCCGGCATTATATCGTGAATCACTGCCATATTCCGCCCCCCCTAAATGTGAGCTTTCAGGCCATCCTGCATGGGCCGGCCCGCTTCGAGCGATGCCAGAATCGTATCCAGGTTCACCGGCGCGCGGCGGAACACCTCGTCCCCCAGCGCGTCCGAGAGCGCGTTCAAAATGGCGCAACACCCGCCTCCAACCGGCGGCTCGCCGATGCCGCGCGCGCCGACCGGCGTTTCCGGATCCGGAATGTCCAGCGCCGACCACCGCATGTCGACCGGCACGTCCAGGATCGTGGGCGGCTTGTTGTAGTGGAACCGCTTGGCCAAGGGCAGTCCGTAGTGCTGGTCGTAGACCCACTTCTGGCCAATCGCGTGGGCCATGCCTAGCGTCGACCGGCCGAGGATCTGGCCGCCGAGCGCGCGCGGGTGAATCACCGTGCCGACGTCGGCGACCGCCAGGAAATCCACGATACGGTACACGCCGGTTTCAACGTCCACCTCGACTTCGCCAAAGCTGGCGACGAAGGAAAACGTCTGGCCATCGCGCGCATAGTTGTCCCGCGCGACGCCCATTAGTCCCTGACTCGCCAGGGCCGTGGCCGATGCGGCCGTGAACTTGTTGATGTCCTTTGGCAACTCGTGGCCGTCATATTTGCCGCCAAGCCGGATGGCGCGCTGCGCGGCCTGCGCCAGGGTCATGCCGGCGCCGCCGCTTTTGCGGAACACCCGTTCATTGGCGAGCTCATAATCCTCGGGCGCACCGCCCAGATCCTTCGCTGCGATCTCCTGTAGCTTGGCCTTGGCGTCCATCGCCGTGGCATGCGCCGCGCGGGTCATCGCGTGGGTGGTCTGGCTGCCGCCCGATGCGCAGCTCCAGGGCAGATTCTGCGCCGTGCTGCCCCAGGTGAGTTCGCACTTCTCCCAGGGCACACCCAGGACTTCGGCTACCACGCGTTGACAGTCGCTCCACGACTCCGTCCCGTGATTGCCGACTCCGGTAAGGATGGAGAGCTTGCCGTCGGGTTTAATGATGAACAGCCCGTCGTAGCCGATGGAGCCGCCCACGAATGTGCTCATGGACACGCCGATTCCGCGCACCTTGGTCCCATTCTTCTTGGGCTGCGCCTTCCTCTGCTCCCACTTGAATTCTTCGACGCCCCGATCCAGCGCTTCCTTCATGAAGCAACTGGTGGTGTAGGCGCGCTTGCCTCCCGCCGCCACCGGCCCGAACTGGGCCTTGCCCTCGGGAGCGTTGATCCGCCGAATGGCTACCTGGTCGATGCCGAGCTTGCGCGCGGCCTTGGCCAGGACCGGCTCCATGAGCGTGATCCCCTGCATGCCGCCGGGGGCGCTCTGCGCGCTGCGCGGCGGAGTGTTGGTCAGCACTGTGAGTCCCCGCCAGCGCATCGCCGGAACCTGGTACAGCAGTGAGACCATGGTGGCCGCCGCGCCGCCATCGCCGGCTGGCTCGTACGGGCCACTGTCGCAGATCACGAACATATCCAGCGCCGTGATCTTACCTTCCTTGGTAAAGCCAACCTTCATCCGGCCGAGCAGGCTGGGACGCGCGCGGCCGATGTAATGCTCCTCCTCGCGGCTGATGCGCAACATGACTGGAGCGTTGGCCTTCTTCGACAGTAACGCGGAGACGATGAGAGAGATAGCGCTGGTGATCTTGCTGCCGAAGCCGCCGCCGGTGTACTCGCTGATCACGACGACCTGGCTGGCATCGATGTGCAGCCAGCGCGCCACGGCCGGGACGGTCTGCGACGTGCTTTGCGTAGAGCAGTGAATGAAGACCTTGCCGTTCTGCCAATACGCCATCGAGGTGCGCGTCTCCAGGCACTGATGGCTGGTGTTGGGCGTGACAAAGGTTTCGTCCAGAACCAAGGCGGCGTTCTTGAAACCCGCTTCGATATCCCCTATCGTGAACCCTTCGGTTGTCTTACCCATTGGCAGCCGCCCTTCCTTGGCCTCGGCAAACTCGGCCTCAGTCCATTTGAGCTCCTGGACCTGGGGCAGCGGCGCCGCGCTTCCGCGCCCTGCGTTCGGCTGTGCGGGGGGACGCACCCAGATGTTGCCCTCTTTCCTCGGGTTCGGCGAGCCTGGCCGGAGCGTGTCCAGCGGGTCGACGTTGAACGGCAGCCGCTGGTAGTCTATGTGGATTTTTTCGATGGCTTCGGCGGCCGTGAGCTCATCCACCGCGGCGACGGCCAGAATCGGCTCGCCCTGGTAGACCGGCTCCATCGCCAGCCCGCGCTCTCCCAAGGGGTGGGCCCGGATCACTACACCCAGGTCGGTGATGGCATCCGCCGGAGCCGGCAGATCGTCCATGGTGAGAATCGCCCGGACTCCGGGCATGGCCAGCGCGGCGCTGGCGTCGATGTGCCGCACGCGCGCGTGCGGCATCGGACTCAGCAGCAGCTTGGCAAACAACATGCCCTCGGCACGATAGTCCTCGGCGTACTTCGCCTTCCCGGTCACCTTCGCCACCAGGTCCGGTGTCGGGTAGTTCTTGCCGATCAGCTTGTAGTTTGGATGCGAAGGGGTGGATGTGGTCTCGGCCATGGTTACGCGCTCCTCGAAAGCTCTGCGCCGCGCATCAGCGCGTTGAGAATCTTGGTATAGTCCTGGCACCGGCACAAGTTGCCTGAAACCCCGTGCGCCATCTCCGCCCGCGTCGGATTCGGATTGGTTTTCAAAAATCCCACCGCGGCCATCTCGAAACCGGGCGCGCAGAACGCACACTGGAAGCCCTGCTCGTCGAGGATGCCCTGCTGCACCGGGTGGAGTTTCCCGTCCGCGCTGGCCAGCCCTTCCACCGTCACGATCTTCTTGCCCCGTGTGGTGTGCGTGAGCACCGAACACGAATAATGCGCCACATCGTCGATCAGCACCGTGCAGGCCCCGCATTCGGAACGATCACACCCGATCTTGGTGCCGGTCAGGCCCAGCTTGTAGCGGAGCGTCATGGCCAACGTCTCCTGCTTCATGACGTCGACGCGCCGTTGCTGCCCGTTGACGTTGAGAGTGATCAGACGCTCGACCGAGCCGGGAGCCGACGCCTGGCCCAGCAGCGTGGTCGAACGGAACAGATAGCCAGCCGAGGACACCGCTCCGGCGGCGATGACTCCTTTGATCACACTCCGTCTCGAGATCACCTTTGGCATCCCTTCCATGTCTTTCATATCTGCTACTATATGAGCGTTTCGTGTCGCTTGCAAGTGGATCAATTTTCGACCTGAAACTCTCGAATTTCGAGTCGGCAGGTGATCCGTTGGGCGCGCCCACCAGACATAAAACGTGGGTAGCAGAAAGATGCTCACCACGAGGATTGCGGGAAATGACCAATACTGCGGGGAAAGCCGTTCTCTCAGAGACTGGCCGGAGTGCCCGCCATCTCGCCCAAGGCCCCTTTCCCGGGTAACCTTAATACAGGAGTTGCACGGCTAAGCCTGTGAGAACGAGGTTGAGCCCTGCATCTCCCGACAACAGGCTCTTAGAGCGGGTAGCCGCGAGAAGAATGGATGTTGACGTGCTTGGATCTCAGGTAAGGGATCCTGGCGGCTAAATCGGGAATCGTAAAGAGGAGGTGTTTATGCACCACGCAAGGTTGGCAATTCTCGCAGTCAGTATCGGCGTTGGCTTCGTCGCCTCTGCCCAACCGCCCACTGGAACGCGCCCCCGGGCCAATATAGCCGCGGGCAAGGAGCTCTTCCACCAAAATTGCTCGACATGTCACGGTGTGGACGCGAAGGGTTATCGCT
>OCTA010006413.1_pt1 | contig 10034 bp, 9 predicted proteins | sample 1538991 | NCBI WGS metagenome assembly OCTA01 (sample SAMEA3539302, study PRJEB22396) | soil metagenome | biome: tundra; feature: field; material: soil | place: USA | collected 2010-05 | depth 0.15 m | reverse complement strand
GATAGAGGCGGCGGGCCTTCGCGACCAGGTGAACGTGGTCATCGGCGGCGCCCCGATCACAGCCGACTACGCCCGCTCCATCGGGGCCGACGGCTACGGCCGTGACGCAGGCGAGGCCGCCGAGCAGGTCAAACAGCTCCTCGGCGCGGCCGGCTGAACGCTGATTATGTGCGTTGCTTGAACATTCTTCCGAAAGTGCTCTTGACAGTGACAGCACAGGAAGCTCTCAGGCCAACCGAGTCTCGTCGTTGGTCGAGGTGGCCGGGCGGCCTCGCGCAGGACCTCGCGGCCCCTGTATCCCAGGTGATCCGTAGAAACCGGCAGGCTATTTCGCGGCTTCTCCTGATGCTCGGGCACCGGTCACTCTGCTTACTTCGCGAGCATCGACGCGGAGTGTCTAGGAATATCTAGTTGAGGAGGATCCGTGAATGTAACAGGTGACACGCCCCCACAGGAGACCGAGTGGGTCATAGCCGCAGCTATGCTGCCGTTTCCTGGGGTCGACTCCTCGGGTGCCCGCCTCCAGGACGCTCCCGCTGAACGGTGGTCGGCGGATCTCGCTCAGGTTGTCCGAGAGGGGTTCACCGCTGTCGACTTGACGGATTCCTGGCTCCAGCCGGGTGATCTTGCTCCGGCGCGGGTTCGCGAGCTGGGGGATGTCGTGCGCCAGGAGGGGCTCCGGCCGGCAGCCATCTCCGTGATCCGCCGGAGCGTCATCGACCCGGACTCAGGACTCGACAACTTGGCCTACAGCCATCGCACCCTGGAGGTGGCAGCGGAGCTGGGCTGTTCGACGGTGAGCGTGGGACTGCATCGTGCTCTTGCGCCGGGCCAGCGCGAGGCGCTGTGGTTCTGGACCGTCGATGGTCCCCACGACAAGAGGGACGACGAGACCTGGGTGCTCGCTGTCGACCGCTTGAGGGAGCTGGGCGGTCACGCCGCAGAACTCAACCTGCTCCTGTCGCTCGAGATGTACGAAGATACCCTCCTTGGGACGGCGGAGTCTTCCGTCCGCCTGGTCCGCGACATCGGCATGGACAATGTGGGACTGAACCCCGACCTCGGCAATCTCATCCGGCTTCACCGCCAAATAGAGCCAATCGAGGAAATGCTGAGGCTCTGTCTTCCACATACCAACTACTGGCACATGAAGAATTACTTCCGGATCGAGGACCCGAGCTCAGGCGTAATCCTCAGCGCGCCGACGTCGATGGAGCTCGGCGTCCTGAATTACCGCCATGCCGTCGATCTGGCGATCGGTTACGGGTTCAGCGGTGCGTTCTGCCTCGAGCACTACGGCGGCGACGGGCTGGGCGTGATGTCGACCAACCGCCGATACCTCGAGGCGATCCTGTCATCGAGGCGGCCATGACCCCAACCCCGCAAGAGTCCGCCGTTGCCGTCATAGGGCTCGGGGCGATGGGACTGCCGATGGCGACGAGACTCTCCGAGCGCCACCATGTTCTCGGTTTTGACGTTTCCTCGGATCGTTGCCGGCTTGCCTCGGATCGAGGTGTGAAGTGCGCTCGGTCCCCCGGCGAAGCGATGATTGACGCGGCGGTCATCGTGCTCGCGGTGAGAGACCAGGCCCAGCTCGAGTCGGTCCTCGGAGACAGCTCCGCCCTCGAGGGGCTGAGCCCTGGGACAATCATGGTGCTGACGAGCACTGTGGGGCCGGACGCTGCTCACCAGGCGTCGAGCGTTCTCGCCGAGCGGTCGATCGACCTTATCGACGCTCCGGTCAGCGGCGGTGCCGTCCGAGCCGCAGCGGGTGAGCTCCTGTTCATGGTCGGAGCTTCTCCGGAAGTGCTCGAGCGTGGGCGATGGGTGCTGGAGGACCTCGCCACCACGATCTACGTTGCGGGAACGAAGGTCGGCGACGGTCAGATCATGAAGGTGGTCAATCAATTGCTCTGCGGCGTCCACACGGCAGCCGCTGCCGAGGCATTGAGCCTTGCCCGGGCGCTGGGACTTGATCTCAACAGCGTGGTCGAGGTCGTGGGAAAGGGCGCTGGAGCGTCGTTCATGCTGGCGGACCGAGGTCCGCGAATGGCACAAGCCTTCCACGGTGCTCCTGAGGTGCGCTCACGCATGGACGTCATCAGCAAGGACATGGGGATCGTGGCCGCAGTGGCGCACGCGGCGGGTGTCGCAACCCCTGTCGCCGCCGCGGCCGAGCAGCTCTACCGTCTAGGGCTGAGTCATGGCTTCGCCGCCCAAGACGACTCCACCATCGTCCATGTGTTGTCGCCAGGCGTCGGTCGTGACGCCCAACCGAGAAGCAGGGGAGAATGACCCGACTCTTCGACGACCCCGCTGCGTTCGCCGAGGACATGCTCGCCGGGTTCGCCGATGCCTACGCACGCTACGTGGTGCCGGTCGAAGGCGGGGTGGTCCGGTGCACGGAGACCCCGCCCGGGAAGGTGGCGTTGGTCATCGGCGGAGGATCCGGTCACTATCCGGCCTTTTGCGGGCTGGTAGGCCCCGGCCTCGCCGACGGGGCTGTAGTGGGCAACGTCTTCACCTCGCCTTCAGCGCAGCAGGCATACAGCGTCGCCCGCGCCGCCGAGGCAGGTGGCGGCGTGCTCTTCTGTTTCGGCAATTATGGCGGTGACGTCATCAACTTCGGCCAGGCTCAGGATCGCCTTCGCGCCGATGGCATCGATGTCCGGACCCTGCTCGTGACCGACGACATCGCCAGCGCATCACCCGAGAACCATGCCAAAAGGCGCGGCATCGCCGGAGACTTCATCGTGTTCAAGATCGCTGCTGCCGCTGCAGAGTCGGGATGCGACTTGGAAGAGGTGGTGCGTCTTGCGTCCAGGGCCAACGCGCGGACGAAGACTCTGGGCGTCGCCTTTGCCGGTTGCACACTGCCTGGAGCGGACGCACCGCTGTTCGGTCTCCCCCTTGGGAAGATGGGCCTGGGTCTCGGCATCCATGGTGAGCCGGGAGTCTCCGAGATCGAGTTGCCCGGAGCCGGCGAGCTGGCCCGGCTTCTTGTGAGCCGCGTCCTGGGAGAGGAGCCGGAACAGTCGGGTGACAGGGTCGCCGTGATCCTCAACGGGCTCGGCTCCACGAAGTACGAGGAGCTGTTCGTGCTCTGGAGGACGACCTCGGAGCTCCTGCGCACCGCTGGGCTCGTGCTCGTGGAGCCCGAGATCGGCGAGCTGGTCACCAGCCTCGACATGGCCGGGTGCTCGCTCACGCTTTGTTGGCTGGATGAGGACCTGGAATCTCTTTGGAGGGCCGGGGCGGACAGCCCTGCATACCGCAAGCCCTACGACGGGCAAGAGCGACGTGCTCAGGGTCCGCGCCGCCAGAGTGCGTCCCGGCAGGCCGACGCGGCCGTGGACGACCACGAGGGTCATGTGTCATCGCCCCTTTCGGCCACGGTGGTGGCGGCTCTCGTGGCGGTGGCCAACGCCATGTCACGAGCCGAGGACGAGCTCGGGCGGCTCGACGCGGTCGCCGGAGACGGGGACCACGGCCGGGGCATGGTCTGCGGCTCTCACGCCGCGGCGTCTGCCGCCCGCTCGGCTGCCGCGAGCGGGGACGAGGTCGGCGACGTGTTGCGGGCGGCAGGAGATGCCTGGGCCGCCAGGGCTGGTGGTACCTCGGGCGCTCTGTGGGGCGCGGCGTTGCGCGCGGCCGGAGATCACCTCGCCGCTCTTCGAGACGAGCCCACGGGTGCCGACGTGGTCGACGCCGTCCGCGCCGTGCTCGCCGCCGTGCAAGCCCTTGGAGGCGCGCGCGCCGGTGACAAGACCCTTGTGGATGCCTTGGAACCGTTCTCCACAACCCTGGCGCGAGAGGTGGAAAGGGGGGCTCCGGTCATGGAGGCATGGCGTGCCGCCAGCGACGCCGCCACCGTCGCTTCGAAGGAGACCGCGGGGATGACACCGAGGCTGGGGCGCGCGGCCCCACTTGCCCAACGGAGCTTGGGCAACCCTGATCCCGGTGCTGTCTCGCTCGCCGGTTGCCTAAAAGAGGTGGTGGATTGGTGGGACTCGATGCCACCCGAGCGGGTACTGCTTGACCCAGAGAGGGACTAAGGAGGACCGCCATGGTTGAGGGTTGGCGCATCGTGGTGGGCAGTGACGATGTCGGCGCGGCCTACAAAGAGGTGCTCCTCGCCGACCTCCGAGCTGACCCGCGTGTGTCCTGGGTCCACGATGTGAGCCCGGACCCGGGCAAGTCGCCGGACTACCCTGCCGTGGCAATCGAGGCAGCCGGGCTCGTCGCGGCGGGCAAGGCGGACAGGGCACTCCTCGTGTGCGGCACCGGTATGGGCATGGCGATCACGGCGAACAAGGTGCGCGGCATTCGGGCCGTCACTGCCCATGACAGTTTCTCCGTTGAGCGTTCGGTGCTTTCCAACAATGCCCAGGTTCTCGCATTCGGACAACGGGTGATCGGCTTGGAGTTGGCCCGCCGCCTCGCTCGAGAATGGCTCGACTACCGCTTCGACGAGACTTCCGCTTCCGCGCGCAAGGTCGCCGAGATCGACGAGTACGAAAGACGCCGGTCGGAAGTCGACGCGGCCGACGTCGAAGAAAGGCAACCCAAGTCAGTAAAGCCCGATAGGAGGACATGAGCTGGACGCCATGCTCCACATCCCGTGATTCAGGCAGTCGTGCGCAAGGTGGTGACGATCGAGGGCTCTTGATACGGCTCTTCCGTGGTACGTCGGGACATACACCGCCTTGTCGAGTACTACAAGTGGGTGAGCTGAGGCTGGACGAGTTGATCTCACGCACCATTTCGCTGAACGACGTCAACGATGCCCTCGTGGCAATCGAGACAGGCGACGTGGCTGGCGTGTCATCCGGCATGAGCGATCCGAGGTCCACCGCGCGTCTTGGCCCAATGGGGCGTATCTTGGATACCTCCGGTCAAGCTTGTCCGAGGCGCTCTTGCGCACCCGAAAAGCGAACTTGATAAGAGCGCGTAACCTATTGACTCAAGCGCCTAGAGCCTATAAGCTACAAACTGTGAATTGTTCGCCCGCGCGTTCGGGAGAACGGCCGGCTCGATCGCAAAGGACCATGACCAACTAAGGAGACTGCTCATGAGGACTAACGAACTGAAAGTAAAGCTCAATGCAGGTGAGACCGTCGTGGGCAGCTTCGTCTATATTCCTTCCGCCAAGCTGGCGGAGATCGTAGGACTCATCGGTTTCGATTTCGTCGTCATCGACATGGAGCATGGCCCAGTCGACACGATCGTCGCAGAGGACATGATCCGCGGTGTGGAACTGGGCGGCGCAACCCCAATCATACGCGTGACCCACAATTCCCCCCATCTGATTCTGCGGGCGCTGGACATCGGTGCGCAGGGAATTCACGTTCCCGAGATCGAAACCGTCGAGGATGCCCGTAATGCTGCCATGAGCAGCAAGTATGGACCTGTGGGGTATCGCGGCCTAGCCGGTGTGCGCGCTGCCGACTACGGCTTATGTTCGCCCTTGAGTACGTATTCGGCCGAGGCCAATCGGGAGACGATGGTCATCGCACATATCGAGAGCGAGCTATCGGTGAAGAACCTCGACTCTCTACTAGAGATCGACGGCATCGATGTCTATTACCTGGGGCCGGAAGACATCTCTAACAGCTTGGGCATTCCCGGGCAGAGCAAGGACGAACGCGTGGTAAGCCTCGTCGAGGATTCGATCCGCAAGATAGTCGCCAATGGCAAGATTGCCGGTACAATCGCTGCCGATTCTGCGAGCGCGCGTCGCTACATGGATCTCGGCGCACGTTACATCGCCACGCACTGCATTAGGTACATGGCTAACGCCTCCCGTGAGTTCATCGCGGACCTACGGCAATGACGCCCGACCTTTCCGGCGCGATTGCGCTTACGACAGGCGCAGCGCAGGGTCTCGGCCTCGGTGTGGCCGAAGAGCTTGGGCGAAGGGGCGCCCATGTCATCATTGCTGATCTACAGACGGAGAAAGCGGCGGCGGCGGCCGAGTCGATCAGCAAGACTGGGGCGACAGCCGAGGGGATGACGCTCGACATAGGCGATCCGCAGTCCGTCCAGTCGGTGTACCAGGAGATTGTCACTCGGCACGGCCGGCTCGACTTCGCGGTCCACAACGCGGGGGTGGGACAGCACGTCGCGCCGATCGTCGAGTTGTCAGACGAGGAGTGGCAGCGAGTCGTCCATACCACGCTGACGGGAACCTTTTACTGCTGTCGCGCCGCGGCGCGCATCATGGAGCGACAAGAGGCGGGCGCGATCGTCAATATCGCCTCGATCAATGGGCAGAACCCCGCCGCCGGGGTGGTCGCCTACAACGCTGCCAAGGCAGGTGTCATCAGCCTGACGCGCACGCTCGCGCTCGAGCTCGCGGCCTATGGCGTACGCGTCAACGCCATTTGCCCGGGACCTGTCTACACCGACTTCAACCGGACCGTGATGTCGGAACGTGGGCAAATGCAGGCTGTCACAGAGGAGCAGATGGTCGAGCGAATCAGGGCCTCGATTCCCCTTGGTCGCTGGGGCGATCCTCGCGACATCGCGAATGCCGTGGTATTCCTGCTCTCGCCCGAGGCGGACTGGATGACAGGCGAGATCGTGCGGGTGAGCGGTGGTCTAGAGGGCGTCGGCGCGGCCCCGGCGCGCCGATCGTGATCGCGGAACAACCAACCATCGGAATCTGCGGAGCGGGTCAAATTGGCGCGGCCGCGGCTGTCGCTTTCAGCCGTGCTGGCTACCGCGTTCTTCTCTGGCTCCGTTCGACCGCGAAGATGACCGCGACAGAAGGCACGCTTTCGAATCTGGAAGTATGGATGAACGACAATGTTGGCCAGCCCACTTCCCGGGACGGTTCAGTTGAAGTAATTGACTCGCTCAACCGCATCGACAGGGAGTGCCAGTTAGTCATGGAGGCCATCGCAGAGAACTTGGCCCAGAAGGTCGAGTTGTTCAGTCGACTGGGTGATGCCCGACGCCGTGGCTCGATATTTCTCACCACGACCAGCGGACTCAGCATTACCGAGCTCGGGCGCGAGAGCCTTGTAGGAACAAGGCTGGTTGGTACCCACTTCTGGAATCCACCGCACTTAATGCCGCTCGTCGAAGTCGTGAGAGGTGCCGACACCCTGGAAGAGACGGTCATTTCGGTCGTGGAGATCGTACGGTCAATCGGTAAGATCCCGGTGATAGTCAACCACGATGTGCCAGGCTTCGTAGGCAACCGCCTTCTACACGCGTTATGGAGGGAGGCGATCAGTCTGGTCGAACTTGGTATCGCCTCACCGGCGGACGTTGATCTCGTCGCGCGATTGACCTTTGGCCTCCGCCTCGCGGCGATCGGGCCGCTCGAGAACATGGACGTGGTCGGTCTCGACCTCATAGAGACAATCCACGAATACCTTCTCGCCGACCTTTGCGATGCGGAGAAGCCGCAGCGTGCGCTGGTCGGGCGCGTGGCCAACGGCCAGTTAGGTGTAAAGAGCGGCGCAGGCTTTTATGACTGGACCACCCGAAGCGCACACGACCTGATCGAGCGACGGGACCGACAGATTGTAAACCAACTCGCGTTCCTGCGGCAGATGGGCACTATATGAGACCGATCGTTTTCGTGCCAGAGGAAATTGCTTCACAAGGCATCAGGTTGCTGGAGGCCGACTGCGAGGTGCTCGCGCCGTGGATGACCGATTCACCCGTGGAACCCGCGATGCTAGAGGTTGCGGACGGCGTGATCGTGAGGCTGTTTAAGATCGGCCACGCCGAGCTGGATAATGCCGTGAGACTCAAGGTAATTGCCAAGCACGGCGTCGGGCTCGACAATATTGCGGTTGACTTGGCGCTGGCTCGCGGTGTCTGTGTGCTGAACACGCCGACTGCAAATACGAACGCGGTGGCCGAACATACAGTGGCATTGATGCTGGCTTTGGCGCGCCAGATCGCGCCCGCGGCGCTCGCGACCAAACAAGGACATTTCAGTGATCGCGTCCGATTTCAGGGCGTCGAGGCTGCCGGCAGCACTCTGGGCATAGTGGGGTTTGGGCGAACCGGCTCGCGCGTCGCGGAGATCGCCAACGGGCTGGGGATGCATATCCTTGTGTTTGATCCGCTGATTTCGCTCGAATCATTTGTACCCTATGTCCAAAAGGTAGGCGCGCTGAATGAGCTGCTCTGTGAGGTCGACTTTCTGTCGCTTCACTTGCCGTTGACGCCGAAGACCCATCACCTGCTGGACGGTGAGCGACTTGCGCAACTGAAACCGAGTTGTCGCATCGTCAACACCTCACGAGGAGCGATCATCGACGAGCAAGCGCTTGTCGAGGCGCTTGAATCAGGCGCGGTAGCTGGTGCCGCGCTAGATGTATTCGAAGTCGAGCCACTGTCGGCCGATAATGCGCTATGTCGAGCACCGAACACATTGCTGACGCCACACATCAGCTCCTCGACGAAGGAGTCGCTCGAGAAAATGGCGATTGAGGCGGCTCGAGGCGTGGTGGATGTGCTCGCTGGGCGCAGACCCGACCACCCAGTCGATCCAGGTGCACAGGTTTGACCTGGTTCGACCTCACGAGACGGTTGGATGACGAGCTGATTTGTTGGCCTGGTCGCCAGGCTCCCATCCTCCACTGGAGGAAACGCCTCGAGGAGGGACAGCACTGCAATGAGTCCATCTGGTCGTTGAGCGCGCATACAGGAACTCACATCGAGGCGCCGAAACACTTCCTAACGGGTGGCAGATCGATCGACCAGGTTTCGGTGGATACACTGACCGGCCCCTGCGAACTTGTCGACATCAGTATGAGATCAAGCCAGACGCTGACGGCCGAAGAAGCAGAAGCCCTGCGTGGGCGTATCCGCCTACTTATCAAGACTGGCTTCGGTGAGGAGGGACATTTCAGCGATCATCCCGCGCTGTTGGCGCCTGAGGCGGCGAATCTCCTTGTCGAATCTGGTCTTGCCTTGATAGGCACGGACCGGCTCAGCGTGGACGACTCGACGATGCCAGATTTCACGCTTCACTGTTTGTTGCTTAGCGCTGGCTGCGTCATAGTGGAGGGTCTCGACCTTAGCCAGGTTGCGGAGGGGTCGTACGAACTGTGTGCGCTTCCCATTCCCTTTGTCGGCGCTGAGGCGAGCCCGGCACGGGTCTTGATACGGTCTTCGTGCGATCATATGTGAATCAGGCAAGCCTGAGCCAATAGGCTCCTTCTTCGCACTATGGGGCTAGGTGTTACGGGGAATGTGGTTGTCATTTCCCGGGCGCTTGCGTGTCATATCGCGCTGTTTTTCTGAGCTGCAGGCGTAATCGCTGATCTTCGAGCGGTGCGCGAGACAAGCGATGACCGTAAAAGAGGCTCTTATCGAGCGCGGGACATCCGCAGTCTCCTCGACGGTGCTTGCCTTCTGGCCGGACTTTGGCGCGACTTTCGTCCCAGGGACCTTTCGCGAGCCTCTGACCTGGGCGAGCTGTGGATAAGGCGACAAGTCCTACGAGTACCTGTCGCTCGTCGAGGCCGTCCGGGAGGATGGTCGCAACACCCACCGCACGCTCTTGCGCCTTGGGGAGGTCTCCGAGCTGCGCTCGAGTGGGCAGATAGACCGGATAATCAGGGCACTTCGTGCCTACGCGGAGGGGACCTGGCTCGAGGCGGGAGAGTTGTCGGGCAACGGTGCGTCGAGCTTCGGGGCAACAGCAGCGGTCTGGTCCTACTTTCGTCGTTTGGGCCTCGATGAGTACTTCTCCTCTCTCGGCGACGGCCGCAGGTCGAAGGTGGTCTCCGACACGGTGTTCGCGATGGTGGCGAACCGCCTCACAGATCCGGCCTCCAAGCGGCGCACGATCACCGAGTGGCTCTCTTCGGTCGCCCTTCCGGCCGGTGTGCGCCCACCGGGCCTCGACCAGTGCTACCGGGCGATCGACACCGTCTCTCAAGCAAAAGACGTCACCGAGGCGCACCTTTACGAGCAATTGTGCAACCTCACCAACCTCGATCTCCGCCTTGTCTGCTACGACATCACCTCGAGCTACTTCGAGACCGTCGCCGTCGGTCAGACGC
>OCTA010006412.1_pt1 | contig 10034 bp, 6 predicted proteins | sample 1538991 | NCBI WGS metagenome assembly OCTA01 (sample SAMEA3539302, study PRJEB22396) | soil metagenome | biome: tundra; feature: field; material: soil | place: USA | collected 2010-05 | depth 0.15 m | reverse complement strand
GAAAGCGTGTTTAGGGGAAACTCTAACGTGGGTTCGAATCCCACTCTCTCCGCCACAATAAAATCAATAAGTTACGGAAGATCCGGCACCAACCAGTTTCACGGTGGCCTCTTCGATTTCGTCCGCAATTCGCGCCTGGACGCAAAGAACTACTTCGACAAATCAAAGCCGGCGTTCCGCATGAACCAGTTCGGCGGCACGTTCGGCGGGCCGCTGAGCTGGAGCAAACAGCCGAGCACATTCTTCTTTGCCGACTATCAAGGCACGCGCCTGGCGCAGGGTCTCACGTACATCAGCACGGTTCCGACGGCCGCCGAGCGGGCCGGCAACTTCTCCGGCTTCCTGACCGTTTACGATCCGACCACGCAGTTGCAAACCGCCAGCGGAGCTTACTCGCGCTCGCCACTTCCGGGCAACGCGATTCCGGCAGGGCTGCTCGATAGGGTCGGAGCGAAGCTCATGAACCTATATCCGCTTCAGAACATCGCCGGAACCAGCAACAACTATCTCTACTCGCCGCTGCGGACCGACAACGGCGACGAGTTCGATATCAAGCTGGACCACCGGTTCTCGTCCAACGACAACGGCTTCGCGCGGTACAGCCGCGCACGCGACAACGTCTACCAGCCCGGCACCTTGCCCGCGCCCGCGGTGGGCGGCGCCATCTCCGGACTGACGCGCCAGCCCTCGGAACAGGCCGTGCTGAGCGAGAATCACATCTTCTCTCCGACGGTGGTGAACAGCGCCCGAGCCGGCTTCTCGCGCATCGCCGTCACTTCGACCGACGCCAACGCGGGTCAGGCCCTGGCCACCGACCTCGGCATCCCTGGAAGCAACGTGGCCGGCAATCCATTGACCGATGGACTGCCGAGGATCACCGTTACCGGCGCATCGAGCCTGGGTTCATTCGGCAACCTGCCCGCGCTGATCGTGAGCAACAACTTCCAGTACGACGACAGCATTAGCCTGACACGCGGACGTCACACCATCCAGGTCGGCGCGGAAGTGCAGCGGCGCCAGTACAACGTTTTTCAGACAGCCAACCTGCGCGGCACGCTCAACTTCACCACTGCCTACAGTTCCAATCCTGGCTTGAGCGCGGCGAGCGGGCTCGGCCTTGCCGACCTTTTGCTGGGCCGCGCGGCCTCGGGCAGCCTGCAGTTTTTGGATGGAACCCGCGGCTTGAGGCAGACCGAAATCGCCGGCTTCTTCCAGGACGATTTCCGCGCGACCAAAAAGCTGACGCTCAATCTCGGCGTCCGCTACGAGAACTATCTCGGCTGGCCCTGGACCGAGGTCGACAATCGCCTCTACGTTTTCACCTCGCCAACCGGCGTGACTCAGGCCGGGACCAATGGCGTTCCGCGCAGCGGCGTGTACGGCAACAATCTCAATTTCGTGCCCCGCATCGGGGCCGCGTATCAGGTGGGATCGAAAACCGTGATCCGCGCGGCGTATGGAATCTTCTTTTCCGCGCCGCAGGTGCCCATCGCGTTGGATGCAACGGCCAACCCGCCGGAGATGATCAGCACGGCATTCACCAATAACCAGTACGACTTCGCCGATGCCCGGCCGCTCTCGCAGGGTTTTTCGCACCCCGCCACCGGGGCTGTGGCCGGCTCGGCGCTCTATCACGTCGATCCTCACGCCAGCCTGCCTTATACCGAGCAGTGGAATTTCACGCTGCAGCATCAGGTGACTCCTTCCACTCTGCTGAGCGCGGCCTATGTGGGAACCAAGGGCACCCATCTGCTGGCGCAGAACGACATCAACCAACCCGTGCCGGGCGCGACGGCCATTGCGTCGCGGCGGCCGTACCCCGCGTTCCAGAGCATAGTCGACAACGAGACGATTGATACTTCCAGTTACCACGCCCTGCAACTCACCGGCGAACGGAGGCTGTCGAAGAACCTCAGCTTCCAGCTCACTTACACCTGGAGTCACGCGCTCGACTATGCGTCGTCCAATCCGGGCACCGGCGGCGCGCTGTTCGTCGATTCCTACGATCATCGCATCGACCGCGGCAACGCCGATTTCAACCTGCCGCAACGCTTCGTCGGCAGCTTCGTCTACCAGTTGCCGTTCCATGCGACGGGATTCCGCAAGCACGTGGTGGAGGGTTGGGAACTCAACGGCATTCTCAGCCTGTACAGCGGCCTGCCGTTCAGCGTGCAAGCGGCGTCGAATACGCTCAACATCGGAACCGGCTCACGTGCGGAGTACATAGGCCCGGGCGATGGCTCGCTACCGGCCGGCGAGCGGACCGTGCAGAGGTGGTTCAATCCGGCCGCTTTCTCAACGCCTCCGCTACAGCAGTTCGGCAATGTTGGCCGAAACACGTTGCAGGGGCCGGCGACCAGGCAACTGGATTTCTCGGCCTTCAAGACCTTCTCCCTCCACGAGAGCAAACAGAACCTGCAACTGCGCGCCGAGGCCTTCAACTTGTCGAACACGCCGCAACTGAATACGCCGAACGCAACCATCGGCGCGGCTGGAGCAGGCTCCATCACGTCGGCGGGTTCGCCTTTCACCTTCCAGCGTCTCTCGCGGGAAGTGCAACTCGCGTTGAAGTTCAACTTCTAACATGACGGCGCTCACGTTGCGCCAACTCGGCCGCGAACGGCTGACTTGGTTTCTAGTCTCCGGAATACTGGTCTTCGCGCTGGGCTCGATCGCGAATCCAGCGCGCAACCAGGCCGCTGGAAGGCAGGCGGAGTTGGACCGGCTGCGCGCCGATTTTCGAAAACAATGGGATCGCCCGCCCACCGCCGGGGAGTCGTGGGAGATTGTTCGCGAATCGGCCCAACGCGATTCGCTCTACCGGCAGGCGATCGCCAACGGGCTGGAACGGGATGACGCCATTATCCGGCGGCGCCTGGTGCAGAAGATGGAATTCCTCTTTCAAGACCCGGCGCTGGTTCCCGCGCCCATCGAAGCGCAACTCTCGGCGTATCTGGAGGCGCACGCCGCAACTTACCGGGAGCCCGGGCGCATCGCGATTTCCCACGTGTTCTTCAGCAGTTCGCGGCGCGGAGGCGCGGCATCCGCCGATGCCCGCCGCGCCCTGGCCGGTCTGCGCGGGCAGAAGCATCCGCCCGAGTTATCGCCGGATATGGGGGACCCGTTCATGCTCGCCTACGACCTTCCCGCGGGATCGCTCGACGAAACCGCCGCGCGGTTCGGCGGCGATTTCGCGCGCGCCGTATTCCGGCAGACAGGCAGCGATTGGCAAGGGCCGGTGCAATCGATTTTCGGCTCGCACCTGGTGCGCGTCCGCACCCGCCAGGCCGGTAGACTGCCGGCGCTCGCGGAGGTTCGCGCACTGGTCACCGAAGACTGGCGCAATGAGCGGCGTCGGGAGGCTTCCGATCGCGCCTATGCTCTGATCCGTTCGCGTTACCAGGTTGTGATTCAACAGGACAAACCATGAAACGACACTTCACTTCATTCGCGCTGGTGCTTGCGTTGGCAGCCGTGCGCGCGAGCGGGCAGACGCCCTCGGCGCAGCCGAATCCACAGCGGAACGCCTATTTCGGCGACCTGCACGTCCACACCAGCTATTCGCTCGACGCCTACATCGGCGGCAATCGCAACGATCCGCGCGCGGCTTATCGCTTCGGGCGAGGCGAGGCGGTCACCCTCCAGGGCAACGTCCGAAGCCAACTCGCGGCGCCCCTCGATTTCATGGCGGTCACCGACCATGACATCTGGCTGGGAGAAACGTCGCTGTGCACCGACTCGTCCAATCCCATTTACACGAGCGAGATCTGCGGGGATATTCGAAATGTGGCCGGCACCGCGAATGTCGGCAAGGTGATGTTCGGCGTCGAAGTGAATACGGAAAAGGACCCAGCCGAGCGGACGGCGGAAATCTGCGGCGGACCGAATCCGGCTGCCGGACCCTGCAACGAACGCGCCAAGAGCGTGTGGAAAGAGCTGCAACACATTGCGGGGGAGTATTATCAGCCCGGCAAGTTCACCACCTTCATCGGCTTCGAATGGACGGCGAACTTCAAGCGCATCGGCATGCTGCACCGCAACGTGATCTTCCGGGGCACGCAGGTTCCCGACCTGGTGGCGAGCGCCGTGGAATTGAACAACCGGCCGGAGCGCCTGTGGAATTGGCTGGAGAAGAGCTGCACCGGCGAATGCCAGGCGCTGGCCATTCCGCACAACACGAACTTCGGCTGGGGCGTGGCGCTCGACTCGAAGAACACCGACGGTACGCCTTTCACAAAGGAGGAACTGGAACGGAGGGCGCGCACCGAGCCGCTGATCGAGATCTTCCAGCAAAAGGGCAACTCCGAGTGCGCCCCAGGCTTGGGCACGACCGATGAGCAATGCGCTTTCGAGCAGGTCTTCCAGGCCTGCAAGGAGGGCGAGACCGCCTACTGCGCCGTGGCGCGCGACTACGTGCGCAACGCGCTCAAGACCGGGCTCGTCCTGCAGGACCAGTTCGGCGTGAATCCGTTTCAGTACGGGTTCATCGGCAGCACGGACACGCACCTGAGCAATGGGGGAAACACCGGGGAGAAGGGAGGGCCGCAATACAGCAAGCCCGTCGATGAGGATGCTCCGAAGATGCCGAGTTTTCCCGTGAGCGCGGGCGCGTTCAATCCTGGCGGCCTGGCCGGGGTTTGGGCCGAGCAGAATTCCCGGGAAGCGATCTTCGACGCACTGCGGCGGCGCGAGACGTTCGCCACCAGCGGCACGCGAATCCGCGTCCGCTTCTTCGCCGGCTGGGACTATCCGGATCACCTCGACCGCCAGCGCGACCTGTTGCAGGTAGCGTACAAGAAGGGCGTTCCCATGGGCGGCGAATTGCATGCGGACGGCCGCCACAACCCGCCGAAGCTCGTCGTCTGGGCTACCAAGGACCCTTCGGCCAACAACCTGCAGCGAATCCAGATCGTCAAGGGTTGGAGCCGGAACGGGCAAACGTTCGAGAAGGTTTATGATGTGGCGTGCTCGGACGGCTTGCAGCCCGATGCCAAAACGCACGCCTGCCCCGACAACAAAGCCGACGTCAACCTGACCGATTGCAGCGTCCCGGCTTCCAAGGGTGCGGCCGAACTATCCGCCACCTGGAGCGATCCGGAATTCGACCCCGCGGACCGGGCTTTCTACTACGCCCGCGTGCTGGAGAATCCAAGCTGTCGCTGGAGCTCCTACGCGGCGCTGGCGGCGCACCAGAGCCTGCCGAAGAAGCTGCCGCTCACGATCCAGGAACGCGCCTGGAGTTCACCGGTGTGGTATGAGCCCGCTGCTCATTAGCGAAGCGCCGCCCTTGCGGTTGGCGGTAGCGGTCGCGCCGCGGAGGCCGCGCCTGGCGCGCGTCCTTCGCGAACCGATCCTGCACTTCCTGTTGCTGGGTGCGCTGCTTCACCTGGCCGGCCGCTGGTGGTTCCGACCGGCGGTGGTGCGGGAGGCGCGCATCGAAGTGCCCGCCGCCGAGGCCCGCCGTTGGCGCGAGGTGTGGGCGATGCAATGGCATCGCCCGCCCGGTCCGGAAGAGTTGCAGAGTTTGCTCAACGACTACGTGAGAGAAGAGGTCCTGGTTCGCGAGGCCATCGCCATGGGGCTGGATCGCGGCGACGATATCGTTCGGCGCCGCCTGGTGCAGAAGATGGAATTTCTGGCGCAGGGAGCACCGAAGGAAGAGGGCACCGGGGAGGGTGTGGACTGATGGTCCGTGGCATCGCGGCATGGCTTCTGCTGGTTTCCGGCTGCGCCTGGGCGCATGAGAGCTTGCCGGCTTATCTGGAAATCGCAGAACAGCGGAACCATCTGTATCGCGTGCTCTGGAGGACGCCCGCGGTGGAAGGCGCGCCGCCAGCCATTGCCTTTGCGACTCCCGCCGGCTGCCGCACGGTTTCCGAAGACGAAGGCCCGCCCATGCCTGGGTCGGTCACGCGCGCGTTCACGATGGAATGCCCAGGCGGCCTCAACGGGCGCAAGATCGAAATCGCCGGCCTGCCGCTCACGCTGCTGGACGTGCTGGTGCGCATCCGCCGTGCCGATGGATCGCAGGTGTCGCGCATTCTGCGTCCGGCCGAACCCGGCTTCAGTATTGGCGAAGAAGCGGGAAGCCGATGGCAATATATCCGGCTGGGGATCACGCACATTCTATACGGGATCGACCATCTCTTCTTCGTACTTGGCCTGCTGTTGATTGTGCGCGGTGCGCGGCCGTTGCTGAAGACCATCAGCGCCTTTACACTGGCGCACACGCTCACGCTCGGTTTGGCGGCTCTGGGCTTCGTCCGCCTGGCGCCGGCGCCCGTGGAGGCCGTGATCGCGCTCAGCATCGTCTTCCTCGGCTCGGAGTTGGCGCTTTATCAGCGCGGCAGCGAGGGGCTCACTTACCGCCATCCGTGGGTGGTGGCGTTCGCTTTCGGATTGCTGCACGGCTTCGGTTTCGCCGGCACGCTTTCGCGCCTGGGCATACCGCGGCCCGAAATCCCGATGGCGCTGCTACTGTTCAATTGCGGCGTGGAGCTGGGGCAGGTGGCATTCGTCCTGGCATTTTTGGCTTTTGTTCACTCGCTGCGGGATTTGGAATTGCGCTGGCCGAAGTGGGCGCAACAGGGCGTCCCGTATGCCTTCGGCGCTACTTCCGCTTACTGGTTCATACAACGATGCGTAACCCTAATTTAGTTCCTCGTTTGCGGCTCGCGCCTCCGTTGGCCGCACTTTGTCTGGCTCCGGCCGCGTTCGCGCACAGTGTGGCGGGCACGGCGATGGGCTTCGAAAGCGGGTTAAAGCATCCCATCTCGGGCCTCGATCACGTGCTCGCCATGGTGGCCGTCGGCATATGGGGTTCGCAACTCGGCAGCCCGGCAGTATGGCTGCTGCCGGTGGCGTTTCCCCTGGTGATGTCGATCGGAGGCGCTATGGGGGTGCGCGGCGTGCCGCTCGCAGGCGTGGAGATTGGCGTCGCACTTTCCGCGCTCGCGCTCGGGCTGATGATGCGCTGGCGGCGCGGCCGCCGTTGTGGATTGCGGCCGCACTGGTCTCCATCTTCGCGGTCTTTCACGGATATGCTCATGGTACGGAACTGCCCCACGCAGCCGCGCCACTGGCTTACGGCGTCGGCTTCGTAACCGCTACCGGTTTGCTGCACGCCTCTGGTATCGGGCTCGGCGCGCTCGGGCGATGGCCGCTCGGACAGCGCGCCCTGCGGCTTGCCGGCGTTGCCATCGCAGTTACCGGCGCATGCCTGGTAGGGGGGCTGGTCAGGCCGCTATGAGATGGCTTCGTTTTATCGCCGCCGCGCTGTTATTGCCGGCGCTTGCCGCTGCCCATGCCATGCCGGGCGTGGGCGATTTCTACTCCGGCATGCTGCACCCTTTGCTGACGCTCGATCAGATCGTGCCGCTGGCCGCGCTCAGCCTGCTCGCGGGCCAGCAGCGCCGCGCTTCGGCAATCGCGGCACTCGTCACCTTCCCGGTGGTGCTCGCTGCCGCCGCGTGCGCGGGTTTGACAGTGACGCCGCCCTTGTTTTTGCCGGTTGCCAATGCCGGTGCTATGACGATTCTGGGCATACTGATCGCGGTGTCGCGGCCGCTCCCGCCGTTTGCGCTCGCTGCTTTGGCCGCCGTTCTGGGCGTCGCACAAGGGCTGGCGGTGAGCGCGGAAATCGAGCCCGGAGTGGAAGCCTGGCGCTTCATCGTGGGCGCTGGTCTGATTGGCCTGGTGATCGTGGTCTATGGAATCGGACTCGTCCGGCGGTTGCATGCCAAATGGATGCACATCGCCGTTCGGGCCGCCGGTAGCTGGGTTGCGGCCATCGGAGTTATGGTTCTGGCGCTCAAGTAGCGCCCGCAAAGTATCAGGAGGGTAACATGCAAAAAGTAAGTCGACGGACGTTTCTGATGGCTCCCGCGCTGGCGGCGCCGCTTGCGCTTCCTTTCCGCGCCCTGGCATGGGAGGGCGACGCGGGCACGCGCGAAATCGCGGAAGAAGCGTATATATGGGGCCTGCCATTGTTACTGCAGGAGAAATACTTGCAGCTGGCGCGAGGCGGCGGCCATCCATTGAACCGCTTCACTCTTTCCACCGAGTTATCAACGCCGGATACGACCGCGGCCGGGCCCAACGTGGACACTCTCTACGGATTCGCCTGGCTCGACGTGGAGCACGAGCCGCTGGTGCTGCATGTTCCCGATACGGCCGACCGCTACTATTCGATCCAGCTCATTGACGCTTACGCCAATTCGTTCCAGTACATCGGCCGGCGCGCCACGGGCACCAAGGAAGGCCGCTATGCCCTCACCGGGCCGGATTGGAAAGGTGCGCTGCCGGAGGGCGTGATCCGCATCGATGCTCCCACCAACCGCCTGCTGGCGCTGACGCGCACGCTGGTGCGAAGCGCGGCCGACCTTCCCGCCGCGCAGGCTGTGCAGCTGCAATACTCGCTCACGCCGCTGAGCAGACTTGCGGAAACGCCTGAGAAGCCGCGCACTGAAGCTTCGGCAATCAACGTTTTCCCGGTTTTGAATGTCGCCCAAAGTGGCGCGAAATACTTTGACGACCAGGGCGCGGCGCTCGCCAGCGACCCGCCGCCCGCGCGTGAGCAGGCGCCGCTTGCCACCTTCGCAAGGGCGGGAATCGGTCCGAACCTGCGCGCTTCCGAACGCGGCAATGTCCAGGCGCTCGAACAGGCCGCCGCGGCAGCCGACGCGCGCATTAAGGCGGCGCGCTATGACGAGGACGCCAACGGCTGGCGCGTCGGCTACAGAGTCAAGCCCTTCATTGCGGACCGGCTGGAGCGCGCCTCTATCAATCGGCTTGGGCCTGGCGCACACATCGCCGAGGAGGCGCTCTACTTCTTCACACCGGCGGATGGCCAGCGGCGGCCGCTCAATGGGTCGTCGCGCTACCGGCTGCACTTCGCCGCCGGACAGTTGCCGCCGGTGGATGCCTTCTGGTCGCTCATTCTTTACGGCCCCGATTTCCGGTTGGTCCGTAATCCTATCAACCGCTACTCCATTGGCGACCGGACCGAAGGCGTAGTGAACAACAGCGACGGATCGCTCGATATCTACATCCAACGCGAGGCGCCCGCGGCCGGCGCTTCGAACTGGCTGCCTGCTCCGGCCGCCGGGTTCCAGTTGATCTTGCGTACATACCAACCGCGCCCTGAGATATTGAACCGCTCCTGGAAGCCGCCAGTGCTCGAACGCATCGCGTAGCGGAAACCGCCGAAGGACGTGGCGAAGGTACAACCCGCTGTGTGGCGGGTCTGGTGCATGAGGCTACGGTAACCTGCGAATAAGAGGGGCACGGCACCGCGGACGCCGCGATACCGTGCCCGAACTGCAAATACTCAACTACCGCGACGACACCTGGTTTCCAGCAAGCAGTTGCTCCACCTTGGCAACAAACTCCGCCTTCTCCTGCTTGAAGAGTTCGCCGCTGCCCGGGCTCGGGAATCCGGCGTGCACGCTCTTCACCAACCCATCGCGGCCCACGAAGAACGTTGTCGGCCAGGAGTCCCAATCCTGGGCCTGCGTCAACTTCTCTTTGGCGGAGCTCGTTTCGCCGGCCAACAGAACGTCGTACTTGATTCCGTACTGCTTGATGAGCGTCTTGAGCCGCGTGGGATCGGCGAGTTGCTCCGGCTCTTCGAAATTCAACGCGACGATCTCCAGCCCCTGGGCGTGGTATTTGCTGTAGAGCTCGGGGAGGAACTCGTCTTCGTCATGGCAGTTCGGGCACCAACTGCCCGTGACATTGATCAACAGAACCTTGCCGCGGAAGCGCTCGTCGGTGTTGGCGACAACGCTCCCGTTCAAATCCGGAAAACTGAAGGTGAATGGTTTCGTTGGGTCTTTGACGCCCGTGTGCCGGTTGGCATCGAGCGGTTCGGCGAGTCCTTTGGCCCCAGCCTGCTGCGGACGCACGGCGCTGATCACGCCCTCGTGATGCTGGCCCTTCAGGTCGACGGCCAGCGTTCCGTCCGCTTGCGGAGTAATCTCCACCAGCGCCGGACGGGCGCCCGAGAAGTGACTGAGCACGAACTTGCCGTCCTG
>OCTA010006411.1_pt1 | contig 10035 bp, 4 predicted proteins | sample 1538991 | NCBI WGS metagenome assembly OCTA01 (sample SAMEA3539302, study PRJEB22396) | soil metagenome | biome: tundra; feature: field; material: soil | place: USA | collected 2010-05 | depth 0.15 m | reverse complement strand
CTGTATTTTCCTGGTACACCAGCATCCCGGCTCTGCAATGTTTCGCGCAACATATCCGGGCTGACGGAAGCGAAGCTTTTCCGCACAACGGCTCCGCCGGTTCGACGGACACCTCAAACGTGAGGGTAGAGCCATCCGGATCCTACCGGGCATCGACAGACGAAACATTCCTGTTCTGGACTGAGGAAGACAGCAACCAGTTTTATAACGGAGTGTACGGTCAGAAGTTCAACGGACAAGGTGCATCGGAGTGGAGCCCGACTGGTTTAGTGCTTATTCCGCTCGGATCGGACACTCAGACGTTTGTTGAGAACGCGCAGATTGGCACCGGAGCGTTGGTGCTCTGGGTGGATTCGCCAGGATACGGATTGTCCACGATGCAGGCGGCCAAGTTGGACGGGAAAGGCAACGTACTGTGCGCGCCGTTCCCGGTCTCATCGGCTCCGGCGAACAAGTATGGGCTGTCGGTCGCCACTGCCCGCTCGGGCCTGACGGCTGTAGCGTGGACGGACGACCGCATTGGCAACAATTCGATCTACATTCAGAACGTGAACCCCAATTGCTCGCTGGGGCCAAAGCAGTAATTCTCAGCTCTCGCTCTTCACGGTGCCCCCGTCCAACTTCGCTTGGGCGGGGTTTTGACGGTTGCATTTGGTCTAGCTCGCATGTTTCAGATCGGGGGAGAGTCTAACGTCCGATTCGCTTTATTCTCTACTCTTTGGCAGGACCGGTCACGTTCAACTGGTAGCTCTTGCTGCTTGTTTCGTGCAGCAAGCGCCAGCGCGGGCGAATACCGCGGAGAGCGACCTTCGAGCAACAATCGCAGCAGGAGCTGGGCATCCTGGTGATCCGTCTTCTGCTAGCGCACCCGTTTGGTTCGAATCTCCGCGGCATCCCCGATCCGGATCTGGGTTCCGAGTTGGGAGAACCGCGACCTGTGGCAACTGTTGTGGCATCGACACCGGATTGGACAGATGCGCACGCGCATCATGAATCAGCTGCATGTGGTGGCTCTCAATGCGTCTCTGGCGAACCGTGATGCGGAGAAAGCACCAATCTGACGCGCAATCGGGTATAGTTACAGAACCGACTGAAAGCCCTGCTGGAAGAGGTCTTTAGATGGGCCGCACAAACTTTCGACGTAATCCCTTAACAATCACTCCAAATTAAACAGGTTTCGCGGCAATCACTTTTTTTGTACTCGGATGAATTAAACTTGGACGCGCCTTCGACCGAGAGCCGGTACGCCTATGAACGGTCTCGACACAACTTGGATAGTCCCTTATGTCAGCAGATCTGTGTGTACATGACCTGGTGCAATTACAGGCGAGTGCGATGCCGGATTCAATCGCCATTGTATCCGGGAATCATCATGTCAGTTACGGAGAACTGAATGCCCGCGCGAACCAACTGGCCCATCTGTTACGCTCCTTTGGGATTGGACCCGAAGTCCCGGTCGGGCTCTGCATGGAGCGGTCAGTCGAATTACCCATTGCCGCTCTGGGTATCCTGAAAGCCGGGGGCGCCTACGTCCCCCTGGATCCGAGCTATCCGCCCCGACGACTTACTATGCTCCTGGAGGATTCGGGCACTCTTTTGGTGGTGACTCAACCAAGCGTGGCCAGTAAACTCCCCGCGGGCAAATGGCGAACGGTCGTTCTTGGTCAGGATGAGCTGGACAGTGCTCTCGATTCCGGAGTTTCTCCGGTTGCAAACACCACGCCGGAGAATTTGGCGTACATCATCTTTACTTCCGGCTCAACAGGCCGACCGAAGGGAGTGCAGATCACACACGGAAGCTTGCTCAATCTGGTGAGTTGGCACCAGCGCGCCTTCGACGTGACGTCAGGGGACAGGGCCACTTTGCAGGCGAGCCCAGGCTTTGACGCGGCAGTATGGGAACTCTGGCCTTATCTTGCCGCCGGTGCGAGTCTGTACGTCGTTGACCAAGCAACCCGCACCAAGCCTGACGCTCTCCGAGACTGGATTGTGGGCACCGGCATTACGATCAGTTTCCTTCCCACCGCGCTCGCCGAGTGCCTGATCGGCCTGCAATGGCCTCCGACGAGCGCGCTTCGAGTATTGCTCACCGGCGCCGACACTCTACGTCATCGCCCCCCGCACGATTTACCTTTCGCTCTAATAAACAACTATGGGCCGACCGAATGCACTGTCGTAGCGACATCAGGCCGAATTTCCCCGGAGGAACGCCCGAACGATCTGCCGTCCATCGGCCGCCCGATTGACAATGTCAGCATCTACATCGTCGATGAACAGCTGCAGCGAGTTCCGGTTGGTAGTCCAGGAGAACTTCTCGTCGGCGGACGAGGCGTCGCGCGGGGTTATCTGAATGCTCCGGAGCTCACTACCGAGAGGTTTCTACCCGATTCGTTCCGCGGAGAACCAGGCGCTCGTCTATATAGGACGGGCGATTTAGGACGCCTTCTGCCAGATGGTCAAATCGCTCTCATGGGACGCATCGATGACCAAATAAAGATGATGGGTCATCGCATTGAGCCCCAAGAAATCATTACCGCGCTCAACCGTCATCCCAATGTGGAGGCGAGCTCAGTCTGTGCCTATTCGGACGCTTCAGGGAACGCGCGCCTGGTCGCGTATGTTGTGGCAGCAAAGCATACACCACTGAAGCCCGGCGACCTCCGAAATTTTCTGAGCGGGTATCTCCCCACTCACAACGTGCCATCGGTGTTCGTGCAACTCACCCATTTGCCTTTATCGGCCCACGGAAAGTTGGATCGGGCCGCGCTGCCCCAGCCGACCACCGAGAACACCCTCCAAGAGGACTCGCTCGAAGCGCCTAAATCTCCGATCGAAGAGCATTTGTCTGTTTTGTTGTCGGGTCTTCTTCGTGTGGCGGATGTTGGCGCCGCGGACAATTTTTTTACGCTTGGAGGGCACTCGCTTATGGGTGCACAACTGATCACCAGGATCCGTGAAGTTTTCGGAGTGGAACTCTCTCTGCGCAGCTTGTTTGAAGAGCCGACCGTCCGAGGCATGTCCGCCGAAATCGAGAGGCTCATTCGGGCAAGGATAGAAGCTATGAGTGAAGAGGAAGCTCAGCGCCTGCTGGCATCGTCACGAAAAGAGGTCTAGGTAATGTCAACGACCGTAGGCCCAGGTGTTAGCACGCGAGATACGGACAAGGCGCTTAGCCTTTACCATCTCATGGATCCCGAAGTCCTGGCCAATCCCTATCCTCTCTACCACAGGCTGCGTAACGAAGATCCCGTGCATTGGGATCCATTCCTGCACGCGTGGGTCGTGACACGGTACGCGGACGTCATTCATGTTCTCCATCATTTCTCAGCCAATCGCACACCGAGTCCGGAACTGCTGAGCACAATCGGCTTAGCAGCGCTGAACCCGATCGCCGAGGTCATGGTGCGGCAGATGCTCTTTCTCGATCCTCCCAATCACACCCGCTTGCGCGCTCTCGCTTCGGCAGCTTTCACAGTGCGCAGAGTGGAAGGATTGAGCTCGCATGTCCAGGCCATCATGGATGATCTGCTGGACGCGGTGCTGTCAAATGGACGTATGGACTTAATTGCCGACTTTGCTGGTCCCGCGCCGGCGATTGTGACAGCTGAAATGTTAGGCGTACCAGTTGCGGATCACAAGCAATTGAAGGAATGGTCGGCGGATTTTGCTGAGATGCTTGGCAACTTCCAGCACAATCCGGACCGGATTCCCCGAATCTTGCGCAGTGTGGAAGACATGTCCTCATACTTCCGCTCCGCAATGCGAGAGCAGCGGCTCCGTCCACGGGACGGCCTGATTAGCGAGATGATGGCCGCCGATGTAGATGGCGCGAAGATGAACGAAGACGAAATCATCGCCAATCTGATCGTGACCATGGTCGGCGGACAAGAAACCACCACTAATCTGATCGGCAACGGCGTGCTTACATTGCTTCGCAACCCGGCCGCCATGGAACGTCTACGCCAGGATTCTTCGCTTATTCCTTCCGCAGTTGAAGAACTGCTGCGCTACGAGAGTCCGAGCCAGCACACGGCGCGGCTCGCTCCCGAGGATGTCGAGATCGGAGGAAAGCATATCCGCAAGCGCCAGGCTGTGATCGCAGTCATGGGCGCAGCCAACCGCGATCCGGAGCGATTTCCTGAACCCGACCGCCTGGATATCGACCGCAAAGACAATCGCCACGTGGCATTCGGGTGGGCTGCTCACTTTTGCTTCGGTGCCCATTTGGCACGCCTGGAGGGCCAGATTGCGCTCGCAACCATTTTGCGGCGACTGCCGAATCTCGCTCTCGACACCGCGATGCCACTCACCTGGCGACACAATCTTGGCCTCCGCGGTTTGACTGCACTGCCAGTGCTGTTTGGCAAGCCCGACCGAGGCGTGACAGCGGCTCCGCGCGTAAGTCGTGCGGACGAAGCGCCTTCCCCATATTCTGAGGCACGACGGAATCTTTTGGAGAAATGCCTCCATGGACAGTTGCGGTTGCGACCTGCGACTCAGGCAATTCCGCACCGAGATCCAGATGAGCCAGTGCCACTGTCCTACTCCCAGGAGCAAGTTTGGCTGCATGCGCAGATGGTTCCCGACATCCCTCTCTACAACGAACCGATAACGATTCATTACTCCGGCGACTTGGACATTGCCGCCCTCGACCAAAGCTTTAATGAGATCTTGCGCCGCCATGAGGCCTGGAGAACCTGCTTTACAGTGATGGAAGGCGAACTTCTGCAGAACGTGAAGGGCGAGCTTTCTATCTCCCTGCCCGTTGTGGATCTTAGACATCTTCCCGAAAACAAACGCGACTCAACCGCTGTAAGCATCGCCACCGAGGATGCCCGAAGGCCACTCGACTTAACGAAGCTGCCCCTCTTTAGGGCCAAGTTGGTCCGGCTGGGAGATCGGCAGTACCGTCTCTATCTCGTGCTCAGTCATATCATCTTCGATGGAGTTGCGATTTATCGCGTGTTCCTGCCCGAGCTCGCCGCACTCTACCAGTCCCGCGTTGCAGGTCGCCCCTCGCCCGTGCCGGACCTCGAAATCCAGTATCCGGATTACAGCTGTTGGCAACGGAAATCTCTCCGTCCCGATTCTCTCACCGAACATATCTCGTACTGGCGTCGGCAACTGGGACCCAATCTGCCGGTACTGAATCTGCCGACCGACTACCTACGTCCTCCGGTTCAGACATTCCGTGGCAGTATGTACCCCTTCACCTTGAGTTCCAGCCTGACTGATGCCGTGAGGTCCCTGAGCCGGAACGAAGGAATCACGCTTTTTCAAACGCTACTCGCCGGGTTCGCAGCTTTCCTCTGCAGATACTCGAGCCAGAACGATTTTCCCATTGGAAGTGTCACGGCCGGGCGTGGTCGGCCGGAGACCGAGTCTCTGCTGGGGTATTTCCTCAACACTGTGGTTTTGCGAATCAATCTTTCCGATGACCCACCTTTTCGCGACTTGCTGCGGCGCGTGCGCAATTTGACGCTGGAAGCGTTGGATCACGATTGCGTTCCGTTCGGGTTGCTGATCCAAGAGCTAAATGCCCCGCGAGATCTCAGCCGCAGTCCGCTGTTTCAGGTGATGTTTTCACTTGAGCCGTCGATGCCCGACTTGGACCCCTCCTGGCATTTGACACAAATGGATGTCGATACCGGAGCGACGAAATATGATCTGTATCTTGAATTGGACGAGCGTCGCGAGGCGATCCTTGCGCGCTTTCACTACAGTACAGACCTCTTCGACCGTACAACCATAGCTCGCATGTCCGAGCACTGGATCAGACTACTGGAAGCTGCGATTCAAAGCCCAGATCAATCCATTTCCACCTTGCCGATGCTGGCCGAAGGAGAACGGCGGCGAGTATTGGTCGAATGGAACGACACCAAACGCGATTATTCGAAAGCCTCAGTACACGAGTTGTTCGAAGCTCAGGTGGAGCGGAGGCCGGAGGCGGTGGCACTGGTTTGGGGTGAGCAGCAGCTCAGTTACGGGGAACTCAACCGCCGCGCTAATCAGCTGGCGCATGAACTGCGGTGCAAGGGCGTGGGGCCGGAAGCGGTGGTGGGAGTCTGCGTGGAACGCTCGCCAGACCTGATCGTTGCGTTGCTGGGAGTTCTGAAAGCCGGAGGCGCTTACGTCCCGCTGGATCCGGCCTTACCCCGCGAGCGTTTGCTGTTCATGTTGCGAGACGCCGGGGCACAAGTGTTGCTGACTCAGGACCATCTCCACACCAAGTTGTCTGAGGCACCGGCTCGAGTCGTCTGCCTTGATTCGGATGCGGAAGCCATTTCGAAACAGCCCTCGGAGAACTGCCGGAGCGGAGTCGGACCCGAGAATCTGGCATACGTGATCTACACCTCTGGATCGACGGGCCTGCCCAAAGGAGTGGAAGTTCCCCATCGCGCTTTATCCAACTTCTTAGCCTCAATGCAAGTCAGGCCTGGCTTGACGGAGGAAGACACGCTTCTGGCGGTAACGACGGCCTCGTTTGACATCGCTGCCTTGGAACTCTATCTGCCGCTCATAGTTGGCGCCCGCGTGATTCTGGTGAGCCGAAACACCGCAACCGATGGGCGGCGATTGCGAGAAAGTCTGGCGACCTCGGGGGCCACCTGCATGCAGGCCACTCCGACGACATGGCGCTTGCTTGTCAATGCAGGTTGGGAGGGCAACGCGGATCTTAAAGTACTGTGCGGCGGTGAAGCCCTGCCTCGGGAACTAGCGAATGAGTTGGCAGCAAGGGCCTCCGCGGTGTGGAATATGTACGGCCCCACGGAAACCACGGTGTGGTCAGCTATGCATGCGGTCACATCGGAAACGGGGCCGGTATTCGTCGGCCGTCCCATCGCCAATACCGAGCTTTACGTGCTTGATTCGGAACTGCAACCCGTACCGATCGGAGTGCCGGGGGACCTATATATCGGTGGTGACGGATTGGCACGCGGCTATCGGAACCAGCCGGAACTCACCGCAGAAAAGTTCGTGCCCCATCCATTTAGTCGGCAAGCCGGTTCCCGCCTGTACAACACTGGGGATCTGGCCCGCTACCGGGCGGATGGCAACCTTGAGTTGCTAGGTCGCCGAGATCATCAAGTCAAGATCCGCGGTTTTCGAGTGGAATTGGGAGAGATCGAGGCGGCGTTGGGCGAGCATCCAGCAGTGCAGGCCACGGCGGTGGTGGTGCGCGATGACGGACCAGGAGAGCAACGTCTGGTGGCCTATGCAGTGTTGCAGCCCGGCTCGCTGGCGCGCGCGGAAGAATTGCACAGTTTTCTAAAGAGTAAGTTACCCGATTACATGCTGCCGGCGAGATTTGAGTTCTTACCGAGCTTGCCCGTAAGCCCCAGCGGGAAAGTGGACCGGCGCGCACTGCCGGCGCCAGCCAGTGGGAAGCAGGAGGGCGAGGCGGAATCCAGTGCACCGGGCACAGAGCTGGAGAAGAAGCTGGCTGGCATATGGGCGGACGTGCTGAAGCTGGACCGGGTCAGCGTGCACGACAACTTTTTCGACCTCGGCGGACATTCGCTCCTGGCAGTAAAGCTGGTCGCGCACGTCGAGAAGGTACTGGGGAGAATATTGCCTGTGATCTCTGTCTTTCAGGCGCCGACGGTTAGTGAACTGGCCGTTCTCCTCTCGACTCCGGGTTCTCTGGAAAAGGTACCCGGTGTATTTCCGATTCAGCCGAAGGGTTCGCAACCACCTTTTTTTTGCATGGGTGCTGGCTCCTTGTTTCGGCCATTGGCACTTCGTCTTGGTCTGGACCAACCTTTTGTAGGTCTCGGTACTGTGAAATCAGACTTGTGTGACTTGCCTGCACCGTTCAGGTTGGAAGACATCGCTACGGCACTGGTTCGCAAGTTGCGCCGCTTACAGCCTCGTGGCCCATATTTTTTGGGCGGTTGGTGCGCAGACGGAGTAATCGCCTATGAAGTGGCTCAGCAACTGAGTGCTCAAGGAGAGAAAGTCGGTTTGTTGGTTTTGTTGGATGCTTGGAATCCGGCTCGGTGGAAAGAATACTCGAGATTGGAGAGATCCCGCATTCGACTTCGTCGCCGTGTCCGTAAGAACCTCACGAATTTGTGGGGACATGGTCTAAGAGAAACGCTGGCAGATTACGAGTGGCGTCTGAAATTCAGGAGTCTCAGACATAGAATCTGGTACAGCTACTATCGGTTTATGCTCGCCGCTCAAGGCCAGATCGACGATCGGTTCCGCAAATTCTCCAGGGTTGGGTACTTCACGGTCCGCGAGTATATCCCGAAACCTTATTCTGGGCCTACTCTCCTGATTCAAAGCGGTCCCGATGCTCAACGAGTGGAGGATCCAGGTCTAGGCTGGTCTGGCCTCCTCGTCGGGAAGTCCGAGATCCAATTTATTCCTGGGGGTCATAAAGGAATTTTCCTTGAACCCAACGTTGAGCTCCTCGCGAACACTCTTAAGCGCTGCCTTTAAGGATGATAGCAAGCGTCGGGACTAGATCGTGTTGACAACGTCGCGGGTCTCGAAGGTTTTCTTGCCAGAGGGCATCCTCCATTTCTGCTGGACTAATTGTCGGGGGTAGGTTAATTCACACCACACTCGCCTGAAGGAATCGGAGGCGGACGTGGAGACGGGAGAGCTGGATTTCAGGAGCTTGCTATGAAAGTGGCGGGCGCACAAACGCACAACAAACGGAAAGGAAGCTATCATTGGTGCGTGCTGGAACCAGTTCGTAGCCGTGAGTTCGTAGAAGTGAGGTGCGCGCCTGGCGAGACGCATGTCTGGCGCGTTGAATTGGATTGCGCCTATACAAGCCTTGCCGCGCTAGCGGCCAGCCTATCACTGGCAGAACGGGCGAAGGCAGCGCGTTTTCAGGCGGCTCCGCTACGCGAGCGCTGGACTGTTGCGCGTGGTGCATTGCGTCACATTCTCGCGAAATATGCGCGAACAGAGCCAAGTCTTTTGCGGTTCGCGGTAGGGTCGAATGGTAAACCCACGTTGTGCCCGCCAGCACACGATATCTCTTTTAATCTCTCTCACACGGGCGGTTTAGCGTTCGTAGCGGTTGCCGGTGGCGAACAGATTGGCGTCGATGCGGAAATCGTGCACTCGGGGATCGACGTTGAGAATCTGAGTCGGCGTTTTTTTTGCCCCGTCGAGGCTGACGAGATCTTGGCCCTGCCGCATGGGTCTCAATTCGCAGCGTTCTTCACATGCTGGACCCGCAAGGAAGCAATCCTTAAAGCGCTGGGCAGCGGTCTGTCAGCGCCGCTTGATCGATTTCAAGTAAGTGTGCGCACCGATGAACCTGCACGACTTGTATCAGCGGACGGGGACTCCTGCGACCGGTGGACATTGGTGGACATCGGTGAGCAGGGTGTCGCTGGTGCGCTAGCAATAGAGGGACGCGCGCCAATGTTGCAGCGATTGGAATTTGACCTTCCGGCTGCGTAAAGGGCGTGTATCCGAATCGCCCACGCAAATGGCAGAGAAAGAAAATTGCCTAAAAGGAAGTCTTACTTCCCTCAGACAGGTTCGTCTCGCAGCCTGAGCACCAAGTACGCAAGACGCGGGGCGTCGTCTCATTGCGTAAAGCAAGCGCCAGCTAAGATGATCTCCCATCGCTGCCCGGGTGCGCGACAGCAGCGCTCGGGCTGGCGCTTCCCTTCCGCCGACCGTCACGGTTGCAGCGCCAGCGAACATTGCCGGCATCCGCATTCACGGTGACGGGAATCTTGCTTTTCTCGTTTAGTTTCTGGCAGATCAGAGCAATCGTCTGCTCCGCTGTTCTCTTTTCTTTCGCCAACGTGATGGGCAGATCAAGAATCGGCCCTTGGCTGTGCGTTGCATCCTTAGGAATAAGGATGCGGTCAGAAGAATCATGTCGGCGATGAATCTGCCCAGCAAAAACACCAACAAAGGAACCGACGCCCACTATCGGTGCTCCGCTTGCTTGAGCTCACGGTCGGAGTGAAAGAGAAAAGTGCAACCCCCTTGATTTCAATCGCTTGCGAGATAGTCGATTCCTGCAGGTGCTCCGTATACTAAAGGTAGGGCCTT
>OCTA010006410.1_pt1 | contig 10035 bp, 10 predicted proteins | sample 1538991 | NCBI WGS metagenome assembly OCTA01 (sample SAMEA3539302, study PRJEB22396) | soil metagenome | biome: tundra; feature: field; material: soil | place: USA | collected 2010-05 | depth 0.15 m | reverse complement strand
CGTTCGCGGCTCCGAATCGGCGCCGTACGGAGCCGCGCGCGTAAGCAAGCGGTTGTGGCGCAAACAATAACGTCGCCATGTTTAAACATCCGCCTGGAAGTCCGCCCAGCGCGTCACGGTCTTGCGGTAGATCGCTTCACGGCCGAGGATCGCGGTTAGCGCCGCCGTCTCGCCGATGTCGATGCCCGCGGGCGGTTTCCCACCGGTGCGGACGGCCTCGAAAAATGCGGCCACGTGCGGGTCGTCCCGCTCGCTGGCCGGCTGGACGACGACCTCCGGTTGCGCCCGGTTCTCGCGCGGATAGAACTTCCCGCCCAGCACGTCCACTGCGCCCCGGGTCCCGTAGACGTAATAATACGACCCGCCGCCCGGCAGTCCCGAGGGGTGGAAGAAAACCTGCGTAAAGGAGAGCCGCACTCCCTTGGGATACTCGTAGCTCAGCGTGTAGCCGTCCATGTTCGTCCGGCCCGGCGGGTCGTTCTTCCAAAGCAGCGTTCCCCCGGAACCCGCGGCGCTTTCCGGGTGGCTGCCAATCAGCCAGTTGCACACGTCCAGGTTGTGGACGGCCTGCTCGTTGATCACGTCGCCGGAGCGCTTGGCATCGAAGAACCAGTCGGCCGACGTTCCATCGTGGGCCAAGTCGTCCGCGGCATGCCGCTGCGCCTTCACCATGATGATGTCCCCGGCAATGCCGTCGCGCAGCCGCTCCACCACGCGATTGAGCCCCGCATACGAGCGCATCTGCTGGCCGATGCAGAACACGCGGTCGCTGGCGCGAACCGCTTTCACCAGCCGGTTGATGGATTCCGGCGTGATGCCCGCCGGCTTCTCGCAGTAGATGTGTTTCCGTGCCTGCAAGGCCGCGATCGCCATTTCGACGTGGAGATCGCAGGGCGTGTCGATGAAGACCACATCCACATCCTCGCGCGCCAGCAGCTCACGGTAGTCGCGGAATGTCGCGGGCTGGTCCCGCGCCGCGGCGCTCGCGGCTTTCTCCAGCCTGTCCGGCTTGATGTCGCACAAAGCGGTTACCTTGACATCGGCCTGCTTGAGTATGATCTGGAGGACGGACGACCCGCGCCCCCCGATACCGATCATGGCGGTGCGCAGTGGACCCGCGGCGGAGGCCCTGCGCCGCAACATCCCGAAACCGGATGCGACCACCGAAGCCTTCACGAAATCTCTTCGGTCCATGGAAACTCCTTTCCAGAATTATCGCTCACTCGAATAGAACTTGCGTCCCTCGTGCTGGGATGAGGCCTCTCGGTGGTTTGCCGACGATGCACACATGATGTGGCGGGGCTTATGACGAGTTTCATGAAGCAGCAAGTCGCAGGTCTGCTCTATGGACTCAGCCGGCAGGGCGACAACTGCGCCTTGCGGGGCGAAGACGGCTACCGAAGGGAAAAACTGCAACTCGCAGGATCAAAGGATGGCGGCTGGGTGTACAATCGAGGCGGGCAGGAAAGCCAAAATGGAAATCCCTGGTTGATTTGTTAGGCCGGTCTAGGATAGTCGGCCAGCGGATTGCTCGGAAACGGGCAGCCCATACCTATGACCCGAACCGGACGCAGGGATGGCAATTCTGGCCTCTATCGATTCCGGCCCGAATAGGTGTGGTTGCCCATCTGCGAACCGAAAGGAACTAGCAATGCTCAGCCGGCGAAGGTTCTTGCAGGCTGGCGGGGGTGCCGTCGCGCTTGCGGCGGTACGCCGCCGTGCCTATGCGTTTCAACAGAGTCCAGCCATACGCAAGTTCAATCAGGCGCTGCCCGGACTCGGGCCCTCTGGAATTCCAGTAGCCAGCCCGGTCAGCGCCGCACATTCACCAGTCGATACCTATCAGCTTGAGATTCGCGAGTTTCAACAACGGATCCTTCCACCGCCTTACGGAAAGACCACCTTCTGGGGCTACGTGGACGCGAACCCGGCGATCGCCGACAATCCGCGATACCTCGGTCCGGTCATCGTCGCGAGGAAAGATAAGCCTGTCCAGCTCATCGTCACCAACAAGCTGCCCAACAAACACATCCTGCCGGTTGACACCACGCTCATGGGAGCCGAGCCAGGCCAGGACGTGAATCGCACCGCGGTGCATCTGCACGGCGGATTTGTCACATGGAATTACGATGGCGGGCCTTTCGCATGGTTCGCGCCCGATGGACGGACCGGCGTCAGCTTCCTGAACGGCACCGGCGTCAAGGGACAGGCGCAGCACTATTACCCCAACCAGCAATCCGCGCGGTTGATGTGGTACCACGACCACGCCATCGGAATCACGCGGCTGAATGCCTACGCCGGGATTGCGTCGGCTTATCTGCTGGGTGATGATTTCGAGGACTCGCTGGTCGCTTTAGGAGCGGTCCCCTCCACCCAGATTCCGCTCGTGATTCAAGACAAGTCATTCAAATCCGACGGAAGCCTTTGGTACCCCTCCCAATACGAGTATCGCGACATTCCCGACCTGCCCGAACCCTGGGGACCTCTGAGTCAAGCCACGGTGAACAGCCTTACCGGCCAGACCGGACGTTGGGAAAGCGAGGGCGGCGCGCCACCGCTGGTCTCCTGCGTGCCCGAATACTTCTCCGACACGATTCTTGTGAACGGCGCAGTCTACCCGGTTGCCAGCGTCCCCGCGACGCAGGTCCGCTTTCGAATCCTGAATGCATCGCAAGCGCGGTTCTACAACCTCCAACTGTATTACGAGAGCGCGGAGGCGCCCGGCGAAGCGGACCTGGGCAGGCCGGGACCTCCGATGATCCAGATAGGCACAGAGGGAGGGTTTCTGTTCAGCCCGGTTGTCCTGAACAACCCGCCGAGTCAAATCGCTTGGGACACGAACCCGGCGAGCCCGACCTTCGGCAATGTGAATCGTTACAACCTGCTTCTGGCTCCGGCCGAGCGCGCCGACCTGATCATCGACTTCGCGAGCGCGTCTGGAAAGAGCCTGATCCTGTATAACGACGCTCCTGCTCCTTTCCCCGGAGGCGACCAGCGCAACGACTACTTCACCGGAGATCTGAACATGGCGCCCATCGGCGGAGCGCCGCCGACGCTGGCCGGGCAGAGTCCCAATACCAGAACTCTCTTGAAATTCACCGTGGGGCCGGCAAGGGCCGCGAGTGGCGGAATATCCTCCAGCAGCTTGGTGTTTTCACTCACCGGGCTCCTCGCGTCGGCCGCCGATCCCATGACCCAATTCCAGGGAATGAGGATGAGGGACGTTACGCTGAACGAGGACATGGATCAGTTTGGGCGGCTGATTCAGAGATTGGGAACCAACACCAAGCCACCAGGCAGCGCTTCGTTCGGCAGGGGCTACATGGACCCGGCGACCGAGACGCCACGCTCCGGCGATGTCGAAATCTGGCGGATTTTCAACTTGACGGGTGACACCCACCCCATCCACTTTCATCTGGTGAACGTACAGGTGCTCGGAAGACAGCCGTTCGATGCGGCCAATTACACGGGGACTCCGAAATTAAAATTCATCGGACCGTTCCGCGGACCGGATCCCAACGAGTTCGGGTACAAGGAAACCGTGCGCGTGAACCCGAACGAAATGACCATGGTGATCATCAAATTCCAACTACCCAAGGTGCCCTTCGCGGTCCCGCAGAGCCCCAGGACCGGAGGCTATGAATATGTGTGGCACTGCCACATCCTGGAGCATGAGGAACACGATATGATGCGTCCGCTGGTCGTGTCGCCTTGAGGACGCGGTCGCTGCGGACGCCGGATTGCCATTGCCCTCGGAGGTTTGGATCAATAAGCCGGTTCCACCCGGCCAAGAGACAAAGGAAGGAAGTCAGTAAACTCCGATGCCGGGTGTCTCAAAGTGCTTGACACGCGCCGGACGACGAGTGGGTCGAACGCCAGCGTCGCCGCAAGGTGATTACGGCGGACACGATCCACGCTGTGGACCGCCTGCCGATCGCGGAGTTGGCCCTGGATAAGGTCGAAGGACTCGCCAGCGTCGCATCGCCAATGATGCGGCGGGAGCACGTCAACGCGCCCGAGGCCCTGGAGAAGATCCTCCAGTCGCATTTTGGTCTTGTCCCATTTTCGTTTGCCGTCAGTTGCCGTTTTTCCGGTATAATGATGCTGACTTGACACGAGGGATGCCATTCCAGACGCGGCTCGTAGTGGTCCTGCTCCTGCTGTGCGCCACCGTCGCCGCGCAATCCGAGGCCTTGGCTGCCGCGCACGAGGCACACCAGGCAACCCAACATTGCTGCCTGCTGTGTCACGTGGGGCCCCTGCCTTTAGTGCAGGCCGCGGCGCCGGCGGCCCCTGCGCCTCTCCTCTCGGTGGCGTGGCTGGAACCCGATCCGGGTTTTGAATCGACCCACGACATACTCCTGACCACCAGCTCCTCGCGAGCCCCTCCCGCTTAGTTAGTTCCCCCATCGCGGATTTGACGGTCCGGCTCCGGATTCGGTCGCCGGATGATGGATTCCTGGGTACAGGGATTTGAAAATCAAGAATAAGGGGCATTCCCGATATGCCGACAGAATCGTCGTGCTTTCGAGGTCGGCTATCCAGTATAGCCTTGTGGATTCCAGCCACTCTTGCAGTGGCATTGTGCGTCTCCCAGTTAGCCTGTGGAAACCTGAAGAAGGTGGTGGGCAACGCATCCGAGGAGGCCAAGCCGGTTGAACCGGCGCTGTTCTCGGTCCCACAGGAACAGTTGGGGCGCCTGCAAGTCGTGCCGGTCCGTCGGAGGACTTGGTCCGTGGCCATTCAAACCACGGGCACGGTGGATTGGGACGCGGATCACACCACTCAGGCGATCACCCAGGTGAACGGCCCGATTTCCCGGATCATGGTCGATTTGGGGTCGACGGTGAAGGCGGGAGATCCCCTGCTTTACGTGGCCAGTCCCGACGTCGCCAACACCATTTCGGCATATCGAAAGGCCCGGAACCGGGAGGTGTTGACCAAGCGCATCGCGGATCGCATGAAGGAGCTGCTGGACCACGGGTCGGTTGCCCTCAAGGACGTCGAAAGCAGTGAAGCCGACTACAACGATGCCATGACCGACGTCCAGAACAGTCTTCAGGCGCTGACTATTTTCGGCATCGACAAAGCGGAAATCGATCAAGCCGACAAGCAGGGCACAACCATCCGCACGGAACTGGCGGTGCGCGCGCCCATCGGCGGCACGGTGGTGCAGAAGCTGGTTTCGCCGGGTCAACTGATTCAGGCGGGGTCCACGGTCTGTTTCATGCTCAGCGACGTTTCCACGGTCTGGGTGCAGGGCCATATCTTCGACCGGGACCTGCCCGACGTCCGGGTGGGCGCCGCGGTGGAGGAAACCAACCCGGCTTCCGGCCGGGTCTTTCACGGCATGGTGGGTTATGTCGGGGCGTTTGTGGACGCGGCCACGCGCACCACGCCGGTCCGTATCGTCACCCAGAATCCCGAGGGCCTGTTGAAGAAGGACATGTTCGTCGAAGCCCTAATCCACACCAGCGGATCGAAGAACCTGCTGGCCGTTCCCGTTTCGGCCGTGCTGCGCGACGACAAGAACGAGCCGATCGTCTACGTGCAGGCGCAACCGGGCAAGGCGCGCATTCTCGAACAGGAACACCGGATTTACTCCGAAGCCCCGCGCATCGCGATCGCCGGCAACTACCGGATCGAAGGGCGGCGGGTGATTCCCGGCTGAGGCCCGCGTTCTTACGCGCCGCTCCCCGCAGCCGCCGCCGCATTAGCCGCGCTCTTTCGCGGCACGAAGCGGCGCACCAGGGCCATGGCGATCAGGACGATGCCGAACGTGCACACGATGGTCGCGCCCGTGGGCAGGTCGATTTGCAGCGAAAGGTACACGCCCAGCGCCGAAACCAGCGTGCCCATGGTCCAGCCGATGGCCAGGCGCGGCCCTATTTTGTCGGCGAAGAGCATGGCGCCCACCGAGGGCACGATCAGGTAGCAGAACACCAGCAGCACGCCTGCGATGGCCACCGACGAGGTCACCACGAAACCGAACGAGGCGTAGAAAAGGAAGTCCCAGAAGCGCGTCGAGATGCCTTGCGCCTCGGCCGCCTCGGGGTTCATCGAAATGAGCAGGAATTTGCGGCGGAAGACGTAGTGGAACAAGCCGATGGCTCCGTAGAGCACCGCAGTCTTGCCTACTTCGAACCAGGAAACCGTGAGAATGTTGCCCACCAGCATCTCCTTGAGATGCTCGGTCTGCTGGGTCGATTTGCTCATCGCCAGGATGGCGGCCGCCGAGGCCACCGCGTAGCAGATGCCGATGATGGCTTCTTGTGGGATGCGTGCGCGGCGCCCGCGGATGGTAGAAAACACCGCCGCGCCGATGAAGGTGAAGATCAGGCTGACCACGTAGGCGCCGTTGCCATGCGGTTCGATGCCGTACAGCACAGCGATGGTCGTGCCCAGCGCCGCGATCTGCGCCAGCGAGAGATCCACGAAAATGACGCCGCGCTCCACGACGTGGACCCCCAGGTAGGCGTGGATGCCGGTCAGAATGAGGCTCGCGATAAAGGGGGCGAGGAGAAATGTGAAGGTGCTCATCGGGCGTCTCTATTTAAGCTTGGCGAACGTATTCACGATCAGGTTGATATCGTAATCGAACAACTGGAAGTAGCTCGTGATTTCCTTGACGCCACCCACCGAGGGCATCAGCACGACTACCTCGCCTCCGGTGGCCTGGGCGATGGAGTTGGGCGTCCGCAGATCGAAATAAGGCTCCACCAGGATCAGCTTGACGTTCTCGCGCTTCATCGCATTGATCACATCGAGGGTGTGGCTGGGGCTGGGCGGGATGCCCGGCTTAGGCTCCACGTACTCCACCACGTCGAGGCCGAAGCGCTCGCAGAAGTTCGGCCAGGACTTGTGATAGGTGATTACTTTGCGGTTGCGGTAGGGAGCCATCTTGGCCTCCCAGCCTTTTTCGGCGGCGCTCAAGCGCTGGTCGAAGTCGGCGTACCGCTGGGCGAAATAGGCGGCGTCGGCTGGTTGCATTTCGGCGAACTTGGCCTGCACCGCCTTGGCGATGCGGCGGCCGTTCTCCGGGTCCAGCCAGTAATGCGGGTTGCCCAACGGGTGAACGTCACCCATGGCGCGCGTGAGCTGGCCAGTGGGGATCTCGAGGATCTGGCAGAATTGCGAAAGGTCGAGATACCCGGCGGCGCCCACTTGGATTTTGTTGTTGCGGCTTTGGATTTGCAGGGGCGGCAGCCAGCCGATCTCAAGCTGTAGCCCGACCACTTCCAGCAGGCTGGCCTTCTGAAGTTTCAGCAGGAAGCTAGGCTTGGCCTCGACGAAGTGCGGGTCCTGGTAGCCTTTCGCGATGGAATCGACGTTGACGCGGTCGCCGCCGATTTCGCGCGAAATTGCGGCCAGGTCCTCGGTGGCGGTCACGACGTCGATCTTGGAAGCGGCTTGGGTGGTTCCGGCCGTGGCCGCGAGGAGCAGGATGGCCAGTCCTTTAGGTCTCTTGGACATGTTCAATGCACATTCCTTTTCTGTTAGAACGGGTGCGCTCCGTGCGCCCCCATGGAGAGAATGAACTGGAACAGAATCTCGTTGGCGGTACGGCCTTCGCCGTAACTCGTGCGGCGAAGCTGCCCGCGAATCTGGCTGAACTCGCTCGGCCAGTACGTGAGGATCAGGGAACCGCCGGTATCTGTGAGAAGCGGGCCATTCGCGTTCCCGCCGCATCTGGTAACGTCGAAGTCGGTCGCCGGGTTTGTCTCAATGCACTGACCACGCTGGGAGCGGTCGAAGCGCCCCCCCAGGAACCAGCGCCGCCCGAGTTGGTAATCGGCCGACACGTAATACCCGAATGGTCTGACGCTTTTCAGCGGATCGGGGGCCAGCGGCCCGCCTGCGATTCCAAAGCCCGGCAGGTAGAGGGGCGACACGTCCGAGTGCGCCCAGACAAACTCGCCGCGCCCGACAAAAGAATGGTATATGGCGCGCCGCAGCGGCTTCCACCGCAGTGTGGCGTCGACGCCTACGAGTTGGTTCGTGCCTCCACCGAACGGGCTGTGGCCGCGTGCGAACGAGCCGCCCAGGTCCAGGTTGGTCGATTCGCTGAGGTCGCGGTAGGCGCGCAGGTGTTCGACCGTCGATAGATCGCTGCGCCGGTTGGCCTGGAAGACGTTGGTGCTGTCGCCGCGGAACAACTGCGCCGTGCCTTCAAGGAAAATGTCCTTCGGAGCGGGGATAATGCGGCTGAGCGAGAGGCCGGCGTCGTCGATGCCGTCTTCGCCGCCCACCAGGTTCTGCGTGACCAGCGGGCGATCGGTCCAGGGCAGGACGTGATTGTGCATGGTATTCACCCGGCCGAAGGCCGCGCGCATCTTGCCCACCTTCAATTGCAGCGACCCCGGCAGGCTGGTGAACGTGAAGTAACCTTCTTCCAGGGAAACGCCCTGTTCGCCGAAAGTGATGAACACGTCGCCGCGAGCGTAGGGATCGATGACGGCTTGCAGGCCCACCTCCGATTCGTGCATCTCGAGTGCGGGCGTGTACCGATTGCCGGAGTTGCCGGCGGCCCCCAGGAAGTCGCCGATCATGCTGATATCGGGGTTGAAGACCTTGGCGGCCGCGGGGGCTGCGCCGCCCATGGCGGGCTGGACGGCGGGAGCCTGCAGCGCCATCGGCTGGGCCGGGGCGGCTTGCTCCGGCGCGGCGGCGGATGGCGGAAAAGGAGCCGCGGCTGGCTGCGATCGCAGCGTTTGCACCTCGGCTTCGAGCGCCTTGACGCGCTCTTCCATGGCGGTGATCCGTTTGAGTAATTCGTTTGTGTCCTGCGCCGGGAGCCCGGCAGCAAACAGGCAGGCCAGCGCCGGCAATAACATCCGCATGATGGCTAAATCCTCCCCGAGCCCGTTCTTGTCGAACTGTCTGGCCCGCGGTCCGGCAGGCAAGCCGGAAGCGGGCCGCGGAAGCCGCAAAATGGGATTATGCGGGAGGCGCCCGCGAAGAGCCGGCCGATGGATGCGTTTCATGCGCCGCGCTCAGGTCGCCGGAACGCTCGAGCCATGCCACCGCAAGGATGGGCGAGCCGGCGCCCGAAGCCGCGGGTTGCAGCAACGGCAGCGGCCCAAGATGGCACAACTGGCAGCAATGCTCGGACCAGTAGCGGTGGGAGTGAGCACAGGTGAACGAAGCCGTCTGCGCGCAGGCTACCACGCACAGCAACAACACAACCCAGATAGCCTTTCCGGCGCGACGCTTCTCCATCTACCGCTGGAACCTATTATATTATACACGCCGCGCCAGCAACGGATCCGGAAAGATCCGGAAAGAGTCGATATCCCACCAATGTTCCGGTCAACGCACCGGCTGCCGCGAGCGCCGCGCACTCAGAACACGTAGTCATGCTGGTCAGCAGCGTAAACCTGCTGAGGCCTTACCAGGGCCCCGACGGGTATCTGCAAAGAGCCACCCGCGTGAGGGACGACATCGCCTTTTCCTACCAGCGCGGCCAGGCTTCCCTGGTGGATTTTCTGGACACCCAGCGCGACTACCGGGCCATCCAGGTGGCCCATATCAACCTGGTGGGGGCTTACCTGGTAGCCGCGAGCCAGCTCAATCTGGCGGTGGGCCGTGAGGTGGCGCCGTAGTGCCCTCTATACTCCAATGGAGTATACCGAGATGTGCAGACCGTCGTGGAGACACCAGCATTCCTTGGCGATGCGCGGTCGTTGGGGCTGCCGGGAGCGGGGCGCCTTGCCATCGTAACGTGGATTGCTGCCAGCCCGGCGGCCGGCGATGTGATCGAAGGAACGGGCGGCGCCCGCAAGGTACGGTTCGGCGGAAAGGGCAAGGGAAAGAGTGGCGGCTACCGGGTCATCACATTCTTCACTGGGGGGGACCTCCCGGTTTTCTTGCTCAACATCTTCGCCAAGAACGAGAAAACCGATTTGACGCCGAAAGAACGTCGCGTCTTCAAGACCGTCCTGGCGAATATCGTCAAGGCCTACAGGTCTGGAAGGGAGTCTAGATGAAGAAGAGGAAACCAACCGCGGGAGAACGAATGATCGAGAGCGCCAGACA
>OCTA010006409.1_pt1 | contig 10035 bp, 7 predicted proteins | sample 1538991 | NCBI WGS metagenome assembly OCTA01 (sample SAMEA3539302, study PRJEB22396) | soil metagenome | biome: tundra; feature: field; material: soil | place: USA | collected 2010-05 | depth 0.15 m | reverse complement strand
AGTTGATGGCGAAGATCCGCGCCCAGAATCGCGCCGCGCGATTGTAGTGCTCGTCCCCCGTGCGCAACGCCATGGTCTTGAGCACTACCAGCAGCAGCGCCAGGCCCATGGTCAATTGCGGAAAGATGTAGTGGAAGGTGACGGTGAAAGCGAAATGCAGCCGGTGGATAGTCAACGCATCCATATTTTGTCGACGCGCCTTGCTCTCCTCATGTTCGCACGCCCAGCTTGCTCAGGAAATACACCATGGGACACCAGTTGGTTTGGTGGGCGCCGTTAGGACCGCCGTTAGCTCATGGGCGTGCGGAGAGGGATAATGTCAACTTGGTCTCGGTGTGACGTGGGCGGTGTGATGTGGACCATCTGACTCCAGAGCGTCGAAGTTGGAACATGAGTCGAATCCGCAGCCAGGATACGGGACCGGAGCGGCGGGTGCGTTCGCTCCTGCATCGCCTTGGCTTCCGCTTTTCGCTTAGGTACCGTAGCTTGCCCGGCAGGCCAGACGTTGTACTGCCAGCCCGTCGCTCCGTTGTGTTCGTGCACGGCTGCTTTTGGCATCGCCACCGAGCCTGCATCTTGTCAGCCATGCCCAAAACGCACCAAGCGTTCTGGAACCAGAAATTCAAGCGGACGATTGCGCGCGATTCGGCGAACAGGCTCTCGCTGCGCAAACTCGGCTGGAAAGTCATAACGGTGTGGGAGTGCGAACTGCGGAGGGAAGGTTCCCTCGCCCGACGCTTGCGGCGGTCGATCACGGCTTCTTGACGAGAAGGGCGTCGAGAGAGGATCGGCTCCGCCGCCGCTGCGCGGATGCCCGCCTTGGGTTATCATATAGGATTGCTCGTTTCGGAGTGCACCGAGAGTTGCGAATGATCGGAGTGGACCTCTTCTCTGGAGCCGGGGGCATGTCGGTCGGCGCCAGATGGGCTGGAGTCGAAGTGCGGCTTGCGGTCGAGGCTGACAGGCATGCTGCGGCAACCTACGCAGGGAACCATCGCGGCGTGAGGGTAATCAACTCCCCGGTGCAGACGGTCCGTACGTTCAATTTGGGCGCATCCGATGAGCCGGTGGTGGTTTTCGGCGGCCCGCCTTGCCAAGGGTTCTCAACATCCAACCAGCGAACCCGTTCAAGTGAAAACGAGACGAATTGGCTATTTCGCGAATATCTGCGTGTCGTCCGGCAGATCCGGCCCGACTGGGTTGTCTTCGAAAACGTCAGGGGAATTTTAGAGACTGAGAGGGGATATTTCATCGCCTTGATCTCCAGATCGTTGCGGCGGGCGGGCTATGCAATCTCCCAGTGGGTGCTGGACGCCGCAAACTACGGCGTCCCTCAGCACCGCTCGAGACTGTTTCTGGTTGGATCTCGCGACGGCCTAAAAATCGATCCGCCGAAGGCATCCCCTAAGCCGCACGTTACAGTTTGGCAAGCGATAGGCGACCTGCCGGTGCTCAAAAACGGGGCCTCGCTAGATACGCTGCCTTACAAGTGTCCGCCACTTTCAACATATGCGCGCCGCCTGCGCGGCTCTCGGACGCGTTGCGCAAATCATCTCGTGACCGACAGCGCCGGGGCGATCCTTCAGCGCTACGTGCACGTCCCGCAGGGCGGCAACTGGAGTGACATTCCGGAGGGTCTCATGATGAACTACGAGGATCGCGAACGCTGTCATACAGGAATCTACCGTCGGCTCAAGAATGATCGGCCCTCCGTGGTCATCGGCAACTTCAGGAAGAACATGCTGATACATCCCACCCAAAACCGCGGCCTGTCTGTCAGAGAGGCCGCACGGCTCCAGTCATTTCCGGATTGTTTCGAGTTCCAGGGCTCAATTGGCTTCCAGCAGCAACAGGTCGGAAATGCTGTTCCGCCTCTTCTCGCGAGGGCGGTGTTCAGGCAGATTTGCAAGGCCCAAAAGGGGAGGCGCGGTCCGTCACACGCTGGAGTTGCGAGGGCGAATGAAGCTTAAGGGGAAAAGCCTTGCAGAGTGGCTGGCCAAGAATCGGAAACACGCCTCGCTTCCCGGCCACGACGCGGTCGATTACTACCAGCGCTATCACGGAATCGCGGAATACCTGAACACCCATGTTCATCCGTTTGTCAATATCAGCGCAAACGCCGTTGACGGCGGCACTTTAACGGACCATGGGCCCGAACATATCAAGACGGTCATTGCGCGTGCTTCGCAGCTCGTGAGTTCCAAATGTGAGCTTTCCGCCTATGAAGTGTACCTCCTTCTCGTCGCCATCCACGTACACGACGTTGGCAACCTGTTCGGGCGGGAGAGTCACGAACTGAACAGCGAGGAAGTCATTCACCAACTCGGACTGTTGATGGGTGAGGACCGGGTTGAGCGGAAGGCAATATACGACATTGCCCAAGCCCATGGTGGCAACATAGCCGGCGACAAGGACAAGATTTCTCACCTTCCTCGAAGCGAACCGCTCCTCGGCAGCCAAGTCAGGGAGCAACTGCTCGCCGCAATCCTTCGTTTTGCAGATGAGCTCGCCGATGACCGCACCCGCGCCTCTGGTTTCTTGTTGAAGGTCGCCAAGGTCCATCCCACCAGTGAGATCTACCATAGGTACGCACAGGCTCTCCACTCGGTCATAGTTGACCTGGCCGGCGGAACCATCGACCTCCATTTCGATATGTCCCTCGCGGATGCATCGACCACCTTTGGCAAGGGTACGGGGCGGCTGTACCTGCTCGACGAGATCTACGAACGCACGATGAAAATGCACTGTGAACGGAGGTACTGTATGCGCTTTCTCCGCCCGGACATCAGCATTGACCGAATTGACATCGAGATCAAAGTCTACGGGGACAAATATAACAGCGAGCTAGCCAGGATCCCGTATCGCCTGGAAGAGAGTGGGTATCCCGATGCATCGCCGGGAGGCGTTCTCCAGGTCTGTCAAAACACTCTGGCGGGGCTCCCCTACGGAACGCCCCTGACTGGGAAGGCCCTTTGCGACTACCTTAAGAAGGGAGCGAGCGATGACCACCACTAACGACATGCGCAACCCCTTTGCTGTCCAAACCCCCGAAGACATTTCTGCTGAAGACATCGTTTCGTTGTTCGTTAACGTGTTTAGCGATTTCTATAATGTGGACAAGCCTGGCCATACATTTTTGCACGGGCCCCGGGGCTCCGGCAAGAGCATGATGTTCCGATACTTGGAGCCGGATTGTCAGCAGATAGCTCAGGCGTCGGAGCTTCGCCGTCTGCCGTTTTTCGCAGTCTACGTTCCGATCAAGAACACAGAGCTCAAACTGACTGAGCTCAAACGGCTAGAGAATACATATGCCCATTTGGTCCTCAACGAACACTTTCTTGTGACATACGTGGCCGTGCGGTTCTTTGCCTCCCTCCTTAAGGCGCAAATAACAGATCCCACTGGTGAGTACGCCAAAGCGCTGACACTTTTCTATCGGGGTGAATTTCGCAAGGCGCTGCTACGGTGTGGGTGGATTGAGCACTGCCCCCCCCTATCCGAAGAATCTACCCTAGCTGAATGCTTCTCAGTCATGCAAGAGGTGTTTACAGACCAATATTCCGCGCTACTTGCGTACGTTAGGCGTCTCGCGTTCACGTCCGAACCGATCCGGTACACGGGTCCTCTGTGCGGCTACTTGGACTTCCTGCTTCCGCTCGTGAAACGGCTGAAGGCGTTTGAGTTCATGCCGAAGACGCCAATATTTCTTCTGCTCGATGATGCAGACAACCTCAGCCGCGCACAGACATCGATCCTGAATACGTGGGTCTCTTGCCGCACAAGTGCAGATGTCAGTCTCAAGATCTCAACGCAACTCAACTATAAGACATACCTAACCTCGACGGGCCGTACAATCGACAGTCCCCACGATTTTTCGGAGGTCAACATCTCGTCGGTGTACACGTCCCGAAAGCGTAGCTATTATAGACGCGTCGCGGAGATCGTTCAGAAGCGGCTCAGCATGCACAATATTTTAGTTAAGCCGGAGGAGTTTTTTCCGCCCGCTAAGGAGCAAGAGGATAGCATTAGAGCAATTGCTCTCGAGCTAAAGAGTCGTTGGGAGACCGAGGGCAAGGGGTATCGTCCTAGCGATGACATGGTCCGTTATGCTCGACCGATCTATATATCACGCCTCCAAGGACCGAGCAAGTCTGGATCGACCTACAAGTACGCAGGGTTCGATCAGCTCGTTCACATCTCCTCTGGAATCGTAAGGTACTTCCTGGAGCCGGCGTCGCTGATGTACGGGGAGATGCGGTCTCGCCACGGCGGAGAGGTTACATGTATTTCCCCGGAAGTACAAGACGAGATCGTACGAGATCAAGCCGATCAGTTTCTCTTTAGCGAGTTCGATAGATGGTCAACCGACGAGGCGGAGAAGGACGAAGCTAACAGCGCCAAAGTGCTCGACAGGACCCGTAGGCTAAGGAACCTTATTCAGGCGCTGGGCGGCACGTTCCACCAAATCTTGCGGTCCGACGCGTCGGAGCGCAGAGTTTTCTCCGTAGCGTTCTCCGACGAGCCGACCGTGGACGTTTTGGAGGTCTTCGAACTCGGCGTGCAGTACGGATATTTCCACCAGACCACGATTGGCAACAAGGAGGGCACGGGCCGCACCCGATTATACGTCCTTTCGCGGCGCCTCGCGCCATTCTTTACGCTCGATCCTACGAGCTTCGCCGGATACAAGTTCGTCACAAATGAGGCGTTACGCGAAGCGACCCTGCGTCCTAAGAGCTTTCTGGGGAAAATCAGACGGAGTGGGGTCGATTCCGTGCTAGAGACCGGTCAGCTTTCCCTTTTTGAGGAAGAATAAGAATGCTTCAACCAGTGAAGATTCCATTAAAGGATGCATCAAGCCGAATTGCACCGGCGGATGTCTTCTTGTGTTCGGCGAGTTTCGAGAGTCGCTGCAAATCCCTCCCGGAGGAGCTCCAGGCGGCGAACTTCCAACAGGTGTTCGTTTGTGTAAACGAGAACTTCCCGCACGTGACGAAAACGGCGGGGAAGCAGTTGCAATTGTTGTTCGGGAGTCGTTCTAGGCTGGTACCCATGAGCACGGACGACCCCCTGAGGACCGCCGACAGCCTTCATGCTGCCATTGATGAATCGATCGCAGCCGGCCTTCGAAAGTTTTTGGTTGACATAACCACGTTTACCCATGAGGGCCTTCTTATTCTATTGCGCATTCTGCAGTTCCGGTCAATAGGATCGGTCGATTGCGGGTACACGAGCGCCCGGGAATACTCCGTGGGCGATTTAGATGAACGGAAGTGGCTCAGCAAGGGACTAGGCGAGGTTAGGTCTGTTCTCGGATACCCTGGGAGAGTGTTGCCCTCGAAGAAGCTTCACCTTATCATAATGGCGGGATTCGAAGCTGACCGAGCCGAGAGGGTGATTCTGGAGTACGAGCCGAACACGATATCCCTTGGCCTTGGCGATCCGAACGACTCTATTAGCCCGGACCACTACAAGGCAAACCGGATATTTTACGAAAGGCTGGTTGAGAAATATTCGAATGTTCTGGAATTCACATTTTCGTGCTCAGATCCGGAGAAAACACGCAGTGCGCTTCGGAAACAGGTAGCACTTTTGCCCGACCGCAACGTCTTGATATCACCTATGAATACCAAGATATCGACGGTCGGTGCCGCCCTCGTGGCCTTCGATGACGACGCAATACAATTGTGCTATGCTACGGCGCACAGGTATAATGAGCAGGCATACTCGATGCCCAGCGATCACTGCTACTATTTCTCGCTGGAGCTGCCGACGAAGCGCCCGGAGCCCGCTTGACAGAAGGACGGTTCGTGCGCGCAACCTCCATTTCCGCCGGCTTATCACGCCATTACTCGCCGGAGGGCCGCTGGCGGCCTCGTGCAATTACCCTTCCCAAAAATCGAACACAACTACCCGCACACCGGCCCCGCAGCCTGGACTTAGAATGGAGGCATGCTCCGATCCCTGTTCACCGCCGCGGCTTTGGCCATCGCCGGCATGCCGCCCCTGCCCGCCCAGGAACTGGCTGCCACGCCACCCATGGGCTGGAATAGTTGGAATCACTTCGAAGCCAAGATCGACGACAAGACTGTCCGCGAAATCGCCGACGCCATGGTGTCCAGCGGCATGCGGGACGCCGGATACGTGTACGTGAATATCGACGACACCTGGGAGGGCGAGCGCGATGCGCAGGGCAATATCCTGGCAAACAGCAAATTTCCGGACATGAAAGCGCTGGCGGACTATGTCCACGGCAAGGGGCTGAAGATCGGGATCTATTCTTCACCGGGGCCCAAAACCTGCGCCGAATACGAAGGCAGCTACAAGCACGAAGAGCAGGACGCGCGGACTTACGCCGCCTGGGGCATCGATTATCTGAAGTACGACTGGTGCAGCGCCAGCAAGGTCTATCTGCGCAGCGACATGCCGAGGATATACAAGCTGATGGCGGACGCGCTGAAGGCCACCGGCCGGCCCATCGTCTATAGCCTCTGCCAGTACGGCATGGACAAAGTCTGGGAATGGGGCGCCCGGTCGGGCGGCAACCTGTGGCGCACCACGGGTGACATCGAAGATAAATGGAAAAGCATGGAGTCGATCGGGTTCAAGCAGAATGGGTTGGAAAAATACGCCGGGCCGGGCCACTGGAACGATCCGGACATGCTGGAGGTCGGCAACGGCGGCATGACCGCGACGGAGTATCGCGCGCACCTGAGCCTCTGGTCCCTGCTGGCCGCACCGCTGCTGGCGGGGAACGATCTGCGCAGCATGCCGAGCGAGACGGCGGGGATTCTGACAAACCGAGAGGTGGTCGCCATCGATCAGGACGCGTTGGGCAAGCAGGGATACCGTGTCGCACAGGAGGGCGCCAACGAGGTGTGGGCCAAGCCGCTGGCCGGCGGCGAGTGGGCCATCGGGCTGTTCAACCGCGGACCGGAGACCGCCAAGGTGACCGTGCGCTGGAAGGATTTCGGGCTGAGCGGCAAGCATCGCGTGCGGGACCTTTGGGCGCACCACGACCGCGGTAACCAGAAGGACCAGTTCTGGTATGAAGTGCCGTCGCACGGCGTGGTGCTGCTGCACGTGAAATAGCGGCGCGGCGGTGTGGGGCGGACCTCCAGGACCCGCTCTTCGCATGCCTTATCAGCCATCCAAGTACGAATAGGCCGACGTGGACGCCGGCCGCAGGACTGGAGTCCTGCCCCACCACTCGATTCCCCGCTCCGTCCGCGCCGTGCTACATTTCACCGCATGAAGTTCTTCGCCAATTTCCTGGCTGTGCCGCTGCTCCTGTTGCCGGCGCACGCGCAGGTCTTCACATTCACGCATGACGAGATGTTGAAGTACACATCGCACAACCCATTCGACCGCTTCGAGGATGGGCGCCCGAAAGTGCCCGACGCCATTTTGGAAAAGGTGAAGGGCCTCTCCGCCGAGGAAGTCTGGGCCGTGCTGCCCGGCGGCGGTTTTCGTAACCAATATGAAGGAAACTGGCGCATCCTGCATCCCAATCGCAAGCTGGTGGGCCGCGCGGTCACCGCCCAGTTCATGCCGGCGCGCCCCGATATTGCCGATATCATGGAAACCGACGCCAAAGCCAAAGGCCTCCGCGACAATGGCAATCAGCGTGTCCTCGACCTGCTGACGCCGGGCGATGTGCTGGTGGTGGACCTATTCGGCAAAATCGAGGAGGGCACCATCGTCGGCGACAATCTGGCCACCTATATATACGCCACTACCGGAACCGGCCTGGTGGTGGATGGCGCGATTCGCGATCTGGAAGGCATCCAGCCCATCGACATGTCAGTGTACTGCCGCGGCGTGCACCCCACGCCGATCCGCAATGTCATGCTGACCGGCATCAACGTTCCCATCCGCATCGGCGGCGCCACCGTGATGCCCGGCGATGTCGTGTTCGGCGATAGCGAGGGCGTGTACTTCATTCCCCCGCAAATGGTGAAGCAGGTGGTGGACAAGGCGGACGAGACGCACATCCACGACGAGTGGACCCAGGCGAAAATAAAGACCGGGAAATATAGATCCACCGATATTTATCCCAGCCCGCGCGATCCGGCTTTGAAGAAAGAATACGAGGAGTACTTGAAGCAGAAGTTGGGACGGCAGTGAGCAGCATAGCCGCAACCCGGGAGGCGGCCTGGGAGGCCGCCGCAGGACTGGAGTCCTGCCCCACAAGGCGGCAGACATAGATTTATGAAACCGAAAATCGCGCTGGCACTATGCGTGCCGCTTGTTTTCTTCTCGCATTTGATCGCCGCCAACTGGCTCTCCTTCGGCCACGATCCGCAACGCACCGGCTGGAGTCCGCAGGAAACCGACATCAACCGCGACAATGCGAAATCCATCGCGCTGCTTTGGAAGGCGCACCTCGATAACCAGCCCCGCGAGTTGAATTCGCTCACCGCGCCGGTCAACGTGGAATGGGTAACCACCGACAAGGGCATGGCGGAAATCGTGATTGTGGGCGGCGCTTCCGACAACCTCTTCGCGCTGGATGCCAACGGCGGCAAATTGATTTGGAAGAAGTCGTTTGAGGCGGAGGGTAAGCCGCACTCGGAGCCTTTCTGGCTTTGCCCCAACGCGCTGAACTCGACCCCGCTGATTCGCAAGGATGGACTGGCGGCCACGGTTTTCGTTATCGCCAGCGACGGCAAGTTGCACACGCTGAACGCCATCAACGGAGAGGACCGCACGCCGCCACAGAAGTTCGTGCCGCCGTTTTCCAAGAACTGGAGCCTGAACCTGGTGAACGACGTGCTGTACACCAACCTTTCCCAAGGCTGCAACGGCGCGCGGTCGGGCGTTTATGCCATGGACCTCAGCACGCCGGATCATGCCACCAAGTTCTTCCAGTCGGCCAACGGCGGCGCCGGCATCTGGGGGCGCGCGGGCGTGGCCATCGGCAAGAACGGCATGGTGTTCGCGCAAACTGGCGACGGGTCGTACGACGCCAGCCGCGGCCAGCTTCCCGACACGGTGGTGCAGCTTGCGGTGAAGGATCTGACGCTGGTCGATTACTTCACTCCCGCCAATCACAATTACCTGACGCGCAAGGATCTGGATATGGGATCCACGTCGCCCACCGTCTTCTCCATTGGCGGACACGAGATTGTGGCCGCCGGCGGCAAGGAAGGCGTGATCTACCTGCTGGATGCGCAGCACATCGGCGGCCCGGATCACAAGACGCCGTTGTTCCACAGTCCAGTGCTCGCCAATGAGGATGCCGATTTCGCGGGCCGCGGATTCTGGGGCGCTTTCGCCACCGCCGAGGACGAGCAGAAGAACCGCTGGCTGTACGCGCCGGCGTTGGGCGCGGCGGCGAGTGGCGTGAAGTTTCCTTTGAGCAACGGTGAAGCGCCGAACGGCAGTATCATGGCTTTCCGGGTCACGGAGACGGATGGCAAGTTCGAGGCGGCGCCGGCCTGGATTTCGCGCGACATGAATTTGCCTGAGCCTCCGATTGTGGCGGGCGGCCTAGTCTTCGCCATTTCGAACGGCGAGTTTGCGCGCCAGTCCAAGGGGACCGAAGGCGGGCTGTACAGCTCCGCAGAGCGGGTCGCCAAACATACGGGGCACGCGGTGCTCTATGCGTTTGACGCGACTACCGGAAAGGAACTGTATTCGAGCGGAGAGACCATGCCGGGCTGGACGCATTTCAGCGGGATTTCGATCTCGGGCGGCAAGGTGTTTGTGACGACTTTCGATTCGAATGTGTATGCGTTCGGCTTGAAGGAGCAGTAACCGGCGTCGTCTCTCGCAAGCCAGGGCCTCGGCGGCACCCAACTTCCGGACAACGAGTGATGCTGGAGGAACCGGCAGATAACCGCCGGGCGGAATGTTCGGCAGGCGGGGTCGGCGGTCCCAACAGGTAGGCGCAAGAACCCGCGACGTCCAGCTTGGGAAAATGACCGTAGATTGAAAATACAAGACAATGGCGTCTACGGCGGTCAATCCAGGTGCAAGGAAATCAGCAACTTCCCGTATTCCGCATTCAAATCGCCTCTTAAGTGAGTGAAA
>OCTA010006404.1_pt1 | contig 10040 bp, 10 predicted proteins | sample 1538991 | NCBI WGS metagenome assembly OCTA01 (sample SAMEA3539302, study PRJEB22396) | soil metagenome | biome: tundra; feature: field; material: soil | place: USA | collected 2010-05 | depth 0.15 m | reverse complement strand
GGCGTCGTCGGCGCAACATGGCTGGAAATCCCGCCGGGGAACGAGAACTGCATGAACAGCTTCTTCAGCCCGGCTTCGTCCTGGCTGACGTTTGGATAAATCTCACTGTAGGTGCCTTCGAGGTAGGTATTGCCCACCAGCGCCGGGCCGCCGTGACCGGGACCGGCGATATAGAACATGTCCAGGTCATACTTCTTGATAACCCGGTTCAGGTGCACGTAGATGAAGTTCTGGCCCGGCGTCGTGCCCCAATGCCCGACCACCAGGGGCTTCACGTGAGACAGTGTCAGCGGCTCCTTCAGCAGCGGGTTGTCGTAAAGATAAATCTGGCCAACCGACAAATAGTTGGCGGCGCGCCAGTAGGCGTCCATTTTCCCCAGTAGTTCCGGGCTCAATGGATTATTCGTCTGGTTCGTTCCCGCCTGCTTCACGATCACGCCGTTAGCTTCAACAGACGCTAATGTGTCGATAGGTTTCCCGATGCTAATTTCAGTCATTGTTTAAGCTCCTGCTCCGGCGCGCACGGCATGCGCTTTCGCGTCGATGCACAGCAGCAAATCGTTCCAGGATTTGACGAAGTCCTCAGCGCCCTCTAGCTGGAGCTGCCCAGCCAGCTTGCCGGCGTCAATGCCACCGCGAGAGAAGCGCTTGAGCACCGCCTCGCAGTCTCCGCCATCGACGGGTAAAGCATTCGGAACTTGCCCATGATCGGCAAACGCCAGCAGGGTAGCCTCCGGCATCGTGTTCACCGTGTCCGGAGCCGCTAGACCACTGATGTAGAAAGTGTCCGAAGCCTTCGGATCCTTCGTGCCGGTGCTTGCCCAAAGCAGGCGCTGCGCGGAAGCGCCTTTGGCCGCCAGTTGCAGCCACTGCGGCGAAATCAGTAAATCGCGATAGGCCTTATACGCCTGCCTGGCAACGGCGATGCCAAGACAATCTTTCAACCCATCGGGTTCCTTACCCGCAATCGCCTTATCCCAGCGGCTGATGAAGATGGACGCGACGGAATGGACAGCCGGATTGAGACCGGCTTTGATCCGCCGCTCAATCCCTCGCATGAAGGCGCCGGCAGCTTTTAAATATTGGTCGCGGGAGAAGAGCAAGGTTACATTGACGGGAATACCGGCGAAGATGGCGTCTTCAATCGCGGAGAGTCCTTTCGGAGTTCCGGGAATCTTGATGAACAGATTCGGCCGGTCCGCCGCAGCGCACAACTGCTTGGCAGCCTCCAGCGTCTTCGCGGGGTCGTCCGCCAGGAGCGGAGATACCTCCAAAGACACCCAGCCGTCCACGCCATTCGTGGCGTCGTGAATGGGCCGGAACAGGTCGGCTGCCTTTGTCAGATCCTCTAGCGCAAGCTCGAAGAATAGCTTCTCACCGGCCTGCGCGGCCTGCATCTTTCCACGAATCGCCTCATCATAGAACCCGGTGTCGCGGATGGCATGATCGAAGATGCTCGGATTTGAGGTAAGTCCTGTGATTGACAGCTCGCGGATGTAGTGTTCGAGCGTCCCGTTTGTGAGCAGTCCCCGCGTAATATTGTCGAGCCAAAGGCTCTGGCCCATGTGACGCAGTTGTTCCGTGGCTTTCATGCTGGTCTCCAGTTCAAAGAGTGGAAGTCGAGTCGAACCGGCAGCAGCGCCCTATCTTAAACGCCGCTCTGCGCAAGGGAAGGCTCGTGTTCGGCTTGGTGCAGCCAATATGGCGGCCGGCCGTAGTGAAAGTACAGCCGGTTCTCATACTCTCGAGTAATCGGCATGGACTCGACGTACTCCGGAGCGTTCTGGATGGCTTCCCGGGAGAGGCCGACGTAGACTTTAGAATCCGCCCAGCTCACCCGTTCGATCCATGCGGGTGAAACCAGCACCTTCTTGCCCGGCCACCAATTCCGCGTTGCCACCTCGATGTAGCGGATAGCCCAGGCTTCATCGTCGACGACAAACCCGTCCACATGGCCGATTTCACCATCAGCCGCCTCAATGTTGTATCCAGTGACGGCTTCGGTACTGCGCAGATGCGAATCCGTCAACTCTCTCCCGATCTTCTCCGCCAAAGCTTCCCTGGAAGCAGTGGTTGAAATAGCCAAGCCCGCCGGGTAAAACGCCGAGCCCCACAGATAGGGGCCATCCCAATAATAGGGATAGCCGTAATACCCGTAGTATTCGGCTTCGTGCTGCCGGGAGACTGGCTGATGCGTGTCGATGTTGGGGCTGTGCTCAACCTGCCTTTTCGTCAGCGCCACGTCCAATTGCTTCGCTTGCCAGTCCGTATGGACTACGGAGATTGGCGAGATCAGCACTTGCCGGCCGCCAAGCCAGCCGCCGGTTTCTACCACGAGGTAGCGGATGGCCCACGTCTTATCGTCGAAGTATAACCGCTCTACAGTTCCGAGCTCGCCGTCCGTAGCTCGGATCGCGAAACCGTTCAAATGCATAGTATTTCTTAGCATTGTCTTTGTCCTCATGGGCAGTAGTTGACTGCGTTTGCCAGCGTCGACGATCCACACATCGGGGGCGCTATCGCGCGGCCGCTCCTACTACTTCGGGTGAGTGCAGTGTCACATTGAGAGGCCGTGTGTTTTCGATAATGTCCTTCGCTTTTTCGACATCCGCGGCCGTGCCATGCACCATCAACAAGAACTTGTCCGTCTTCAGCGCCATTTCGTACTTAACGACGCTATCCTTCGGAATACCCATGCTGTAGAGCCCCGCACCGATGGCGCTCAAACCTCCAACTGCCACGGCGCCTTCCAACGCTCCCACGATCCATGCAACCACAGGGCCCGCCACCAGCACTGGGCCGAGACCCGGAATGGCAAAGAAGGCCGACCCGAACAGCAATCCCCAGAAGCCTCCCCAAAAAGCGCCGGTCTTGCCCCAGTACTTCATCCGGTCGCCGACATTGTAGTAACCCACCACGTGTTCATCGGTGTGGGAATCCTTGCCAACGATGGACAAGGTGCGCATGTCGATTCCCGCGCGCTGAAGCTCCTTGACTGCTCCTTCTGCTTCGATATGGGTGCCATAAACGGCTACCACTGCGTTTAGTTCAGACATTTCCTATCTCCTTTTGTGTCTGCGTCGGCTTTGTGAATTCAGCAACGACTGGTCCCCATGCGAGTGCACGCGCAGCCCCAACGTTTTCTTATGAGGAGAAACATTTCGCGCCGCTGGTTCACAGTGTCTTGCGCCCTTGATCTAGACGCCAAGCCGTGAAGGTGCGTGCAGAATCCGTTGTTGCGAGCGCAGAATCTGCACCGGGAGGCCCGTCGTCAACGCGGCATTTAACTGCGAACACCGCCGCTCTCCCCTTACCCGGCCCGCCCGTGCAAATACCTAACTGTCCACCTCCTCCACAATCCCGCAAATCATGGCCTCGGTCGTGAGCATGAGAGAAGCGATGGAAGCTGCATTCTGCAGAGCCGTGCGAGTCACCTTGGTGGGGTCGATTACGCCGGCCTTCACCAGGTCTTCGTACTGCTCGGTGGAGGCGTTGAAGCCGAAGTTAGGATCCTGGTGGTTCTTGATCTGCTCGGTGACAACAGCGCCCTCGGTCCCACAGTTAAACACGATCTGCCGGACCGGCTCTTCGCAAGCGCGGCGAACGATGGTGACGCCGAACTGTTCGTCTCCTTCGAGCTTTAGCTTCTCGAGTGCAACCGAGGCTCGAAGCAGTGCAACGCCTCCGCCCGGCACGATTCCCTCCTCGACCGCTGCGCGAGTGGCATGCAGAGCGTCCTCGACACGGGCCTTTTTCTCTTTCATCTCGGTCTCGGTCGCGGCGCCGACTTTTATGATCGCCACGCCGCCCGCCAACTTCGCCAGCCGCTCCTGCAGTTTCTCGCGGTCGTAGTCCGAGGTAGTCTCTTCGACCTGGGCTCGGAGTTGCTTGATCCGGCCCTCGATGTTCTTCTGCGATCCGGCGCCGTCGATGATGGTTGTAGTGTCCTTGTCCACCGTGACGCGCTTGGCGCGGCCCAGATCCTCCAACTTGATGCCCTCCAGCTTGATCCCAGTCTCTTCCATGATGGCCTTGCCGCCAGTGAGGATCGAGATATCTTCCAGCATCGCCTTGCGGCGGTCGCCGAAGCCTGGGGCCTTCACCGCGCAAGCACTAAGCGTGCCGCGCAGCTTGTTGACTACGAGCGTGGCCAATGCTTCGCCTTCCACGTCCTCGGCGATCGCCAGCAGCGGCTTACCCACGCGCGCAATTTGCTCGAGAATTGGCAGCAGGTCCTTCATGTTGCCAATCTTCTTATCGTGGATGAGAATGTAGGGATCCTCGAAGACGCACTCCATGCGTTCGGCGTCGGTCACAAAGTAGGGTGAGAGGTATCCGCGATCGAATTGCATCCCGTCCACAGTCTGCAACTCGGTGGTCATAGTCTTGGATTCCTCGACCGTGATCACGCCGTCCTTCCCGACCTTCTGCATGGACTCGGCAATGATGTTGCCGATGGTGGAGTCGCTGTTGGCGGAAATGCTGCCAACCTGCGCGATCATGTCGCCGGAGACGGGCTTGGAGAGCTTCTTGATTTCTTCAACGGCCACTTCGACCGCCTTATCTATGCCGCGCTTAATGGCCATCGGATTGGCCCCCGCCGCGACCGCTTTGACGCCCTCGCGGTAAATCGCCTGGGCCAGAATCGTGGCCGTGGTAGTACCGTCACCGGCGACGTCGGAGGTCTTCGACGCGACCTCGCGCACCATCTGGGCGCCCATGTTTTCAAGGGGATCCTTCAACTCGATCTCTTTCGCCACCGTCACACCGTCTTTGGTGATGGTCGGCCCGCCGAATTTCTTTTCGAGAACGACGTTCCGCCCCCGGGGTCCGAGGGTCACCTTCACCGCGTCGGCGAGTTGGTTGACGCCGCGCAGGATCGCTTGGCGGGAATGATCGCTATAAATAATCTGTTTTGCCATAAATGGTTTCCTTGTTAGTCGATTTGAATTAGCTGGCTTTCAAGAGCGCTTGGGGGGAAACATCCAGAACTCCGAGGACATCGTCCTCGCGCATGATGATGTACTCAATGCCATCCAGTTTGATCTCGTTGCCGGAATACTTGCCGAATAGGATGCGGTCGCCGGCTTTGACGTCGAGGGTGACCATTTTGCCGTCGTCGAGCCGCTTGCCCTTTCCGATGGCCATCACTTCACCCTCCTGGGGTTTTTCCTTAGCCGAGTCGGGGATAATGATGCCTCTGTGCGTGGTTTCTTGTTCCTCGATCCGCTTCACCACGATGCGGTCGTATAGGGGTCGAATGTTCATAATGCTGTTAGCCTCCAGTTAGATTGAGTTGTGTGAAAAGTGTGCCGGGTCGCTCCAAACTACGCTTGGCCGGAGAAGACCAGGCCTTTCTGAAGATGCCGCGGGTGAGCCGAGACACTCACATAGGGCACTTTGAGGAACGAATCGCCCGTCACCTGCGTAATCTCGATACTGTTGCAGTTGTGAGATTTCACGTTCGCGATGAGTCGCTTCAGCGCGGCGCGGAGTGTCTTTTGCTTATCAAATCCGAAGACGGTGCTCCGGATCTCCCCAGCCATGAAGAAAAAGGTCCATCCTGCTTCCTGAATTTCCGTCTCCAACGTGGAACGAGCGTTTTTGACCGATGCCCATCCATTCGAACAAGACTCGCTCTGGAGCAACAGGGAGTTTGGCAGATGCGTGCCTTCTTCAATCAAGATGCTCCCCGCTGTGATTGCGCCTGTCATAGTGTGCCTCATCGATCCCCGGTGTCAGTGCACGGAACCTGGGGTGGCGCCCGCGGTATGGGCGAGCCATTCCACCGGGTGGCTGCGGATGCTGCCGTCGCGCTCCGTGATATCCGCCCACTTAACGTCCTCTCTCGGCCGGAGAAAAACACCAAGGGTACCCTGGTATGTGCCATTGGCTAGCACGACTTCGTCGCCTTCGCGGAATGCTGGAGCTGCAGATCCAGTGCTCATCATGTTCGTGTACCTCCTTCGTTCGGCTTGTTCACGGGTCTGGCCTTCTTACTCTTGGTTTGCGCATCGCGTCAAGCGGGTGACGCGACGAAGGGAAGGGCACTTGCCAGTACCACGGCTCGCTGCCCGCCGCCCTGAGAGGCAGGCGAAATCGCCTGCCCCACCCACTGCTTACCTGGCTGCGGCCGACGTGCCGATCTCCGTGCCAATTACCTCGCCGGAGATCACTAGTTCCACACGCCGGTTCTGCTGCCGGCCCTCCGCGGTGTCATTGGAAGCCACCGGGTGACTCTTGCCGAAGCCCTTCGCCGTAACCGAACCCGCCGCCATTCCCTGGTTGGTCAGGTATGCGCGCACAGCCTCGCCGCGCTGTTCGGAAAGCCGCTGATTATAGTCGTCCCCGCCGACGCTGTCGGTGTGACCTTCTACATCCAGCCTTAGACCCGGATGCCCGGAGACGATGCCGGCAACCTTGGCCAGCTTCTCGCGCGCCAGAGGCCGTAACGAAGACTTGGCGGTGTCGAAGAGTACATCCGACATGTTCACGATCAAACCACGCGCTGTATCCCGGGTCTGAAGAATGGCGTTGAACTGGCTAAGTAGCTGGATTCGCAGTTCGGCCTTCTCCGCTTGCAACTGCGCCGTCTGCTTGGCCGCGCTGTCGAGATCGGCCTGGCTAGCCGCCTTTTGCGCCTCATTTTCCCGCCTCAGACGATCTACTTCGGACGCGGCGGCGGACGCGCTCGCCACGTTCTCCAGTTTTAAGCGATCGGCGTCGGCTGCGGCGGCATTCATGCGAGTGTCATTTTCGCGTTTTACACGATCGGCTTCCGCCTGAGAGGACACTGCCTGCGCATCCTTTTCCCGCGTTAAGCGATCCGCGTCGGCGGCGGCGGCATTCATGCGAGTGTCATTTTCGCGTTTTACCCGATCCGCGTCGGCCGCGGCAGCAGTCATGCGCGCATCGTTATCGTGTTTCAAGCGATCCGCGTCGGCCGCGGCAGCAGTCATGCGCGCGTCATTATCGCGTTTCACGCGATCGGCTTCCGCCAGAGAGGACACTGCCTGCGCATCCTTTTCCCGCGTTAAGCGATCAGTCTCCGCCAGTGCCTTGATCCGTGCCGCTTCGGCTTCCCGCGTGACGCGATCCGTTTCGGACTGCGCGGCTGCGCGTCCGCTCTCCGCGCGTGCTTCGCGCTCCACCGACTGCTGCCGCTCCGCGGTCAGGGCTTCTGCCTCCTGACGTTTGACGGCGATTGCCCGCGAGTCTTCCGCCGTCTGCACCGCTTCCCGGGCACTCATGATCACAGCCTTCTTGCCTGCGTTGCGTCCCTGATAAGCTTCAGCCTGAGACAAGCTTCCCTCGGCCTTCTGGAAGGTCTCGGCCGCAAAACTGTTGGCGCCCACGGCGCGCGCGATCTGCACTGCGTTGCGCGCTTCGTAGAGTTCCAGCGGCTGTTTCCGATCGAACTTCAGAGCCAGCGGGTTCGCCAGACGCTGATACTGGCCGCGCTGCAACAGTTCGTACTTGGCGTCGATCTCCTCGATCTTCCCCTTCGTGTCCGCGCGCACCACGTTTTCCATCACAATCAGGTCGCTGGGCTGGGTGACCGCGTAGTAGGGTTCGGCGGTGACCACCAACCCGAAGACCTGCAGTTCTGTGGTTACATTCAGCTTACTCTTCGCTCCATTCAGAAGAACCTCACCCAGGTTGGCCGTGCGGCCTTCGGGGGTGATAGCCCACAACACATAAGTGAGGTATTCGGCTCCGTTGTTTGTGGCTGGCTGCAGGCCGTCGAATTCCACCTCGATCCGGATGTAGCCCTGCTTGCCCTGGACTGTGGCCTCGCCACGAGCATTTGGCAGGATCTCGGTTCCTCGGAAATCGATCTTCGTCGCACCGCTACGGTGCTGGTAGTTAATGGCCTTTATGGTCCGCGGTGTTACGGAGAGGCGGTAAATGGGCGTTTGTCCGGCTGACAGCCGTGTCGCGTTCTCGTTCTGATTCCGTGGCTCCTGGGCCGATAGAAGCCCGCATGCTATGAGCGATGCGCCGATGAGCTTAATTTGGGTCATCTTATGTTCCTTTCTCGCCAGACGATTGGCTGGCGCCAGTTGATGCACTCGCGTGCTTCCGTGCCGGGTGCCGGTTCAGTTCGGCAATCAGTTTCGCGGCCGCCCTGGGCGTATGCATAGGCTTAGTTAAAATCTCCCGGTTCTCCAGCTTTTTGCCGTAGAGAGCGGCATTATCGTCCAGATCCTCCCGCAGGGTGGCGCCTTCCAAAGCAAGGCCCGCAAACAGCCCCTGGGATCGCGACCACGAGAGAATCTCGGCGTGCATTTGAAGGTCGGTTTGAGCTGTCGCCGTACGTCCCACGGGCCCAGCGGCAACCGATGCCTCGCCGCCCAGAGTGAACTTACTGGAAAGCAGTTTGTTCTCTCCTCCCTCGTTCATCACAAGCATGACTAGGTCCGTCATAGAGCCGCCAATCTGGAAGCCCACGCTGCCGCCCTCGATGCGGACCGCGGCCGGCGCCGACCAACCGCCTTTATGCCGGCACGACACATAGCCTTTTCCGTACTTGCCGCCAACCAGGAAAGCCGCGGTCTTCAGGCTTGGGACGATTACGATGCAGTGGGCGTCCGCCAGCAGGTCTTCCGGGATGCCCTTATCCGGTGTCGCCATAATCTCGGAAAACACCACGGCGGCTTCATTTAGCCGCTTTACATTTTGGTTGTCTTTGGCCAGCAGGGGCGCAATCGCCAGAGTAGCCGCTAGTATCATTCGCATTATTTGACCTCTTCCGATTCAACCCGGCGAACCCCACAGCGGCTCTGGGCGACAGCTCTCTAGAGCACGAGTCGCACCAACTTCATCTTTTGTTGAGCCGATTCGCCGGAGATGGCTTGCGAACGCGGTTGGGAGGGGACGAGCCGTCTGACGAATGACCACTTATGGTCAAGTGACGAGGCGCGGTCAGAACCCTTGGAACGCCCGAAGACGCCTATGCCGCTTGTATTTGTCGGCTCCAAGCTGGTGTCCGCGATTAGGCGCGCGGGCGCGGGGGCGCTTCAGCGGCTGGCAGCGGCTGGGGGTGGACAACGCGATTGCGGCACGGGTGATGTTCCAACAGTTATGCCCGCGCCGAGATGCAGAACCTGCACGGGAATGCGTAATTTGCTTGCCGGTCAAAACCCCCGTTCGAAGACTGGAGTCGCTGAAAATGGAGGTGGGTGACGATTTGTCGAGGCCAAAACCGTGCTCCTTACCGTCGCCGAGCACCTGCCCGGCAACCGCAGTCGCTAACTTAACGGAACGGCCAGTGGCATGCACGCACGGACGATGAGGACTAACAACATGCGTCGTTTACGAATTCTGCTAGGTGGGCTCTTGCTGGGCACCGCATTGATCGCCCCGATAATGGTGAGGGCTGACGGTGACGACCACCCTTACAACAAACGGTACTATGAACATAAGCGATACTACGACCGCGACGGCCGCGACTATCACGTGTGGAACGCCCAGGAAAATAGTGCTTACCGCTTCTATCTGAACGACCAGCACAAGGAGTATCGCGAATGGCGGACCGTGAAAGGCCCCGACCAGCGGGCATACTTCGCGTGGCGGCACACGCATCCGGACTCCGTGATTGTCACTGTGAAGTAGGCCAGTTGGCGCGCACTCCGGGTTGCATTTAACATTCATGTGTCTGTAAATGAATGGGGTGCACCCTGGAGTCACACGCGCACCGCATGCGCCCGCCAGAGTGTAAAACCGGCGAGTCGCGGTCAGAGATCCTTGCGGGAGATGCCGAGCTTTCGCATCATGGCGTTTAAGGTCGTGCGGTGCAGTCCGAGACGGGTGGCGGCCGTGGTGACCACCCCGCCGCTCTCCCGAAGCACCCGGACGATATGCTCCCGCTCCACTTGCTCGAGCGTGGTACTGCTGGCGATTCGCATGGCATCCGGCCGTATCTCCGCTAAAGGAGCACGAAGGTTGAGTCCCGTGGAAAGGATGACCGACCGTTCAATGAAGTTCTCGAGCTCCCGTACGTTGCCCGGCCAGTGCCAGCTCACCAGAGCGCGCATCGT
>OCTA010006403.1_pt1 | contig 10041 bp, 8 predicted proteins | sample 1538991 | NCBI WGS metagenome assembly OCTA01 (sample SAMEA3539302, study PRJEB22396) | soil metagenome | biome: tundra; feature: field; material: soil | place: USA | collected 2010-05 | depth 0.15 m | reverse complement strand
GCCCTACCCTTTCTTGTGACTTACGGCGTGTCGCCCGCTCTCAGTCGGCGGTTTGCCGACTATTCGCTCAAGTGGATTTCCGCCGCGAAATGCGCTCAATAGCATGCCTAGACACTGGGGCGTTTACGAGTTCCGATCTGGCGGGACTCTTGCAAGCCGACTTCTGGCCTCTCAGTTTCGGAATCCTTTGCCAGCAGAGGTGTGTACACGCTTGGGACGATGTTTCCGGATCCACAATAAGACGTACACCGAAATTGTTTCTTCGGTGTCGTACGATAAAAGGAGTAATCCTCCGTGCTAATGACGTGGGTTCAACTCCCGCCGCCTCCATACAACTTGTTTATTTTCAATATTTTATACGTAAATCAGCGGATTCCAGCCCGCTGATCTTAATCCCAGAGAATCAGTGCAATGCGCACTCAGGATTGTCTGTCATCCAGGAGCAATGCGCTCTTTGATCGGCTGAACTTGACTGACTCTTGCATCCGCCGCTCCTTGCCAGCGACAAACTCGGCCCTTAAGCTCCCTGCGCTCATCGGCGCTGGAGGCACTATCGCAACGCGGAGGGTCGATGCATGATCGAGTCTAGCGTCCAGCCAGTCGCCCGATCACTGGGGCGAACTCCGGCAACCAAGCCCCGGAGATCGTGAAATGAGAGATCCCAAAATGCTCTCGGCAGGCGCTTAGGTGTTCGCAAATCTCCCCGACGGTTCCGAGCGCCACGTAAGGGGAAGCCAAGATGTCCTGCTCTGTAACTGCCTCGCACAGGGGCCCGGCGGTATAATCCGCCAAGCATCGGAGAAGTTCCCGGGCTGCAGCGCTTCTCTGTTCGGTGATGGAAATCGCCACCAGTGTGACACCCACCTCAATCATGCCGAATCGATCTCCAGCAGCGGTCCGAAGCCAGTGGAGCTTGCGATTCGTTGCCCCGGCGGTGATATCATCAACGCTGATCCTCCCGGCCTGGGTTGTTCTCACGGCTAGGTTTGCGGCATCCGCGTGACGGCCGGCCACGCCAAGGCCTTGCCGTGTTCGCGCCCCAACTAGGATCGGGGGATGTGGGTGCTGCAACGGCTTTGGACTTCCAAACATCTCGCGAATGGTGTAATGCAAGCCTTCGAACGAGAACGGCTCAGAGCTCAAGAGTCCTTTGATGATCTGCACAGACTCTTCAAGACGTCCGATCCTCACTGAGGCATCGTCAAAAGCGATACCGGCCCGGTCGTAGTCTTGCTTGAGCCATCCGCTTCCCATACCCAATTCGAGTCGTCCGCCAGATAAAAGATCGAGCGTGGCCACCTCTTTCGCCAGCACGGCCGGGTGCCGGAAGTCATTGGACAACACCAACGTGCATAGGCGCAGCGTGGTGGTTTCCTCAGCAAGTGCTGCTAGAACAATGAGGGGACTCATAGGGCCGCTCAAATGGTCGGCCACCGAGAACCCCGCTACTCCCTGACCCTCGGCTCTTCGGGCGAGCTCAACTACTTCCTCTCGGCTAGATAAGAACGGACCTCCTGCCACCGAAAAACGAAATGGCCGACTGGTGTTCACGGCAAGACCTGTTTATCACGACGGTCGATTCCTCTTGCGGGGCATATCTTCATCTTTGCGATAAGTAGCCGACCGCACGGAAGACGGTTGTTGAACGCAAACAAGACACTATCTTTGATCACCGTGGCTACCCGCACAACTTCCCAGAATACAGACTTCGTGTGATTGCTCCACCCCTGTATGAAGTGCCTGCGATATGCAGGCGCTCCCGGGGACTAATCTCTGTTCAGATTAGCCTTGTTTGGCTATCACTATGCTTCCTTACAGTCGGTCGAGATCCCAAACCAACACCATCGGTAGACCCAAGTACGCCATCGCTGCAGCTTCGCTAAACAATTCACTGGCCTGGCTTCCTAGCAGACCGATCCCCAGGCAGGCAACGGGCTCTAAGCATCTGCGGACTTGAAGCCCTATGGTGCCGAAGGAGTCCAAATATTCACTATGTAAATGTCGATAATTACGCACAAATCCCAATGCCCCATTGCTCAACTCAAATAGTGCCTGATAATCGATTATGATGCCCACTGGATGAATATCAGAAATAACTACACGTCCACCCGGGCGCACGACGCGGGCTAACTCCCTGATTGGACCTGCTAAATCCGGCTCATGCGTGAGCGCAAGAGCACAAACTACCGTGTCGAATGAGCAGTCTGGCCAGGGAATCTGGTCCAATTTGGCAATCCGAAGATCCGCGCCAGGCACCTTAGCCTTCGCGACCGTCAACATCTCAGGACACTGATCGAATCCAGCAACTTCGTGGCCGAGCATATGCAGATAGGCTAGGTGACGGCCGGTTCCGCAGGCCGCGTCAAGGACCCTGCCCGTCGGCAGAATATCGAGCAAAGAGCGGACGGCAGCTTGTTCGTACTCAAACATCGGACTTGCTGAGTTGTCATAAATCGAAGCCCACCGCGCATACCCGTCCAATGCGTCGAGTTCTGGCACCTCCAATGTCGGAGCACCCGAGGCTGCTAGATCGCCAAGAATCATCCGAAGGTCCGCAATCCTTGCTCGCACCGCTTCATCTCGACCCGACAAATAGTGACGATGGATCGCGAGGCCAACCATCCCAGCCAATAGCTCGCCCGCTACTAGATGGCGCATAATGGTCCTGTACCGACGTCGAAAATAGACATTGAATTGCCCGTACCAACAGACAAGTGGCTGAAGAAACTCCGGAAGAGGCGGAACGCTATCGCTATAGCAGAATGGTCAGTCGGCTTGGTGTGTAGACGCCCTGCCGGATCTCCTGGGCAACCCAACACAGACAGCGTATACCCATGTTGGGTGCCTATGAGTAGATCCTACCAGCAAAGCGATGGGCGCACATCGCACACGTCTGCCTCTGTGCAGCAAAGTGACCCGACCACTAGCTTCGCGCAACCATGCTGTGCATGCGCTTGATATCGCCGACACCTATAGCTGCCTTGACGCGCTCAACGGTCAAACTCACGCGTTCACGGGCCGACTCCGCACCCCTTGATATGATATCGAGAAGTTCGGCATTTGTAATTTTGATGTTGCGATATGGAGCCAAGAGTTCAGTCAAGAAGCCCGCCATCTCTTTTTTTGCTTCCACAGAAGGAGATCCCGTGGGCGGGATCATAGTTGCTCGCTCCGGCGAATCGAGAGCTGTATACCACTGATGGAGGATTGAGTAATCGCGGATGTCCATGCAAGCGGAATGAATTGATTCTGGAGGCGCACTGAGTGTTACGTGGTTTCCGTTGGACATGTGGAGTCCATCTGTTCCTACGAGAAAAGGTGTCTTGGGCGCAACGTACTTGGCTTTCCTAAGTACATCGCCATAACGATGGTTGAATGCCTCGACTATTACGGCAACAATGTCGACATACCCGCTAATCTCTTCGCCGCCCTGAAATCCAGATGCGCCTAAACCAAGAGCCAAGGCGGGAGGACCCAATTGAGGGTATGTAACTTCCGAAACGGACGGGTAGGTGTGTAGCCCCATCTGGTGTCGCTGATAAGGAGCAATTAGACCAGTGAAGGAGCTTCGGTGGAGGATTTCGCAGTAACTCTGATCGACCGCCATTCCGAGCCATAGCATCAACTCAAGCAGTTCTGGTACCTGAGACGTGACAAAAATGTGACATCGGTCAACATTGATCCCTGACGCGAGGAAATCGCGCACAGTGTACAAAGTACGATTAAGGATTTGCTCACGCTGCCGAGGATAAATGAGATGCGCAATGATGTCATCGACTTCGAAGTAGCAGTCGTAGGCATTTTGAAGCGCGGGCCATTCCTTAAAGTTACTCACGTGATGGCCTAAAATGCGCGGGCCGGTCATAGGATTGTGCCCACTCACAAGGACTGGACGTTCTGTCTTGTTCACGTTCGCTCTCCTCTCGGCGGTCGGTTACTCCGTGACTATTCAAGCAACCAACAGCATCTTTACGACTTTCGGTCAGTGACGATCACAGTTTCGTCAACCATATTCAATAACCGCAGCATAGAACGCGTGATCTCTAAAGGCGGATCGATGACTTGCGAAACTTCCTCAAACACCGGCTCCTGGGACAAGAACGTTTTGATCTGCGCGTCATTGGTTGGATTGGATACTTGAATCGCCTTGTTTTTGTTAGCCATTAAGTGCCTCACTCTCTACTCTGAAATGTGCGACCTCTGGTTGTCGGACTGTCGTCAGCGCTGGCGCGATGCTGCGCACGTCGACCACGTTTCCAAAATAGCTCGGCTCTCTTGAAAGCGCTCTTAGTTGTCTCAACAGGGGTGATCCGCGCCACAATTCCTGAATGTCCTGTTTGATGATGTTGCCAACGAACATGTTCTCGTGAAGCACTTCTTTGAGCTTCACGGACGTGTAACAGTCGCCCGCAGAGCCGATTCGCAAGATGCGATCCGGCTGCCTGGCTAAGAAGGGCTGGTCGTCAACCAAGTGGTCGAACTCCTCGTCTGGCAAAGAGTCGGCGATGGAAAGCCACGCCGGGTCCGCTGGCTCAACGATCCCTGCTCTTACGAGTTCCCGGAATTGTCGCATGGCCACTCCCATTTCTTCGTTGGTGGGCACTTGCGCAAGCATTTCCCTTCCACGCCCGACAGGGTATAGTGGCGAGATTCCGTATCTGAGAACACCGAGGTCCCGCACGCGGCGCCCGATCTTCCCGATCTCTTGGAAGTTGCTTCTCGTCACGACCGTTCCAACGGATACAGGCACTCCATAGGATCTAAGAAGCTTTAGCCCCCTAGTGACACTGGAGTAATTGCCGTGGCCCCGAAAGCGGTCCGCGGTATTTTGTTCCGCGCCATCGAGCGTCGTCTGAACGGCATAAAGGTTCCGAGTCTTTGACAAAACCTGGGCTTGGGATTCCGTCAAGCCCGTCAGGTCTGAACTCACGGCCAAAATCAAGCCAATCTGGTCGGCGGCTTCAAGAACGCGGGGAAAATCTTGCCTGACTAGCGGATCGCCTCCTGTGAAGCGAAGGTAGAAGACGCCTGCGACGTCGAGCTTTTGAAGCGTCTCAAGCCACTGGAAGGTCGTCAACTCGTCTGTCGTATCTATCGAGACTCCGGATTCGTATGAACAATAGGTACAAGCCCGCCGGCATTTGAGCGTGGTCTCGATCTCCACGGCTAGTGGTGAGAATAGTGCTTCCGATGGAAAGTCGGTAACGTCGGTGAAAAACGTTCTCGCGGACGACTTGCCTAGAGCCGAGGTCTCTTCAAGAATGCCCTGTTGAGTAAGTGCGCGAAGGAAGGCGCTCACTTCGTCGTCGTGGACGCTAACTTTTCCAAGTCTTGCTAGAATTTCCTGCTCTGTCAACGACTGGATGCAAAGCTCAAGAATTCGGGCCGCGCTGGTGTTATAAAATCGCGCCGCCTGAGATCCAACATTTACCGCAACTCCGCCAAATCTCTCTCGGCGGTACTTGACGTCACGATTGAGAACGTAGCGCTTCGTTATGCTGGAGTCAATTGCCTCCACTGGTGTTGACTTAGAAACGATACTCACCGGCAATCCTCCCCGCGTATTCCTGAATCATTAGCGAAAACTCTGGTGGGTCCCCAATCGTCGTCCAACTCGAGTTCCGTGAGTAAATCACTAGAATGCGTCGAAGTCAATGGCCCGAAGGTGGCCTGAAGCTACTCAAATTTCCAAATTGCCGCAGATGGAGGTCCAGTGGGGGAGTGTGAGGCGACAGCTCGGCGCTGATTTAGTTCCAGAGGTCGTGCGCCTTGAATGGGCCTAGTAGGTGGACGGGCGAGGTATCCCATTGAGAAGCAGAGTACTGTTAGCGGGATGTTGACTTGTCTCCCCTGGTAGTACCAGCTCCGGATGGACGCGCACTCCTTAGATAGATCAAGGACAGCGATTCAAGTGGGCCACTTCCCAACTGCCAACGAGACCCCGAGGATTATCGTCGGCCACCCGGACGTTTATCAGAAGAGTCGCGCCGTCCGTGTGGTCAATACACGGTCAACCGATTTGCCCACTTCGCTTGTCGATAGCACAAAAGTTTGAAAATGATGCGATGCTCAGCTTAAAAGGCCGATGTAAATGTTATGCGGCGTTCCTCGACGCCGATAACCATCTGCAACGAAAGGGGATTCTCCGGACGCCAGTCTGGCTCCTTTGGATTCACGATGCGACATTGAATGGCGTACTTCTATGCGCAGAAATTTCGTCTCGCCTTCGCAAGCCGGTGGAAGCGTTTGCGGAACCCATCCGTAGATGATTTTGTGGTTGCGCCTGACCTCGTCGATTCAGAAACATCGTCACAGGGGCGTACACACCCGTTCTTGCAAAGCGTTCGCAGAACTTCCGCCTTGCAGATGGCCTAGCCGCAGATTACTCCCCACAATTCGGCCAGCATCCGGTGACGGCACGTCACGCCAACTTGACGTAAAACGCCCTACTCGTAGAAGTGCAACCCCTGACTCCCCGGAAGTCCTGTTCTGGGAGATCTGCCGCTGACAATCGCTGAGATTCCCCCCGAGCAACGGCCAACACGGAAGTAATCCTCTTTTGTCCGCTCAATGGCAGCAAGGGCCCTTGCTCAGATTGGCATTCTCCGGCTTGCCCAATTACCCCCGCGAATCTGTTCCGCTAAGTGCTTGATACTGCGGCACGCGAGATCGTGCGGTTCGCCTGCCCACAAACAGAAGATTTCGGGCAGGTTGCGCAGAGGGTGCATTCCAAAGGTTTAACCGAATTGACACGAATGCGGAGGTCGGTGGCCTTGTAACCATTCGCATGGAAGTAGCAGAGACCGCCCGGCATAGCCCACGTACAACTGTGTTGCAGTCACGAGCTATTGTGTTCCGTGGGCACAGCACGATTGCGCGTCATGCCTTCCATTCCTGGCAGAATGGCACGATACTGTTCGTGGGTTGTTTGCGTGAGCGTTTCGATTTATGGATCCTCGCCAACAATTATTGACAGCGAAGGTGACGTGGCATAACGTTCTCTGTTAACCCAATCATGTCTAAATATGGTCCTGTCAGCGAGTTGCGTGCGATCGTTGCCGCTGTCGGTGAGCGCGCGAAACCTGCTTGGTGGCATACCAACATACTCACGGATGTTGGCTTGAGGGTCACCGGCAGGGTGTTTCCACGCACTGCATTAGTGGCTGCGCTGAAATCAGTTTCCCTTGTTGCTCAGCTCGACCATGATCACCGCGTGGGTTGCGATCGGTATCATTTATTCCGGCTGCCGCCGGAGATCGAGTGCGACCTGTTCGGGCCACTCATGAACCGAAATGAACTCCGTGGAATTGAGGCTGCGGTCATCGCCGAACCCAAGGGTCTCATCGCTTACTTAGAAGGGATTGCGGGGGCCGAGAAGGGTGGTCCTGGCGAGGGCCCGGTGAGAATGGGAAGTTTCAGTGACCTTGGCACTGCTAAATGGGTATCGGTTTGTGCGGCCCAATATTTGGCTTCCGTGGAAAGCGGCATCCGCCGCTTCCCTTACTTCGACAGTCCTAAGGCCGGCCATTGACCCCGGAACTCCAATCGGCGCCTCGTTACACAATTGCTATCTGCAAGGGCAGTGCGCTAGTTGAGGAGACGAAAACGTTGCTTCGAGCGTGGCAACCCAACGAAAGCATCGTTGACTTCCAGAGCCGGGTCCTGAGCGAGGATCTGCTGGGTCGTGCGACGGCGTACCGGGTCAAGGATATTGTCCGCCGGGTCTTCGCTCGGCGGCTAATGGTACCCGATATTGAGCCGGCACTTCGTCTCAAGAGCCTTCTGCATGCCGGCAAGGCGCGGGTCGTTTCAGATCTACTGCTGCTCTATTCGGCACGCCAAGATGATGCGCTGCGTGATGTCATCGTCGACGTCTATTGGCCCGCTGTGCGGGAAGGTCAACTGACTATCACCGCACGTCAAGTGGTCGGATTCCTTCGCCACGCCGAAGCGAATGGCCGGATGACAGAACCATGGTCAGAGCAGGTCCGGTTGAAAGTGGCGCGTGGCCTTCTCGGAGCCTTAGTCGGTTTCGGCATGATGCGAGAGATTGCTCGGGGACGACGAGAAACGATTAGCTTCCACCCCTCCGATGGAGCGCTTGTGTATCTGGCTTATGACCTCCATTTCTGCGGTTTGACAGATGCTGCACTAGTTGGGCACCGCGACTGGCGTGTTTTCGGCTTGGACGAATCAGATGCTCGCAACGCGCTAGATAGAATCATGCCGACCGGCTGGGGCGTCATCCAAGCTGCCGGATCGGTTGTCCGAATTAGCTGGAAGTACAACGCCATGGAGGATGTAGTCGATGCCCTCGCTCGATGAGACCTTCGATGCCCTGCTGGAGCACCTTCGACATCCGGACTTCCTCAATCCGGCGCGAAGCGATCCGTTTTTCTACTTCGTACATTCCCCTTCCGAGACCCTACAAGTGAAACAAAAGCTTCCTGTTTGGTCGTCAGTTTTGCGAAACGAAGGCTGGGTAGTTGACGAAGTGTCTCTGGGCAAGCTGGTGTGGAACATCGTCGCTCAGTCTGGCCGGTGGGAAGAGTGGCTTGATTTGGAGCCGAATGCCGACCGGCAAGATGTAAATGATGCCATTAGCGACGTCCTTCGATCAGGGAATTCGCTCGTCAAAGCGGTAAGCAATCGCGTATCCGCTGCTCTCCCCAAAACAGTCGTTTTCCTGACGGACGCTTGTGCCCTTCACCCTTACTTCCGCGCTCGTGCCCTCGAAGCCGGACTGCACGACAATATCAAGGTGCCGACGGTCCTCTTCTACCCGGGTCGGCGATCGGGCCAGTATGGGCTTCACTTCCTTGGTTTTTATCCATTTGATGGTAATTATCGTTCCACCTTGCTTGGGGGTCTTGAATGACCATTCGCGCTTTGTTCTCCACTCGACGGCCAATTGATCGCCCAATAGAGAAGGTCATCGATTACTCCGCGACTGACGATGCCCGTCTGCAATCCGAGATTGAAGAGTATGAAATCACCGACAACGTCGACAAATGCTTCACACGGTTTCTTGATGTGTACGATGCGGGAGTTCGGACTGGGCAGGTGACCGAAATTGGCGTGTGGGTTGCAGGATTCTACGGTGCCGGCAAAAGCTCGTTTACCAAGTATCTCGGGTTTGCACTCGACAGCGATCGAAAAATCGCCGATCGGCCATTCCTGGATTTTCTTTGTGAGCGAATCACCTCCGTCTCACTGCAGGCATTACTCCGAACGACCGCTAGAAATCATGGAACTGCGGTTGTTCTCCTCGATCTCGGCAGTGAGCAGTTAGCGGACAACACACTTGCATCGGTTTCGACTGTCCTTTATTGGAAGGTTTTACAGTACGCTGGCTACTCGAAAGATAAGAAACTAGCTGAGCTTGAGCTCAAGCTGCAAGATCAAGGCTTATACGACAAGTTCCGGCAGGCCTACCGTGAGAAATTCGGGGATGATTGGGAAACAATTCACAACGATTCTTTAAGTGGAGTCGGACGGGCTGCCCAGCTCGTACCAACTTTCTTGCCTAAGGACTACCCTACCGATACAAGCTTCTTACAGATGAGGTCTGAACGAGCCGAAGACCTCCGAGACCGCGCCAAACGCATCATTGAACTCGTTCGCAACAAGTCTAAGAAGCAGAACATCTTGTTCCTTATAGATGAGGCAGGCCAATACGTGGCGCCCAGGGGTGAGCTCATCCTGAATCTGGATGGCCTCGCGCGGAACTTCAAGGAGCTTGGCCAGGGACGGGTCTGGATTGTTGCAACCGGCCAACAGACGCTCGCCGAGATAGTTGAAAAGGCTGCTTACAACTCGCCGGAGCTAAATAAATTACGTGACCGCTTCCCAATCGCCATCAATTTGGAGCCGAGTGACATTCGTGAAATCACTTATCGTCGACTGCTCTCAAAATCTAACGAGGGTATGATTCGCCTCAAAGAGGATTTCTCGCGCCAAGGGCAAGCTCTCCTGAATTTCACTCGCACTGCTGTCCGGTTAAAACTCGAACAGAATCAGTTGGTTGACGTTTTCGGTGAA
>OCTA010006402.1_pt1 | contig 10043 bp, 11 predicted proteins | sample 1538991 | NCBI WGS metagenome assembly OCTA01 (sample SAMEA3539302, study PRJEB22396) | soil metagenome | biome: tundra; feature: field; material: soil | place: USA | collected 2010-05 | depth 0.15 m | reverse complement strand
ATTCTACGGGGAGTTTCTGATCGTGCGCACGCCAGCCACGACGTCTTCTCCTTGCGCATCGATCAGAAACTCCCCGTAGAATTCGTTGGCGCCGTTGGCCGGGTTGCGGGTAAACGCCACGCCCGAGCCAGAGTTCTCGCCGGTGTTCCCGTAGACCATCGCCTGCACGTTGACAGCTGTACCCCAGTCCTGCGGGATGTTGTATTTCCGGCGATACACGATCGCGCGATCGTTCATCCAGGAGCCGAAGACGGCGCCTGCGGCGCCTTTGAGCTGATCCCATGGATCGTTCGGAAAGGCCCGGCCGGTGCGTTCTTTCACCAGTTTCTTAAAGCGGACCACCAACTCCTGGTAATCCGAGGCAGCGAGCTTCGAATCGTCGATATCGTGTTGGCCGTATTTTTCGTCTTTGTAGTGTTCGATAACGGATTCAAAGGGATCGTGATCTTCGCCTTCGCGCTTTTGCACGCCCATGACCACGTCGCCATACATCTGAATGAATCGGCGGTAGCAATCCCACGCGAAACGCTTGTTCCTCGTCGCCTGAACGAGAGCCTTCACCGTCTCATCGTTAAGGCCGAGGTTTAGAATCGTGTCCATCATGCCCGGCATCGAATCGCGTGCGCCGGATCGGACCGCCACGAGCAGCGGCATCTTTTCGGTATCGCCGAATTTGGTGCCCATGATTCGCTCCATGTTCGCCACACCCTTCTCTATCTCTGCTTGGAGCGACGCCGGATAGCTCCGGTTGTTGTCGTAAAAATGAGTGCAGACTTCCGTCGTGATAGTAAACCCAGGAGGGACCGGCAGACCGATGCGCGTCATCTCTGCGAGGTTTGCGCCTTTGCCGCCGAGCAGCGGTTTCATATTTCCCGCACCGTCGGCCTGGCCGCCGCCGAAATAGTAAACGTAGCGTGGAGTTCGCCTTTTGCCTGACTGCCGGGACGAAGATCTCGATGTCGCTTTCGGTTTCCCGCGCGAAAAGCGCTGGGCAATTGTTTTCTTTCGGGTCATGCGAGGTGAGATATGCCGGCGGCGCGCCAAACTAGTTCTGCGGGTTGACGTGTCAACGCACTGTAGCGGAAGGCGCGTCGCCTGCAGGACCAAAGAATCGCAGCCGACACGGCTGCCTCTGCAGAAGATCAACCCGCCCGATCAGGCAGGCGTGCTCTGGGCGCTGTCGAGAACCTGGCCAATCGCGGCCGTGAAATCCTCCACCCCGGTGCTGGGCACAATGATCGTGTTACGCCGGCCATGGGCTTCTTCGGTGATGCGCAGGAATTTCCCACGTTCGTTCTCCCGGAACTCCACGTGAAAATGCTTGCGCTCGATTTGCAGTTCTCTTGCTTCGATGATGTTATCCATGCTCTGCAAACCGGGGAGTTTACTGCGCTCGCTTGCCCAAATGGAAGAAGATTCTGCCCAAAAATACGGCCGCAAAATCCTCATCGGACAACTTCTACTGGATTTTGCGTTAAAACTTAACGAGCCCGGGGGCGGCTTTTATTTCGAGGCGTGTCGGCCAATGCGAAATCAATTTGGCGTTTGAAAAGATCAACGCGTGAGACAAAGACGCGAATCTCATCTCCAATCGTGAATCGCCTGCGCGAACGCCGGCCAATCAATCGATGCTGGGCGGATTCAAAAACATAGAAATCGTCCGCCAACGAAGAGACGTGAATCAAACCGGTGGTGAGAATATCGGGCAATTCCACCACAAGTCCGTAGTTTCGAACATCGGCGATGACCGCGCGGAAGACCTGCGGATTGCGCGTATCGAGCTGGAGCTGGAAGAACTCGAGCTTCTTCATGCGGACGGCGTCCATCTCCGCTTCGGCTGCGTTGCGTTCGGTGTTCGAAATGTGTTCCGCGATGGAAGCGATCTGGCTCATGTCCGTGCGGGAACGGCGCTTTTCGTTTCGTTCGGCCAGGCCGCGATGAACCACCAGGTCCGCGTAACGCCGGATTGGACTGGTGAAATGCAAATAGTTACTCTTGGCCAATCCGTAATGTCCTAATGGTTCCGGGGAGTAACGCGCACGCTTCAAGCTTTTGAGCAATCCGATTTTGAGCGCTTGTTCTTCTGGTTTGCCGCGGGTCGAGGCCAGAAAGCGTTGCAGCTCCGGCCGCTTCGACAGGTCGCCGGCTTTATAATTATAGCTCAGGACCAGTTCGCGATATTCGGACAGCTTTTCTGGATCGGGATCTTCGTGGATGCGGTAAACCGTGGGAATTTCGCGATGCCGCATCTCTTGCGCGACCGCTTCGTTCGCCGCCAGCATGAATTCTTCGACGAGTTGATGCGATTCGTCGTTCTCGATCCGTTCCATCTTCACCGGCTTGCCCGCGGCATCGAGCAGCACTTTTACTTCGGGAAAATCGAGATCGAGCGAGCCATGTTCGAAACGTTTCCGGCGCAGCAACGACGCGAGCTTCCAAGCGCCATGCAATCGCTCACCCAGTTCGTCTTTAGCGGGAGATTGCAGGATCGCGTAAGCCTGCTTGTAAGTCAGCCGATGGGCGCTCCGGATCACGCTTCGAGCAAAGCGCGTATTTTTCGCACGACCGTTTTTGTCGAACTGAATAAAAACTGAATAAGTGAGCCGGTCGACGCCCGGATTGAGGCTGCAAACGCCGTTGCTCAATTGCTCGGGTAACATCGGAATGACGCGGTCGGGCAGATAAACGCTGTTTCCGCGCCGGCGCGCTTCGCGATCGAGCGCGCTGCCAGGTTGCACGTAGGTCGCCACATCGGCGATGTGCACGCCGAGCCGCCAGCCTTGATCATCGATCTTTTCGACGTCAACCGCGTCGTCGAAATCCCGCGCGTCATCGGGATCAATCGTAACGATGAATTTCGTTCGCAAGTCTTCGCGGCCCTCGAGCGTCCCAGCCTCGACTCGCTTGGGAAGCTGATTGACTTCATCGATGACGTCTTTCGGAAACTCAGTTGGAAGATCGTATTTCCGGATGATCGAGAGCATGTCGACACCCGGCGCGGACGCAGGTCCAAGCACTTCAATGATCTCGCCCTCCGGATTAACATGGCGCGACTCCCACGGTTCCAGGCGGACGACGACTTTGTCGCCCGGAACCGGCGCCTTGGTTAGTTTGGTCCGGGGCGGAATCTGGACATAAACGTTGTGAACAAAGCGAGGATCATCCGGAACGACGTAGTAGAAATTCCGCGTGTGTTGCAACGTGCCGACGGTCGTATCGCGGGCGCGTTCCAGGATTCGGATGACGCGTCCTTCCGGGCCTTTGCCGCGCGGGGGAGGTTTGTCGCGGGATATGCGCACGACCACGCGGTCGCCATGCATGGCAGTGCCGGTGTTCTCAGGCGCGACAAAAACATCCGGTTGCCCGGGAGTTTCGGTATTTAGAAAACCATATCCCGCCTGGTGGATAGAGATTGTGCCGGTGACGAGGTCGGCTTCGGCGGGCAGGACATACCGATTTTTTCGAATGCGCGCTATTTCTCCTGAATGTTCCAGTTCGCGGAGCGTCTTTCTGAGCGCGACGCTTTCGTTGCTTCCCAGCTTGAGCTTGCGGGCCATCTCGATCTTGTCGAGCGGCCGGTAATCGCGCTGTCCGAGGAGCGCGAGAATCTCCGGTTTAATGTTACGTCCGGTTTGAGTCATGTGAGCGAAACCATATTGTTATGCGTGATTGTCGATATAACGAGATTTCAGTCGAAGGTCGAATGATGACGAAAATGGGCATTGTTGGTATGAGCACGATTTTTCTTGCGACGATCACCTTATTTGCTGCCGGAGGAGCAAAGATCAAGATTACAAGTTCTGCTTTTCAAGCGGGAGGAACCATTCCTTCCAAGTTTACATGTGATGGAGCCGACGTGAATCCCGCGCTGCGTTTCGAAGGAGCGCCAGCCGAAGCGAAAAGTCTTGTCTTGATTGTTGATGATCCGGACGCGCCGAGCGGCTTATTTACGCATTGGCTTATCTGGAATATCGATCCGAAAGCAACCGAGATTGTTGAGAGCAGCGCTCCGAAAAGCGTGCAGGGCAAAAACGATTTTGGCAAGTCGGGTTACGGCGGACCGTGTCCGCCTTCAGGAATGCATCGCTATTACTTCAAGATCTTCGCGCTTGATTCTGACTTGGATTTGGCGGCTGGCTCGAAGCGGGTTCAGCTCGACGCGGCGATGCGTGGTCACGTCATTGCGCAAGGAGAGATGCTGGGCCATTATTCGCGCAGTCACTAAGACAAGAAGCGTCTCGAATAAGTTTGTCGATCTAATAGTCTCATCCCTGATGGATGAGAGAACGTGGAAAATCGCCGGCCGCGTTGTCGATCTTTCTCGGCGAGGGATGATCATGGGCGTATTGAACGTCACGCCGGATTCCTTTTCCGATGGTGGCGAGTTCTTTTCGACGGAGAAAGCGGTGGAGCATGGGCTGCAAATGGCGGCGGACGGCGCGCAAATTATCGACGTCGGCGGCGAATCCACTCGTCCCGGCGCGGAACCGACTTCGGTGGATGAAGAATTGCGGCGGGTGATTCCTGTGATCGAGAATTTGCGACGCAAGATCGACATCTTCATTTCGATCGATACCTCGAAGTCCGAAGTTGCGAGCGCAGCGCTCGATGCCGGCGCTTCCATTGTCAATGACGTGACAGGCGGGCGAGGAGACAAAGAAATGATGACGCTCGTGGCAAAACGAAACGCCGGATTCGTCATCATGCATATGCAGGGAGAGCCGCGCACGATGCAGGTCGATCCGCATTATGCCGATGTCATCTCGGAAGTGACGGATTTTTTTCGACAACAATATGCCCGCGCCCTAGATTGCGGCATTGATCCCATGACAATCGCGTTAGATCCGGGAATTGGTTTCGGCAAAACGCTTTTGCATAATCTCGAGCTGCTAAAGAATCTTGAGCGGCTTCGCATAAACGATCGGCCAATTGTCGTTGGTGCTTCGCGCAAATCATTCCTTGGCAAATTGATCGGGTCGTCGACCGTGGCTGATCGGCTCCCGCCGACCGTGGCGTTGACTTCGTTATTGCGCGCAAGGGGCGCAGACGTTTTTCGCGTCCACGATGTGAGAGAGAATGCGGTGGCTTTGCGTGTAAGCGAAGTAATTTTGGAACCTTAAGATGTTGCAACAACTCGTTTATCTCTGGCTGAAGAGCTGGCGCAGCATCTTCGAGATCATCTTGCTCGGTGTAGTTCTCTACTACGGCTATCTCTATTTTCGCGGAACGCGCGGCGCTAAGGTCCTGACCGGCCTGGCCATTGTTTTCTTAACGCTGACCTTGATCTCGACGCTGCTAAACCTTGTAGTTATCGGCTGGATCTTAAGAAGCTTCTCTGTCTTCCTCGCGGTCGCGCTGGTGGTGATTTTTCAACCTGAACTTCGGCGTGCTCTGGCCGAGGTCGGCGGGCATCCGATTTTTTCGCTGACGAGCGAAAAGCGTGAAACCGTGCATGACCTTGCCGAGGCAGTAACTCAGCTTGCCAACAAGCAGTTCGGCGCGCTCATCGCGATCGAGCGCGATACATCCATCCGCGTTTACGAAGAAACTGGGGTGACAATGGACGCGGATTTTTCTGTCGAGCTCGCTCTGACCATATTCCATCCTAAAGCGGCATTGCATGACGGTGGCGTCATTGTGCGGAACGGGCGCATCGCGGCCGCGGCCTGCATCTTTCCGGTCAGCCAGCGCGAGACTCTCGACCGCAGTCTCGGTCTGCGACATCGCGCGGGTCTCGGCATTACCGAGGAATCGGATGCGGTAGCGGTGATTGTTTCCGAGGAGACTGGCGGCATTTCCATTTGTCACCGGCGACGAATTGAGCGCAATTTTACACCGGAGACGTTCCGTCAACGAATCGCTGAAATTTTACTGCACGGCAATTATGAAGAGACTAATCCTGAAAAACTGGCAGGCGAAGCTGATCTCCCTGCCGCTGGCGACAACACTTTGGTACCTGATCAAAAAGAACGTCGCGACGACGTTGTCCCCGTCTGAAGGTGGTTCCACTCCGGCGGCAACCGAAAGACGCTAGCGCTGTCTAGCGGAGAAAGCGCGCGAGATTCTCTTCTTCCCAACGGCGGGCGCGCTGATAACTCTGAAACTTGCGCTCGCGCCGATTGAACTCGTCGGTGTGAACGCGGCGTCGTCCACCGGATGCGATTTCGTCCGGCACGACCGAGTGCAGCATTTCGTGATAAAGCACGTATTGCAGAAACCAAAGCGGGACAAACGGCTGATCAAGCAACGGATTAATACGGATGAGGCGATCTTCTTCCTGAATCGTTCCGAACGTAAAATAATCTTTCGGACGGTGCTTGCGCCGGCGACCCCACATGACTTTGTAGCCGCGAAGTCGGCCTCGAAAATATTTATGATTTAAACGATCGAATAGGGAGCGCAGGTCGAAATACTTGCCCTCATGTTGCAAATTTAACTGGCGCTGCATCGGCAGCCTTGAGTGCGCCAGTTTGCGTTTCGTTTTCTTCGTTGCCATGACTTAACCCGAGCAATTCTGAGAGAGTGGAAGAGCATTCTATTAGTCTTTGACAGGCTGACAAGAGAAGCCATCCAATTATTTTATTAAAGTCATAACTATTTATCGTCAAACGAATTAAGTCCATAACTTGGTCTTACTGAGACAGACTTACCTTAACCACGTCCGTTGCTGAGTTTTACAGGTTTTTTTGATTTTTGCCCGGCAATCTCGCCTTGGCAGGCAGATCATTTACGAGACCCGGGAATGTGCCTATAGTCAGCGTATTCTACCTGGCTGGCGTCTGTTTATGGGCCCCGAGCCGCACAATAGAATGACGCCTTTCCTTCGAAAATTGCTGGGCCAAAATTGGCTCCTTGTTGCGCTCATGATCGCACTCGCGGTATTCGGAGTGGTGGCAATCTATAGCGCCACTTATATGCGCGAGGATCCAGTGGCAGCCGAGTTTTGGCACAAGCAGGCGAACTGGGTCGCGGTCGGTTTCTTTGCTTTCATGATCACCAGCCTGATCGATTATCATTGGATTCGCTGGGGGGCGCTGCCGATGTATCTCGGCGGTATTTTCTTTTTGATTCTGACCAAATTTGTCGGCCAGCGTGTTTACGGAGCACGCAGTTGGCTTCATCTCGGTCCGATTAATTTTCAGCCGGCACAGCTTGCGGTGGTCGCCGGAATCATGGTTCTGGCTTTGTTCCTAAGTCAGTTTCGCCAAATGCATCCCATGCTGCGCGTCCTGCTTTGCGGCGCGATCGTTGGAGCGCCCTGTCTTTTGATCTTGATGCAGCCCGATCTGGGTGAATGCATTATTTGGATCCCGGTTTTGCTCGCACTCTTTTTTGTAGGCGGAATTCCACTGCGCTATTTGATCTGCATCCTGTTGATCGCGGCGGCGTTCCTCCCGATTGCCTATATCGGGCTGAAACCTTACCAGCAGGAGCGGATCACCGCGTTTCTCCATCCCGATGTCGACAAACAGGGCGCGTCGTGGGCGATCAATCAATCGCTTATTGCGATCGGATCGGGTGGCTGGTCGGGCAAAGGGTTCAAGGCGCCGAACACACAGATTGAACTTGGCTTTTTGCCGGCGACGGCCGTGCACAACGACTACATCTTCTCTGCTATCGGCGAGCAATGGGGGTTCGTCGGAGGAATGTTTCTCATCGGCGCGTTCGCCTTACTGCTGCTTACGTGTCTCTTCGTCGCATTTTTTGCGGGCGATCAATTTGGTCTCCTGCTCGTCGTCGGGGTCAGCGCGCTCATTTTCACTCACATCTTTCAGAACATCGGTATGACGATCTCAATGTTGCCGATCACCGGCGTGCCGTTGCCGCTGGTCAGTTACAGCGGTTCGTTTGCGCTCATGATCATGTTTGGGCTTGGAATCGTGAACAGCGTTTGGGTCCATCGGAAAGCTGCGACCGGCTTGTAAAATTGCTATCGACCACTCGGAGTGGTCGCGCGGTTTACTTATCGTGTTCGTTGCCTAAACTCGCCGCGGCGCATGGAAAGCGATTACAAGGTCAAGCTCGAGATTTTTGAAGGCCCGCTTGATCTCCTGCTTTACCTGATCAAGCGCGACGAGATCGACATCTACGACATTTCGATCGAGCGGATTACCCGACAATACCTTGAATATCTCCAGGCATTCAAGGAGTTGAACATCGACGTAGCGGGTGAATTTGTCGTGATGGCCGCAAATTTGATTTATCTGAAGAGCCGCAGCCTGCTCCCCGTGGATCAACAGCCGCCCGATGAAGAAGCGGAAGAAGACGATCCGCGCTGGGATTTGATCCGGCAATTAATCGAATACAAAAAATTCAAAGAAGCGGCGGCCCAGTTGCACGCGCGTGCGCTCGAACAGGAGCGCATTTTTATTCGCGATGGCGGTTCATCCGCTGCAGTTGAAGCGCCGCTTCGTCTGGCCGAGGTCGGCATCTTTCAGCTCATCCACGCGTTTCAAAATGTCATCAAGCGCATCGAAGCGCGGGAGGATTTGCAGGAAATCTTCGGCGAGCATTTCACGGTCTCGGAAAAGATCGACATTATCTTGCAAAAGGTCGCCGCCGGTACCGCGGTGCGCTTTTCCGAGCTATTCGGCGACATCGCGTCGCGAGTCGAAATCATCGTGACATTTCTTGCGCTGCTCGAATTGATCCGGCTTAAACAAGTGCGCGCGATCCAACGAAGCGTTTTCGACGAGATCGAAATCGCGGCCGCCGCGGCGTGAAAGATCGACAACTATGCCGCGTATTTTGATTGCGGGTTGCGGTTATGTTGGACAGGCAACGGCCGACTTATTTCATGACGCGGGCTGGGAGGTTGAAGGTTGGACGGCGTCCGCGGAATCTGCGGCGAAACTTTCGGACAAACGTTATCCGACTGTTGTGGTCGACATCGCGGACGCGGATCACGTTGCCGCACACGCGAAGAGTTTCGATGCCGTGATCCATTGTGCGAGCACGCGCGGCGGCGATGTCGCTCTTTATCGCCGCGTTTACTTGACAGGCGCCGGCAATCTTCTCGAACGATTTGATCAAGCGACAATCGTGTTCACGAGCAGCACGAGCGTGTACGCGCAGGAGAATGGCGAGTGGGTGACGGAGGAAAGCGCGGCGGCGCCTCAACATGAAACCGGCAAGATTTTGCGCGAGACCGAAGAACTCGTGCTAAGCCATAATGGAATTGTCGCACGGCTCGCTGGCATTTACGGCCCAGGACGATCCGCATTGTTGAAAAGATTTTCGAGCGGAGAGGCGACCATTGATCCGCAGAACGATCACTTCGTCAATCAGGCGCATCGCGACGATATCGCAGCGGCGTTGCTCCTGTTGTTAAGTCGGCGTGTTGATGCGGTACAGATTTATAACATCGTGGACGATGAGCCGATTTTGCAGAGCGAATGCTATGGCTGGCTGGCGGCGAAATTGAATCGGCCGCTTCCGCCGGTGGGAGGATCGGCATCAGGACGCAAGCGTGGCCGGAGTAACAAGCGGGTGAGCAACGCCAAACTGCGTCGCCTCGGTTGGACGCCCGGCTATCCTTCCTTTTCGGAAGCGATGCAGAGAAGCATTCTGCCCAGCTTTGAAATTCCGGGAACCTAGGAGGCGAAATCGGCGCGCTTGACGCGTGAAATTATCGGTATGGAAGCTGCTTTTTGTGGCTTATGCGTTGCATCAAACTGACCGGCCGCGAAGCAACTGTTGTTCGCGCGATCGGTTTTACCGAGTCAATGCTCGGAGGCGAGATCCAGGATTCAACCCGGATGGAGATGGAAGACGTGACGGATATCCTGAACGGTTTAATGTCAGCGGGATTTATCGAAAGCATTCCGTATTACGAAGAAGTACAGCTCGCGGAAATGCCGGTGACCGCGTTCGAACTGAATCCCTCCTATGTGCACGAATTGAAGGAGGCGATCCAGCGCTAAGTAATCGTCTCGGTGAGCGGCTCCGAATCATTTTTCCCGGCTCGGCTGCCGAAGAGCTGGCGGATTACTTCCTCCACCGGCAATTCCTGCACGTTGATGTCGCTGATCTGACACGCGTCC
>OCTA010006401.1_pt1 | contig 10043 bp, 7 predicted proteins | sample 1538991 | NCBI WGS metagenome assembly OCTA01 (sample SAMEA3539302, study PRJEB22396) | soil metagenome | biome: tundra; feature: field; material: soil | place: USA | collected 2010-05 | depth 0.15 m | reverse complement strand
CCAGGGTACTCCAAAACATTATTATGTGGTAATGTTATTTCTAGACAGTTCCTAATCGGGTCAGCGTTCCGCGCTGGCACGGGAGGTTATCATCGCTACGACAGAAACTACAGGCCCCGTCCGATTATCCTGGCAGTGCCTGCTCGAAGAGGCCGTCACGAAGCCCGGCACCGTCCACGAAGCCTATTCGCGCTTCTGGAACTACAGCCTCGGCAATCAGGTTCTCGCACTGATGCAGTGCCGGGCTCGCGTCATCGAGCCTGGACCACTGGCGAGTTTCAACCGCTGGAGGGAACTCGGCCGGCACGTTCGGAAAGGCCAGCGAGCACTGGAACTGTGCATGCCCCTGAAGCTCAAGGCCCGAGAATGGGATGCGAAGCGTGCCCAAGATAGCCCGGCGCCCACTGGCGACGGCGAGGAGCCCGGCGTCCGGACCATCTTCGTCTTCAAGAAGAACTGGTTCGTCCTCTCCCAGACGGAAGGTGCCCCCTACGAGCCGGAGCCGATCCCGGCGTGGGACCGGGCGGCGGCTCTCACGGCGCTCAATATTCGGGAGGAGGCCTTCGCGCTGGTGGACGGCAATACGCAGGGCTACGCAGCCACGGGAGCGGCGGCGGTCGCAATTTCACCGATTGCCGCCATGCCTCACAAGACGTTGTTTCATGAGATCGCCCACGTTCTGCTCCATCACGGCAACGACGACACGGAGAAGGCATTGCGCGAGGTGGAGGCCGAGTGCGTGGCCATGATCTGCTGTGAGAGCCTTGGCCTCCCCGGTGTGGAGTACAGCCGGGGCTACGTCCAGCATTGGCTGTGCGTCGATTCCATTCCGGAGAAGTCTGCACAACGGATCTTCCAGGCGGCGGATAGGGTGCTGAAGGCGGGCGTCGCCAGATCTCCAGCCTTTCGCGAAATCGGCGCGCCAGGCACGGGTCAGCCCCGGACCAGCCTGCGCACGACCGTCCCGCTCAACCGTTCGAGCATTATGGACCTGTATAGTACGGTATCAAGGGTGGATACTCCGGATCACTCTGTTTCATCAGACGGCTCGTCGAGATCAGCTTTCCAGGCTCAGGGGCAAAGTAGGTTTGATCTATCACGACACACTGCCAATCCTTGAGCGGTCCCTCCAGAAGAGAATACAACTCTTTGTAGAAACGCTCAAAAATGGCGGGATTCACGTCAGGAGTGATATTCTTCATCGGCGAATCGATTATCAACAGTCGCGGCACCGGGAGCCCGCGCTCTGCCGCGGTCTTGTGTAGCGCGAGCGCGAAGCAAATCTTGAGAAGTGTCTTCTTGCCGCCGGACCCCGCATCGAAGAATGTCCACTTTTTGGGTTCATCCCCCTTGATCCAGATCTCGGGGATCAGGTTCTTTCTATTCACCACCACGACGTCTTCCGGGCTCACTCCGGGGAACCCAATTGACAGCAGAATTTCGTGGTAATTGTCTTCGATGCACTTGAAGTTCGACTCGGCTGTAGTCAGCTGCGCCTCTTCCTCAGAGATTGACCGTTTGATACCTTCAATTTCGGAAGACAATTCGTCAGCATCCTTTAGTATCCGTCCCACCGCCGCTGGCATTTCCTTCACACGTTCCAAGAAGCTGATGCGTTCTCTAGCCGCAGCAATTCTCCTCTCCAGCGAGCGAGATCGGGCAAGGAATTCCGACTCATAAGAATGTACCCTATCGGCAATTTGTCGTTCGAGGCCGTTCATTTCATGACGAGCAATGTCAAGTCTCGAAGCGCTACGCTGAAGAGCTCGCTTGTGACGTTGGACTGACTGCTTGAGGTCGTCGATCCGTTCATCGATGTCTTGTCGATAGATCTCAGCCGTGGAGCCAACATCTTTAGGAGCGACTGGTTGCTTGCATAGGTAGCAACCGCCATTGCCCACCTGTGTGGGACTCTGGACTTCGGACCCGCAAGCCGGACAGTTCTCGAAATTAACTCCTTCGAGGAGGGCGGTGGCAGCACTAGCCCGTCCAAGCTTGAACTTCATCGAGACAAGTTCTGCGATGAGCTCTTCTTGTTCGAGGATTCTCATCTCGGTATCAGAAATCGCACCTGCGAGGGCGGCCACCCGCTCGCTGGCCTGCTTTATCGCGGTGCGCTCCTCCTCGGCAACGGTCCTCACTGGAGAGATTCCATTCCGGATCGCGTTTAGTCCGGCCTCCCCCTTTTCTATGTCACTCTCCAATTTCATGATTTCTTCATTGAGACGGTCCACTGACTCAAACTCGAACTGTCGCAGAAATGCCTCAATCTGGCCCGCTGCCTCTCTTTTAGAGCGCTGGCTTGACCGCACATCTTGAAGCTTCTGAAGAAGATCATTCAGGCGCTCGCTCATGTATCCGACGAAGAAGTGCAGGGCATCTTTGCTCTTCTCCATTCGGATCGGCACACCTAAAAGAAAGAAATCAGAATCCAGATCGCCTTGGTTCAAATAGACAAATTCGGCGAGGTCTCGAAAGCTCAGACGGACGAGGTCGGATTCGGGATCATAACTCCGCTTACGAACCCGCATTACTGGAATACCAATGAATCTGAGTATCAGATCACTCAATCCGAATATGTCATCACCAATGATTGGATTCTTTGATGCTTTGACCGGGAGTGACTCGGACTGTGCTGGACCACTACCCGTTCTCCAGCTGACTCGCACGTTCCATGGATCAGTCATCACTCGCTCGAACAGCGCATGAGTGTCATCAATGGTGACCTGCATTTGTACAGACAGAAGTTCTGACCGCAATGCTGGTGTCCTTTCGAGCTTGCCGCCGAGGCAGTGATCCAGCAAAGAGGCGACGCTTGATTTCCCTGTGCCCATTTCGCCATGAAAAAAGGAAAGCTGGCGTGCGAACTCCACTTTCGCTTGGCCATCCTTGCAATTCAACATTATCGACTCGACTATTATGTTCATGGTGCAATGCCCTCATCGTACTTCAGAGACGCGATTTCCGGGAAGGTCTCGTAGATGAAACGCATGAGTTGCGTGGCACCGATATCCAAGTGTCTCTTCAACTCCTGTGCGCGTTGATGAATGAGCATGTAGCCTTCGTTTTCGCTGATCCGTTGAGCTGCTTGCTTTCCGGCGTCGGTACAGCTGATGAGCACGGTTCTGCCGTCGATAGATAACTGAACGAGTCCACGCGCTGCGAGGATATTGAGGTGGCCTCTTAGTCGGTGATCCCACGGGCCGTACTTGAACCGTACCATCTGGGACTCAACGGTTTTTCGTTCAAAGTCCTGCACCACGATCTTAGAAAGGCTGACTCCCCTTGCGACCATCGCCTTTTCGAAATAGGTTGGGTATCGCAAAAGGAAGTCGAGCTTGGCTAGCTTGGTGATCCCTTCAATTGCAGGCTTGCTTTCCTCCTCAAATGATGAAATCAGAATGAGCAGGCGCGCCAAGTGAAGGGCATCGGCTCGGTCGAGGAAACCTGCAATCTCTTGGATCTGCATGTCAAGATTTTCCGCTCTTTAGCTCAAACGTCTCGCTCCACCAGACCTTGCAGGCCTGAGTCAACATGCCTGCCGCCCCAAGAAGATGATGCTCTCCACATCCGAATAGCGAGCTTTTACCGTTGGTTGTCCGGCGATCGAGCCGCGTGCGAAGCGCCGAGTACATTTGACTGCCGTAAAGACCAGGAGTTTGGCTTGAGGCGTCGACCTTCGCTTCGGCACAGTCATCGTTGACGAGGACAAATAAGGACAAATAGGTGTTGTAGACGGGCGGAGGCGGTCTTGACGGTGTACTTGTGTGTCCATTGAAGATAGGCCGTCTCCAAGCTGGCAATGCAGTCCTCAATTACGGTCATCCGCTCTTGCTCGACGCCGCCCGCATCCAGCTTTTCTCTCAGAACATCAGTTCCAGGAGGTGGCAGCTCTGCGCCGACCAGTCCGGAGGCGACCAGAAGGTTGTCAGCACTACTAGGCAATGAGCCCTCGATCACATCTTTGATGTGAGAGTGCGACAGGCGCTTGCCCGAGAGCAAGAGCTTTTCCCGCGTCGTCTCGAAGTCCGCCTGCGGGTCGTAGAGCAAGAGTGACGGGTCCTCGACGTTCTTGGAAGAGCACTGAAAGATGACGTAGACGAGGTTGTCCGCAATCCGGCATAATGTCTGGTAGCTGTGCGATCCAAAGCCTTCGATACTCCCAAGCGCCTGCACGAGATCGCGATACGTATTCTCCAGGTTGCTCTCGTGGCTAACAAGGTTTGTCCGCAGCAGCGCCGCCACCAGGTTCGGTTCGTCGATGTTGTGAGTCGAGCAGATCAACCGCACCGCAGACCGTATCGGATTATCCGCGCGCAGACCTTTTGTCGTTCCGCGCTCCCTCAGAGAATCCAGCAGTGCGGGAGGTGAATTCGGGCGCGATCCGTCTGCGAATCGGTGATTGGTGACGAAAGCGAATCCGGAGAACCAACCATTGAACCGTCGATGAATCCGTGCGAAACGAGCCACCGCGCCTGAAAAGTCAGGGTCCGATGTTGTGAATGCGGGGCGATGCGGGGCGCGGGTCTTGACTTGAATACCGACAAATTTGCCATCCGCGTTTTCAACAACGACATCTTCATGGTTTTCGCAGAATACTGCTACGGGACCGTCGTCCTGCAGGATGCGCAGGCATTGAATTGCTGCATAGGCGTGCTGGTATCGAAACCGCAGTTGAACGTCGTCTCCGGGATCGGCTTTATCCAGCACCGTTCCGGGGCTTTCAAGGAGAGGGTCTTGGAACAAGTCCTCGCGGGGCGGGCTTACGGTTGCGTCTTCAGATTCCATGGTGTTCAGCGCGATCCTCTATCATCCCTCTTTTAGAGCCCCAGTTCTTCCGCCGAGAAGCATTCCAGGCACGCACGCTCATACAGGCCGTTGAGCGAGGTCTGTAACCGCAACACGGCAGCGAGCCTGTGTACCATGCTGCGGAGGTGACCAGCCTCCTGGATGGAGAGCGTCACGCCGGGTCTCCTGCCACGATCCCGGTATCCTAGCCACTTCTTGATCACAGGGTACCCTCCAAGTTCGTACCGCCAGACTCGTTCCGGCACGTGGCGGAAAAACATCGAGTCGTTGATGTACAGGTCTCCCGTAGACTCGCCCCATTCCTCATGCATCGGCTCCGCCGTAGAGGCAGGACGGGCGCGCCACGCGCCCTGTGCGCCACCGAAGAACGAGTAGTCCACTGCGAGATCATCGTGACCAACGTTTCCACCGCCGATTCTCGTCGGGACCGCAAGCTGTTTCGCCTCATCGCCGAGCACTTCCCTGAGTGGCCGTGTCGCGTTTGCGACTGGGTTCAATAGAAAGCCCAGCAGGTCTCCGGCGCCCACGAGTTCGGCAAATAGCTCGCGCGACTTCGGAATGGGAACATGTGCCCAGTCCTGCGCAAGCGACTCTTTGTGCTCTGACTGGTACTGAGGAGAGTGGCACAAGGCTACACAGCAGCGCGCTAGACTCCTGGAGAGAGTGCGCGCATCTTTGCCATGGAGGTCGCCCTTCAACCCCCAGGTGTCTTTGAGAGTTGACCAAACACCCGGCGCAAGATTCGCCTGCTTGACGTCAGATCCAACTTCGTGGCCGAACAAAGGACCTTCTGGCGATTCGGCGACGTTGATCTGGACGGGAAAGGCCACTGCCCCTCGATCATATAGATGCAGGTCGAAGGCGGTCGTCAGGAGAATTGGACGTGATTCAGATTCCTTTCGTGGTTCCGGAACCGTCACCAAGAATTCGTTCGCGTCGAGGTTCTGAAACAGCTCAGCACGAGACTCATTCAAGAATTTCGCTGCGGTCTCGTAATAGAGCCATCGCTGGTCCAATGGAAAGACCACGTACGGCACTACCTTATCCGGATCGAACTGCGCAGCCGCCCGGAGCTTCCTGCGAACCTTATCGGGATCATATCTTGCACGATTCTGCATCAGTATGGGATAGCGTTCCCTAAGCTTGTCGAGGGGCAGATCCGAGAAGTAGTCAGTCATTCGGCTCAGAAGAACGGCGCGGTCAATTTCCACCACACTGCCATCAAGGCCTCGGTTTGGGTTCACGCCTTGCAGTTTTGTCTCAAACACCTGATCCAGAGCGGGCCAGTCATCGAAACCACCCTGGGCGGAGAAATCAACCAGCTTCCAGCGGGATTGCTCTGTCGGGTGGAAGTTCTCAAATGGCCGAGGGCCCTCCGGCCGACGTTCCGCCACCGCTTTGTCCTCCTGCGACCATTCCCGCAACCCGAGAGAAGCGATTAGGGCATCGCGCTTCTCTTTGGATCGGCCCCAGTACTGCCTGTCGTTAACCACAGCGGGACGATTACGCTGGCCATGTCCGGGCCGTTTGATCATCGTCGTGATTCCCGTTCCGACCTGGATTCCACGCGGGTCGTGCTCCGTGGTGAAGATGCTCTGGTCGGTGGTTCCTTCTCCCATCAGCCCCTTTGGAATAACCTTTCCAGTCTTGTACTTATCGCCATTCAGGCAATCGATCCATATTTCATCGAAGGAACGCACGATTGACTCTCGCATAATGGGATGGGAACGTCCAGAGTAGAAGCTGTAATTTGAGATGAAGCTGACAACGCCGTACTCAGCGCGCTCACCGATGCAACGCTCCGCCAGCCTGAAGAACCGGATGTAAAGGTCATCGAGCAGTTGTTTCCGAATGCCCCAGCGAGTGTAAAGCTCACTGGGTCCGACTTGACGCCCCTTACTGTCGCGGCGAATTCCCTTGTAGTGATCGACAAGGTCGGCCTCCTCAGCCAGCGGCACACCTGCGAATCGGTTGTACGGTGGGTTGCCAATCACCACGATAATCCTGCTGGTGCGCTTCACCGCGTGCGCGGCATCATACTCGGCCTGAAGTTCAGGGAAGTGCAGCTTCATTTGCTCCGGCCCATCCCACCCGGTGAGCGCATTCGTGAGGAATACCGCTGGCCGATGCTCTGCGGTCGGGCTGGCCCCCAGTTCAGACAGTATCAGGAAAAGCTGAAGCTGAGCGATGACAAAGGGAGCCGTCAGGACTTCGAATCCGATCAGCCGCCGAGTAGCGGCGTCGAGTAATGCTTGGCCCATCAGGGCCTCCGCTCCCTCGGACGCCAGTTGCTCCGCGACGCACTTCATAACTTCGATCAGATAGGCGCCAGTTCCGCAGCAAGGATCAAGCACGATGACGTTCTCGTCAGCGAACCCGCGATCGCAGCCAAGCTCTTCGCGCAACAAACGGTCAACGGTTCGAACTTGATAGTGGACGACCTCCCTTGGTGTATACCAAACACCCAGGTTCTTTCGGAGCTCGGGGTCGAACGCTTCCAGAAATGGTTCATAGAAATAGATGATCGCGGCGGCGGCCTCTCCGCCAGGCTCTGGGCCGCTATGCGGCTTTACGCTCGGCAACTGAAAACGGCGAAAGAACGCATCAGTATCGACGCGGTGAAGGGTTTCTGTCGCCAGATCGAGATGGGGGCGCAGTCCAAGTTCGTGAATCCGACGCGGGTTTTGAAACTCGTAGTACAGTCCTGCGAGGAAGGGGATTTGAAGATGATCCGACAGATTCTCCCAGCGGAACGGATCTGTGGAGCCGGAGCGCAACCACAGCGTCCATCCGGCGAACAGGCCATAGAAGACCGTCTGAATGAGCGATGATCGGAAGAATTCCTCGCCATCCTCGCCTTCGAAAGTCACGCCGAGCGCCTTCCCGAAGTCCTCGGCTAGCCCCTTTACCGCCTGGGTGAACTGTGGTGGAAGCTGGGCTTTGGCTCGTCCCGCCTGCCGGGCGAGAATCTTGGCAAGTGATTCGGGTTCTGCAATCGGCGCATACCGGGTGACCGCAGTCTCAAGCAGCAGAAAGAGTTCTTGAACCGCGCCCGGCTGGACCGTGCGCCGCTGTTGCATGGCAGAGGTGGACGGCCATAATTCCACGATGTGCTCAAGCACCCGATCTGGCGGAGCAACTCGGGCATCTCGTTGTGCGCCGCGTCGGGCCGTCAAGAGGCCGAATCCACGGACGTTCGAGACAAGCACGACCCCTGTCTGCGCGAGGTAGCGGCCGATCTGATCGTTGCGCTCCTCCGAGAAGGCGATGTCCCTGATTTCCGCGGACGGCAGCTTGACCTCGCCACAAACAACGATATAGTCGCCCGCTCCATCATAAAGCGCGATATCCGGCTGGTCACGGCCACCGCCCGATCGAGATTCGCTTGTTGTCGCCCGGACCTCGAACGGGAGGCTCTCATGGGCGAGCATCCTCGAAAGCAGATTCTTGATAGCTGGGTAATAGGATGGCTCGATGGTGGATCGGGACGCGGCCAGTGCCGCGACCTCGTTCGTGTACGGTCCGAAGATGTCGTCCATGGAATGACCATTCTACTTCGCTTCCAGACACGAAGCACCGCGCGGATATTTTGGCCCGAGGGTGGCTCGAAAACCTCGACATGCTTCCGTGAAGGCCCCGCTCAAATTGAGCCGACCGGACAGATGCGAACTCCTGGCTCCAAACCTGACGGTTTTGGGCGACGGGCTTGCGGGTCCCAGTCAGGATAATCGACCCGACCTTGGTAACGGGACTAGACGAGTCGGGCGACGATGCGAGCCTGCTACTCGAAGAGGGCGTGGACCTGGCGACCGTCAGCGAACGCCTCGGCCACTCGTCCATCGCCACCACCGCCGCCATCTACAGCCACGCGATCCGCGGCAAGGACCGCGCCGCGGCCCAGGTTTGGGACGACCTCATGCAGCAGTCGCGCGCAGAGAAGTCCACCGGCGTAAACTAAGGATCGATATGGAAAGACAACCCGATCCGGACCACGTACTGCAGGTCGCGCGATACCTCTCTGCGGCGTACGTCGCGTACGTCCACGGTCGGGGAATGGATTACACGCGCAAGAAGTACGCCGACTCGCCGGTCGGGAACTTCTGGCTGGAGATCGCCCGGCTGGTGATCGAGGGGATGGCGATGGAGGACGAGAAGGCGTTCCCCGTTCGGCCGGAGGGACCGATTCAATAGTGCTCTGCGGGCAAGACAACGTTCCCTGCAAGTTGCCTCGACAAGTTTCCGCTATCGCCGTTTTCCTGCCCCTAATCGTTTTTGCGCGAGGTAGGAGCGTCGGTAAACACTTCGCGACTGATCGCGGGTTAACCGTGCGGGTATCCGCGGTAATGATTGTCATTCCGGAGCGCGACTTCGCTGCCATGTTTTGAAAACGCTGGCACTTAGTGGGCGCTGTCGCACCAGGAAGGGTCCACGTTGTTCGTAAGACCGGAAGTGATAGCGGTCGGCGTTGCTTTCACCGGATCGAAAAACATGAGCTGCTGTACCCAAACGTTGTGTTTCCGCTGTTGTCCCGGAAGGGGCGCGAGGCCCTCCGGGGTGACGTATACGATTTGATCGCGGCCCGGCAGCCAGAACGCAGTGTAAGCGCTCGCGACCGTGCTGAGCTTCATAGTGGCAAGGTTGACCAGATAGTAGTCATCCTGCCGCTGGCCACTGCCCTCGTTAAGTCCTTCCTCCCCGATCAGCAGCCATTTGCCGTCCTCGGTCCAGTCAAGAGAGCGGATCGGAGTTTCGCACTTGCCGATAGTGCCGTGGTTATCGATCGGGCAGATGTTGACCCGGATCTGGAACCGGCCGATCTGCCTGCCCGACCGCGACACCACCAAAGTCTCCTCGTTGCCGCAGGCTTCGAATTCGCCCACCTTCGCAAACTGTTCGCAACTCCGCGACTGCGAATCCGGTCTTCCTTGCGGTTCCGGCGCGCCACCGACGGCCTTTTCCTCGCCCGTGGCCGGATTCAGGCTCCACAGCTTCACATCGTCGGTTACGTCCGGCGAGGGCGATGTGAATTTGACGATCCGGCCGTCGCATGTGGGATGGTAGTGATCCCGAGGCGAGTGCGTCAGCTCTTTCAGAACACCATCTGCCGGATTCCATAGAAAGATCTGCTGGTAGCTCGCGCCGTGCTCTTTATAAACGCGGCGGCTGAAGATTACCTCTCCGAATGCGGAAGAAACGAAGAAGAGCGCCAGAATAACGGTGGCTCGTTGCAGTGT
>OCTA010006399.1_pt1 | contig 10044 bp, 18 predicted proteins | sample 1538991 | NCBI WGS metagenome assembly OCTA01 (sample SAMEA3539302, study PRJEB22396) | soil metagenome | biome: tundra; feature: field; material: soil | place: USA | collected 2010-05 | depth 0.15 m | reverse complement strand
CGGGTACAGGTCCGGGCCGAAGATCTTCACGTAGCCGTACAGGAGGCCGATCGCGGCAACGCGGATCAGGATGCGCACCGGCAGCGGGACCGCGAACTTGTGGCCGGCGAGGATGAACAGGCCGACGACCGTCCAGAAACCGCACTCCTGCCAGGAGCCGTAGAGCCTGACGTTGTGCGTGGTGCGGGGCGCTATGGCCGCGTAGGCGGTCAGTCCCGCCAGTGCCAGCGTGAGCGCGGCGATCGGGGCCGCGCCGGAACCACTCTGCGGGCGCTTCATGCCGCGCTCCGAAACTCGTGATCCACCGTGGACCCGTGGACACCCCGGCCGCAGCCGGGACAGTGGAAGATCACGGGACCGCCGGTCAGTTCGACCCGGCAGCACGGAGACAGCGGGTTGACGGCGCTGGGCCGGCGGGTGAGCGGGACGACGACCGCCAGCATGTCGGCGATCACGACTGGCCCCCGTCCTGATACAGCCCCGCGAGGTCAGCCCACGCGGGCAGGCCCTCGTCGTAACCGGCCAGGGCATCCGCGTCAGCGGCGGCCGTGGCCTCGTCAATGGGCTTCGGCGCGGCGGCGGCGATGGCGGCCAGGCGCACCGCGTCGAGGATTTCCGGGTGCTCGGCAACGATCTGCTCAGCGGCCCAGCCGTGCAGCGCGTTGACCTCGGAGCGCAGCCGGTCGATCGCATGGAACGCCATCTCAAGGTCGAGTTCGTGAATCTGGTTCATGACCCGGGCGCGGTGGCCGGGGACGAGGCGGGCAAGCAGCATCGCGGCGCGCTGGCTAGGCAGGAGCGCGTGGCGGGTCACCGGGAGACCTCGATGCCGAGGTCGTGCGCGAGGACGACCAGCGAGTCGATCAGATCCAGCACGGATCCGTGCTCGTCACACAGGGCGGCCGGGTGAAGGTCACAGGGGGTGCAGGGCCCGCCGACGTCCGCAGCGTGGAACGCGACGGCCTCGGCGATCATCCCGGCGACCAGGGCGAGCATGGCGACGGTAAGCGGAGCGTCGCCGGCCAGCGCGGCGACGAGCCGGTCGCGGACTTCGGCGAGGTCGTCACGGCCGGCGTAGAACGAGGACGGCAGCGGGGCGGACGCGAGGTACGTACGTGCTTCGGTTTCGCGGGGGACTTCGCTAAGCTGGGCCTGCATTGGGTTCTCCCTGTAGTAGACGACGGGCGGGAACTGGGGCCGTTCCGGTGTGGACACACCGGGCGGCCCGTTTTTTTGCCCTGTGGTGTTTGAACGTCTGAGGTCACTGTGACACTCTCTAGTCAGACTGTCAAGAGAGGTCATCGCGTGTGCTGTACCGTGCCTGCTAAGCACACAGTGATGCACAGAGTGCCGAAAGGACTTCGACGTGGACGCACGACAGATGCCGGTGTACCGGCGCACTGCCGCCAAGATCTTGGAACTGATCGCGGACGGCAGCCTGGGGCCGGAGTTCACGGTTCCCGAGGTAGCCAAACTGGCCGACGTGAAGGACTGGGCCGCCCGGAAGGCCGCAGAGCATCTCGCCGAGCGAGGCCAGATCGAGGCCCATCAGGGTTCCGGGTACCGGGCACTGATCACGCGCGAGCAAGCGGCGGCCATCCATGTGGACGACCGGCCCGTGAGGGAGCAGGTCGCCGAGCTTCAAAGAGAAGTCGCCGAGCTGCGGGAACAGGTCGCGGCGTCGAGTGATCAGGCTGATCTGACCAGGCGCGTCGGGCGGATCGAGGCCAACCTTGTGGCCCTGTACGGGCAACTCGGCTGCGAATACCCGCGCGGGGGCAGGCGTGAGCAGGCCAAGGCGGCGGCTAGCGGTGCGTAGCGCCGAAGTCGTCAGCATCGGGGTCGGCGGCACTCACCGGGCCAATTACTCCAGCCTTGCCTGCGGTCAGGTCGCAGCTGCGAGGCGCGCGCTTGGGCTGGACCTCGGCGCGTTCACGCGGCTGCTCATGGACCTCACCGGGCGGGATGTCCTGCCGGACACCGTTGAAGCGTGGGAGGACGACGTGACCCCACCGGGAGACGTGGTGCTCGCCTGCTCAGCCGCCGCACAAGGCACGATCAGCCTCGCCGTGCCACTACTCGCCGCAGTCCCGCCCGCTTTCCCTGCCGCCACACTCGGCGGGGCGTGGGTCACCTGCTACCAGTTCATGCACGCGGGCGAGCCGCAGCATCACGCGGACATCGCTCACGTCACCGTTGGCCCAGACGATCACATCCGGGCCGCGAACCACCCGCCGGAGCCTCGCAGCGAGGGGAGAGCGCGGCCGTTCCGGAACGAAATCGACGCCGTGCTCACCGGCCGCCACCTGATCGGCGAGTGGATGAACACAAGCGATACCCGCTACTACGGATCACTCCACCTGGCGGTGCTTCCCGGCGAGATCGTAATGGAGGGGACCTACACAGGCGTGGGCAGTGACGTGGAAGTGTCCACGGGATTCTGGCGCTGGGTCCGTCTTGACTCAGCAGACGCCGGTCTCTGTGACGTGACCCTGCGGGAACCGGCCACCCTGCACGATCTGGTGATGAAGCACTCGCAGTACGGTGCGCCACTGGCGCTGGACGACGTTACGGAGGAACCCTGATGGCGCTCAGCAAGGATGACGTGAGCGAGGTCATCGCCGTCTACATCAAGGCGTGGGAGACGCAAGATCCCGACCTCATTACGACCATCTTCACCGCAGCGGCCACATACCACGAGCGGGTCATGTCGGACCCGATCCCCGACCGGGCCGCAATCCGGCAGTACTGGCTGACCAAGGTGGTCGACCAACAGGCAAACATCACCTGTCGGCTGCTGAATCTGTACCTCGACGGGGACACCGCGGTCGCCGAGTGGGAGGCGGAGTTCGACGACGTGACCCAGGGGGTGCGCAAGCGAATGAAGGAGATCGCGGTACTCGCCTTCGAGGGGCGGCGGATCGCCTCGCTCCGGGAGTACTGGGCATCCGAAACGATCCCGGTTGACGCCGACGTCATGATGCCCGGGGACTGGCAGGACGGCGCGCATGCGGGTCATCGATGAGCGCGCCGACGCGCTCGGCGCGCTCTGGGCAGAGGCCAGTGGGCAGTGTCGCCGCTTTGACGCCCGGTCTGTCGCCGCTTTGACGCCTCTTTCGACGTCGCCACGGCGGTCTGCCCTGATGTCTTATGGAAGGGCCGGCGTGTCGGCGTAACCGCAGGTCACCGTCCGGTATACCTTACGAACTCGGAGAGCAACGAAAGGGGCCAGCGATGGCACGGGAAGCGGCAGTTATGGCGCGGGTAGCGCGAGATCTGTACGAGGACGCGCGGAGAGCGGCAGGACTGCCGGAGGACGCGACACAGGGGCAGGTCGTCCGGTACGCGCTCGCCGTGGCCGCTGGCCGTGACCCGATCACCGAGGCGTTCCGCGACCGTCGCGGACGGTACGACCGGCACCGCAAGGCCATACCAGCTTAGAAACGGGAAAGACCGGGCTTCCCCCACCTGATCAGTAGGTGCCCGGTCCTGCCGCCACGACTCGCTGCCCCGCTTAGGTCAGCACTTCCGAAGCCGGACCACGAATCCGACCCCGTTCCAAACTCACGAACTCCATCCGCACCGCACCACGACACGAACCGAACTCCGAGTTCCAACTCACGAAGGAGCCCTGATTATGCCTGAGACTTTCCGGAGATCACAACTCTCCGCGCAGCCATCACGCCCGATTCTACCGTCCCGGGCCGGGGAAACCCGGGAGTGGGCCATGTGGGCGGCCCGGCACGGCTGGTTTGTGTTTCCGACCAGGGGGATTCCGGACCCCGCGCGCAAGATCACAGGCAAAGAACCGCGTGACGGCCTCAACTGGCCGGCCGTGGCCACCTGTGACCCCGAGGCGGTCTGGCGGGCGCACTGGCGGCCGGGGGAAGGGTACGGGATAGCCGCCAAGCCCAGCGGCCTAGTGATCCTCGACCTCGACCGGCGCAAGCCCGGCCAGCCGTTGCCGCCGGAGTGGCGCGGTGAGGCGGGGATCCGCGACGGCATGGACGTGCTCGCCGTGCTCGCCGAGCGCGCGGGCCAGCCGTTGCCGTCCACGTTCACGGTCAGGACACCCAGGGACGGCCAGCATCTGTCCTTCCTGGCGATTCCGGGTCGGCCCATAGGCAACCGGCCCGCCGCGCCGCTAATCGACGTGCGGGCCGCTGGGGGAGCGGACGGCGGGTACGTCGTCGGCCCCGGGTCCGTGATCAACGGCCTCGCCTACGAGGTAATCGACGGGCAGGATCCGCAGCCGCTGCCGCCCTGGCTGGCCGACGTGCTCGACCCGCCCGTTGCCGCGCGTCCCATCCGGCCTGCCGTGCCGATCCGGGGCACTGCGGCCGGGCGGATGACGGCGATCCTCGACCAGCTCGCCGCAGCCGGGCCGGGGCAACTCCGGAACAGGCACCTGCACTGGGCGGCCTGCCGGTTCGGTGAACTGATCCGCGAGGGCGATACCGACGAGGCGACCGCTGAGGCGGCGCTCTACCGTGCGGCCGAGCAGAACGGGCACGTCATGAAGCACGGGGACCGGGCCACGCTGCGAACTATCGCGTCCGGTATCCGCACCGGGATGCGTCAGGCGGCGGCGGCGTGAGCGCGGCGGGGGACATCCGCGCTACGGGCCGCTGGGACGGGGGCCAGGTCGACACCGAACTCCGCTACGCACTGCGCCTCGTCCACGACTACGGGGACCGGCTCCGGTACGTGCCCGAGTGGAAGCGCTGGCTTGTCTGGGACGGTGCCCGGTGGACGCACGACAAGACCGGGCAGGCCGCCCGGTGGATGACGTCCATAGCCCTGCTTATGACCTCGGATGCAATGGCGATCGAGGACGAGAAGGAACGCAAGGCCGCGGTGAGCACCGCAAAGCGCGGCGAGTCGTTCAGCGCAATGTCCGCGGCCCTCAAGATCGCCGGGACCCAGACGGGGATCGTGCTCGGGCCTGACGACTTTGACGCCGACCCGTTCCTGCTCAACTGCCGCAACGGCGTGCTCGACCTGCGGACGGGTGAACTCGGGCCGCAGGACCCGGACCTGCTGCTGACCAAGATGACCGGCGCGGCGTACGGCTCGGCGGTCGAGGGGACCGAGTTCCGGAAGTTTCTGGAGCGCGTCCAGCCCGACGCCGGGATGCGGTCGTTCCTGGCCCGGCTGCTGGGGCACGCCCTGGAGGGCCGGGTCACGTCCCACATACTGCCGATCTTCCACGGCGTCGGGGCCAACGGGAAAAGCACCCTGCTGGGGGCCATCGGGTCGGCGCTGGGCGACTACGCGGGACCGGCCGACCCGGAACTGCTGACCGCCAAGACGTTCGACGCGCACCCGACCGGGACCGCGGACCTCTGCGGCCTGCGGCTGGCGATCTTGCACGAGGGGGACGCTGGCCGGCGGCTCGCCGAGGGCACGATCAAGCGGCTTACCGGCGGGGACCGCATCAAGGCCCGCAGGATGCGCGAGGACTTCTGGTCCTTCGAGCCGTCCCACACGTTCGTCATGGCCACCAACCACCGGCCGGTGGTAACGGGGACCGACGAGGGAATCTGGCGGCGGCTGCGCCTGGTCCCGTGGGAGGTCGTCATCCCGCCGGACGACCGCGACGAGGAACTGACCGCCAAGCTCGACGCCGAACTCGACTCGATTCTCGCGTGGCTGGTCGCCGGGCACGCCGACTGGCGGGCTAACGGGCTGGCCGACCCCGAGCAGGTTGTGACGGCGACCAGCAGTTTCCGGGCCGCCAGCGACGACCTCGGCAGGTTCATTGACGAGGGGTGCATGACCGGGCTGGGGATGCGGGCCAAGTCGTCGGAACTGTTCGCGGCCTGGGGGAAGTGGTGCGCTCAGGAAGGCGTCGAATCAGGCACGCAAACCGCGTTCTCAGTGGCGCTAACCGAACGCGGGTTCGATAAGCAGACGACGATGACCGGGAAGGTTTGGCATGGTATCGGCCTCGCCGACGTGCCCGAGTGACAGGGATGACGGGTATGACGGGTCTACGGAAAGTCGTCTCAGACGTGAGCGGAACTTTCCGTAGACCCGTCATACCCGTCATCCGGGTAGTGGTTTGGCATGGTATCGACCTACTTAGGCAATCATCCATGACGGGTATGACGGGTCTACGGGTTAACGCTCCACGTGTGCGCGCGTGTCACGTGCGCGCACACACGCACGGCCGTCAAACCTACGAACCCGTCATACCCGTCATGGATGATCAAGGAAACGCAAGTCTTGTTCGTGCTTCATGGTTCTAACCGGCAGGTGAGAGGACGTTTTACGATGGCACTATCGAACACCGCGCTAGCCGTCGAGGCCCGCGCGCTCGCCGCAGCCGCCCCGCTGGGCAGTCTCGACCGCCGGGCCTACGGGTGCGCGGCCGTCGCCCTGTCCACCACGGGGACGCCTGCGACGGCGCGGAAGGCCCTCGCGTTCGTCACCCTCGCCGACGTACGGACCGCCGCGCTCCTGGCCCTCGACGGCCTCACGGGGGAGCGTGCAGCATGACCAGCGTGCAGCTAGACCTGTTTGCCGAAGCGGAGCGCTGCAAAACGTGCGGCACCGAGCGACCGGCCAACCATCCGCGCGTCTTGTTCCTTGAGCCGGTCTCAGGTGAGTGCTTCGACTGCAACCACGCCACCGTTGACGAGATCCTGCGCGGTCCCGAGCAGGGCGACCTGGCCGCGTACGGTGCTGCCAGGCTCCGGCACTATCCTCGCGGCGCGCGGCCTCGCCGTACCGGACGGAAGGGCGCAGCGTGAACGACCTCGCGGCGGCCCTCCGTCAGTTGCGCCGCGACGGGTACGCCACCACGCGGACCACCCGGGGCCACTGGCAGATCCGGCGGGGGAGTCAGCTAGTGGCGACGGCCCCAGGCACGCCCTCGGACTGGCGCAGCGTCCGCAACCTGCGGGCCGTCGTCCGCCGGGACCAGGCTCCAGCGGTGCCAGCCCTGGCCGCCGGGCCGAGGGCGAAACGACGGCCATCACGCCGTGAGCCAGCCCCGGTGGCCCCGGCCGTCCCGGCGAACTGGCGTCCCTCGCTGGCTCCCCGGCAGGCCGTGGCGTATGCCTGCGAGCGCGGCTGCGAGTTCTCCGTCCCGCTGGCCGCCGAGATCACGCCGCCCCCGGCCTGGGAGTGCCGTTGCGGCAAGCGCGCCATACTGGCGCAGACCGAAGGGAGGCGGCGATGACCCTCGACGAGTGGCGCACCGTGCAGGAAACCGAGCCGGCCACGCCCCGGCAGCGCGGCGCGGTCATGGGCCAGTTCACCCAGCTCGGCTACCACCGGCGGTACGACCGTGCGGCCCGGCTCGCCGTGGCCGCGCGGATTCTTGGCCTCGACGGGCTGGCGACGACCTCGGACCTGACGACCGGGCAGGCGGGAATGCTTCTCGGCACGCTCAGCGGGTTCGCCTCGCGCGCCGCCCTCGATGCCGAGTTCCCGTCACCGGCCACGCGGAAGGCCCGGCGGCGTGCGCGCCAGCCGTTCCCGGGCGCAGACCCGCTGCCGTTCAAGAAAGCGCTCGCCGAGTGCATCGCTGCCTGCGGGACGCTGCCATGGGACCGGGTGGCCTGACGATGCCAGGGCGGCCAGCTCTGCCGCCGCTCGCCGTCGACTGCGGCCGGTGTGATCACCAGTTCCTCACCCGCGCCGGTCACCACGTCACGATCCGCTGCCCGCGCTGCAAGCTCGGCATCCGGGTCAAGCGCCGCGCCCCGGCTCCGTCCGCCCCGGTGGCTGCCCCAATGCCCGCCCCGCACGCCGAGCCGGTGGCACCCATGGCACCCGTAGCCGCTGCCCGGCCGGCCAACGTCGTGCAGGACGACCTAGACGCGCGGGACTACGGCCTCGACCTCGACCTCGACCCGCGGGCCGGCTGCTGCCAGATCATCGCGTGCCGGGGCATCACAGGCCAGCCGCTCGCCGAGCCAGAGCCGTGCCCCGGCGCGGGCTCGGCGACCATCGGCCTCGACCACCGGGGGCGGCCCATCCGCGTCTGCGAGCGCCACGGCCGCGCGCTGGGCGCGCTACAGGCCGCGTAGCGGTTTCGGGTGCCCGGCATGCATGCCGGGGCGGCCCTACTGGCATGCATGCGGGTTCTGGCGGCCCTGAGAAGGCATGCATGCGGCGACAAGGCCAAATTGGTTTTGTAAATTACGCTTGTCCGCTAAACCCGTTTTTCACGCCCAGGGCCGTCCCGCATCCGGCCCAGTGGGACGCTAGCCGCCAGCGGCTCGCGGTACGGGGCCGCCAGCGGCCTGCCAGCCCTTCCCTGGTATGACTGGATACCCCCCGGCCTCGCGGACGCTCTCAGGCCGTCTCAGGGCCGAGAGGTCACCCAGCGGCAGGCAGCGCCGGGGGTGAAACCTCGCGGATCCCGAGGACCAGGATCGGCCAGTCAGGCATCGGCCGCGTGCGGAGGCCCAGCCGGTGCGCCTGGTTCCAGGCCCAGCCCTCAAGCTCAAGCGCGGCCCGGCTGAACCGGTATGTCTCGGCTGCGCGCCAGCGGAAGCACTCAGGTCCGCGTACGTAGACGTACCTTTCGGTGATCTTGACGATCGGGTACATGACCACGTAATCGGGCGCGTCATTTGACTCGTACGGGGTGAACAGATCGTAGAGGGCATCGCCGATCTTGTGCCGGAATCCCGTGTCGACCACGAGACCGCGCCCGGTCACGGCTGGCCGCCCTCGACCGGGCTCTCCGAGGCGAGCACCACGGCGCGCGGCCCGGTGAGGTCAAGCTCGGCGGCCCAGCCCTCGATGTGCGGCCATACCGGGTCGTCATGAAGTCCGATGCCCCGGCCGACGTAGGCGGCTATCGTCATCGCGGTCACGGCCTGGTTGCGGTCGAGGACGCGGCCAGGCAGCCAGGTGACCTCCCAGCCCGTGCCTATGTGCTTCGCCGTGTGGGCGGTATCCGTGGACCTCATGAGCGTGTCCGTGATCGTGGTGGACATCAGAGCGCTCCTTCGGGTTCGGTAACGATGTGCCGGTAGAGCGTGGACCGGCTGCACCCGATGGCCGCCGCGATGCGGTGAGCGGGCATCTCGTGGCGGTCGAACAGCTCCTGGGCGATGGCCACCTGGTCCGGGGAGACCGACGGGCCGCGGACGGGGAGCTTGCCGCCGTGACGTTCCCGCGCGGCGTCCAGTCCCTCGACGGTGCGCTCGCTGGCCATGTCCGATTCCCACTGCGCCAGGACGGCGAGGATCCCGAACAGCATCGTCCCGTTGGCCGTCGTGGTGTCGATCTCGCCCTGGTCGAGCGACTTGATGCCGATGCCCCGCTCGCCGAGCACCTTGACGACGTCGACCAGGTTGACGAGAGACCGGCCGATCCGGTCGAGCTTGACGACCATGAGCACGTCCCCCGGCCGCAGCGCGGCGAGGCACCGGTCCCAGTCGGGGCGGCTCGCCTTCGTGCCGGTGATCCCGAGGTCGATGAACACCCTGCCGCAGCCGGCCTCCCGCAGCCGGGCCGCCTGCCCGTCGGTGTGCTGGCTGCGCGTGCTGACTCTGGCGTACCCGATGAGGCTCATGGCCCAAGTGTCTCAGATAACGCGGGGTCGTCAACCACTTCGGACGGACGGACCTTTTGAGACACCTGGAGGGGCGTGGCGGGCCGCTTCCGGGGGTGTCCGGTCTGGTGGCCGGCAGATGGGACGGCCTAAGCGCCGAAATCAGGCCCGTGTTCGGATCTCATGCGTTTGCCAAACACCGCACCTATGAGAGCGCCCCAGCAGGTCCACCCAGGGGGACGCCCCCCGGGGCCGGAAGGCTGCGCCATGGTTGCGGCAACCGGGACGCGCGGGATTGACGGAACCATGCGTTGATTCAATGGGGCCGACGATCCGGACATCCGGGCCAGGCCGCCGGGCGTGTGTCCTACGCCTCGCGTGTCCCAGAATGTGTCCGATCGGCACCGGACTGAGCCCCGCCGGCTCCACTCGCTGTCCAGCCCTCGATGCGTCCACTGGACGGGCCGACCGGCTCCGACTGTCATGGCGTGGCGCGGAATCGCCGACTGTCATGGCGTGGCGGCCGG
>OCTA010006398.1_pt1 | contig 10045 bp, 7 predicted proteins | sample 1538991 | NCBI WGS metagenome assembly OCTA01 (sample SAMEA3539302, study PRJEB22396) | soil metagenome | biome: tundra; feature: field; material: soil | place: USA | collected 2010-05 | depth 0.15 m | reverse complement strand
GCGGTGACTCGAACGGGCCAGCTCAAAGGCAAGATCGCCTACATGGCGCCGGAAAAGGCCCGTTCCGAGAAGATCGACCGGAGGGCCGACGTGTTCGCGATGGGGATCTGCCTCTGGGAGATGCTCGCGGGACGGCGCCTTTTCAAGGCCGACGCCGAGGGCGACACGCTCAACCGGCTCCTCTACGAGCCCATCCCGCCCGTCGTGGACGTCAACCCCGCGGTCCCGCGCGAGCTCGACGTCGTCTGCGCCACAGCGCTCACGCGCGACCTTTCGCATCGCTACGCCACTGCAGCCGATTTCTCGGACGCGCTCGAGACGGCAGCTCGGTCGATCGACTGCCTGGCCTCGCACCGCGAGGTCTCCGCTTGCATCGCGGACGTGCTCGGCGCCGACCTGTCCGAGCGCCGCGCCGACCTCCGCGCGTGGATCGCCGACACCGAGCGGCGGAGCCTGCTCCCCCATGCCGAGTCAGGCCCTGACCTCGAGATCGAGCGAGTCCGTGGCGCTCACGTGAGCGCGTATGTCCCGTCGCTCTTCGAATCGGGCTCGCTGGGGGCGCATACGGGAGCCCACTCGGAGCCTCCCCCGGGCGGCTCGCGCGGACGGAGGATGTTGCGTGCGGGATTTTTCGCGCTGCTCGTCTTCGGCATGACGTTCGGCGTGGTGAAGTGGAGGCATGGTCGCTCGGCAGCCGTCCCGCCGGTGAACGAGGTGCCGGTCCCCGTACCCATGCAGGCAACGGCCACGGTGCCGTCTCACGTGCCGCCTCCTGCACCCGTCGAGCGCGCCCAGGACGACGCCGTACCGGTCGCGTCCGCCGTGCCGGCCGCATCGGCCGCGGTCGACTCCGCGATGCCAGCCGTGAGCGCGCGTGGTCTTTCCGCAACGCCGCAGCACGGGACGGTCGTCGCCGTCGTCGCTCGGCCCGCGCGCCCCGTCAGCCCAGCGCAAGACGTTGCGCCGCTGCCGCGCACGGCCGCTTCGGTGCCGCCCGATATGCTCTACAACCCGTACCGTTAGGTCGCGGCGCCCTCAGATACGACCGCGGTGCTCCGACGGCGTCACCCCCTTCCATCGCCGGAAGGCCTTGTGGAACGCAGGCGCGTGCGCGAAACCGAGCAGAATGGCGATCTCACTGATGCTTCGCTGAGGCTCGCGTAGATAGCGCTCGGCGAGGTCGCGCCTCACGTCGTCGACCAGATCCGTGAACGTCGTCCCCTCGTCTTCGAGGCGCCGTCGCAGCGTCGGGACGCTCATCGCGAGCGCGGCCGCCACGACTTCCATGCACATGTCGCCGGTGCCGAGCCGCAGGGTGATCGCTTCGCGTGCACGACTCCGGATGCCGAGCGCGGCTCGGTCCGAGAGTTCTCGCACGTAGGTCTCGAAGGCCGCGTGCATGCGCGAGTTCGCGCCCCGGGTAGGGCGTTCGAGCTGCGTCTTGTCCATGACGAAGCCGTTGTGAGGCATCTCGAACTTGAGGACCGATTCGCTGAACGCCGCGTACGAGCTCATATCCGACGGCGCGGCGTGCATGAAGTGCACTTCATGAGAGGGCCGGAGGCCCTCGACGCAGCGCATCGCGAAGCGGGTCGCGGCGACGATCATGAAGTCGTTGGCCGCGCGAGGCTGCAGAACACCATCCGTGATCCGCGTACGCCAGAGAACGTGCGGACCGTAGTCGATGAGCGTCGCCTCGGATGCTTCGTGGACCAGGTGAACGTAGCGAGCGGCACACTCGATGGCTTCGCGTAGGGTCGAACAGCTTCGTGCGGCGTACTCGACGGCGTCGAGATCGCCCGGCTCGACGTTCGCGCCCGCGCGGAGGCCAATGGTCTCGTCGCCGGTGCGCGCCACCCACGACTCGAGGACCGCCATCATGAGGCGATGCGGGATACGCGTTTCGGGGCGTGCGAGCTCGGCGGGAGTCACGCCAGCTTGCTCGAGGACACTCGTGGTCAGCGCGCTCGGGCTCTCGTTGATGATCCGCAAGAACGGCCACATGAGCCGAACGGAGATCCGCTTCTCGCGGATCGGAATGATTGAAGCTGTTGCCATGCCTTGCGCACCGATTGGTGCACGGCGCGGACCATCGACTATCCGAGGGGCTCACCCCGAGAGGAAAGGCACGTTTCGATGCGTCGCCCCTTCGCCATCAGCGCAGCACCATGCTCAAAGTGCGATCCATGTTGCGCGAGTCGCGCAAATAAATACGCCTCCGGCGGACCTCGACTTAGCTTAGAGTTTGCCTCGCCTCGGTCGAAAATTACGATTAAGCTGAACAATACCCCCCCCGCTTGCAGCGTCTAGAGCGCCGAGGGGGGAGTCCGGGCAAACTACTTCGGCGGTTGGGGCGGGAGCTTGGGCGGCTGTGACTCGTCGCTGACGCACGATGCCAGGTCGAAGATCAGGTACTCGAGCGCCTTCTCTTGAGCGGTGAGGTCGGCGCTCTTGCACTGACCGGGAATGTCGCCCGACGGCGCGCCACCCGCGTGCAGGTCGGTGAAGACGGCCTTCCCGCAATACTCTTTCCCACTCGACTCGCCGGCATCGACCGGGAGTCCGCCGATCGGCGTCTCGAACGACAAGTACTTCGTATCCATCGCGCCCGTGCCCGGCCCGCTGCTGCCGTAGATCCAACGAGCGGTCGTTGCGGTGTTCACGGCCGAGACGCTGTCGGCCACCCCGTTCAGAGTGATGCCGGTACCCGAGAGCGCGCCGACGCTCTGTAGCCACGTCTGGAAGTTCTTTCCCGACTGGAGCGTGGTATCGAGGCTGCAGTTGGTGCAGGTTCCGCTGCCGACCGAAGAGCCAAGCCAGGTCGCGACCGACTGGAAGTCGGGAGGACCGTTCTTGAACCAGGTGTAGTGGAAGTGAGTCGCGAACACCTTACCGCCCTCGTCGAGCCAATCGTGCATGGCCTGCTTGCCCGCCTTGGTCACGTTCGCGCCGCCACCGCCGAAGTTCAACCCGCCGCCGTCGCCCTCGTCGTCCGGATCGTCGGTGGCGCCCTCGCAAGCCAAAAAGACGATGTCGTACGATTCGAGGCTGGCCTTGCTCGCCCAGAGCGGGCAACTCGTGTTCTGGCAGTTACCTGCCGCTCCGGAGGATAGCCCGGGTCCGGGCGCGCCGAGGAGGCCGAGCCCCTGGTACACGTCGAGCCTTCCGCCGCCGTGGGGAGCCGAGTATTCCTTCGGGTCCAGGCCCACCTTGGTCAGGAAGCAGCCGAGGTCGTCGAGGCCGCCCGTCAGAAGAGCCATCTGGGGCATGTCGCCTTCCTGCTGGTTCTTCGGAAGGCGGGCCTGGTTCGCGCCGGTACTCGGCAACGTGGTGGTCTTGCAGTCCGCGACGGACGGAACCGACAGAATCCTGCGCCACTTGCCGATCTGGATGACGAGGGGAAGGTTGGTTCCGGTCGGCACGCCTTTCAGCGTGAACGTTCCGGTGCTGTCGGTGAGCGCGGCCGTGACGTAGTTGCCAACCGGCGTGTCACAGGTGCTGCACGTATTGGTGCCTGCCGTGATGCGCGGCAACATGGTCACGTCATTCGGGACGAAGACGACGACGTTCGCGATCGGGTTCTTTCCTGCGGGATCGTAAACTTTGCCCGACAACGTTGTTTGCGCGCCACCCGCACAGTTCATATTGACGTAGCAGCTGAGGGGCGAGCCCGGCGGACAGTTCGAAGCCGGGCCGGCATCGCCAGGGGTGAAGATGGGGCCGCCGCCGCTGCTGCCGAAGCCGGGCACGCCGCTGCTCGAGCCGCCGCCTGCGTCGTCTCCGATCGTGCTGGCGTCCTGCGCGTTCGAGTCGTCCCCGCCAAGAGTGCTGTCCTTGTTGCTGCCGCATCCCCCGGACATCCAGAGGAGGGCGGTTGCCGCGAGTGCAAATATCGCGACGAGGGGCCTTCTTATCCGCGCCATCGCGACCTCCTTAATCGACATATAAATTTATGGACCTGCCGGCGCTTGCGCCCGCTGCGCAAGAGGCTGCGCGCAGTTCTCTTACCTGCTCGGTATACCCGAACAAGTAGTCCAGGAGCTCAGATTCGTACTCCTGACGCTCATGCTGCCTGATTTTGAGCTCCGGTTGGAATCTTCCAACGGGCAAAGGTTCAATCGTATGCCGTTACGATTGCGACCTTCGCGGGAGTAGATCGGCGGCTATGTCTCTCAGCCGTGGAGCGCAGGCATCTTTGTCCGAAAGGATCGGGGCATGCCCCGGCCAAGCGATGGCCAGGTCTTCGTCGCTCCAGAGGACACTTCGCTCTGCTTTCGGATCGTAGGGCGCGGTGACCTTGTAGATGAAGATGGCCGGCTTCTGGACGTAGAAGCCGTGGGCGAACCCCTCGGGGATCCAGAGTTGTCGGTGGTTCTCGCTCGATAGAACCATTCCCACCGAACGTCCGAACGTCGGCGAATCGCTCCGGACGTCGACAGCCACGTCGTAGACTTCGCCCTCGAGCACCCCGACGAGCTTTCCTTGAGCGTTCGGCAGCTGATAGTGAAGGCCTCTCAGCACTCCAGGAACGGAGTACGAGACGTTGTCCTGGACGAAGGTGCTCGGGATTCCGTGCGACGCGTACCGAGGCGCGTTCCAGCTTTCCATGAACCACCCGCGCGCCTCGCCGAAGACGCGCGGTTCGATGACGAGTACGCCCGGCAGCTCCGTCGCGATCACGTTCACTCGCGCTTTCCTTCCACGAGGTTGACGAGATACTCGCCGTAGCCGCTGCTCCGCAGGGGCTCGGCCAGGCGCAGCACCTGTTCGCCGTCGATGAGCCCCAACGAGTAGGCGACCTCTTCGGGGCAGGCCACCTTGAGCCCCTGACGGTGTTCGATCGCGCTGATGAAGTCCGACGCTTGGAGGAGCGAGTCGTGCGTGCCCGTGTCGAGCCACGCCACCCCTCGTCCGAGCTTCTCCACTCGCAGTTGCTTCCGGTCCATGTATGCGCGGCTCACGTCGGTGATCTCGAGCTCGCCGCGCGCGCTCGGCTTGAGCGACGACGCAATTTCGACGACCTGCGAGTCGTAGAAATAGAGCCCCGTGAGCGCATAATTCGACTTGGGATTCTTCGGCTTTTCTTCGATCGAGACGGCTCGATCGCCGTCGAGTTCGACGACGCCGTAGGCCTGCGGGTCACGAACGCGATAGGCAAATAGCGTCGCGCCCGACTTTTGCGCGGCTGCTCGTTGCAAGAGTTCGGGCAGACCGTGCCCGTAAAAGATATTGTCTCCGAGTACCAGCGACACCCCATCGTCTCTGACGAAGTCGCGCCCGATGAGGAATGCCTGGGCAATGCCGTTCGGGCGCGGCTGCATTGCGTATTGAATGTGGATTCCCCACTGATGGCCGTCTTTCAGAAGACGATGAAAGAGCGGAGCGTCGTCGGGAGTCGTGATCAGCAAGATCTCGCGGATGCCCGCGAGCATGAGCGTGGTCAACGGGTAGTAGACCATCGGCTTGTCGTACACCGGCATGAGCTGCTTGCTCACGACGAGCGTCGCCGGGTGCAAACGCGAGCCCGTACCGCCCGCGAGAATGATTCCGCGATTCATGACTCCGTCCTTCCGTAGTTCACGTCGGGTCTCCGCACGCTCACGCTACGGACGTTCCGTGGCGTCCCGCGCGGTCTTCAGGCGGCGATCGTAGTTTTTTTTGAGCCATTCTTGATGCTCGCCCGCCTGGACGGCCTTGACCCAGGAGGGGTTCGCGACGTACCAGGCGAGCGTACGCGCGAGGCCCTCTGCGAAGTGAAGCGTCGGTTCCCAGCCGAGTTCGCGCTTCAGCTTCGACGAGTCAACGGCGTAGCGCCAGTCGTGCCCCGGCCGGTCTTCGACGAAACGAATCAATCCGAGCACGTCGGCGGCGGGCCGCCCGGTCTGCTGTGCCACGAGCTGGCAGAGAGTCCGCACGACGTCGATATTGGTTCGCTCCTCGTTGCCGCCGACGTTGTACGTCTGCCCGACCTGCCCTCGCTCGATGACCGTCCAGATGGCCTCGCAGTGATCGTCGACATAGAGCCAATCGCGGCAGTTACCGCCGGTACCGTAAACGGGAAGCTCGCGGCCCTCGAGGGCGTTCAGAATCGTGAGCGGAATGAGCTTCTCGGGCGCCTGCCGAGGCCCGTAGTTGTTCGAACAGTTCGTGATCGTCACCGGGAGGCCGTACGTCCGGTGAAAGGCTCGCACCAGGTGATCCGAGGACGCCTTCGACGCAGCGTATGGGCTGCTCGGATCGTACCGGCTCTCTTCCGTGAACGTCCCGTCGTCGCGAAGGGACCCGTAGACTTCGTCGGTGCTCACGTGGTGGAAACGGCCCGTTGCCGAACCTTTCCAGATGGCACGGCTCGCGTTCAATAGCTGCAGCGTTCCGACGACGTTCGTTCGCACGAACTCACCCGGATCGTGGATGCTGCGGTCGACGTGCGACTCGGCGGCGAAGTGCACGACCACGTCCGGACGAAACTCGCTGAAGATCCGTGTCACGACCTCGGCGTCCGCCACGTCGGCAACCTCGAGGGTGAAATTCTCGGCGCCTTGAATGTCGCTCAAGCTGAGCGGATTGCCGGCGTACGTCAGCTTGTCGAGGCAGACGAACGTATGCTCGGGGTGACGGGGCACGAAGAGATTGAGGAAGTTCGAGCCGATGAAGCCGGCCCCGCCGGTGACGAGAATCCTCATGGCAGTCTCCGGTCGTAGTGAGCGTCTTGATGGGGCATAGAGGGTCGGCACGTGGCAGGATGCGAGGGGAGCCGAAGCTGGAGCAGAGGTCAGAAGAATGGAGATTGTCTTACTAGGAAGCGCCGGGCAAGTGGGCCTCGCTCTCTCCGGGGCGCTCGGGTGCTTTGCGAACGTCACGGCCTTCGATCGGGCCACCCTCGATCTCACGGATGCAGACGCCGTCGTCGGCGCTCTCCGGGCAATCCGCCCGGCCGTGGTGGTGAATGCAGCGGCGTTCACCGATGTCGACCGGGCCGAAAGCGAAGAGGCGACGGCCACGCGAATCAATGGCGATGCCGTGGCCATCCTCGGCGACGAGTGCCGCGCGATCCGGGCGGCGCTCGTCCACTACTCGACCGACTTCGTCTTCGATGGCGCGGCCTCTCGGCCTTACAGGGAGGACGACCCTGCCGCGCCGCTTGGCGCGTACGGTCGCTCGAAGCTCGCGGGCGAGCGAGCGCTCGCGCTTGCCGGCGCCCCCGCGATCGTCCTTCGTACCGCGTGGGTCTACAGCCCGGGAAGACGCTCGTTCGTGGCTTCGATCCTCAGGCTGGCCCGGGAGCGAGAGACGCTTCGTATCGTCGCCGACCAGACGGGCAGTCCGACGTTCGCCGGAGATCTCGCGATGGCGACGGCGCTCCTCATCCACGCGGTTAGGCACGATCCTTTTGCCGCGATCGACGAAGCGCGGGGCGTCTACCACATGGCCGGCGCCGGCGTCGCCACCCGGTTCGAGCTCGCCGTCGCTGCGATCGCCGGTGATCCGCGCGCGAGCGAGCATCGCGTGCGACACATCGAACCGGTCCCGACGAGCGCCTATCCGCTCCCGGCGCCGCGCCCGGCGTTTGCGCCGCTCGACTGCGAGAAGCTGCGGCACCGCTTCGGTATCCAGCTACCGTCATGGCGAGACGCGCTCGGTCGCGCACTCCGCCAGTAAGTGCCGGCCCCTTTTTCAATCGGCTTCCGGGGCGCGCTTCTTCAGAGGGCGGGCGAACCCGTACTCGGTGAGCCTCGCGACCAGGGTGCGGCGTGAAATGCGAAGGAGCTGGGCCGCGCGGGTCTGGTTCCCCCCGCAGCGATCCATGGCTTCGGCGATGCGCCGCCGCTCGATCGATTGTGCAGCGCGCCGCGCTGCATCGTGGAGGCCCAGTGGAGCCGAGTCGAAAGCGCCCAGGCCACCGTCGTTCGGGGCGGGCAAGGTCGCGCGCTGAGTCGTTTCGAATGCGGCCGTCACGCCGAAGCTGAGCTCCGGCGGAGGCAGGTGGTGAATATCGATGGCCGTGCCGGTGCACAGCGTCACAGCGCGCTCGATCACGTTGCGCAGCTCACGCACGTTGCCGGGCCAGTCATGAGCCTCGAGCTGGCGCATGGCCTCGACCGTGATGGGAACCTGCGGCCGTGCCGCGTCGCGGCACGCCTGGACGACGAAAGACTGCGCGAGGGGCGCGATCTCGGCGCGGCGCTGCCGGAGGGGCGGAATGACGAGGCTGATGCCGTTCAGTCGAAAGTAGAGATCCTGGCGGAAAGCGCCCGATCGGACGAGCGCGACGAGGTCGCGGTTGGTCGCGCAGATGAACCGCACTTCGATGGATCGCGACTTCAACCCGCCGACGCGCGTCACTTCGCGGCTCTCGAGGACGCGGAGGAGCTTGGCCTGCATGGGGAGGGGAAGCTCGGCGATCTCGTCCAGGAACAAGGTGCCGCCGTCGGCCACCTCGAGCAGGCCGGGCTTCGCTTGAACCGCGCCCGTGAAGGCGCCGCGCTCGTATCCGAAGAGTTCACTCTCGAGCAGCGCATCCGGCAACGCCGCGCAGTTGACGCGAACGTACGCCGCCGATCCGCGCGTCGATCGGCGATGAATTGCGTCGGCGATGACGTCTTTGCCGGCACCCGTCTCGCCAAGCAGGATCACGGAGAGGTCGCCCTTTCCGACGAGATCCACCACGCGATAGAGCTCGCGCATCCCGTCGTCGACCACGATGACTGGAGGCGCACGGTGATCGCCACGCCCGGGCGCCCGCGGTTGCGCGACCGGAGGCGCGTCGTTCTCGAGCGTCGCCCGAATGACGACGACCGCGGCTCCGATGGCGACGACTTGACCCCGCTGAATCGCGACGCGCGTTCGCTTGGGGATGCGGGTGCCGGCGATGGTGGTCCCGTTGGTGCTTTCCAGGTCTTCGACCGTTACCGGGGTGCTCCCGTAGAAGACGGCGTGTTCGCGGGATACCGACGGGTGGTCGATGCAAAGATCACATTTGCGCGAGCGCCCTATCGACAGGGTCCCGCCCGTGGGCAGCTCTTTGACAGCCGACCCCCCCGGCCACATGGCCACGAGGTGCGGCCGTGCGAGCGCGACGTGGGCGTGTGTCTCGGTTCCGGTGATATCGTCTTCACGCGGTAGCATCGGAAGGCTTTCGGCGGCCGGGGTTCCGCGGCCACTGGGTCGGCCATAAGCGATTCGCGCGCCAAGTTGCTCGGGGTGGTCCGTTTCCGCCCAGACCGCACGCAGACGCTAACAGAGATGGGGACCCGGAAGGTTGGTATAGTGAGAACGGATCTGCGCGCAAGCGCTCCATTATGCGCACCTTGTGCATTATCATACGCAAGTCGGCCCTCTGCACGTGGCCGCAAGCCGATTCACTGAGCGAAATCGAGTGAGTAGGCCTTTGGAACGAGGGCTGCACATCGGGTGGTAGGGCACCTCTCGGGAGCGCAAGAACCGCAATGGCGAGACAACAGGGTCGCGGCGCACGGAACGCGAAAAAGACGATCGCCGTCTTCTGTGACGGCGGGTTTCTTGCGCACGTGACGCGGTCCTTCGAGGTGGGGCGGGCCCTGCGCCACTGCTTCGGTCATCGTGTGGTTTTTTGTTGTGACGGTCCCTACACCCACATCCCTCGCGACGCCGGATTCGAGGTCGTGCCGGTGTTCACGGTCAACCGCGACATCACGATGGACGTGGCTCGCAAGGGGACCCCACCGAGTCTGAGCTGGTGGAAGTCGATCTGCGATCAATCGGTCGCGGCCGACCTCCAGGCGCTCGAGGCAATCAAACCCGACGCGGTGGTTGCCGACATGCGCTGGTCGATGTCGACGAGCGCTCGCGTCTTCGGCATCCCCTACGTGGCCGTTGCGAACGCCTGCTGGACCGACCGGTTCGCGCAGCCGATCGAGCCGCCCGAGGGTCATATCACCTCGAAGCTCGTCGGTAAGTGGCTGGCGAAGGCCGCGTTCCCGGCGCTCATTCAGTTGCAGATGAAGTACGGCGCGCTCGGGTACAAGGAGGTGCGCCAGCGCCACGGTCTTCCGCCGTTGCGAACAAT
>OCTA010006397.1_pt1 | contig 10045 bp, 14 predicted proteins | sample 1538991 | NCBI WGS metagenome assembly OCTA01 (sample SAMEA3539302, study PRJEB22396) | soil metagenome | biome: tundra; feature: field; material: soil | place: USA | collected 2010-05 | depth 0.15 m | reverse complement strand
CCGGTCCAATGGAAGTCGCGGGCCTGGTCCTGGTCTTGAGCGAGAGCGCAGGCGCTCACGAGGAGGATGGCGGCGAGCAGAGAGTGGGAGCGATCACGGCTACGATTGAACATTCGGATAGGCCTCCGTTAAGTTGCGACCTTCTTGTCAGACGTGCTATTCGGTCGGCTGTTAGCGAACTTTTTGAAGCGAGAGTATTGTGAGGCTTAATGTGATCCTCTCGGGCCAAGTGGCGACCTGCTAAATTGGTACGAATTCAGGCGGTAAATAGTTCAGGAGGAAACTTTGTCATCCGACATCCGTCGTTACATTAATTTGCCGAATCGTCCCGCTGGGCTGCCGTTTAGCGATGCGGTGCTGGTGGGGAACACGCTGTATATTTCCGGACGAATCGGACTGGACCGGGCCACGGGCGAGGCTCCGGAGAGCGTGCAGGCGGAGCTGGAGTTGCTGTTCGAGGGCTTTCAGGCGGTGCTGCGCGAGGCGGAGATGACGATGGAGGATCTCGTGTGGGTGCAGGTCTATTCACCGGATGTTTCGCTGTGGCAGCAGTTCAACGCGGCGTATGTGAAGTTTTTTTCGCAGGAGTTTCCGGCGCGGGCGTTTTTGGGTTCGGGGACGCTGCTGTTTAAGGGGCGGTTTGAGATGCTGGGAGTGGCGGTGAAGGGGTAAGTCGCCGCAATCGACTTACTAACTAGGCGCTATTTCTGTTGGCGACAAATATGCCTGCGTGTAATGTAGTAGCCCTATGCAGACACTGAATGTTGGCGCGGGGCGAACGGATCAAGAGTACGAGGCGGCCGTCGAGCTAAGGCGCGCCGATTTACGCGCTGATAGCCGTGACGATGCCAACTACTTTTTTTGGGCGGCAGCTTCCGCTGCAGTCGCCACGGGACTCCTTCCGGTGCGGATCAACATGCTGGTTAGCGTTGGTGCGTTTGAGCTATTGAGCCATTATGGTGGGCCACTCGGTTCGCTCTATCCGCTTGTCGCTTTCAGTGCGGTAGCGACGTGGATCGTTGTCTTAGTGGGGCTGGGGTTTGCTGGGCGAAGTGGCCGTCGTTGGGCATTTGTGGCGGGCATGGTTCTGTATGGGCTGGACATGATCGCTCTCATGCTCATGTTTTCCCTCTGGGCATTTGGGATACATGCTTTTTTTGTATTTAAATGGTTCCAAGGGCAGAAAGCGCTGAAAGATCTTGATGAAGCAGGTGTGTTTACTTTCTGAAAAACGATGAGAGCCGGTGATGGAGAGGCGTGAGATTTTCGCGGCCGGGCGGGGACGCCCGGCGCTCCATTGTTTGTGTCGGGTTGTTAGTTTTAGTTGTGGTTGGCTATATCTCTCAGCGCGGCTGTGTTTCGGATCACCATGGTCGAACCTTTTGACTGTAGGATCTGGCGCTTCTTTAGTTCCGCGAACAGGCGCGTGACGGTCTCTCTTGAGGTGCCGATCATCTGCGCGATTTCTTCATGAGTCAGACGAAGTTTCAGGCGCGGCTCTGCTTTAGCGGCGTCTCCGTTCTTGGAGCTCCATTCGAGAAGCAATTTGGCCAGCTTTTCGGCGGCGGAGTGGGATAATCCTAAAGAGCCTGCTTCTTTGCAGGCGTTGTGATATTTCTCACTGAGCTGTTCGGCCACTTTGAAGCAGGCTTCGACGTCATCCTTAAGAAAATGGAGGAAATCTTCACGCTTGACGAAATTCACCTGGCAGGGATCGAGCGTTTCCGCAGTGACTTCGTAGGGTTTGCCGGAGATGGTGGCGCTCAGGCCGAGGACCTCACCCGGTTCCGCCAGCTTGACGATGACGGTTCTGCCGCTGGGAGAATTAATGGAGAGTTTTACGCTGCCTTTGCAGAGCACGAAGATTCCGCGGGGCAACTGACCCTCGACGAAGAGGACGGCGCCCTGGGGATAAGCGGTTGCATACTTAATGGCTTCAAAGGCTTGGAGGGCGGTTTCCGGCAAATCGCAGAAGATACGATCGGTGCGCAACTTGCAAGTGATGCAACTTTCGACAATCTCCATTCCATATGGCGAGAGCATGAACCAGCCTCCTGAACAACTTGGTTCGGCTCACTTGGATGAAATGCTTCGTGCGCACTCCACCAGTCATCTAAACCGAACCTCTGCAAGCCAGTGTCCGCCGGAAGAGAACAAGTCGCTGTGCTGCGAGATACAGGGTAATGTGATCTTCCTCACATTGGGCTGGTAGCTGTGTCAGCTTTTCCTAAGGTCGGTCGCCCCTCCGGGGCTGGATTTTGGAGTCTGTTACGAAACTCAGCCGTCCCTCCGGGACTTGAATCATGTGGTTGTTCTCCCACCCATCCAAGCGACAAAGTGAGTTTCGTAACGGACTCAAGTAGGGAGACTTTCGCCCGTTCGGCGGCGCTTACGAGTAATTGCGATTGGATTGACTGGAGTGTTGCCAAGGGCAGAGTCGTGCAGAAGCTTGGCGATGGACGAAAGAAAGTAGTCGGGACTGTCGCCTTTCTCCAGTAACACGTCAGCGAACCACTTTAAGGATTCAGGAATAGTCTCGAGGCAGACGCTCCAAACCACGACACGGAGAGCAGGATCTTCAAGGCGCAAGATTTGAGCAACTTCGGCGCCATCCATGTTGGGCATGTTGTAGTCGAGAACTACGGCGTCAATGGCGTGGCTTCGCGTGAACGCAATACCGCTTGGGCCATCGGGAGCGGTGAAAACTGTGTAGCCTTCACTAGCCAAAAAAGCTGCACAGAGTTCAAGAGCGTCGCGGTGATCGTCGATGCAAAGAATAGTGGGCACTGGAGTGAGCGCAAAGGTGACCGACAATTCTGCCGCCACCGTCCGCCGTTGTCGGCCCGCTCCATAGCGCATGAAGGTCCGGTAGGGAACCTTCATTTGACTGACTCGCCCTGACTGCCAGTATTGGCTCAGTTCGAAAAATAATGAAGAATGAGACTTTACGGCGCGGCGTGAAAGCCGCGCCCGTTCAAAACAATTCAAACTAAGCCCTACCTGACTGCCTAGAAGCTATTTTCCCTGCAGCGATTCGATGTACTTGGAGAGATTGGCGACGCGCTGTTGGACCTCGCCCTCGTGTCCGCCGCTCAGATCCCAGAACAAAGTGCCCCAGACCGGCATTTCTTTGGAGCCGTGGGCGGGCGTGCTGGCTTCTCCGCGGATGGTGGCGGCGACTTTCATACTAGGATATTTGCCGCCGTTGCCTTTGCTGAGTGCGGTCAGATCGGTGGGAGGAACTTTGAGTGCGCTGGCGGCCGGACCAGAACCCTTGCCATCGGTTCCGTGGCAAACGGCACAGTAGGCGGTATACATGTCTCTGCCCGAGGTGGGCGAGGTGGACTTGATTGGGACATGCTTGATGGTTTTCTCTGGGGCGGCGGTTTGATCTTGCGCGACGACGGTGCAGGCGCTGATCAATAAAGCGGTAAGGATCAAAGCGAATTTCTTCAACATTGAAGTAGTCTCCTTTATCTCTTGCAAAAAGCGACTTGGCGAAAAAATAATTCCGGTTGTCGGTATATTCCCTCAACGGCTACAGCCGCTATTTTATTCGAACTGATACGGCGCGACTAGTAGTGCGCTTTCAAAGCCTGCTCGGCCACGACTGTCTGGCGCGGAACGCTACAGATCCCTCGCAAAAGCGGCTCGGATGACAAACTTTATTTTTGCGCAACCTGTGTTTCTTCCGTATAGGACGCCTTTATTGCGTTGATACTTGCCAGTCTTTGCCGGTGCGGGTTAGAGCGATGGTGGATCGCGCCGGACCGCCGTGATAGAAATCGGCTTCATATTTATTGATCAGGGTCTGGCGATCCCACATATTGAAGCTCTTCACGAGCGATCCGCCCGCATCGAAGACGTCGCCTAGCTGGTTGGGAATCCATTTCCAATTGTAGCCAACGTTGGCGCTATTGACTCCGGACATCTCTACGGCCGCGATGCTTACGAGTTGGCGTTGCGCAACGGGGGCTTGATATTCGAAGGTTCCGTCGGCTTCTTTCTCTTTTTTAACGCCGGCGACGCTATTGAGCAAACGGTCGCCTTCTGGCGTAAGCGTGATTGCGATCTTTCCGCCGGCTGCCTTGGCGGATTTGATAATTCCGGCCTTTTCGAGCAGGCGATAGTTGGGATCTCCGGGCTTCTGGTCGCCGGTTGTTTTCACGGTTCCAGTGCGGAAATGAATGATGGCGGGGCCGCGGGCGTCGATGGCGGCGGCGACCACTCCGGTAGCCTGTTGAGCTGTTAGAGGCGTTCTTTCACGGGCTTGCAAGATCACGTAACCGGCCAGACCGGCGATGGCCGCGACCAGACAGCACATGAGCAATAGGGGTAAGACCGAGGAACGTCGTTCCATTTCGACTTCGGCTTCAAACATGGCAGCCTCCTTGTTGGTAACAGAGAAATCTTCGTCCAAACCGTCCATTGTGAGTGGGGGTAGGGCTAAATGCTGTGATCCACGGCACAACGAAGTGTGATTGACTGGCTCGGGGTGAGCGGGAGTGTGCTCAGGCTCACGCTGAGCGGTGATGTATATCACAGGGAGATGTACACCCGTTATTGCATAATTGCGCTCATATTTGTGGTGTGGTTCTACCACCGTGTAGTGGAGACTTCATGGCAAAAGGACGTGTTTCGATCGTCGTTGAGCGCTGTAAAGCCTGCGGTTTCTGTGTGGAATTTTGTCCCTCGCATGTGCTCGCGCTCTCTTCCGCTTTCAACTCCAAGGGTTACCATCCCCCGCATGTCGTGCATCCGGAAAAATGCAGTGGGTGCGACTTGTGTGGCATGTATTGCCCCGACTTTGCCATCTGCGCGAGCAAGGTGGTCGATCCGGCTAAGAAGGTGGATGCGGCCGTGGTTCAGGCTAGGAATCAGACTAAAACTGAGACGGCCAAGCTCGATGCCGCTAAGGAAGGTGGCAAATGAAGGCTGACCCGCGTGGAGTGCTTACGGGCACACATTTCATGGATGGCGATCACGCTTGTTGTGAAGGGGCGCTCGCGGCCGGCAGCCGATGTGCGGCCGGATATCCGATTACTCCGTCAACGGAAGTGGTGGAGCGATTTGCTTCGCGAGTACCGATGGTGGGCGGAACTTTTATCCAAATGGAAGATGAGCTGGCGGCGTCGATCACGTTGCTGGGCATGGTGTGGGCGGGCGCCAAGAGTTTTACGGTGACTTCTGGCCCAGGATTTTCACTGATGATGGAGCACATCGGCTACGCGGCGATGACGGAAACTCCGTGTGTGTTTGTGGATGTGCAGCGCGGGGGGCCATCGACGGGCCTGCCGACACTTCCGGCGCAAGCGGACATGATGCAGGCGCGATGGGGGTCGCACGGCGATTACGAGATTATTGCGCTGTGTCCGAATTCTCCGCAGGAGTGTTTTGACCTGACGATCAAGGCTTTTAACCTGGCCGAAGAATATCGCGTGCCGGTGATGTTTATGATGGATGAAGTTGTCGGGCACATGAGTGAGAAGGTTGTGATTCCTCCGGCGGACGAGATTGAGATTGTTCCGCGCAAACATACGCATAAGGCGCTGGAAGACTATCTGCCTTACGCGACCAACGGAGACCTGGTGCCGGAGATGGCGCATGCGGGCGAGGGCTATAACTTCCACGTCACGGGCCTGACGCATGATGAGCGGGGCTATCCGAATATGACGCTGGAGACGCAGGACAAGCTGGTGCGGCGGCTGCAGGACAAGATTCGGAACAACGTCGATCGCATCTGCATGTTTGAAGAGGAGAATCTCGACGATGCGGATGTGGTGGTGGTTTCGTACGGGATTACTTCGCGAGTGGCGCAACGGGCGATCGGAGTGGCGCGGGATCGTGGGTTGCGCGTTGGCAAGCTGAGATTGATTACGGCGTGGCCGTTTCCGGAGAAAAAGATTCGGGACCTTGCTGCGAACATAAAGGCGTTTGTCGTGCCGGAACTGAACCTTGGGCAGATGGTGCGAGAAGTTGAGCGCGCGGCCAATGGGCAGGCGAAGACGTACGCGGTTTCGCACGCGGGCGGCGGAGTTCACAACCCTGACGACATTCTTAAAGTAATTGTGCAGGCCAGCCAGGAGGCTCGACGATGAGCGACGGTTGCAACAACGATCATGACGATCTGCATGTGCATAGTGATGAACTGGTGAATTTGGATTTGAGTCCAGTGGTGAACCCGGTTGAGCAGTTTTTGCGCAGCGAGCGGGTGCCACACATCTGGTGCCCGGGATGCGGCATTGGCACGACGGTGAATTCTTTCGCACGCGCACTGATTGATTCGAAGATCGACCTTGGATCGCTGGCGCTGGTTTCGGGCATTGGCTGCACGGGGCGCGTGGCGGGCTATGTGAAGCTTGATTCCTTCCATACCACGCACGGGCGCGCGATACCGTTTGCCACGGGATTGAAGCTGGCGAATCCTAAGTTGAATGTCGTCGTCTACTCGGGCGATGGAGATTTGTCGGCCATTGGCGGCAATCACCTGATCCATGCGGCGCGGCGCAACATCGATCTCAAAGTTATCTGCGTTAATAATCTGATATATGCGATGACGGGGGGACAGACGGCGCCGACTACTCCGTATCACTCGACGACTTCGACGAATCCTTATGGTGTGTTTGAGGCTTCGTTCAATTTGCCACACCTGGTTGAGGCGGCGGGCGCGGTTTATGTTGCGCGCTGGACGACTTTCCACGTGAAGCAGCTTTCGCGCTCGATCAGCGAGGCGTTCAACAAAAAAGGGTTCTCATTTATCGAAGTCATTTCGCCTTGTCCGACGCTGTACCAGCGGCGCAACAAAATGGGCGACGCTCTGGATGCGATGAAGTATTACAAAGAGAAGAGCAGAGTGCGAAACGGCGCTCCGACGAGCGAAGTTGGCATGACCATGACGGGCGAGATTATCGTAGGTAAGTTTGTTGATCGCGAACGTCCCGACTATCAGACCATGATGAAGGCACAATTCCACGAATCGCTTGGGGCAAAATACGTGGAGCAAACGGAGATGGTATGCAGCTAACGGAGATTCGTCTTGCAGGATTTGGCGGGCAGGGAGTGATTCTGTCGGCCATCGTGCTGGGTAAAGCGGCGTCGATCTATCAGGGCGGATTCGCCACTATGACCCAGAATTTCGGTCCAGAGGCGCGGGGTGGGGCTTGCAGCGCACAGCTCGTGCTTTCGGATTCTCCGGTGCTCTATCCCTATGTCACGCAGCCGGACATTATGGTGATTTTGTCGCAAGAGGCGTTTGTGAAGTTTGGGTCGGAGATAAAGCAAGGCGGCATCCTTATTGTTGAGCAGGACCTGGTGCGGGTGTCGGATATTAAGAAAGAGATCAAGGTCTATAGCATTCCGGCGACGCGCATTGCCGAGGAGCTGGGAAAGAGGATGGTGCTGAACTCGGTGATGGTCGGCTTTTTTACGGCCGTAACGCATCTGCTTGATCCCGATGCGGTGCGTAAGGCGGTGGCCGATTCCGTTCCGGCGAGTTTCCGCGACTTGAATATTAAGGCCTTCGAAAGGGGCTTGGACTACGGGATTAACGCGCTCACCGAAACTACGAATCCCAACGATGCTAAGTTGGCGATGCAGTACGCGCCGGAGTAGGTGGGGCCTGCTCTTAACTCTAAACCTGTTGCATTGTTAAGCTTCCAATGTTGCAAGATTCAACTACACAGCTTTCCTCACGTAAAGCGCTGATTCCACGCGTTGAGGCACTGGGTTAGCTTCTCATTCCTTCATAAATCAACTTGTTCCTGTTGCGATTTTTATCAACGCACTGTAGACAACTTCAACGCTAGGATCCGCGTCATAACGGAGCCTCTCGTCTAAACCATTGTGCCCGTAGGAGTTCGCGGACCGTTGTTTGCCTTGTTGGCCTCTGAGTTAGTTTGGCTCGGCGATTGCCTTTAGTAAAAGTGCTGAGTGGCTTGGTAAAACGGCACTCCGACTCTAAACGAGGTGACTTATGACAGTCCTACTGGTTCTCTTCACATTCACGGCATTCTTACTCATCGATTATTTCAAATCGCGGCGGACGGCAACGGTTCCGACGCTTCATGTTGGCGCGGCAAAGAGCGATTCCGTTGCCCCACGTCTTCAGCCGGCGCTAGTGGCGGGTTTCGCGGTTCCGGAGAATCTCCGGTATCACCCGGGACATACCTGGGCGCTGAGCGAGAGCACGAATCTGGTCCGCGTGGGCATGGACGATTTTGCGTCGAAGCTGACGGGCACGGTCGATAGCATCGTGCTGCCGCAGCGCGGGCAGTGGGTGCGGCAGGGACAGAAGCTTTGCACGGTATATCACGATGATTGCGCGGTGGACATGGTATCTCCGATCGAGGGCACGGTGTCTGAAATCAATGAGGCGGTCGCGAAGAATGCGAAGCTGGCGCTGAGCGATCCTTATGGCGATGGATGGCTGGTGACGGTGAATTCTCCTGACAGCAAGACGAGCTTCAAGAATCTGTTGGGTGGTCCGCTGGCGCGATGGTGGATGGAAGAGTCGGCAAGCCGCCTGCAACGCAGGATTCCGACTGCGGCGTCGATGGCTGGAGCGCTGGCGCAAGATGGTGGGGTAGCGGTAGAGAACGTTGCCGCTGAGGTTCCTAATCAGAAGTGGTTGTCGCTGGCGAAAGAATTCTTCTTGTCATAAGTCGAACGACAGTCTAACGGCGAGGCCTGAACCACCTCGCCGGGTTTGTTGAGGCGGCCGCCTGGAGTTAATCGGGGCGGCCGATTTTGTTATGAAGAGTTGGGGAGGGTACCGTGACGAAGTCACAATCCCCGCCCTGTCGCGAACTACTCAATGCTAACGGTCTAATTCCGATAAATCCCTTCCGCAACAAAGTCGTGCTATCGTATATACATATTCGTCGTTACGAGGGCGAACCTTTCAGTGGAATTTGCCTGGGATGAACGAAAGAATAGAGCTAACGTAAAGAAGCATGGGGTCAGTTTTGAGACTGCCATGCGGGTGTTTGATGATCCTCAGCATCTGACACGGCAAGATCGAGAGGTCGACGGTGAACCGCGTTGGCAGACCATCGGAATGGTGAATGGCGTTTTGGTGATGATCGTTGCACATACCGTTGATGAGGACGAACAATTGATCCGCATAATCTCAGCGCGAAAGGCGACACCCTGGGAACGGAGAGTGTATGCGCAAGGCGAATAAGAATGGAAGAGTGAGAACAGTGCCTGGAAAGGCTCTCACTGTGAAACAAAAAAGGGAATTGGCGACGCTGGCCGCCCTGCCCGACGACCGGATCGACACCTCAGATATTCCAGCACTTCCTCAGAATGCTTGGAAAGATGCGATTCGGGGCCGCTTCTATCGTCCGGTGAAGCAGGCCGTGTCGATTCGACTCGACTCTGATGTGGTTGCGTGGCTAAAGAAGAGCGGTAGTGGATATCAAACGCGGCTGAACAGCATGCTTCGGGAGAAGATGCTGTCTGACTATAAGCGGTCATGAATGACGTTGTCAGATTAAGAACTAGAAACCCAGTTGCGGCAGAGACCATCGCTCTGCTTGCCGATTGCGGAATTAACATATCAAGTTTTTTTATGAATACCGGCGGGGTTGTTAAGCCCGGTCCTTCTGCGCTCGAGAATTATCTAAGTTAGACGAGCGGCCGGAATTAGTGTGCGCTCGTTGAGGCCACTGCAACTCCGATTCCTATTCGATCCTTAGAACCAGCGGGAGGCGCCTACTACGGCGGTGGGGGTGGCTACGGAACGGCATGAGGTGCAGAGGGTTCCTTCTTTTAGGTCGATGTACTCGACTGCGTGCGAGGGGGCCATGGCGCAACTGTAGTCCTGGCAGTGGGTGAGGCTTACGGTGTGGCCTAGTTCGTGGACTGCTTCTTTGATGAGCCGCTGGCGATGGAGGTCGGGGTCGGAGGGCAGGCCGTAGAACTCCTGGCGCAGGCGGTTGGCTGAGACGACGGCGCACGGGCCTCCCATTTGTGCTTCGCCGAATACGAAAGTCAGGATCGGAATATAGAGGTCGACGGCGACCACCCCCAGCATGCGCCAGGA
>OCTA010006396.1_pt1 | contig 10045 bp, 16 predicted proteins | sample 1538991 | NCBI WGS metagenome assembly OCTA01 (sample SAMEA3539302, study PRJEB22396) | soil metagenome | biome: tundra; feature: field; material: soil | place: USA | collected 2010-05 | depth 0.15 m | reverse complement strand
AAGTTCAAGGCCGACTGGGTCGAAAGTGTGTTTTTGGACTGACAGAAGCCCGGGCGTCCGTCGTTGAACCAGCCCTCGGGCGCCGAAAGGTGCTCGGGGGTTTTTCGCTTTTCAGGGGCGCGGCATTATCTGCTGCGATGAAGGTGTACACAGAGTTTGATGTTGAAGAAGAGCTTCGAACTAACGACAGGCAAATGGTCACTCTTGCTTCGGCTCTTTGGAGAGATACGTATCGCAAGGATGAAAGCGATACGGTCGCTTACAATTTAGTTCTCGATGCTCTCGATGAGGCGGGCGAGGAGATGAGCCGCCTCGGGATCGATAATGAGTTTTTTTCTACTATCGAATCGACACATGCACTGGTTGCAGCAAAGTGGATTCATTGCGGCGCGCCGAAGCTGGTTACTGATGAAAAGTTTGCAGCGGCCTTGATGTGCTCATCGGTGGATGAGAATTTGGCCGACTCTTTGGAAGTTCCTTGGAAGAGTTTTCGCGTTGATATTCCTCCTCGCTTGCTCGGATATCACGGGGGATGGTTTGATTATGTTTTGATTGCTTTTTTCGAGTTTGAGAACGCCCCGATTGCGCATCTCATTTTGAACGGCGCACGCCTAAAAGATGACGGCGTGTACTTCACTACGACGTTAGCGAAAGCGAACTCAATGGCGACGCTGCTGTTGGATCGGGAACTTCAAGGACAAACTTTCGAAGGTCGAAGTTCGGATAATGAGAGTGAGTTGGATGGCAAAGCTCGGTGCATGAGAATGGCGATTCGTCTCGTCGTCGGCTTGCTTTGTACACTTCAATATTCGGACAACTTCAAGTCGGTTCCGAAAAAGTTGAGTGACTCTCGTCAATGCATTCGAAGCGGTCCGCCGACGCATCGGACATTTTTGATCGGGCGTCCGATCAAGGTAGATGCTCGCCCCGCGGTATGGAAATTTTTGAAACCAACTTCTGGGAAAAGGAAAGCACCAGCTTCTGTTCAAACGTTGGTTCGAGGTCACTACAAGCGGCAAGTGATCGGGATTTCAAAGACTGGGCGCAAAGTGATTTGGATCGAACCGTATTGGAGAGGACCTGAAGATGCTCCAATTTTATCTCGTCCATTCAAATTGGGAGGGGGTACAAATTGAAGCGCTTCACCCTCGACCGCATCCTCGCCGAGGCGATCCGCCAGAACGGCGGTCCTGCGCCACTCAACGAGCAGAGTGATTCGAAGAGCGTTGATGAGTGGGTTCGCATCGCGGGCGCGAAGTGCGCGAGCTGGCTCGTGTGGCAACACCGCCAGTCGCTCCACAAGAACGGCGGCATCGCGTTCTTCCTCTCGGGCACGCTGAAGAAGGGGCCGCCGCTCACGCCGCCGTGGATGCGCATCGCGCTCGAGAAGCTCAAACGCAACGACAAGACATGGCAGGTCGACATGAGCATCACACCCGGTCGTCGCACCTACGTTTTGAAGTGGCTGCGCTGGGGAACGTTCATGCGCCCGGGCGACTCTGCGGTATCATAGGCAGCATGCGATACAAGACAGGGGAAGAGCCCAAGGTCGATGACGTCGTTTACTTGAATGTGGGTGGTGGGTCACCGTTGCTGGTCGTGAAGATCAAGGGCGACAACGTGTCGGTGAATTGTCCGCACGACGACGGCTTCACCGCTCCCGCGCAATGCTTTACCAAGCTTCCCTTGTTGCCGGACGCGTCGAGCATCGTCGGGGATTGCGCGATGTGCGGTGAGAAGAACAGCGCCGTGACTGCGCTGTCGATCCGCGACGGTGCTCCGCACATCGAGTCGATGTGCGTGAAGTGTTCGGGGATCTACACGGATGATTGCCAGGCGCGGATGAACGAGATCGCGCGAGCCTGGTACAAGCCTGCGTGAGGCCGTTTACCAAGACCTGGAGCCCGCAGGCGCACCCGCACGTCGTCGGCGAGTACAACGAGCGCGCTCCCGGCCAAGATCAGCACTACCGGGTCACGTGCAAGCGCTGCGGCGAGACGTGGGGACCGGTGAAGTGCGACTCGGGGATGGTGCGCCGCCACATCGCTTCTTTTGCCATCGCCCATGCCCACCGGGACGCCCTGAAGACTCCCATTGAGAAAATGCTCAAGCGATAGTTGCATCCCCTGCCAGGCATGAAGTAGGCTCCGCGCATGGCCTTCCCCCTCCCCGCGGTACTCATCAACTCCGTCAACGTTCAAACGGCGAGCGGCTCGATGCGTATGCGCAGCGGGCGCACCATCACCGACGCCATCACGCAGGCGGCGGTCATCGCAGCAGGAGGCCAGCTGGCCAACCCCGCGGACCCTCTCATCGTCGCAGCGGTGGCCATCGTCCTGAAGCTCCGCGGACGTGGCGCTGACGAAGCGACGTGTGACTTGGTCATGGTTGCGGCGGCAAGCAACCAGATGCAGGAAGAGGTTGCAATCAACTTCGCGCTCAACATTGGTGTCACGGCAGTCCCGGTTATCGAGCCGGCACCGATGGGCAAGTCGGGAACGTTCTCGAGTGCAGGCATGACGGTCACTCCCCCGATTGTCGGCGGAGCAGGCGAGTCGGCGGTTCTTCAGCTCAAGAAGAACGGCGGCAACGTCGCGGGCGCAACTGTAACGCTCAACGCGTCAGCTCCGGCGAACGTCGCGGTGCTCATTCCGAGTACGGCGGGTCTCGCGTATCTCGCAACTGACGTCTTCGAGATGGGTGTCACGTACACGGCAGGCACGCCGAACTACACGGGTGTCAACGCGTTCGCGGACCTCGTCGCAACGGGCGGCTGATAAAAACTTCCGGGAGAATCCCGGTTCTACGGAGAAGAGGGCATCGCGGCATAATCACCGTCGATGCCCTCTCCGTTTGAGCCGTTCACCGATGCGAGCCCACGCGAGGTCGTGGTGCGATCACGGTCGCTGAGGATGGTTGAGTTGGACGGCCCTTACTTCCGAGAGGGCGTGATGCCGGCGCCGCACGTGCTCTGGCTTGTCCAGGTGCTCTCGCGCATCGAGGTCCACAACTATCCGATCATTGATCGGCTCGTGCTGCGCGATGATTCGAGTGAGCCCTACGGCGTTGGCCCGTCTTTCTCGCTGTACGTGCACGGGTATAATTGGCTGAAGCACGACTCGAAGATTGAGGACAAGGTCGTCGAGGTTGCGCAGGGCGCCACGTTCCAGGGCTACATGATCAAGGCAGCGCACGCCGCGGACGACACCGACGCGGTCCTGCGTCCGGCGAAGTACTTGATTACGAGTTTCATGTCGACGATGTCCGAGATGCACGTGTGCATCCGATGAGCCCGTACCATGAGCTTCTGATGGCGCGCTACAACGCGGCCGTCCAAGCGCTCCAGGCGCACGCGGCGACCGACGAGCTGCTGATGCGCATCAAGGAGCCGCGCGACTCGGAGGCAACCCAGCGCCTGCGCGAGCTGTACTCCCGCGCGCGCTTCGAGGTGCGCGGGTACCTGGCGATGCTCGGCTCGCGCGAGGACCGCAAGCAGCTCGACGCCATCGCGCGCGGGGACGGATACGACGACTGGATCGCGTTCGACGGCGGGGACGACTCGCTCCCGTGCGACCCACCGCCCAGCGACCACGGCGCGGGCGGCGCTCCGCTAAAAGCCTGGTAAACAAGGCGTTCCAGCAACGACAGACGCCCGGGCTTCTGTCGCGGCATTATCTCCGGTGAACGCCATGTCAACCAACGTCAAGAACTTCCTAGACAGCCTCGAAAAGATCGATCCGTCGCTCAAGCAGTACGACAAGGGATTGCCCAAGGAGGAAAAGGTCTTCCGCATCACCGAGTCGGAGTTGCAGACGGAAGTCGAGCGCCGCGTGAAGGGCATGCGCCCGGGCAATTCCGGCATGGTCAGTTCCGAGGAGGTGCAGAAGCTAAAGAACGCACTCTCCAAGGCTGAACGCGAGGCGGCGGCGCAGAAGAAGATGAGCGACTCCGCGCTCGCGGAAGCGCAGGGCGTCATCCAGGAGATGAATGTCGCGCTCACAGACCTCAGCGAGCAAGCGAGCCCGATCGCGTCGGTGCTCTCGGTCATTGAGCCGGTCAAGGAGCGCCCCGCGGTGCCCGCGCGAGAGGCGACGAAGGAACCGGGGAAGGACGACGAGGGTAACGACATCGAAGTCGACATTCTCGCCGTCGAAGCGCAAGAGGCGGTCGAGGCGAAGAAGGGCAAGTGCATCATCCTCGTTGGCGCGGCCAAGCTCGAGGTGAACTACCCCGAGGGCAAGGAGTTCGAGGGCAAGATCCACCCGGGCACCGCCGTGCGCATCGTGGCGCAGACCAACCAGATCATCGCGCTGGTCACCGAGAAGAAGCCGCCGGGCGACGTGCAGAAGGTCGTCAAGGTCATCGACGACGCGAGCATCGAGGTCGAGTACCCCGCGGGCGCGCGCGCCGTCATCTGGAGCGGCCCGAAGCCGGAAGAGGGCGATCGCGTCGTGCTCGACTTGTCGGGCCTGGTAGCGCTGCGCAACATCGGTCCCAAGGAGACCGAGTCGGTGTTCAAAGAGAACACGAACATCACGTGGGACGACGTCGGCGGGCACGTGGAAGCGAAGCGCGCCTTGAAGGAGGCGCTGGAGGAGCCGTACACGCAGAAGGAGCTTTACGCGAAGTACAAGAAGAAGCCCTGCGCGGGCGCGCTGCTCTACGGGAGCCCGGGAACGGGAAAGACGCTGCTCGGCAAGGCGTGCGCCTCGGCGATGGCGACGCTGCACGGCGCCAGCTCGCAGGACTCGGGCTACATCTACGTTAAGGGTCCCGAGATCCTCAACAAGTGGGTCGGGCAGAGCGAGGGGAACATCCGCACCATCTTCGACAACGCGCGCCGGCACAAGAAGAAGCACGGCTACCCCGCCATTGTCTTCATCGACGAGGCGGACGCGGTGCTCAGCAAGCGCGGCGGACGCGACCGAGGCATCGAGGGCATGGAGCGCACGATCGTCCCCATGTTCCTTTCCGAGATGGACGGGCTCGAGGAGTCAGGCGCGTTCATCCTCATCGCTACCAACCGTCCCGACGTGCTCGACCCCGCCATCGTTCGCGACGGGCGCATCGACCGCAAGATCCACATCGGGCGCCCCGACCAAGAGGCGGCCGAGCAGATCTTCCGCATCCACGCCAAGGGGCGCCCGCTCGCGCTCGACATCGACAAGTTCTGCATCGCGGCGGCCAAGAGCGTCTTCGACAAGTCGTTCGCGCTCTATGACGTGACGCTGGGCGATGGCAAGACGTGCAAGTTCACGCTCGCCAACCTCATCAACGGCGCGATGTGCGCGGGCATCGTGGAGAAGGCCACTCAGCTCGCCATCCGCCGCGAGCTGAAGGGGGAAGGCGACGAGGGCATCGAGCTGTCGGACCTCGTCAACGCGGTCGTGGAGACGTTCGAGGAGCAGAAGGGCCTCAACCACGCCGACGAGATCGCCGACTTTGGCGAGATGAGCAAACAGAAGATCAAGACCTACGCGAGGGCACAATGAGCAACGACAACGAGGGCGGGCAGAAGTTCGCCGGGTTGAAGAACGCGTTCGCGCCGCCGGGCGGTCCCGGTGGTCCGGGTGGCAAGATCAAGATCCCCGACGTGCACCAAGTGATGAAGAAGATGCTCCAGGCGCAGGGCGTCGAGTTGTCGGACGAGAAGGACGAGGAGAGCGACGAGGACCAAGAAGAGGGTGAGGACGACGAGGTCATCGAGGCGTCAGACAACGACGAGCAGCGCGCGAACAAGCAGGCACGCAACAACGAGCGGCGTCGCAGGCGCATGATCTGCTGCTGCGGTGTGGACGGCTGCGGCATCGGGCCGTTCACCGTCGTCAAAGAAGAGACGTACTAAGCGGCATCATCACAAGTGAAGGAATGACGACCATGGGCAACGACGAAGTGAGCAAGAACCCGCAAGCGCTGGCCGAAGCGCAGGCGTACCGAGACCGCAAGGCGAGCGACCCCCCGCCCAAGCCGCAGCAGACGATGATGTTCGACGGCAAGGCTGCCGCGAAGCAGGAGTACGACGCGCACGCGGCCAAGGGCCTGATGAGCTTCGAGGAGATGTGGGCGCAGCTCGACCACGGCGAGGCCGGCGTCGTCGTGGGCATGTTGACCGAGGAGGAGTACCGGAAGTTCGTGCGCGTGAGCGTGTGGCACTACAACGGGAAGATGATGGAGCGGCTCGCCGACGCCGAGATGAACAAGGCGCGCGTTATCGTGAGCGGGATGTTCATGGAGATCCGCGAGCGCGTGAAGATCGCCGACGACTCGCACTTGCACGTCGACCTCAAGTCGGGCGCACTCCACGAGTGCAAGGCGGGCACCGGCGACACCAAGGACCTCGCGCGCATGCTGCTCGCGAAGCTCGTGGGCGGCTGACGGTGGAACTTGTCGCGCGCCTGGAGAAGCAGCAGCTCGAGAAGAAGGTCAGCGACGCGGCGATGCGTAAGTACCGCGTGAGCATCGTGGAGAACGACCCGGCGCGGGGCGTGTACTTGAAAGACGCCGTCAAAGACCTCGACGACGCGTGCCGCAAGCTCGACGAGTTCGAGCGAGGCATCAAGTGACCGCCACCAAGGCAAAGCCCAAGCTCGCGCGCATGACGCTCTTCCGCGGCCAAGTCGGCTACTACACGCTCGAGAGCGGTCCGACCAAGCCCGCGTTCGACCCACCGGTGCCGTGCAACTGCCCCATCTGCGGCGAGGCGTGGACGGTGCAGGACGTGGGCACGGCAACCGTGCGTTGGCGAAACAGCGACCCGTCGCTGCCGCCGCTCATACTGTTCTATCGCGTGCACAAGGCGTGCGACGCGGGGCTCACGCGCTCGCAGAAGGAAGGGCTCGACTCGCAGTGCCTGCTCATCGGCGACCGCGTCTCACGTGCATTGAAGGCTCAAGGGAAAGCATGAACAACGACGAGTTTGCGTTTGACCAGCGGTACCAGTGCCTCGACCACGGCTATGTAAATGGCGTGGAGTACTGGGGCAGTGACGAGCGCGTGATTGAAAGCGCTCGCATGTCGACGAACAAGGGCTTCAACGGTTGGGGACCGAAGTGTTCCGAATGCGGGCGAAACTACGGCAACCCAGACAGTCCGGTCCCGATGGACAAGTGCCTTTGCGGACATGCTCCAGTGAATGCTCCTGGTGACGAGAAGCTGCTGCGGTTTCTCTGGGAGAACAAGCACCACACGCCGTTCGAGATGGCAGGCCTGACCATCGAGGTGCAGGCGCCCATCTTCGTCTTCCGCGAGTGGCACCGTCACAGAGTTCCGTTTTCATACAATGAAGCCTCGGCAAGATATGCCCCGCTGCCGGACCTCAACTACGTGCCGACTGTCGATCGTCTCATGATGAACGCGAACGGCGCGAACAAGCAGGCGGGGACAACAGCTGGTGCTGAAGCGCTCACTCTCGAGCATGCCGAGCGGTTTCGCGACGAGTTGGAACGCATTTATCGCTACGACGAGAAGCTCTACAAGGACGCGCTCTTCCACGGGGTGCCAAAGGAGCTTGCACGCATTCATCTCCCCGTTGGTCGCTACTCGAAGATGCGTGCGTCGGCGAACCTGCGCGGTTGGTGCAACTTCATGCAGCTTCGCCAAGCGCCGAACGCCCAATACGAGATCCGCGTATATGCGGACGCGGTGAACAAGATCCTTTCCAGCATCTTCCCGCGCACGATGCAGCTGTTCAACGAGGAGGTCGAGGACAAGATCGCCGCCTCCGATATTGTTAGCGCGATCAAAGCAAAGAAAGGATGAACGACCATGGGACACCCAGAAAAAGAATACGAGCCAATCTTCACCGCGTTGAAGGAGCAGGGCTTCGAGGTAAACAAGACCCAGCGAGGCCACTACGAGGCGATCTCGCCGGACAAGAGCAAGCCGCTGGTCTTCTTCGCGGTGTCTGCCGAGCGGTGCGCGAAGCAGAACACCATACGAGACCTGCGTCGTGCGGGTTTCAAGTGGGATGACCACGAGCCGAAGAGCGTCGGTGATGGCTACTTGAAGAACGCGCTCCAGAAGGCGGGCATCGGGCGCAACAACGCGAACGCGGCTGACGTGCCGCTAGTGTTTCCGCCACCGCCGGCAGACTCGGGCGTCGCGCCGGTAGTGGACATGGACACGCTCTTCCGAGATCTGAAAGAGAAGAAGGAGATGGCGCAGCTCTGCAAAGAAAACCACTACGACATCTCCGTGGAGGCTGCTGCGATCCAGAAAAAGCTAGGCGACGCATGGCAAGAGGTCTGCAAAGCAGACAGCGCGCTTGCGGAGTCCAAGCGACAGTTCGACGAGTACTTCAACGCCGAAAAGAAGACCGCATGAGCGACTGCACTAAAGAAGATCCGTGCAACTTCCCAGGTTGCGAGGTGTGCGGTCCCAAGCTCACCAGCGTCGGACGAGACGAGTTGCTCGCCGTCATCCGCGGCCTGCTTGTTAGCGCGCGCCTGATGAAGGCAAGACTTGACGAGCCAAAGCTGCCCATGCGCCGCGCGAGCGTCGTCGTGGTGCAGAACACGTATGACGATTTCCTTGTCGTGTGGAACCGGCGCTTCGGTGGTTGGACGCTGCCAGGCGGCAAGCAGGAGCCGGGCGAGAATTCGCTCGTCACCGCGACGCGTGAGCTGGACGAGGAGACGGGCCTGCTTTACAACGGCGAGAACTTCGAGAAGGTCTACGAGGCAGTCAACAAGACGCAAGCCGAGGACATGCTCGTCACCGTGTTCCGCGTGCACGACAAGACGCTCGACGAGAACAGTATCAACGTCGGCGAGCGCGGCTGCCCCATTGGCTGGCTCTCGCGCGAGGACCTGCTGCGCTGGTCGCCGTTCGCCGACTTCTACAGGCGCGGGCGGGTGCTGGATCCGCGCCCTAACGCGCTTTCGCCTGCCCAGACGCCCCAAACCGCGTCCTAGGGGTCAAAAGTGCGCCTCAATCGATCGTCGACAGAGCAATCGGGTGCTTTGTGGCAGTGGTGTGAGGCGATCCCATGGCTTCCCCAAGAACGACAGACGCCCGGGCTTCTGTCGCGGCATAATCCGGGTATGGCTGACGAAGGAACGTTGAAGTCGAAAAGCACGGTCATTGGGATCGCAGAAGCGCTGCCGGCGGATGGTCCGTACCGCACGTGTCACGACTGCATGTACTTGGTGAACGAGCTGACGGACAACCTCGAGGCGGTGAAGGTCGAGCGCGGCGATGCGCAGAGGGAGCGCGATCGGCTCAAGAAGATCATCGACGAGCGTAACAAGCGCGAGACCGGATGGTTGCATGGCACGTTTCTCAAGCGCGCTCAGGTCATCGCGTTCCCACTAAGCTTCACGACGTTCATCATGCTTTGTCTCGCGGGACTCATCACGCTCGCCGACCATCACCAGCTCAGCGACGGTAAGCTCGCGGGCTACGGTGCACTCCTGCTGGTGTGGGCAGCCATCACCGGGATGATCTGGAGCAACTAGATGTTTCAGACGGGCGACCGGGTGCTCGTGCTGGTCAACAATCGGGACTCGATCTACGGCGACGTCCGCGCTCGAAGCGGCCTCGAAGGGCGGGGCGACCCCATGAAGTTGGAGCACTCGGCACTGTGTAAGGGAGATTGGAACAACGGTCCTGATCGCCCGGTGCATTGCGACAACTGCGCTTATGCAGCCGGATTCGAGGCCGGGTGCGCAACACCTATGGGAGATGAGCAAGAATCCGCCCTCAAGGACGCGATTGTGGATGAGGTTTTGCGCCTCGGAGTGATCAACTTGCGCCTCAAGGGGCTCTGCGAATTGGCAGAGAGATGCGTCGCGCTGGCGAAGTTCCGAGAAGGGCGGGCGAAGTGAGCCGATCCGATCGCAAAGAACTGCGGCGCATGCTCGCAAAGACGTGGCGAGGTTGGGAATCTTGGGCGCGCACCGTTCCGATGTGGCCGGACCACGTAATTCTCAGGTACTTGCGAGACGCAGAAAAGCGAGAAAGGCGGGCGCGGAAGTGAGCCACGACACTCTTACAAATGAGCAATGGCGAGACGATCGAATCGCAGAGGTCGAAGCCGATCGCGACG
>OCTA010006393.1_pt1 | contig 10048 bp, 11 predicted proteins | sample 1538991 | NCBI WGS metagenome assembly OCTA01 (sample SAMEA3539302, study PRJEB22396) | soil metagenome | biome: tundra; feature: field; material: soil | place: USA | collected 2010-05 | depth 0.15 m | reverse complement strand
GTGCTAGCCGAAACCGCGTTTCATCTCGGTAGCAGCGCTCTGGTTCTGGCGTTGTGTTTCAACCAGTGAACTCCCGAACCACGCCGGGACGCACACCGGCTTTGTCGCTTACGTACCCTAGTTGCTGCGCTATGTACGTTGACAGATTCTGAAACCAAGAACCAAGTTCTTCGCCCGACTCAAATATCTGCCGATGGCACGCCGCAACACCCCGGTACCATAGCGGGCTCATAGCAAAGTGAAAACCGCTGAAATCCACAAGTCCCGAGTCCGTTTGCATGCCTCCTGCAAATTCCAGCGCGTTTTCCTCGCCCGATACAAGCGGCTCTTCTGCCCCAAGAACGGCTCGGAAGTCGTCGGCCCCCATCGCGAAATGCCAATGCGGCTGAGCATGGCCAGAGGACGAATCTGTGGCAGGTCTGCCATCCCACTCCGCTCGGAACATCCTGATCAAATCGCCGGTCGCGATTTGCTGAAAAACGCTAATGCTTATATGTTCCACAAAATGCTCGCCCTGCTCCCAGAGATCGAACTGCGCCTTGAACGCCAGCCAAAAGGTTTCCCGAGGAACATCATCGCCACGGATCTCGACGATTTTCTGTCCGGCTTCCTCACCCGTGCCGCGAAACTCGCGCGATTCCGATCCAATCACAACATTGAAGCGCCCAGTCGCTTTCGAGGGCCTCCTGCTTAGCTGCACATAAGGCAGCGAGTACGCCGTTCGAAGGGCGCGTTCGAACGATTGAATCAGCTTCTCGCTGTAATAAATCCTCGTTTCTGACACTTACACCTCTAATGCAGAAAACACGAGATCGTCTACGTCTGCCCATCGTTCAATCGTTCCATCGGCGATAGCTCTACCCATCCGCACCAACTCGCCTACAAGGGGCACTTCCAACTTCGCAAAGTTCAAAATCGGAAGGTCTTTCACATACTTGTTAGACAAATCGAACTGACCGCCGGATACCTGCACCGAGCTATACTCCATCAACGCCAGTGCCACGCTGCTGTTTAAATACGCCAGTGTAGCGAATTGTACTTCCTCAGCCGTTAAATTCGACTCTGTGCTCGCTTCCTGCAGAAGCCACGCATGCCCAACCACCACGACAAAATCGCCATTCCGGTCAAAAGCGAAGGATTTCTCCCCGCCAAAATACTTAGAAACAATCTTGGGGAGCTTGCCCTGTTGCCACGACCGCGGCCAGATCAAATCCCACCAATTAAGTTGTTCTCGCTCCAAACTCTTACGACTAGCCAGTTTTTCCTTCGCAGGCAGCAACGTGCTGGTATAGTAGGTACGCACGTGACTCGCCAAATCGTCTTCGGTTCGCACTTCTGGCAATCCGTCCGAATATGGGTAAAAGACATAGTAAGAATCGTCCAGCCGGCCATCCCTTATGGATGGATTCATTACGGCCGGTCGGAAGAACGAGCGTTCCGCTCGTGGCAGGGAGGCCACGTGCTCTTTGCTCACAATGAACACGTCGCTTCCGAGCCGAACGCCCTGTCTGATGTCAAAAAGCTTATGGGCACTGATCGTTTTCCTGCTTCGCCTTGTTGCCTCATAGCTCTGCCAAGCATCGAAGCCCCGAGCAACCCACGGGGAGCCTGAAATGCCAAGGCCCTTCCGCAGGTAGACAGCAAATCCTTCCTCCTTCAGCGGTTCTGTCTCGGCGCCACGCCACCTGCGAAGCCCGCGCAGCGCCCTACTCAATGATCCCGGTTGTGGGTCAGCCCACAGTACTGCGGCGCCGTTGTAAGGTGGCTCGCGAGTACTCCCCACATACATACCGGCGTCCACAAGGGCGTGAGCAAACGCTCGCTGATACCCAAACTTGGCAACAAGAATGGGCTTGAGCCGCCCGGCAAGAGCGTCACGGACTCTCTTCCCCGAACTCGCTTCAAGTAGAGAACTCGGAGCGACCATTGCTAGCACAGCATCCTCGGCCATGACCGCGACCGCTCGGAGAGCAAACGCCATCGCGAGATTAGGCTTGTTTTTTAGTTGCTCCCCCAGTACGTCAACTACAGCGCGCCGTGTGTCAGAATCCATTTGTTGCCATGATTGAAACGGCGGATTCATGATAAGTATGTTCACTGCTGTCGGCCAAGTTGCTGTCAGCGAGTTCTGTTGCTGCAAGCTGATGTCGATCTGATTAGGCGGCCAGTGACGTTTGTCCGAGGCCAACGCAAATCTTGCCATGGCAATCGATGTGGCGGAGCTGTCGAATCCGATGACCGTTACGCGACCACTATAACCACGCAATTTCAAAAGTCTCAGACAGTCGCGCAGCAGCTCCCCCGATCCGCAGGCCGGATCGAAAATCGTAATGCTTGGAGCCGTCGCGTTCCAAATTGCCCGAACCGCTTCCTCAGCAAGTGTCCGAGCAATCGCCGGCGGCGTAAAATAGACGCCTGTTTCTGGCCTCGCTCCCACCGCTGCACGAACGGGTCCCTCAAATCCGGGGAGCCAAAGGTTCGGAGATATATGAGCTTCAATATGCGCTTCCTGAAACAGCGTGCCGGCCGCATGCCGGACCACCAATTCAAAATCAGGACGCAATACCTCATACCGTCCGCTGCCCGTCAAATCAGAGTAGAGTGATTCCCAAGTCGCCACGGGCAGTTCAGAAGCGCGATCGACTGCTTGTGAGGACAGGCCCCATTGAGCAACATCTAGCCCCGCCCTATCCGACCCGCTGGCACCGCAGGCGAGCATGCACAGCAGAATCTCCAGCGAAGCCGTCGCCTCTTCGCCCTCCTGCAGGGCTGCTCGGATCATGCGAAAGACCCGAAGAACGTGATTGACGACACTTTTCGAGCGGTCGGGGTCGTCTTTTTCCAAATAGCGATGAAAGTCGCGTATTCGTTCGACGATGCTGCTCCAGCTATAACGATCAACCGCGGCCTGCCTGTCCCAACGGTGAATTGTCACAATCTCGTTTTTTACGGCTACATAGTGCCCAACATCCGAGGACCAGGCGGCGGCGCGGCGCGTCACGGGGTCCGCTGCAGGATCAAAGTCCAGACAGAAATTTCCCGTTAACCCGTTTAATAGGACGTACCGCTGGTAGTGTTCTACGCTCTCTCTCAGAGGCACATAGAGCAGGCCAAGTGCAGATTGCCAGCTTTCGATTCGCAGAAACTTTGTCGTGTCCGTCATCCGATGAAGCCCCGGTCTTTGGCCAGTCGTTTTACGGGCTCCTCCGGGAAACGCGCGGCCCGCACCCTAACGTCATTGCAGCTCAAGCGCATCTTCTTGAGCGTCTTCCTCGATTCACCGAGCATTTACCGCTTCCGCTTTCGCTTGCTGAGTTCAAAGCCCTCTTTCAGCAGTTCAACCATCGTTACCCCGTGGCTCGCGGCATATCCTTTGAACTCTTTTTTGAATGCCGACTCGACCCGGAAATTGAGAGTTTCGGTGTCCGCCGCGGCCGCCCGTTTCTTTGTCTCCGCCATTAACTCCACTGGCTCCTTTCCAAAACAATTCTTGCAGTTTATGTTTTGAGGCCTAAAGTAGTATACGGATATAGCCCGCTTTCTGTCAATGCGGAAAGCCAGAATTCTATCTTGCCCGCTTAAACCCTCCTTGGGTCGCTCCCCGTCGGGCGGCTCCGAATGAAATTGCGCGCTGGAACCATAGGGCCGGTCCTGCGGAAGTCTGATCACAAACCGGACAGTACAGCATAACGTCCTTTATGTTGCATATGCCCTACCATCCGATGCCGCACTAGCGCTACGACTGCCTACCCTAACGGCTGTACCCGCGGTCTGCGTGGCCACTTGCTTCCCCACCCTTTTAAGAAACCATCAAGCTTGCGATCACAGATCGACACTCCCCCGCATCCCCATGAAAACAAGGCAAACTGCCCCCGGAGATCCCCGCTCCCGCGCACCCGCCCATGCTACTCTCACATCGGAATGGAACATACCACCGATTCATCTCCCCTCTCCACGGTCCAGCAGTGCGTCGTCAACGCCCTGGCCGCCGGTTCCACCCTAACCGATGCCGCCGAAGCCTACGGCGTCCATCGCGTCACCATCTACCGCTGGATGAAGACCTGCAAGCCCTTCTCCGCCGCCCTCCACCGCGCCCGCGCCGAATTTGTCCTCGCCCGCCGCGATGACCTCTACCATCTCAGCAACCGCGCTTTGGAAACCCTCCTTGCCGTCCTCGACAATCCCACGTCGTCGCCCGCCGTTCTGCTGAGGACCGCCATGTTCATTTTGCAACGCCCCCAACTGCCCAAGACCGGCTGGTCCATGCCGGAACCGGCCCCCGATCCCGACGGCAAAAAGCTCCTCGACTCGGCCATCATCGAACAGGACTACGATAGCCTGCCGGGCCTTTGTAACATCGAAAGGGACATGCAGACGGACGATCCCGCCTCCGCCGAATCGGCAGCGCCCGCCGAAACGCCATCGGAAACGGAGACCCCCGTCGATTCAGCCACTTCGGAACCTCCGCCACCCCCGGGATCGCCGGTGCCGCCCCCCGCCGATGTAACCCCCTGCAACCGGATGCAACACGATTCTCAGAATTGCGACGACGTCGCACCCCCTGCCGCCCGCCAGCCTGGGCTGCGCTCCTGCCCCGTGCCCCCCGACGTTCTCAAAGCTCGCAACGATCGCCAGAAATACCTTGACCTTCTCGAAATGATCGAATCCATCGAACAAACACCCATCCCGAAAATCGAAAAGGAAGATCTCCCTGCGGACGCAGAAGCAAATGAAGAAGAAATCCTGGTATAGGCGTCACCCAAGCCGAGATACGTCCAGGCGAATCGGCAAGGCTGCTCCGCTGGTGCCTGAGGACTCCTCACCCGGACATCACGATTGAGCTAAACTGAGATCGAGATGCCGCAAAGAACCAAAGTAAAAGAGGCCGGAGCAGATCAGGTACGGCTCCCGACCGGCGTTGTCCTCAAGCCGCCGGTAAGCGCGGAAGACCTGAAGACCGGGACCGAATATGACCCAGCGGGGGCGGAGGAATTCGTGGCGCTGATCCGGGCGCTTCGCACGGAAGGTTCCCGGCCGGCCAGCCTCTGATGGATTCCACAACGCCCGCGGTTGTGGACACCGATGTTGTTTCCTTTCTGTTTAAGACCCACTCCCTTGCTGCGGCGTACCAAACCATCCTTGCCGGCAGGCCATTGGCAGTTTCACTGGTCACGCTGGCCGAAATCGAATACGGCATGGAAGCGAAGAATTGGGGCGCCAGCCGGCGCGAACTGATGCGCCGGTTTCTTGCCCGCTTTACAGTTCTATCGCCGGACACTGAGACAGCGCGGGTGTGGGCGCGGGTCAAGAGCGGCTGTGACAAGAAAGGCCGGCCAATCGGATTCGCCGATGCCTGGATCGCAGCCGCAGCCGTGCAGTTAAACGTCTCTCTGGTTACCCACAACGCGAGCGATTATCAGGCTGTGGAGAATCTGACGATTCTTACGGCGTCAACGGAAATCTAAGAGCTTCGCGCCCGAGTGGGGTCCTGACGCGGAATGGTTACCACTGCCCGCCCTGGCGGGGGGACGCGCGGACGGCGCGTTCGAAGGCCCAGCCTCGGATGTGGTTGATCTGCTCCTTCATGGTGCGCGACAGCGGCACGATGCTCACCGCGACGCTCAAGAGATCGTCCTCGTCGATCTCGCGGTCCGCCAGCTTGGCCTTGGTCAGCGCGGAGACCACACACTGCTCGATCTCGGCGCCGGTCCAGCCAATGGTGAACTCGGTCAACTGCGCCAGGTTGAAGCGCGCCGGATCGGCGCCCCGGCGGCTGAGGTGAATCTTGAAAATATCGATGCGTTCGTCGTCGAGCGGCAGGTCGACGAAGAACACTTCATCGAAGCGGCCTTTGCGAATCATTTCGGCGGGCAGAAGGTCGATGCGGTTGGCGGTGGCGGCCACGAACAAGCCGCGGGATTTTTCCTGCATCCAAGTGAGGAAGAAGGCGAAGATGCGGCCCTGCTCGCCGCCGGATTCGGTGGACGTGATGCCCATCTCGATTTCGTCGAACCAAAGAACGGCGGGCGCCATGTCTTCCAGCATCTTGCAGGCGGCCACGAAGGCGCCTTCCGGCTTGCCATGGCGGCCGGAAAAGATCTCGATCATGTCGATGCGGTAGAGCGGCAGGCCAAAGTAGGAGGCAATCGCCTTGACCGACAGACTCTTGCCGCAGCCTGGGATGCCCATCATGAGCAGTCCCTTGGGGGCGATGTCGGCGCTGAGCGAGTCGCGCATTTGAAAGAGCTTGCGGCGCTCGGTCAGCCACTTCTTCAGTCCTTCGAGCCCGCCAATCTGACCCATGCTGCCGCCCTCGGCGATGAATTCGACGGTGCCGCTGCGGTTGACCAGCAGGCGCTTCTCTTCAAGCAATGCCGGTATCGATTCGGGCCCTAGATTGGGACTGGCGGCCAGGGCGCGCCGCAATGCGTAGCGGGCTTCGTCGAGCGTGAGCCCTTGCAGGGAGCGCGCGAGCTGGTACAGGTTCGCGTCGCTGGTATCGGATATATCGGGCTCGGCGCCGGGAGCGGGAGTTTGCGCCAGTTCGTCGCGGAGGAAGTCGACCAGCTCGACCACGTCGGGCGGACGCAGCTCGAGATACAGGAGGCTGCGCTCGACTTCTTCGGGAATGGAGCGCACCGGCGAGCTGATGACGATGAATTTGCGTTGGTCGCGGCAGCTCTCGTAGAGATCGCGCAGGCGGCGGCGGATTTCCGGAGATTCGCGCAGGGGCTCGTGAAAGTCCTTCAAGTGAAAGATGGCGGCGTCTTTGTATGCGGCGATGAAGTCCAGCGCCGCGCGCGGGGATTGGGTGCCAGGCTCGGCGACTTCGCCATCGCGGCGCATGCCCTCGGTGAGGCTCCAAATCCAAACGGGCGTGGGCGTGGATGCCAGCCGCAGGCTCACTTCACCGAGGACCCGGGCGACGCGCTGCTCTTCGGAGGAGCGGATGTAGGTGAGCGGACGTCCGGAGTCGAAGACTTCGCGCAGCATCTTTGCCGCGCGGCTTTCGTGTTCGGTGGGCATGCGAAGAGGCGTGGTCCTCCATTCATAAGGACGCAGGCTTCGGTGGGAAAGACGTTGTATGCTAGATCCCATGCGCCCGATTCGTCTAAAGCTCGCATTAGTTACCCTGACAGTCTGCGTGCTCTCGTCGCAGACGACCGATATTGCGCAACGGCTGGCCGGCCGTGCGCTCGGCGCGACACCCATGCTGGGGGATTTGCGGGAGCTTTGCGACGGCATCGGCGGCCGCCCCACAGGCTCGCCGGCGTGCGAGCGGGCAATTGAATGGGCGGCGGCGAAATTCAAAGCCATTGGGGTGGACGCGGTCTCGACCGAACCGTTCACGGTCCCGAACCGGTGGGCGGCGGTGAGCGCGGAGGCCCGGTGTCTGGCGCCGGTGGAGTTCCCACTGCGCGTGGCGGCCGCGCCGGGCGCCCCTTCCACACCGGGCGCTTTGGAAGCTCCGCTGGTGGATGCAGGCGCGGGCACGGCGGAATCCTTCGCGAAGCTGGGCGCACGCGCGCGCGGCGCCATCGCGCTGGTTTCGAACCCGGAGATGAAGAGCTTCGACGACCTGTTCGCCGAATACATCCACGCCGGTCAATTGTTGGAAGCCGCCCAGAAGGCGCAGGTGGCCGCGATCCTGCTGGAATCGTCGCGGCCGCGCGGCCTGCTCTATCGCCACCCGATGGATGTAAACGGCGGAATTGTGCCTATACCGGTGGCGATCCTATCGCGCGAACATGCGACGCGCCTGGCCCGGCTGGCGGAAGCCGGTGAGGTGCGCGTGCGCCTGAATCTGGCGAATCAAACCGGCGGACCTTACGAATCGCGCAACGTGATCGGAGAGATTCGCGGCCGCGAACGGCCCGATGAAATCGTGCTGCTGGGCGCGCACCTGGATTCGTGGGACCTGGGCACAGGCGCGGAGGACAACGGCGTCAACGCCGTAATGGCGATCGACGCGGCGCGCGGGATTCGCGAGGCGGGGGTGAAGCCGCGCCGCACCATCCGCTTCGTGCTGTTCACCGGCGAGGAGCAGGGCATGTGGGGATCAGCGGGATACGTCAAGCGGCATTCGGCCGAAATGGACCGGCACGACGCCGCCGTGATCTTCGATACAGGCTCGGGCCGGACCACCGGTTTCTTTCTGAGCGGGCGCGAGGACCTGCGCACGCCGCTCGAGAAAGCGCTGGCGGGAGTGGCTGGGTTGGGAGTCGCCGAGAATCCTCCGGATGCGCTCGACGGCACCGACAATTTCGACTTTCTGTTGTCGGGTGTGCCCAACCTGGTGGCGAACCAGGACGCCATTCCGTACCTGCCGGATTATCACGCCGAGTCCGATACCTTCGATCGGGTGAACCAGCGCGAGGCGCAGGCCAACGCTGCGATTGCGACCGCGCTGGTGTGGCGGCTGGCGGACGATCCGGAGCGGTTCGGACGCCGGCTGACGCACGCGGAGGTGGAGAAGCAGATCACCGACACAAAACTCGACATTCAGATGAAAGCGTTCAGCCAATGGGACGATTGGACGGCCGGACGGCGGGGCGTCGGCAAGTAAAGGACAGACCGGAGGTCTGTCCTACCGTATGCTGCCTTCGAATCCAACTTCCGTGGTAGGAGCCGCCGTAGGGTTGTAGCCGCCTACGAGCTGTCCAGCGGAGTTAAGCGGAGTTGATGCCGAAGCTATAGGTGTTGGTTGCGGCTACCACTTGTGGTCGCAGTCTTACGACACGCGGTCGCTAGACATGTTGAACGTGCAGCGGGAGATTGCGCAGGCGATCGCCGCAGCCGTGCGCAAGCTGGGCGGTAAAGTTCCGGACCAGATCAAGCACCCTTCCACCAACAATCCGGAGGCCTTGGATCTGTTTCTTCGCGCCAGCTACCAATATGCCAGGCTGAGCCCGGCGTCACTACGGGAAAGTCTGAATTTGTTTCAAGAAGCCATCCGGAAGGACCCGGCATATGCCCGCGCCTATGTAGGGCTGGCGATGGCCGAGATGGAGTTGGACCCGGATTCGGGCTATGCACATTGGCTACTAGCCGAGATCGCGGAGAATCACGACGGGGATTGGCCGCGCGCCGAACGGGAGTTTCGGCTGGCCCTGGAGAAAGGCGCCCAAGCAAGCACGCATGCAGCCTATGGCTGGTCGCTGGTCAGATACGGACGCTTCTCGGAGGGGCAGGCGCAGTGCGCGGCCGCCGAGAATCTGGAGCCGCTGGGCGTAGCGCCGCGCTTTTGCCAGTTTTATGTGTATTACTACCAGCGTCAGTATCCCCATGCTCGCAAGATGCTTTTGGGGGTACTCGATCTGAATCCGGATTTGATTTATGCGCACGTGCTGCTTGGCCGGATCGCGCTCGCCGGGAAGGATTGCGTGGAGGCGGCCCGCCAGTTCGACTGGAGCGGCCGCAAAATGCCCGCGCCGGCCGCCGCGGTCCCGCCACCTATCCTTTATGAAGTGGCGATCGGGTATGCGCCAGCCGGCGACAACGACGCGGTGATCGCGTACTTGCAAGAATCGGCCGCGGCGGGAGAGAATCTGCCCGTAGTTTTCAACGAGCCCGCGCTCGATCCGATTCGTGGGGACCCGCGTTTCGTGGCGTTGAAGAAGATGGCCGGCTTCGAGCGGTGATGCGCGCCGGCGGCGGAAGCAAAGGACAGGCCCGGAGGCCTGTCCTACCCGCTCAGTTCACCGTGGTAGTGGCCGTGGCCGAGTTGTTCGTGGCCGTGGCGTCGAAGACGAGTGAACCGACGCTGGCCGTATCGGTAACCGTATGGCCGGATCTGGCGGTCACCTTCACCACCATGCTCACGGTGAAGCCGATGCCGTTAGCGAGCGTTGGGGCGGTGCAGGTCACTCTGCCGGAAGCCGCGCCCACCGCAGGCGTTTTGCACGCGCCGGCACTGGTAGCGGCGCTCACGAACGTGGTCCCCCTGGGTACGCTGTCGCTCAGCGTGACAACGTCTGCCGTATTCGGCCCGTGGTTGGTGACGACGATGGTGTAAGTCAGATTCGTCCCGGTGAGAACGGTTGTGGGC
>OCTA010006392.1_pt1 | contig 10049 bp, 10 predicted proteins | sample 1538991 | NCBI WGS metagenome assembly OCTA01 (sample SAMEA3539302, study PRJEB22396) | soil metagenome | biome: tundra; feature: field; material: soil | place: USA | collected 2010-05 | depth 0.15 m | reverse complement strand
CACTCTTGGGCGGAATCGCGTGCCTGTGGTTGGTGCGGCGACGAGCACCAAAGATGAGTGGCTGGGACCCATCGACCTTGAGGGGACTGACGGCATTCACAATCGGCGGCATCACGGGAATCGCGTTGCCTCAACTCGGGCCGCTTATCCTGCAACGCGTGGCGGCCGTAACTCAAATCGGTTACTTTGCAGCCGCCAGCCGAATACCCGGCCTTCTGTACGCCATCCCCGGCTGTCTGGGAATGGCGTGGTATCCGCAACTGTTCTCAGCTGGCGCTCGCGACCCCGCACAACATTTCGCGCTTTCTGTGGATCAACTGAAGATCAATGCAATCTTGAGCTTTGGGTTGTCGCTCCCCGTCGCACTCTACTCGAGGCCGCTCATCCGCATCGTCCTCGGCACATCGTGGGAGGCACCGACGGCTCCAATCCTGTCCTTGCTTTGTTGGATGGTAGTCCTGAACAGCCTCAGCACTCCGTTCGCGGATGCACTCACTACAAAAGGACTCCAGGATCGAAGAGCATACGTCTACGTCGCCGCCTTGGTGATTGGCTCAGCCCTGTTCGCGGTCCTCGGCTCAATCAGGGGGGCGATTGGCGCCGCTACGGCCGCCATAATCACCCAGTCGCTCCTGAGCGTCAGCTTGGTCCTTGTCAACCCCTCAGGTCGTGCATTGCTTTCCGCCGCGGGCCGGCGTTTTGTCCGCCCTATTTGCATGGCGTCAGCACCTGTGTTCATCATTCACCAACTGTTGCCCAATAACTTGATTTCCGCCGGGGTGAGTGTCATTACGTTTTTTCTGGTCGCCGTGGCATCGGATTTCGAACTCAGGATGGGGGCAAAGCGAACCGCCACCTTTGTGAATTCCAAATGGAGATGTGCATGTATCGCCCCTTGAAGTCGTCGGTTATCATCCCGCTCTACAACAAAGCAGCTTACATAGCCAGAGCACTCCGCTCGGTGGTCGCGCAAGACTGCCAAGAGTATGAGGTACTGGTTATTGACGACGGCTCCACCGATAACGGCCCGGACATTGTCCGGCGGTGGTTGTCAGACCCGAGAATTCAGCTGATCAGCCAGAAGAATTCAGGAGAAGGAGCCGCGCGAAATCGCGGCTTGGCTGAGATGCGCGGCGATCTGGCAGCTTTCCTCGATGCAGACGACGAGTGGTTGCCGACCCATCTTCATGATCTTGCCGAGATCGCTACGACCTACCCGGCCGCCGGCTTGCTAGCAACAGGCTTTCGCGCGGTACACGGCGGTGGACTAGCATTCGACCATGGAATAGACCGGCGATCTCCGGCAGTTATATCGAACTACTTCAGCCTTGCCACAACTGGGCACACAGTCCACGTGTCAGCATGTGGGGTGACCAAGTCCCTACTCGCGCAGGGAGTCAGGTTCAAGCAGAACGCACCAATTGGAGCAGATCAAGAGTTTTATGCTCGTGCTGCAGTGCACTCACCCCTCGCCTACCATCCTCGCATTTCCTCGCTTTACCACCGCGACGTCGCGGGAAGTGTTATGGCGAACACCCGCTGGTCAGACGACTTACCCCTCACTGCGGAAAGTCTGAGTCAAATGTTACGTGAGCACGTTGTTCCCTCAAGCCTGACTGAATCAGCTTCCAGCTACCTCGCATGGATTATTGAACAGCATGCGCTAGCCGGCGTGGCCGTCGGTAAGAAGGCTGAGGTTCTGTCACTGCTCAGGCAAGCTCACCGTCATCCCATTCCCGACCGCTCCAAGCGTCGCTTCGATCAGCTGAAAGCTGTAATCCAATCGACGCCACTGCCCCTGTTGAGAATGGCACTGCGTTTCCGGACCTCCAGATGGCGGATCGCTGTTGGGAAGCTCCCCTCCATACAAGTTGGACCGGAGGCATCGTCTGCCCCGGTGCGAGCAACCACCCGCGCCTCGTTGCGCAGTCTGGTGAGCCGGTGATCGAAGCGTGATGATCCGGACACGTCCTATAATTAGCCGTTCGATTGTTGGCGTGGGTGCAACACTCGTTGCGTGTGCCGGATCAATGGCGCTGATCCTAAATGTTGCAGAAAGCGACAACCTGTGGCGGCCCATTGGCATTTGTTCAGGATTCGCGGCGCTGGCGTTTATCTTGTGCATCCGAAGCCTGGGATTTGAGTGGCTCTCAGCACCGGTGGTCTATCTTGGCTACTTGTGGGTATTTCACTTTCCCCTCGTGTTTATTGGCTGCTTGTATCCCGCGGCCTTGGGGAATCTTCCAGGGCACATCTACCAATGGACGACTGTCGCGAGTTGGTACAGGGCAGCGCTGATCGCGCTTACATGTGCCGCTGCGTTCACCGTGGGTGTGTCATTCGGCAGTGGCAAGTCGCCGGGTGGGCCACGAAGACGCCTTCGGGAAGACTCCGGCTCGGTCGCTTGGCTCGGAGTCGCTGAGGTACTTCTGGGCTTCGGCCTGGTTGCCGCGTCCATTGTCCAGGGTGGAGGAACGCGGGTATTCGAGACTGCTTATATCGACCTTTTTGCTTCGCTGTTTTCAGGACCATTCGGCTACGGTGTCATGATCTTCACCATCGGTATCTCAACAGCTCTCGCGGGCGCCGAGCGTCGCCATTTCCGAGTCCTCGTCGGCGCCCAGGCGCTATGGGCTTGCGTGATGCTGCTCTTGGGTGCCAGGTCTGCCGCATTGATCGGGACCCTTATGGCTGTAATGGTCCTGGCCAAGCGGGATATTAGAATTCCACGCTGGGCAGCGGCCCTCTCTATCGTCACTGTGCTTTGGGTAGGTGCAGTCGTAGGTGTCGCGCGACAGGGCGCCGTCACGGACAACTTCGCCGCGGCGACTGCCGCAAGCCCGCTCGACGCGCTGCTTGAAATGGGCGGATCACTTTACACGGTCGGTTTGTTCGATGACTGGCTAAAGAACGGTGACAGACTTCAACTCGGTGGCGGGTACTGGCTGCCCTTCGAACGAGGCATTGGGTTTGTGCTCCCCGCCATGAGGTCCGACTTGGCTTCCGACCCCAGGTCCGCCAGTCAGGTGCTCCTTTCGCGCGCTAGCGGTCTGGGTGGATCGGTCGTGGCAGAAGCACACTATAACTTTGGGCCGTTCGCACCGCTGATGGTTTTCGTCCCTCTTGGGTGGCTAATGGCTTCCCTCGATCGGTTCGCTCGCACTCCGACCGCTATTGCTTGGCTCATAGTAGTGTTCTACCCGTTGTTGATGGAGGTCCGTGGATGGTTCATCTCGGTCCCGGCCATCATCGCCCTTGGAGCAGTCCCACTGGTTCTTGTTACCTTGGGGAAACGGCGCCAGATGTCGGGGTCCGCCGCCATGCCGGACCTGAGACCCGAGCGTAGCTCATGCTGACTTACCAGGCGGTCCGCCCCGTGCGTGTGCTCGAACTCCTTCCCACATTGCAGCGACGAGGGCTTGAGAAGGTCGTTTGTGACATTGCGCTGGAGTTGCACGGCCGAGGGTTCGAGGTGGACGTCTGTTGCACCAAAACTACCGGGCCCATGGAGGTCATCCTCCGGGAACGGGGACTGCGGGTGCATTGCGTGGAGGAGAGGGGCCCGCGGGACGTGCTAGCAGGGTGGCGCCTTCTATCGATACTACGGTCCGGAAAGTACGACATTGCTCACTTGCACTGTCCGGTTGAGGCCGGCTATCAGATACCCATGGCTTGGCTAGCCCGGGTACCGAAATTGATCTGCACGTTTCACAGCACTCCCGGCCTACCCGCTCCACCCGCGGTGCAGGTGAAGGCCAGCGCTCGCAAACTCGTGGCTACTCTGGTCTCGCGCGGAGTCGACTGGGTTTACGCCTGTAGCTCAGTCGCTCTCAAGGCGAACCAGCAAAGCGGGTGGAGCAGCTGTAACTCCAGTGTCATCTACAATGGAATCGATCTGACGCACCTATATCCGGTTGCCGACAAGACGGCCGCCAAAGCTGCGTTTGGATTACCCCCAGACAGTTGCGTTATTGGCTCGGTCGGAAGTCTGTGCCAACAAAAGGGGCACTCCCACCTCATCCGCGCTCTTCCTTTGATTCGGAGGCAAATACCCAACGTTTGCCTTCTCCTCGTCGGAAGCGGCCCCGACGCGCCGGCCCTCGCCCAGCTTGCGCGATCCTCTGGATTAGGCGATGCCGTTCGCCTTACGGGCGAACGCGTCGATGTGATGGAATGCATTCACGCAATGGATGTTTTTGCCTTCCCGTCCATAGCCGAGGGATTTGGCCTCGCTCTGGCGGAGGCGATGGCGTGTGGCGTCCCCGTGGTTGCGTCGGCTGTCGGGGGGGTACCTGAGCTCGTGACCGACGGTGTCTCGGGCCTCCTAGTCCCAGCGGCGGACCATGTCGCTCTGGCGGCCGCCATATTGCGACTTCTGAACGATCACGAGTTAGCCCTAAAGCTTTCGGCCAATGCGCTCGAAGTCGTCTCCCAGCGGTTCGCGATGGAGAAAATGACCAGCGATGTAAGCCATCTATACCGTGGGCTGTTTACGGACGGTAGCACATTGAAACTGAAGCCCATCTCCGGGGTGTGATGGCGATACCAAAAGAATGAAACCTATTCGTGTTCTGCATGTGCTCGGCGCAATGAATCGCGGCGGCGTGGAAACGTGGCTAATGCACGTCCTCCGGCATACCAATCGGGAGAGCGTCGAGATTGATTTCCTCGTACACACCGACCAAGCCGCGGCGTACGACAGCGAATTACTTGCACAGGGTTCAAAACTTCTGCGATGCCCGAATACGGCGAATCCGCTCTTGTACGCAAAGCGGTTTCTGCAACTTCTCAGACAAAATGGCCCATTTGACGTGCTACATAGCCACGTTCATCACTTTAGCGGGTTTTCCTTGACACTCGGGAGGATCGCAGGAATACCTGTACGGATCGCGCATAGCCACAGTGACACGGCGGCGGCCGATTTGAGCGCGCACCTTGTCAGGAGGATATACCTTGTGGTCATGAAGCGGCTCGCACTCGCAAATTGCACGCATGGATTAGCGGTAAGCGAGGAAGCCGCTCGCGCTCTCTTTGGAACCGAATGGAAGCAGGACCGCCGGTTGAGCGTGCTCTCATGCGGAATTGATCTTGCACCGTTCCGGATCCCCGTTGATTCCGCCGCCATAAGGGCGGAATTCGGATTTTCGCCGGATGACTTGGTCTTCGGTCATGCGGGGCGCTTTTCGCCAGTCAAAAACCACTTGTTCTTTTTAGAAGTTGCGGCCTGCATATCGAGTCATGAGCCACGGGCTAAGTTTCTTCTCGTTGGCGACGGACCTTTGCGCTCAAAGGTTGAAGAGCGGGCTCGATCTCTTAAATTGGAAGGTAAACTAGTCTTCGCAGGAATACGTTCAGACATTCCGAGGTTGATGGTGGGTGCCATGGACGTGTTTCTAATGCCCTCGGTCCACGAAGGACTCCCCCTGGTTCTTATGGAGGCCCAAGCGGCAGGTCTGCGCTGTCTGGCCTCAGACGTTGTCACTCAGGAGGCCGTCGTAAATCCCGCCCTTGTGCACCGCCTACCATTGGCCGTTGGGCCTCGTGAGTGGGCTCGTACGGCATGTGAGATCGCGGAGCAGCCGCGCTTCGACCTCTCTGCGGCCGTGGGAATTCTCAATACGAGCCGCTTTAATATAGAGCGGGGCGTTCAACAGATGTGCGACATCTATCTCAATGAGAAGGCACAAAGTAGGAAGTTGGCCTTCCCGAGTCTGGAAGCCGATCGCAAAAAGACTCAGACGTCCGGCCATTCACATTTATGGATGTAATCATCTCGCTTGAGCAGCGCTTCCACCGCACCCCAGACGGTGCGGTTTGGACCGACGCGGCGTTTGACAATCATTTCTGGAAGCGGTACCTGGAGGTTTTTGACTCTGTCCGGGTAACGGCTCGCGTAGAGGACGTAGAGAGCGTGCCCGGTACGTTCGTCCGGGCGGATGGAGAACAGGTCTCGTTCATCGCGGTGCCCTATTATGTGGGCCCCATTCAATATGCGACGCGTCTATTTCAGATACGGAGCGCCATCCGGAACATCGCTAGCGAGGATTGTGCCGTGATTATGCGAGTCCCGTCGTTTATAGCTGCGCATATGGCCCGCAAGCTGTATCGGTCGGGCCAGCCGTTTGCCGTTGAGATCGTCGGGGACCCGCTCGACGTCTTCGCGCCGAGTGCAATCGGACATCCCCTTCGTCCCTACTTTCGGTGGAGCCTCCCCAGGCAACTCAGAAAACAATGCCGTAGGGCGTCGGCGGCGGCCTACGTCACCCAGTACACGCTACAGCGCCGCTACCCCTGCCTCGCCTATGCCGATAGTATTTCGGATATCTACCTTCCTCCGGAAGCGGTTGTATTGGATAACGTCTTGGGTACATATTTTTCCAGTGTTGAATTGGACGGAATGGCCTATGCCACTCAGCGACCGGGCCGGGGAATCGGAGGCATTCGGCTCCTGACTGTTGGCTCGTTGGAGCAGCCATACAAAGGTGTCCAGCATCTCATTCCCGCCCTGAATATCTGTGTACAGAAGGGGCTTGATGCGAGGTTAACCGTCGTCGGCGACGGTCGGTACCGGGCCTCTCTCGAAAAACAGGCGGCGGCGCTTGGCGTTTCAGATCGCGTGGAGTTCCTCGGGAAACTTCCGGCCGGTAGGGCGGTGCGCCATCAAATGGATCACGCGGACCTGTTCGTTCTTGCGTCCCTTACCGAGGGGCTCCCGCGCGTCATTATCGAAGCCATGGCGAGGGCAATGCCGTGTATCGGTACAAATGTCGGCGGCATCCCGGAACTACTCTCGGCGGAGGATTTGGTACCGCCCGGCGATCCGGAAGCGCTGGCCGCGAAGATTGCCGAAGTTACGCACGATGAAGCCAGGATGACCAGAATGGCCGGTCGCAACCTTGCCCGGGCTCAGCAGTTTCATGAATCTGTCCTTAGGGAACGGCGGCTCACGTTTTACCGCCACCTGCAGCGTGTCACGAAGGAGTGGCGGGCCGGCCAAGTGGGTGGTCACGTCGCCCACAGTCGGGAAACGGGCAGCGTTCAGAGAGGTTCTGCAGATTGACGAACACACCAGGAACACGCAAGTACGAGAGTCTGACTTGTTAAGGAGTGCCGGTGCCACGGCGGTAGTCGGCGGCCAAAGCGGCAGGATGTTGGAGTCCGCTATGGGGTTCTCTGTCTCAACTCGTCGGTCTGTGGAGGTCTGTCCTATGAAGAAGATAGGTATCATTGTTTCCAGCCCTTCTACAGTCACTGCGTTCTTGACAGATCAAATCAACGCGCTGAGCGACACGTACCACGTCTGCCTGATTCTTAATATCGAGAACGGCTTTTCTATTCCGGCGCTCAGCACAAAAGTTGAAGTGGTGGCGGCGCCAATCGTTAGGAAGGTGTCCGTGCTTCACGACCTGCACGCCCTTGTATTCTTGGTTTCCGTATTCAGGAGAAGGAGACTCGATGCTGTCCATTCGGTAACCCCCAAGGCCGGTCTGCTGGTGGCCCTCGCAGGTGCCATCGCAGGAGTGCCCGTGAGGATCCATACGTTTACCGGCCAGGTATGGGCAACTCGATCTGGGGTTTCAAGGTTAATGCTCAAGACTGCGGATAAAGTGCTGGCGAGATTGGCAACGCACATCCTCGTGGATAGCCCGTCCCAACGCGACATCTTGGTACGGGAACGGGTTGTACCGGCCGGGAAGGCTGGAGTCCTCGCCAATGGCTCAATTTGCGGTGTCGACACGGTTCGGTTCCGTCCCGACCCGGAGTTGAGAAGGAGGATCCGCAGACAAGAAAGGATCCTTGAGGATGCCCTGGTCTTTCTTTTCATGGGACGGCTCAAAGTCGATAAGGGCGTTTTGGATTTGGCGCGAGCCTTTTCCGGGTTGCGCTCGGATTCTCGCGACGCGTGGCTGCTCATTGTTGGCCCTGATGAAGAGGGTCTCCGGCCGCAAATCAATCGGGTTTGCTCATCAGTTTCCAGCAGGATCCGATTCGTTGGCTTCGCAACCGCGCCGCAGGAATACATGGCAGCGGCCGACGTGCTGTGTCTGCCGAGTTACCGTGAAGGGTTCGGCTCTGTGATCATCGAGGCGGCATCAGTGGGCATTCCGGCTGTGGCTTCCAATATCTACGGAATTACCGACGCGATTGAATCGGGCGTGACCGGTCTTCTCCACGCTCCTGGCGACATAACCGACCTGCAAGCGAAGATGAAACAGATGATGGACCACGGGGCATTGAGGCGAACCATGGGAACTAATGCGCGCCGGCGGTCCCGCCGCATGTTTTCCAAGGAACAGGTAACGTCGGCACTCCTTGAATTTTACAAATGCGTGGTCCGCGAGGCCGGTGTCAATTGATTGTCCCCGCAATCGGAGGAAACTCACGATGCGCTGAAGGACGGCACACACCATGTGCTAGCCACCGGCTAAAGCGAATCTTCGACCTGGTAGCTGCTTCGATGTTGTCCCTTGCCTTCTGTCCAGTCGTCGTGTTGTTGACAGTCCTGCTGAGAGTCACCCTCGGGCGCCTGGTTATCTTTAGTCAGGTGCGCATCGGATTGCATGGAAGACCATTCCAGGTTTACAAGTTCCGTACCATGAACAATGCACGTGATGGGCGAGGCCGCTTGCTGTCAGATCGTGCCCGGATAACCAGACTCGGGGGAATACTTAGACGTTCTAGCCTCGATGAGCTACCACAGCTGTGGAATGTTCTCAAAGGGGAAATGTCTCTCGTGGGCCCGCGCCCTCTGTTGCCCGAATATCTGCCTTTATACAGCGCGTTTCAGAGTCGTCGCCACCAGGTGAACCCAGGCATCACCGGGTGGGCGCAGGTCAATGGTCGAAACGCGCTCACTTGGGAGCGGAAATTCGAACTGGACGTTTGGTACGTGGACCATTGCAGTCTATGGCTGGACCTTAAGATTCTCTGGATTACGGTCGTCAGGGTGTTGCGCCGGGACGACATTAGCCAGGATGGACACGTCACCATGCCAGAATTCATGGGTAGCACCCACATCACGGAGCAGCATTGAATAGTATCTTAGTCATCTGGGGAGCCGGCGGACACGCGAAAGTAGTCTTGGATATCGCTCGCAAGGACACTCAATTTGACCGTATCGTCTTCATCGACGACGACACTAGCAAAGCGGGCCGGTCCTTTTGCGAATGCCCGGTCATAGGCGGACCCGATATACTGCACCAATTTGCGGGAAGTGCTTTCGTTATCGCAGTAGGGGATAATCGCACTCGGGCTCGGTGTTTCGGTCGCGCACTGGAAAATCGACTTTTGCCTGCCAGGCTCTTCCATTGGACTGCCGTCGTTGCGCCATCGTCAATCATAGGGCGAGGAACCGTCGTAATGCCCGGAGTCATACTCAACGCTGGCGCGGTAATCGGCGAAGACTGCATTATCAACAGCGGAGCCATTGTCGAACACGACTGCATAATCGGCGCCCACGTTCATGTTTCGCCGCGCGTTGTACTCGGCGGCGGTGTGAGGATCGGGTCGCTGGCGCACGTCGGAATCGGTGCTGTCGTGCTCCCAGGTGCTGTTATCGGTGAGGAGTCCGTCGTTGGCGCCGGCGCAGTGGTCCTGAAGGAAGCTCCCGCGCGTTCCACCGTAGTCGGTGTACCTGCGAGAGCGCTTTCACACGCTTAGGAATTACTTCCAGATGAAACGCATCCTCCTCTCGGTCCCCCACATGGGCGGCACCGAACAAAGTTACGTCCGCGAAGCCTTCGATACAAACTGGCTCTCCACGGTCGGCGCCAATCTGTCCGCCTTCGAACAGGATTTCGAAACTCGCCTCGGCCTCCCCGCCGTCGCCCTCGGCAGCGGGACGGCCGCCATTCATCTCGGCCTACGTCTTCTCGGTGTCGGTCCCGGCGACGAAGTCTTTTGCCCCACGCTCACCTTCGTCGCGAGCTGCAATCCGGTCCGCTATCTCGGCGCGGAACCCGTATTCCTCGACAGCGATCTCACCACCTGGAACCTGGACCCCAACATCCTCGAAGACGCCCTCCGTACGCGCGCGCAGCAAAACAAAC
>OCTA010006390.1_pt1 | contig 10049 bp, 4 predicted proteins | sample 1538991 | NCBI WGS metagenome assembly OCTA01 (sample SAMEA3539302, study PRJEB22396) | soil metagenome | biome: tundra; feature: field; material: soil | place: USA | collected 2010-05 | depth 0.15 m | reverse complement strand
CCTGCTTCTCGTAGTCCTAGGCATAGCGATCTCTTTCGCTCGTGCCTACACAGTTCCTCGGACAATCCCCGGTTGCCCGCCGGCAAGAGGGTTAGCTTGCTGTGTGAAGCGATCGTGTCTACGCGACAATCTCAGCTGGGCATGTTTGAGGCGCTGTTTGAGCGGGAGGCGGAGCTCGTGTCGTTGGCGGGCACGGTGGAGGCTGCCTTGGGTGGCAGTGGCGGTTGTGCGTGTGTGGAGGGGCCGCCTGGGATTGGCAAGAGCTCTCTGCTCACCGCGGCCTCGAGGCTCGGGCGTGAGCGGGGCATGCAGGTGCTGGAGGCGCGGGGGGGTGAGCTGGAGCGCGAGTTCCCGTTCGGGGTTGTGCGTCAGCTGTTCGAGTCGGTTGTCGTTGGGCTCGACGATGCGGCGCGGGAGCGGGTTGTCGATGCGGCGGCGGCGCTTGCCGCGCCGGCCCTCGGCTTTGAGCTGTCAGAGCGTGGCGGGATGCGGATTTCGGATCCTGCGTCTGCGACGCTGCATGGCCTCTATTGGCTGACGTCGAACCTGTCGGCGGATCGTCCGTTGCTCGTGGTCGTGGATGATGCCCACTGGGCGGATGGCGCCTCGTTGCAGTTCCTGGTGTACCTAGCGCGGCGGCTGGAGGGGCTTTCGGTGGCGTTGATCGTTGCGATCCGAGAAGGCGGGCGGCGCGACTGGGTCGCGCCGCTGGCAGAGCTGGCTTCGGCCACGTCTCGAAGCGTCGTGCGTCCCGGCGGGCTCAGTACGTCGGCGGTTGGACGGGTGCTCGAGCGAGTGAGTGGTGTGACGCCTGATCCAGCGGTGATCGTCGCGATACGTCGCGCCACGGGGGGTAACCCGTTTTTGGTGCGCGAGCTTGCCGGCGTGCTGGCCGCAGACGGGGTCCCGCTCGACAGCGATGTCTCAGAGCGCGTCGGCACGCTTGCCCCGCGGACGGTCGGCCGGTCGATCATGGTGCGGCTCGCGAGCCTTGACCCGGCCGCCGGACCGGTCTTGCGGTCGGTGGCGATCCTTGGTGAGCACGCGGAGCTGCCGCACGTGGCAGCGCTTGCTGGCGTTGACCAGCGCACGGCGGCTGAGGCTGCGGGTCAGCTCGTTCGAGTTGGACTGTTGCGCGACGGGCTGCCGTTGGCGTTCGCGCACCCGGTTCTGCGCTCGACCGTCTATGCAGACGTGTCGGCCGCCGAGCGCGCGGAGCTCCATGCCCGCGCGGCCAGGTTGCTGGCCAACAGCGGCGCTGAGCCGGACTTGGTAGCGGGTCAGCTGCTGCTTGCTGCGCCCGCGGGCGAGCAGCGTGTGGTTGGGAGGCTGCGGGCGGCAGCCGCCAGCGCTGTTGCTCGGGGCGCAGCCGAAACGGCGGTCGCGTACCTGCGCCGCGCGCTCGCCGAGCCTGTTGACGTCGATCAGCGGCCGGCTGTGCTGCAGGAGCTGGGGCGCGCTGAGACGCTGATCCACGAGCCCGCCGCGGTCGAGCACCTGGAGCAGGCCCGGGCGCTGACGAGTGATTCCGTGGAGCGAGCCCGCTGCGCGCTCGATCTAGCAGGCAGCCTGCTCTACGTCGGCGAGTGGCCCGAGGTGCTGGATCTGCTGGCCGTGGCAACGGAGGAGCTCGGGGATCGCGACGAGTCGTTGCGGCTGCGCTTGACCGCGCTGCGGTTGGGGTTGGGGCATCATCCCAGCTATGCCGCACAGCTCGACCGGGAGCTGCCGGAATTCCTAGCGCTGGCTCGCAGCGAGAACCCTGATGCCAGGGCATTGCGCCTGTATCTCGCGCTGCTGTTAAGCGTGCGGATGAGCGACACCCAGCGGGTGGCGGATCTGGTAACCGCCGGGCTGGACGGAGGAGCCTTTGTGCGCGAGGAGGGTTCGGAGTCGCTGGCGGCAGCTAACGCGGTGCACGCGCTGGTGTATCTCGACCGGTTAGATGAAGCTCGGGCGACCGCCGAGGCGCTGCTCATCGATGCTCGGGCACGCGGGTCGGTGATGGGGTTCGTCAACGGGATCGGCACGCGCGCGTTGGCGTTCCTACGCGCCGGCGCGCTTGCCGACGCCGAGGCTGACGCGCGAGCTGCTGTCGCCCTGACGCGTGAGCACGGGATTTTCCTGGTCGAGCCGTTCGTGGTGGCGTATCTCGCGTGCGTGCTGCTCGAGCGTGGGGAGCTGGCCGAGGCCGAGGCGCTGGTGGATGAGGTCACGGTGCCTGACGGGTTTCGGAGCTTGCCGTGCTGGCCGACGCTACTCGAGGCCAGAGCGCGGGTCCGTCTGGCGGCAGGGGAGCGCTCCAGCGCGATCGCGATCTGGCGTGAGGTGGGCGAGATCTGGGACCGCGGCCAGGTCTCCAACCCGAATGTCTCGAGCTGGCGCTCGGAGCTGGCGCTGCTCCTCGCCGAGGATGAGCCCGCCGCGGCGCGGAGCCTGGTCGACCATGAGCTCGGGTTAGCGCGGCGGGCGGGGTCCTCACGCGCTGTGGGTCTGGCGCTGCGCGCGAGGGGACTCTTGACCGGAGGCGAGGCGGGCCTCGAGGACTTGGCGGCGTCGGCATCCACGCTCGAGCGCTCTCCCGCCGCGCTCGAGCACGCCCGGGCGATGGCCGACCTCGGCGCCACGCTTCGGCGTTGCAATCGCCGCGCCGAAGCACGCCCGCCGCTCGCGCGGGCGCGCGAGCTCGCACACCGATGTGGTGCCCTGGTCCTGGCCGAGCGAGCGCAGGACGAGCTGCGCGCGACGGGCGCCCGTCCCCGCCGGTTCGCGCTCGCCGGCAGCGAAGCGCTCACGGCGAGCGAGCGGCGCGTCGCAAGACTGGCCGCAAGCGGGCTGTCGAACCGCGAGATCGCGCAACAGCTGTTCGTGACCGTCAACACGGTCGAGAGCCATCTGCGCCACGGATATCTGAAGCTCGGGATCCACTCCCGCGCCGAGCTGCCCGCCGCGCTCTCAGGGGAGCTGGCGGAGCCTGCTCGGGGGCGCGTCGGTACCGGCTGACCGCCCGGGCCTGCCGTCCGCGCCGGTGCTGATCGCTTGCTCGAGCGCCGTGGCGAGGCCGACCCACCCAGAGAAGTCAAAGCATCTGCCGTGCGCCTGCAGGCTCCCGACGATCGGGTCAGAGCCCACCTCGAGCTCCAACATCACGCGCAGGCGATCGTGGTCGGCCATCGGCTGATCAAAGCTGATCGGCCGGGTGCTCGCATCACGGAGCACCGGTGAGGTTTGGCGCCCTGAAGCCGCAGGGCCCGAAGGCTGTGGAGGAGAAAAGTTCACCGGCGCTCCGTGATGCGAACCGGCTGGGCGCGCGGTGATGATGCGGACGCCGACTGAAACCGGGAGGGACACGTCATGCTCACGATCAAGCACCTGACGGGGCTCACGCGCCACAAGCCATCACACGCGAGAATCCAACTGCGGCGCCTGTCCCGAACGCGGATCGGCCCGCTCGCGCTGTGCGCTGTCATGCTCGGGATGCTGGTCATCGCGCCAGGAGCGTCGGCGGCTGCTGCTGGTGTCAACATCACCGCAGTCGAGGGTCAATCGTTCACGGGCAAGGTCGTAGACATCGGGTCCTGCTCGCTGGCGGGCGCGACGATCTCTTGGGGGGACGGCACGACCTCGGCGGGAACGTCTGACGGGGGCACCGGGATCCAGGGCACCCACACCTACGCCGAGGAGGGCACCTATAGCGGCTCGGTGTCCTACACGTATGTAGTTACGCGCTTCTGCCCAGCCGACACGCAGACCACGTCGTTCCAAGCCACCGTCCAAGACGCCCCGCTGACCGCCGCGGGGGTCGACGTTTTCGGCACCGCCGGGCAGCAGCTCAGCGGCGTGGTGGCGCACATCGACGACGCCAACCCCAACGCCAGCGTCGGCGACTTCTCCGTTCAGATCAACTGGGGAGACGGCACCACCTCAGCCGGGACCGTCGGCAACACGACCAGCTTCGGCTTCGACGTCACGGGGACTCACACCTACAGCACCGCCGGCAGCTTCCCGGTCAGCACCAGCATCACCGATGTCGGCGGCAGCGGCACGACCGCAAGCTCCACTGCCCACATCGGATCCGGGCCGCCGCCACCACCACCGCCACCACCGCCTCCACCACCGCCGGCGTTTCCGGCGACGATCATCGTCAGCGGACCCCTCGGAGTCACTTCTGACCTCGAGCCCCGGTTCGTGTTCACGTCCACGATCGCCGGCTCGACGTTCCAGTGCGCGCTCGATCCTGGGTTGCACGGAGTGAGGTGGACAGCCTGCGCCAGCCCCTACACCACCGCCAGGCTCACCGCGGGAAAGCACCTGTTCGAGGTGCGCGCCATCAGCCCGGCCGGGGTGACCGATCCCATGGGAGCACGACGGTCGTTCGAGGTCCAGCCCGCCGCCAGCATCGAAGAGCACTCATGCATCAGGGCCGTGTGGGAGGGAGCGTCTCTCGGCGGTGCGCTGTTCGGCGGGAAAGGGACCATGGACTGTTACTTGCCGTTTTCCTGCCCACAGTGGTACGACTGCGTACTCAGCGGCAGCCTGACGTTCTCGTTCGCGATGCCAGCCGACAAGGCCGCGTACATCAACGTGCCTCAGGAGGTCTATGCGGCGCTGTTCGTGGACAAGGACGCACAGCAGCACCAGGTCAGCTGTGTACCCCTCGGAGAGAGCTACCCGCAATCGGGCGAGACGCGCTACTGCTCGCGAGCGGGACAGATCACGATCCATGGACAGAGCCTCGCCGAGGCCGCCGGTCGCCCCGGCCCCAGTGTCTCCTGTATCGCGGCTACTTTCGTTGCCATTGATCCAGGCGACTGGTTCAACAGCCAGATCCTCGGGTGCGACGCGATCATCCGCCGAACCTGGGCCCCGGGCGTGGCGCACACACACCCGCTCATCAACCTCGTTCGGACGGGGCGCAACGTGTTCGCGAGCTCGCGGGCGGCACTCTTCACCGGATTTGCGGCGTCGTGCCCCGCCGGCGGAGGTACCTGCGCCGCGAACGTGATCGCCGCCTTGCGCGGCGCCGCTCGGGCGGGTGCAGCATCGACCCAGCGCCAGAGCACGCCGCCGGAGCCCCCAGGCGTGCCTCAGGCACCGCTCATGGGGAGGTCCTCGCTCAAGATCCGGTCAGGGAAACGAGCAAGGGTGACGTTCTCACTGACACGACGCGGCGCCAGGCTCCTGCACCAGCGCCATCGTCTCAGGATCACCCTGACGATCACCACTCCACCCGCTCGTCTGCGCGGTCGGGACACGGTGATCAAGCGCACGCTCACGATCGTCGACCGCCACTGAGACACGACGTGGCGATCCGATGACACTACGAACCCCGAAGAGGCGATTCGCGCTCTCGCGAACGCCGTTGCCAATACCAAGAGAGAAGGTGGCCGTGCGCCGCGCAAGCTCGCCCCGTTCCCGGGTCACTGAGACATTCCGCCGGACTGCCCTGGGCTGGGTGCTGGTTGTCCTTCTCGGGATGCTGGTGATCGCGCCGGGCGCGAGCGCGGCGTCGGGCGTCGATATCTCCGCGGTCGAGGGCCAGTCGTTCACGGGCAAGGTCGTAGACATCGGGTCCTGCTCGCTGGCGGGCGCGACGATCTCTTGGGGGGACGGCACGACCTCGGCGGGAACGTCTGACGGGGGCACCGGGATCCAGGGCACCCACACCTACGCCGAGGAGGGCACCTATAGCGGCTCGGTGTCCTACACGTATGTAGTTACGCGCTTCTGCCCAGCCGACACGCAGACCACGTCGTTCCAAGCCACCGTCCAAGACGCCCCGCTGACCGCCGCGGGGGTCGACAGCTCCGGAGCGGCCCGCCGGTCGTTGGCCGCGGTCGTCGCGCATCTCGCGGACGCTAACCCGGGTGCCGACGCGAACGACTTCTCCGCCCAGATCGCCTGGGGAGATGGCAGCTCCAGCGCGGGTACGGTCGCCGCCGCGGCGGGTGGCGGCTTCGACGTGACCAGCACCCATACCTACAGCGTTGCGGGCAGCTACACGGTCACCGCCAGCATCACCGACGTCGGTGGCAGCACCACGACAACTCATTCAACCGCCCAGATCGCAGCCACCGCATCACCACCGCCGTCGGCGTCGGTCACAACCCCCGCCAACGGCGCCGCCTATACGCCAGGGCAAGTCGTGCACGCGAGCTATTCGTGCTCGCCGGGCTCGGACGGCGGCGCGCTCAAGCCCGGCACCGACGGCTGCTCGGGCCCGGTCCCTGACGGCGCGGCGATCGACACGTCGACGGTCGGCGCGCACACCTTCGTGGTGATCGCGACCGACACCGATGGGCAGACCGCGACGGCGATGACTCGCTACACCGTCACCGGCTCTTCGTCATCACCGCCTCGTGTCCTCGGGATCGCCCCGATGGGGTCACCCGCGGCGGGCACGCGGATCGTGCTCGCAGCGTCCGTCAGCGGGACCGCCACTGCGATCAGGTGGAATCTGAGCGGGGACTCGAAGCCGGAGATCACCTGCTCGGGCGCACAGACGGCGGTCACGTTCCGCGCCACGGCGGGAGCGCGATCGGTGAGCGCGGTGGCGATCGGCGCGGGAGGCTCCGGGCCGCCGCTGACCACGTCGTTCACCGTCGCAGCCACCGCGCCGCTCACCGCCGCGCAGCGCCGGCTGGCGGGACGGGTGAGCCGCGCGCTGGCCAAGAAGGCGCCCGTGTACGCGTGTGCGGCGCCTGGTGACTTCACGCTCAAGCCGGTTGGCCACCGCGCGATTCCGACCTTGAGCGACCAGATCCAGCTGCGCGATTGCGTGACGCCTCGGACTGTGGTTGAGGGGGGTCTGCAGTTTGAGGGGTGCCTGCGGCAGGTGAGCACCGTGGACCAGATTCCGAGCGCCGAGCGCGGGATCATGTTCCCGTTCGTGAAGTCTCTCGGAATCCCGGGCGGCGAGGCTATCGCCATCCCCTTCAATCCGGGCAAGGTGGACAGCAGGGTCGCCAACCTCGTGGTCCAGCTGCCCGACGTCTACATCACCTACGGGAAGCTGAAGGTGAACGGTCTGACGCTGGACCCGGGGGCTGGCGCGGCGATCGTGATCGCGCCGCAGATGGACGCGATTGTCAGCTCTGACGCGGGCATTTCGGTCGGGGCGGTCGCCCTGCAGCACTCGCGATCGTTCGACATGAATCTCAACCCGAGCGCGGGGCAGATCCCGCTCGGCTCGTTCGCCCGGGCCGCCGGGGGCCTGGCAGACATCGCCGGGTTCGCGCTGGGCGGGAACGTCAAGGTTGCGCTCGACGACAGCGGCGACACGTTCGGCTTGACGATCCGCGTCCATCTCGCGCTGCCGAGCTTTTTCGAGGTGGGGGGCGTCTCGGTCCAGGGCGACGTCACCCTGCGGGCCACCAACGCCGACGGACTGGTGATCGACCAGCTCCGCATCGGGCCGATCGACGCCGAGATCGGCGGGCTGGGGATAGACAGCCTGCAGCTCGACTACGCCCGCGCAAATCAGGAATGGGCCGGCCAGGGCCGCGCGTGCATTATCGATGGGGCCTGCCTGGATGTGATCCCCCCCAACGGCGGGGTGGTGATCCGCAACGGAAGCCTCGTCAAATTGGAGGCGAGCCTCGACTTCCCGGCCCCGGGGATCGAGCTGTTCGCCGGGGTGGCGTTGAACCGGATCGGGTTCGGAATCGGGCTGGACCCGACGCGCCTTCTGGCCAACGCCAAGCTCACCGCCGAGGGAATCTTGGTGATCGAGGGCCATCTGGTGCTGGCCTTCCCGAGCGACGCGACCCCGTTCGTCCTCGACCACTCCGAGGTGGATGTCCCCGGCCATCCCCCCGCCTTCCCCGCCGATTTCTACAACCGCCGCTATACGCAGACCACGTTCGCGATCGCTGCCGACGCCTCGATCGACCTCCCACTCGCCGGGGTCACACCGTTCGGCGGCGCCTACCTGCTCTACGAGGCCCCGGGCTACGTCGGGCTGGGCGGCGGAATCGCCGCGCACTTCGCGGGGATCGTGGACCTGACCGGGCGCGTCGACGGTGAGTTCAACTTCGCCAACGGGCGGTTCAGCATCAAGGGAGACGTCACCGCCTGCATCGCGGACGTCCTCTGCGCCGGCGCGATCGGCGCGATCTCCGACCGGGGCGCCGGCGGCTGCGTCCACATCGGCACGTTCCTCGGCGACATCAACGTCGGCGGTGGCGTCGGGTTCTCGCCGTTCCACCTCTACTTGTGGCCGTTCGACGGCTGCCGATGGTCGCCGTTCGTGGACACGCACGTGTTCTCCACCCAAGACGCGCACGCCGCTGCGGCAGGTGCGCCGGTCACGGTGAGAATCGCACGGGGGGCGGCCAGCCGCGCGATCGAACTCGACGGCGTCGGCGGCGCGCCCGAGGTGGGCGTGCAGACGCCGGACGGCAAGCTCCTCACGAGCTCGGCCGCGTCCGGCCTCGCGTTGAGCCCGGCGGTGCGGATCCTCCGCTCGCAGAAGCTGAACACGACGGTGGTCGGGCTGGTGCACCCGCGCCCCGGGACCTACAGAATCGAGCTGCTTCCCGGATCCCCGGCCCTCAAGATGATGAGCCAGGCCTCGGACCAGCCAAAGGCCCGCATCAGCGCCTCGGTGCGGGGCAGCGGGGCGCGGCGGACGCTCGCCTACAGCGTCGCCCCCCGCACCGACCAACAGGTCAGGTTCATCGAGCGGGTCGCCCACGGAGGCAGCCGCATCATCGGCACGATCAACGGCGGAGGACGGGGGCGGCTGAGCTTCACCCCAGCTCCCGGCAATGACCGCAGGACGATCATCGCGCAGTTCGAGCTCGCCGGGCTGCCGGCAGAGACGATCAACCTCGCCTCGTTCACGCCGCCTTCGCCACATCTCGGCAAGCCGGCGCGCCTGAGGGTCAGCAGACGTGGCCTCACGCTCCGGGTCAGCTGGGGTGCCGTCGCAGGAGCTACGAGCTATGAGATCGTCGCCCGCTTGAGCAGCGGCGAGCGGATCGTGCGAACACATCGCCAGGCGATCACGCTCAAGCAAGTCCCCCGCTTCGATGGCGGCCTGATCTCGGTCCTCGCTCTCGCCACGATGCGACACGGCAAACCAACGCTCCGGCGCATCTCCGGAATCGGCCATGCCAGCACGCGTCTGGGCCCTGTACCCCGACCCCCCCGGAGGTAACGAACGGAACGCAGCTCACTCGAGCACTCCCGCGGGCGGCCGATCGTCAGAGCCTCAGGCCCGATCTCCTCGGTCGCAGGATGACCTTCCGCCAGCGGTCGCGCGGCCTGCTGGCGGCGAGGTCTTGTTCGAGCTGGTTTAGATAAGTCTGCCATCCAGCGCGTCACGGGCGGCCTTCCCGAGCTCAATGAACGGCTCCTCCGTCGCTAGAGATTGCGATAAGCAGGTTCAGGCCAGGCGTCCCGCTGCCGGCGACGAGTAGCAAGACCCGAAGAGCGAGAGTCCTCGGCGCGCGATCCATCGACGGACGAGCTGCGGCTGCCGGACCTGGCGGTCCGCGGAGTGCCGCTTCCACGCGGAGCGGGAGCGCTGGGGCGCCGATTCCGGCCGTCCGTGGCTTCCGCCCCGGAACGAACCCGAGCGTCTCGACCGCGTTCGCGTCGAGTACCGCGATTCCAACGATGCAGGTGTCTCGCCGACGCTTGGCCCGGCCCTCGTATTCGCCAGATTCGCGCATCGCGGGGATGCCCAACGAGCGCGCGGGATCGACGGCGGCCGCCTGCTCGCGGCCACCAGAGTGCGACGCGCCAGCAAGCACGGTCGAGTAGGCCGAGACCGCTAGCTGTCCGGCGTTCAGATTCGTCGTGAGCAAGCGCTAGTTGGCCGCCCAGCCGCCGCCGGCGCGCGCGACGGCGCCACGTCGGAGGTTCAGGTCGCTGCTACTGCTTTCCATGCAAGGCAGAAGCCAGAGCTCGACCGGGTGGCGCTTCCCCTATCGCGTGGATCCAGCGGCACCGACCGGGCGGGCCCGAGCCGGACTCGCCGCTTGTGCATTCGCCCAAATCCGCTCGCGCCGATCCGTGTCGCCCCTCGCAGCACTGTGGCGGGG
>OCTA010006388.1_pt1 | contig 10051 bp, 10 predicted proteins | sample 1538991 | NCBI WGS metagenome assembly OCTA01 (sample SAMEA3539302, study PRJEB22396) | soil metagenome | biome: tundra; feature: field; material: soil | place: USA | collected 2010-05 | depth 0.15 m | reverse complement strand
CTTGGGAGTGCAGGAACCGCCGCCAGGCCGTATCGGTGCGCCGCCTCGGCGCCGGCGGGGTCCGCAGCGCCTTGAGGACCCGGCGGATCGTGGACGCGCTGGCCCGGTGGCCGAGCTTGAGCAACTCGCCCTGGATCCGCTGGTACCCCCACGAGGCGTTCTCGGTGGCGAGCCGCTCGATGAGCGCCGCGATCTCGGCGCTGACCGGCGGCCGGCCCGTCCGGTTCGGGTAGGTCCACTTCTTTCTGACCAGGCGGCGGTGCCACCGGAGCACGGTGCCGGGCGTGACCAGCCGGTGCGCCCGCAGCCTTCTGGGCAGGTGCCGGATCAGCGCGGCCAGGACGGCGCGGTCGGCCCAGTCCAGGCGGGGCCGGGGATTGGTGCGGCGCAGCACGGCGACCTCGTGCCGGAGCACCAGCAACTCCGCGTTCTTGGACGCCGGCGAACGACTGAGCAGCACAAGCCAGCCGCAGACTCGGATGAAGATCAGATAGGGCAGACGGAGAGACACGACTGATCATCATGGCCTGCTGCTGAACCCGGTGCATCGCTGCAGCTCATAGGCCAGGCAGACTTCTGGCACCCCACAGGCTGATCCTCACCTGTCATGCCCAGCTGCGCCTCGCCCGGCCGCTGGCCGCTGACCTGCGCCGCCCCTGGGAACGCCCCGCACCCCCGGGGCGGCTCACCCCGGCACGTGTCCGCCGGGGGTTTAGGAACATCCGCGCGAAAGCAGCCCAGGCGGCCGGTGCACCAAAACCCGGCAAGCCCGGCCCCGGCCGGCCACCAGGGTCGAAGAACCGCCACCCAGCACTCCGCCACGACGTGGGGAAAACCACCAAGAGGGCCCCACGCTCAAGGCACGGCGCGAACGCGCAGGTTAAACGGCAAGCTAAGACCAGCCCACCCTTCCCAGGCGCCTGTGCTGAGGCGCGAAACGAGCAGCCACCACGTCGATCTACTGGCAGATCAGCAGGTAGACGATCTTGAGCGCCCATCCAGCCAACCACAATCACGTCCAGCCTGTCGGCGACAACGCAGGTCAACCAGCCATCGAGCATTCGAGCGGCACAGGATGCAGCTCCGGGCCTTATCGGTAGCCATACGCGTGCCAGTGCTCCAGGACGCGCTGCTGGATTTCCCGGGGCCAGCCATCACGGAAGCTGACCACTCCTGGGCGTGTCCCTGGCGGGTAGTGGTCGTTGAGCAGGCAGTTGTGGACGACCTTGGTCCCGCGAAAGACGTGCTTCTCGGCGTCATCGAGGAAGATCGGGAGGTTGGTCGTCGCTTCCTCGGCGAAGTAGATCTCGCCGTGGCCCGGGTGGGCGCGGCTTCCGAACGCCCACACCACGTCGTTCACGTCGGTGATGTCGACGTTGTCTTCCATGAGCAAGATCTTCGGGATCCCGAACCCGGCCTTGGAGGGGAACACGATGTCCCCGACCCGCTGGGCGAGGTCCCGTGAGCCGATACCCAGGCGCTCGTGCCAGTCGCCTCTTACCGCGACAACAAGCCAGCTGTTCGCGCTTTCAAGCACCATCCAGCAGCCAGCGACCGGCAGGTCGGCGGAGCGCAGTTCGTGGAGCATCTCGGCGGCGTGCGGGAGCCCCCACACCGTGTGGTCCTCTTCGACCGGTTTGCCAGCCGCCACCACAGGCAGGATTGGCTGATTGCGGTAGGTCACGGCCGTCACCTCGAGCACTGGCTTGAGGGTCCCCGGCGGAGGCGCGACGTAACCGGCGTACTCGCCCATCGGACCTTCCATCGCGGTCTCGTCGTGAGAGACGTAGCCCTCGATGACGATCTCCGCGCTGGCCGGGACCTGCAGGTCGATAGTTTGGCACGCAACGACGTCGATCGGCTCACCGAAGTAGGCGCCCATGTAGTCGCTTTCGCTGATCTCCGCCGGCAGGGGCATGCCCGCGACGTAGGCGAGTCCAGGCTCGGCCCCGAGCGCCACCGCGATCGGCGTTCGCTCGCCGCGCTGCTTCCATTCCGCGTCGATCATGCCGAGATGCTGGTTGGGCGGGATAAGGCAGGCGAGGCGCTTGGCGTCCGCCAGCATCATCCGGTTGATCGACCAGTTGGTCCAGCGGCCGTCGGGGGTGCGGACGATGTTGATGCCGTAGGTGTTGATGTAACGCCCGCCATCGCCGCCGTGGATCCAGGGGGTAGGAAAGCGCATGAGGTCAACGTCATCGCCGATCAGCACGTTCTCCTGGCACGCGCCCTCGGCGACCAGGCGGGGAGGGATCCCGGGGCGGGTGCGCGCCGCGGCGAGCGCCTCGATTATCTCAAGACCGCCCGCGTCCGCACTCAGCCCCAATGCCAGCGCGACCCGGGCGTAGCGCAAGGCCGCTTGGCCGCTCAGGCCGCCGGGGGCGCCTAGTACGCGGAACCCAGGTTCGATGCCGGTGATGGCGTTAAACAGGGGGGCGGGGGCGCGCAGGTCGTAGGAGCGGCGGATGATCGCTCCCATCTCAAGGTTCCAGTCGACCTCCTGGCCGATCGGCTGGATCTCGCCGATCGCCTCCAGTTCGGCGACGAACTCCCGCAGGCTGGCGATGTGCCTCATGCCTTCCTCCCATTGTGCTCTGCTCGCGTGGCAGCCAGGCCGGCTGCCTCGTCGCCCCAGCGCGGGGCACCGGTGTCGATGTCAAAAAGATCCAGCAGGCGAGCGACGGTGTGGTTGACGATGTCATCGAGGCTTTCCGGGCGCGTGTAGAAGGCAGGTACCGGCGGGGCGACGATGCCGCCGCTCTCGGTGACCGCGATCATCGCCCGGAGGTGGGTCATGCTCAGCGGGGTCTCCCGGGCCATGAGCAGCAGCCTGCGGCGCTCCTTGAGCGTGACATCGGCCGCCCGCGTGAGCAGGTTGCCGGTCATCCCGTAGGCGATTTCAGCCAGGCTGCGCATGGAGCAGGGCGCGACGATCATCCCCATGGTCTGGAACGACCCGCTGGAGATCGGGGCGGTCAAGTCCCCGATCGGGTAGGAGACGTCGGCCAGCGCCCGAAGATCCTCAGCCGACAGGTCTGTCTCGCAGGCCCGGGTCATCCCGGCCGCAGGGGTGATGACAAGATGCGTCTCGGTCCCGGCTTGGCGTAGCACCTCAAGAAGCCGCGTGGCGTAGACGATCCCGGTCGCTCCGCTCACGCCGACGACGATCCGCCGCGGCGCCGTCGCCGCGTCCGGACGTGGCGTCACCGTGTCCGCCTGCCGGGCGTCATGGCCCGGCATCAACGACCGCCGGGCGGGCGGCAAGGCATCAGGAGCCTCGTTTCAGGTTGGCCACGAACGCGCGGGCGGCCGGCAGGTGGTATTCCTCGCCGTAGACCGCCCCGGGGCGTCGCGGGGCTTCCATCGGCGCTGCGTCGGCGAGACCGCCGAGGTCGATCGGAGCGAAACCGGCGTCATCGATGAGCCCGGCGACGATCGTCTTGGCGTCTTCATGGTCGCCGCACAGGAACATGACCACGCGGTCGGGGCCGGTCCGCCCCGCGGATTCGGCCTGAAAGCTCGCGGTCAGGGTGTTGAGCGCCTTCACCAGGTGCGCGCCGGGCATCCTGGCCTGGTTAAACTGCGCGGCCGTGGTCCCGGCCGGCACGGGACCGATGCCACCGGCCGCGAACTGGTTGGTGGTGTCGATGACTATCTTGCCCCGCAGCGACCCGGCTTGGGCGAGCGCCTCACCGATGACCGTCCAGGGCACCGAAAACACGATCACCTCGCCGAATTCGGCAGCCTCGCCTGGCGCACCGGCGCGGGCGCCGATCTGTTCGGCGGTTCGCGCCAGCTTCGCTTGGTCACGGGAGAACGAGAGCATCACCTCGTGGCCCGCGGCGGCCAGCAGGCGCGCCGCGTTGCCGCCGATCCGTCCCGCGCCGATGACGCCGACCTTCATATTCGAGCCGGCCCGGCCGGGTGAGCGGCCCCATAGGCGGCGGCCGCGACGTTATCAAGCATCTGGTGCTCCTTGCTGGCTGATGATGCGGACAGTGGCGCCGATCGCGACGATGGCGAGCGCGCCGACCACCGCGGCGTAGCCGATGGCGGTATCGCGCAGCCCAAGGTGGCTGGTCACGACGCCCGCGATCACGGCTGGGAGGGAGAAGGCGAGGTAGGCGGCAATGTAGACGGCGGCGATTAGCTCTCCCCGGCGGGAAGGCGAAGCGAGAGCGGCGAGCGTGCGGAAGGCGCCGAGGAATGCCGTGCCGAAACCGGCACCGGACACAGCAGTGCCCAGGAGGAAAAGACCGACGATGGAAGCTGCGACGCCCAGGATGGTGACGGCCACCCCGGCCGCGAGCGCGACGCATCCGGCCAGCATCAACAAGCGCGGTGTCAGCCGGCGCACGACGAGGGCGGCGGCCGCGCCGGAACCAGCGAGCAAGAAGACGACGAAGCCACCGAATAGCCGGTTGCCTGAGTGCTGGAGCTGGAGGACCAGCGATGGCCCGAGCGATAGATACAGTCCGCCGAGTGCCCACGTCGCGACGAGGCAGGGCAATGCGGCCAGAAATGGTGAGCGTACCGCTCGCTCGACCCCGACCCGCGGGCGCAGCCGGACCGCTCCGGTGCGCGTGACCGGTTCGGGCACGGTGAGCAGTGCCATGGCCAGCAGCACGAAGCCGGCGAGCATGAGCAGGTAGACCAGCCGCAGCGGGGCCGGCCCGTACTGCACGAGAGCTCCGGCGCCAAGGCCGCCGAGGGCGAGTCCGATCATCGGCGTCACGCCGTTTACCAGCGCTCCCGCTCCTGGCCGGCCGGCCGGTTGCAGGTCGATGAGCGCCGCCGCGACCGCTCCGGTGACGGTACCGGTCGCCAGCCCCTGCAGCACCCGGGCGACGTACAGCCAGCCCACCCCGTCCGCGGCCAGGAACACCATCATGCTGACTGCCTGCACAGCGAGCGCGGCCAGGATCACCGGCCGCCGCCCGACGCTGTCGGAGAGCGAGCCCGTCACCAGGAGCGCGCCGAGCAGCGCGAGCGCGTAGACGCCGAACACCGCGGTCAACGTCGTCGGGGAGAAGTGCCAGCGTGCGGCGTACACGCCGTACAGCGGCGACGGGGCGCTCGCGGCGAACATGAACAGGAACAAAATCGCCGCGACCACCCAGAAGCTGCCGGCCGGCCGCGACCCCGCCGTCGCGGTGGCCGGCGAGGGGACAGCGGTCACGCTCAGACCCCGAGCATCTCGATGACGGCCTGCGCGACCTTGCGGCCCGAGTACTGCTGCTGACCGGTCACCAGCCGGCCGTCGCGGATCGCGAACGCCTTGAACAGCCCGGCGGACACGTAGTTAGCGCCGCGTTCCTTCAGCACCGGCTCCAGCCGCCACGGCATGATCTCGACGCCCGACGCCGGTGACCGTCTTGCCGCTGACGAGGTACGAGCCGTTGGACAGCCGCAGATCGACTAGCGCCGCAACGCCATGACAGTAGGCCGCCACCGGCTTCTCCGCCTCGTAGAAGCTGCGGATGACCCCCGCGAGACCCTCGTGCCCTCGGTAGGTGAACATCGGTGACTGACCGCCGGCGACCATCAGGGCGTCGTGCTGCGTCAAGTCCAGGCTCGTCACCGCGGGCGTGTCCGCCAGCCTGGCGACGAGCTCCGGGGTGTTGAGAAAGCCCATCGAGATGAGGTCCTCGCCCGACCACTTGCTCGGGTCGCGAGGGTCGGACAGCGCGTCGGCCTCCACCTTGCCCCCGTCGGGGCTGGCGATCGTCACCTCCACGCCGCGCTCGGTCAGCTCGTAGTACGGATGCGTCAGCTCGGCGGCCCAGAAGCCCACCGGCCAGCCGTGCTGGTTGGTGGCCGGGTTGGCCACGACGATGATCACTCGCTTCGGTTGGCTGCTGACGAGGTCGTTCTGCATGTGGTGGCTGTCACCGCTGCCGGCCACTGCCCCTGCCTTCCCGGCCATCAGTTCCTTTCTTCGCTTGTATGCGCCGACCGCTCTGGCACAGACCCTACCCCAACTATGTTTGGATTCAAGCATTGATACAGAGGCATCTTGGGTACAGTGTTCACGTGAGCGCGCCCGAGGACTACGTCGACCGGCTGCTGCGAGACTGGGCGCAGCAGCGACCCGACCTGGATTTCTCGCCCGTCGGGATCGTGACCCGCCTGGAGCGCGTGCGCAGTCACCTCGAGGCCGGGCTCAAGCAGGTGTTCGACCGCTACGACCTCAGCGCGGCAGACTTCGTCGTCATCGTGTCGCTGCGCCGAGCCGGAGCGCCCTACCGCCTCCCGCAGACCCAGCTCATGGCCCGGCTGGGTCTCACCTCCGGCACGATAAGCGTCCGGGTCGACCGCCTAGCGGGCCGCGGCGTCGTCGTCCGCGAGGACGACCCTGACGACCGCCGCGTCCAGCTCGTCCGGCTGACCGACGAAGGGCTGCGCCTGTTCGATGAGATCGCACCCGTTCACCTGGCCAACGAGGACCGCCTGCTCTCGGCACTCACCCCGGCCGAGCAAGAGCAGCTCGCCGGGCTGCTCCGGCGGCTGCTTACTTCGTTCGAGGACAGCAAGGTGAACGCCGCCGGGCCGCTGGGGGTCGAGCTCTACCCGGCACACATCGCGCGGAGCCGGCGCCACGCGGTCGGACTGTCTGACCCGCCCGGCATGCTTGTTGCCGCGCCCCCGCTCCCCGGCACCCCGGCGGCGGACGCCGGCCTGCGCCAGGGCGATCTCATCACCTCGATCAATGACCGGGAGATACGCAGCTGCATCGGACTCGCAGAGGTCCTCTCGTGTGCCGCACCCGGTGCCCCGCTACGTGTCTCAATCCTGCGCGGTGAGCAGCCACGGCAGCTCCAGCTCACGCCGCCTTGTGACGTGCCAAAACTCGCACACTGACTCTGACCTGGTGTTTTTTTTTGCACTCGCTAGGCCGCTCTTCGGTGTTCGCTGATCAGGCCCTGGACGGCTTGCCTACGCTTGATCCGGGCGGTTACGTCGATGGGGTGGCCGGGCTCGTACCGCGGAGGTCCTTGTTCCCCGGGCCTGGCGGGGTCGGTGGTCGTTGTTATGCTGCGCGTACCCGGCCAGGATTCGCCGAAGGTGCTGTTCGCCGTGGATCAGCAGGTGGTCGAGGTACTCGCTGCGGAGCATTCCCACATACCGCTCCGCGAAGGAATTTGCCCGTGGCGCCCGCGGCGGGGCCTTGATTACCGTCACGGTTGACCGGGAGCCGGGCAGAGGGTCGCCGGGCGAGCTGGAGGCACGGCACTCGCGGTTCCTGCCTCGGCGGAAGGGTCGGGTTCGGCTGACCCAGGTGGTGTGGTGCTAGGAGGATGGCCATAGTGGGCGATGCGGATGGCCAGCATCCTGGAATCAGATAGTCCAGGCGATCGGATAGCTCACGACGTTGATGAACTCAACTCCGACGGCTGCGGCGTCCCTTCGGGCGTCGACCGTCATCTCCTTCAGGGCGCCCATTTGCGCGGCGCGTTCGTCCGACTCCCAGACGCTCACGTTGACCATCGAGCCGTCGGGTGAGGCGCCGGCGAAGTAGCTGATCAGCCCGGGAAGCTGCCGGATCGCCGGGATGAGGTAGGAACTGGTCGCCATCATCATCTCCTGCACCTCCGCGAATCGGCCTGGATCGAACTTGCCACGCGACACGCGGACGACGGGCCCACGTGACTCGGCATCGGGCATCTGACGCTCCTTGATAGAAACGGGAAAGCGGCGTGGCTGAACGGGAAAGAACTGCTCCCTGCGGCCAGCGATCGCCTCATGGACGAGAGACTTCGTCCGGCACGGCGTCGCTTTCCGCAGGCCGGCGTCCGTCGCGCTGCCGCGCCCATCGGTCAGCGCCTACGGCCACTAGCAGAGCTACGGCCGTGAGGGTCGCACCGGCATACGGCAGGGCATCGGTGTGTTTGTCGGCCAGGATGACACCACCGAGCGCGCCGCCGACGGCGATCCCGGCGTAAATGGCAAAGACATTAAGCGATAGGGCCACGGCGCTCTGCTGCGGCGCTGCGCGGACCAGTTGCGCTTGCTGCGGTGGGACAAATGCCCATGACGCGATTCCCCAGGCGATCGTGGTGACGGCGGCCAGGGCGAACGTGAGCGGACTGTGGGCGAGGCCTCCCAGGACGCCGAGCACCAGGTAAGCGGCGGTGAATACCGTCAGGGACGCGAGGACCATCCGCAGGGAGCCGATCCGGTCGGTGCCTACCCCTCCCAGCGCGTTGCCCGCGATGGCGGCAACGCCGAACAGCAGCAGTGCGCCAGTGACCATCAGGTTGCCGCCGCCGGTAATCAGCCTGGTGACGGGAGCTATGTACGTGTAGACGAGAAACTGGCCGCTTTGCATGAGGAAGCCGATGAGGACGACGCCGACCACGATCGGATTGCGGACAACGCGGAGGAAGTCGCGTGCCGTGACTGTAGGCGACCGGTCGATGTGCGGAACGAGAGCGGCGATGCCGATCGCTGCCAGCGATGCCAGGACGGCGATGAAGGCGAATGCCCAGCGCCAGGACACCAGGCCGGCGATGCGGGCCGCAATCGGGACGCCGGTAACGGTCGCGATGGTGAACCCGCCCCACACGACGGCGAGCGCCTTGCCGCGGTTCTCGGGCGGTGCGAGCGCCGCGCCCGCCGCGCTGGCCGTGGGCACGAAGGCGGCGGCGGACAGTGCCATGAGAACCCGCACGGCGATCATCAGGCCGTAAGTGGGCGCAAGGGCGGCAAGGACGTTGCCGACCGCGAACAGCCCGAGGCCACCTGCTAGCAGGTGCTTCGGCGCGATCCGCGATCCGTAGATGGCCAGCAGCGGGGCGCCGAGGACGTAGGCGACCGCGAATACCGTCACGAGCTGGCCGGCGGCGGCGACCGAGACGTGCAAACCCGCGCTGATCTCGGGCAGCATGCCGGAGACTGCGAGCCCTTCGGTGCCGACGGCGAAGGTGCCAAGCGCCAGGGGAGCGATCGCGAGCCGATAGTCGGGCATAGCCCGACTATCGGCTCTGCGATTCGGCCGAACAACGGCCACTCCGCTGAGGAGCGACAGGCGCAGCGTGTCGATATCGTGTCCGCATGGAAATCCACCAGCTCCGCTACGTCGTCGCCGTTGAAGAAGAACGACACTTCGGTCGCGCCGCGGAACGGATGCACGTGGCCCAGCAGTCAGTCAGCGAGCAGATCCGCCGGCTCGAGCGCGAGCTGGGGGCACCGATCTTCGTGCGCACAAGCCGCAGCGTCTCTCTCACCAGCCGCGGCGAGGCGTTCCTTCCCGCGGCACGCCGAGCGCTCCGGGCGGTCGACGAGGCCGCAGACATCGCCAGCCAAGTGGCTCGCGGTACCGGCGGACAGTTGCGCGTGGGCTACGCCGGCGAGCTAGGTCACCTATTGATGCAGCATACGGTCCCTCGGCTGAGGCAGCTCAACCCTCCTATACAGGTCCAGCCCGAACCGAAGACCACCCCGCAACAGATGGTCGCGCTGGCTGAACAACGCCTCGACCTTGCGTTCGGCTGGGCCCCGGAGCTCAATGAGGGGTTCGCTGCGCTCCTTGTCACGCGCGATCCACTCGTACTCGCCGTCGCCGAAGACCACACTCTGGCCGCACTACCGGCTGTCCCGCCCGAGAAGCTCTCCGGATGGCCACTCATTGTTGCTCCACAAGCTGTGAATCCGCGGCTTAACGAGCTCACCGTGAGCCAGCTCGTCAGCGCGGGAGCGGTCCCCACCGTCCACCAGGAGATCGCGGGTCTCGACCGGATGCTGCCGCTCGTGCTGGCCGGGACGGCCGTCGCTGTCACGTGTGCGACCACCGCCGCAGCCAACCGTGCTGCGGGCGTGAAATACCTGTCCTTCACTGACCCCGCCCCTTCCGTCGACCACATGCTCGTGTGGCGTGCCGACGACAACAGACCAGCGGTCAAGTCCTTCGTCGCGGTCACGCGTGATCTTCGCGACACAGGCGTTTTCCTCCCACCCCAAACGTTCTGCTGAATCGTCGTATGACCTCCCAGAGGCCGCCTAACCCCGCGCCTGCCGCCCGCCACCGACGGCAGTGCCCTCATGACTCAGT
>OCTA010006387.1_pt1 | contig 10051 bp, 12 predicted proteins | sample 1538991 | NCBI WGS metagenome assembly OCTA01 (sample SAMEA3539302, study PRJEB22396) | soil metagenome | biome: tundra; feature: field; material: soil | place: USA | collected 2010-05 | depth 0.15 m | reverse complement strand
GAAATCTGCAACGAGTCTTGGCTAGACAGGTTTAAGTTGCGGAAGGGAAAAATCGTCAATATGTCCGAAGGCGGGGCAGAGGTAAGCAAGTCCAACCTGGCGCGTCGAGCCTTCATCCCACTGAGCCGTGAGCCGTCAGAGAGCGCTGCGCACTTGGCGCTGCTCTCGGTAGACCCGGCTGAGCGCGCGGAAGCAGTGGAGGAGGCGGTCTACACCCAACTGGACTGCGCCCTTGACGAGGAGGACAATGCTGGCTGGGTGGCGGCGTTCTTCGAGCCAATCAGCAACGGAGAGTACCCGGAACTGGAGTCCTATTATGTCCGGGGGCTAGCACTCCTGGCCGATGACTACCAGGAGGCAAAAGTGTGCTTACTGAGCGTGATGCACCGAGCCTCGTCGGCCAAAAAGGACCTTTTGGCTGAATTCGGGGAGGAGACAGTCAGGAAGTACGAGGCAGAACTCCTATGAGCATTGCTCAACAAATCTTCAAAAACCTGCTCCAAGAGAGCGGCCCTGCGACCAAAGTCCTGGAGGCATGCACCCGCAAGGGGCCAGAAACGCGGCCAACTCGGGCATAGGTTCAGATCGTGCTTGGGGTGCTCGTGGTAGAATCGCCCCCGCTGCTGGGAACCTGATGTGGTCTTGCAAAGCTCATCCCGGCAAGCCATTCCCGCTTGCTGTGTTGGTTGAGCACGTTGCTCAGTTGGTCGCGCAGGTTCCTAGGCTCAGGCCGCAGCAACTCCGAGCTTACCGGACAGCCGACTAGGCATATAGTAGTGTATGGCTATTTCGATATGGAACTTGGCACCTGACCCGGATGAGGCGGCTCGGATGCAATCCGCGTTGGTGGGCCCTGACGGAAAACCGCCTGAGGGTATCGAGGTGCGGTCGTTTGCCGGCTCCGAAGCTCTGCTGTCAGAGCTGGGGTTTCCTGATATTCTCTACGCCGACCTTGGCACCCTCAGATGCCACGAGGCTATCGCGGCTATGCGGGAGCGTAATCCCAAATTGCGTGTGACGTTATTGCAAAAGCTGCCCAAGGATTTTGTGCTGCCCCCTTCTGTCATTCGCGCTCAGCGCGCTGACATTCGCGACAAGGTCCTGCGCGAGACCGCCGACGCTATCGTCCGCTCCGCGCGGGCCCAGCACCCGTCGTCGCCGTCCAGAAACTGACCCCCAGCAGCTCCAGCAGTCCCCGCTTACGAGGTAGCTGCGCGCTCGTTTTGCAGGTAGGCCTCCGTCGCTTTGATCAGCTCAATGGGCAGCTGCTCCAGGCACCCTGACTCTTTAGCTAAGTCGATATTGCCAAGGTGCGCATTGGTGGCTAGGGCGTTTGAGCCTTGGCCCAACGCTCGAACTCCTCAAGGAACTGAATTTGTCGAGGCGTCTCCACCGCGACCCGTTCCACTTCACGGACCCGCCGAATGGCCGCCTCGGCGCTGTCTCCCATCGAGATCAAATACAAGGCCAGCATCGTTCCGGTCCTTCCCAGTCCCGCCTCGCAATGCACCGCTACCGGGCGGTGCGCCGCGCGCTGGTCGCGGATGAACTGCACGAAGATCTGTGCCTGGTCCATCCTCGGCGCCCCGCCGTCCGGGACCGGAAGGCAGAGGAATGAAGAGTCCGCAGCCTCATAAACGCGCCCGTCGCTGGGAATATTCGGGAGGGAAACCACCGCTCGCACGTCGGCGGAGTGGAGGACAGGCAGGTCACCCTCGTTGGCGGCGAGGGCGCCCCCGAGGTTCATTCGCCTGTCCAGGTGAATGAAGGGCATGGGCATCCCCGCCAGTACGCCTGGAATCACCCACCAGAGCAGGTTGCCTTCAGGAGAGGTCATTCCTCAGATTTCAATTTCCGAATCGACGCCCGAAGGTTGGTGTGCGCCCGCTGCGATTGCGATTGCACCCGGCGCCTGGAGCAGCGGTTGGCGCTTTTGGGAAAACCCTTCCTGGCCACGTTAAAATCGGAGGCCCAGACAACAGCACAACCCAACGGGAAGCCAGCCAATTCAAGCCCGAAGCCCTATTGAGCCGGCTGTGTACGAACCAGCAGTTTGCAACTACTAAGAGATCGACAACAACTCGACCTCGAAAATAAGGGTGGTGTTTGGAGGAATCGCGCCAGGGTAACCGGCCTCGCCGTATGCGAGCTCCGGCGGTGACGCCTCCCGAAACCATTTGCTTCAATGCAAGTCCGCTAATCTGTCGGGCGGAACGCTCCAACTCGAACCAGCGACGTTGGTGAGCAGGTGGAGGATTTCCCAGGCCATCTCCGGCACTTGAGCGTGGTCAGGATCGGACAGATACGCATGGACTAAAGGCACCCCGTTCGGGTCGGCGCCGTTGGCCAGTAGCATCCGCACTGCGTTCGCGTCCAATGAGTCAACGGCTTCTTCGAGAGCGTTTCTCCCTTGGGGACCACGAGTTTCCGAGTCAGCCCGGTGCACCTGCATCAAGTGGTCGATCCATCGCCAATGAATGCCATTGAGCATGCGCGCTGCCCCATGCTGCCTCACAGCTTCAGCGATCAAACGATTGCCAATGGGCGAAGTGAAATTCTCGTCCCGGCTGTGCGAGGCCAGGGCGTCCAGCGCGCTTTGCAGGGCGTCCGGAGGCGGATGAGGGTTGTGCCGCCGCAGTAGAGGAAAGATCTCCGAACGGCACCTTCTTGCGTCACGGCGCATGGCCCAATGGGCTGCCGGCCCCCACCAGGGAGTGCTGAGGCACAAAGGGGAGCGGCAGTCGTAAGGGTCGGCGCCGCGACTGAGCAGCAGCTCGATCAGATCCTTCCGGCCGTGCAGACACGCCGGATTCAGCGCCGCACTGCACAGGCATCGCGCATCAACGCCGGCATCCAGCAGCGCCTTTGTGGCCGGAAAGTTCCCGCCTCTGACCGCGGCGCACAGGCGCCGCTCCCGGGTCGGAATCTTTGAACTGACGATTATCCCTTTGAATTGCGAGCTCATATTCAATCCTCTTCTCCAGGTGCGCTGCTCATAGCAGCTCCGCGGTCAATTCTGCCGGAATCGGGCAGCCGTGGTTTTCCAGCAGCCGCAACACCGCCCTCGTTTGAGGGCGAAATCCGGTAGTCCCTTCCATCTCATTCCACCGCTTGTTCCACACGATCAGCCATTTGAAATCTATCGCGCAAAGGTTCCTCGACAGCACCTCTCGTTGCAGGAGCTTGGCGATGAGGGTTTCCGAGCTGTCCACGTCACTGGCGCGTCGGACCACATTCCGAAACAGTGCAATGAGCGCCGGCGCTGGAAACCAGATCTGCGTTTGCAGGAGAGCGAGCGCCGCCCGCACGCCCCAGCCATGCCTTGGCCCCACACACAGCTCCAACGGTTCAATGCCCGCGTAGTCCTTGGCGCGCGCGTCGGCGCCAGCGATTAGAAGGGCATCTGTCATATCGTAGTCATTGACCCGCGCTGCCCAGTGCAACGCGGTGCGGCCGGCAGCGTCCCGGTGGTTTATCGGGGCGCCGGCCTCCAGCAGAGCTTGGAGGATCAAGAGGTTTCCTTCCGCCGCGGCTAGGTGTAGGGGCGTTCGCTCATGGAGATCGCGGGCCGCTGGATCAGCTCCTCGAGCCAGCAGGAGCTGCGCGCTTGCGACGTCGTCGAGCAGGGAGGCAATGTAATGCAAGGGGGTCTCTCGATTGATGTCTACTGCGTTTGGGTTTGCACCGCCCGTGAGCACCAGCTCGAGACAGCTTGTGAACGGGTACGCGGCGGCACAATGCAGCGCGGTGCGGCCTTTTTCATCGGCCGCGTTGGGGTCGCAGCCGGCGCCAATCAGCATCGCGACCACGTCATCCCCCCCCCGCGGATGGCATAATGCAGCGCGACACGGCCAATACCTTGTCCCTTGCTGGGATCGGCGCCGTAACGAAGCAAGATCTTCACGACATCGAAGTTTCCGAAATCGGCACAGTGGTCCATGATACGGCTCCCCGATGGAAAGCAATAGTTGGGGTCGGCTCCAGCCCGCAGGGCCGCTTCGACCGCTACCACGTCCTCAAGATCGGTGGCCGAGATCAGTTGCTGATTTAGAATTGCCATGTCTGCCATACTATTATTTTAGCACACACTGTTTTCTGTCCGTTTTTCAGTTCGACGAAAGAACGGTGGGGACATGGGGCGCTGGAAGCGTCCTTGGTGCCCCCTGCCGGGCGGCAGCCTAAATTCGAGGCGAAGCGACTGCCGCTAAGGGGCAAGTCGGGCACATAGGGGCGTGGGAGAGGATTTGGCGCTGAAGGCCCCGGGCGCGGTGCATCCACTTGACACGCGGGAATCCCACTCCCGGAACCGTGCAAGGCAACGATGCGCACCTGGCGGAGGACAGACTCGCGCTTCACAGTTGCGACGTTGTCATCCATTAGAACAAGAGGATCGCGGCCACTCCAAGTGAACTCTGGGATAGGGTGGGGGCAGTCGATTGAAACTTTCCCGCGGCGGGATGAGATGTTCAGGTGGTGAGGCTTGGTCAGGCGGGCCACTGCTTCGGCATGGCGGCTGAGCCACAAGTGGTTCCCCAGCCGGATGCACAGCGTTCATAGACGGCGATGAAGGCATACCCACTTAGTATACCAGTGCTTGGGGCAGCAAGCCCCAGAGGGCGGGAACGACCAGGATGGCCGCCGAGGCGGTTTGGCGAAACGAGCTTCGCCTACACCGCCAAGCCAACAGCCTCGGAGCACCAGGACGAGGCACAACTGGCATCGCCGGCTCATTGGCAAGCCGCTACCACAACCTGTGCTGGGGCTCCCGTGCCGGCGGGACACTTGGTCGCACGGCCCCGCCACGGGCAGCGCCTATCCCAGCGCGGTATCGCGGCGCTTGCAGCAGCGAGCGATTATCCTTAACGTGGCGGATAGTGACGACGCGCCGATTGCTCTTATGAAGCCACACCCTGAGCCAATCTTGATCCGCCAGGTCCGGTTGAGTCAGATTTCTAAGATCGCGGCAACGAAGATCCGCTGCCGACTCAATGCAGCAACGGTTGCGCAATACGCGGCATGCATGAAGCGCGGGGACCGATTTCCGCCTCTAACGCTCTTCGAGAACGGTAGCCGCTTGGTGCTATCGGACGGCTATCATCGGCTGGCAGCAGCACAGCGAATCGGCCGAAAAACTATCTTGGCTGAGGTTCGGATAGGTGGAACGGCGGAGGCGCTCGAGTTCGCCATCTCCGCCAATTGCACTCAGGGGTTGCAGCTCACTCTTTCCGACAAGCGCCGGGCAGCCGAGCTGTCTGTGAGGAAGCTGAATCACCTCAGCAGCAACAGAATTGCTAAGCTTTGCGGGCTGGCTACAGGAACAGTGGAGAAAATCCGGAAGAGGCTGGTGGCAAAACGTCCCGGGTTGGCCACCGTGAAACGGGAGGGCGCCGATGGCAAACTGCACACGGTGGCTGTTCAACAAGCCGGAAAGACGCCGGTTCCCCCCAAAGTCAACCAGGGGAGTCCCTCTGGCCAGCGTGCCATCATGGCCGACTTACGGGAGAGGTACAACGAGTTGGACCGAAGTATCGACGACTACGTCGGTTCCGGCAGCCCAGTCCCTGTCGACCTCGTGCTGGCGGCCGAGCGACTTTATCACAAGGTACAGAAGCTGTGCCCCGGCCATCCGGTTCAGCCTGGTGCGCACAGGCGGCGTGTGGCTCTTGGGCCTGCTCGTGTTGCCAAACGCCCGGCCGGCAGATCGAGACGCTAACCCACTTTGGCGGTGGGAACAAAGGTCCAGCTTCGCCGCCGGCGACTGCTCACGGAACCAAGGCAGAAGCAGGACAGTGGGCATGAACCTGCATGGTGCTCATAGTGCACCACTTTCCTTCTCGTCGAGGAGGCACAAGTGTCCCATCGAATTCGTCGAGAGGGGGGATACGGGTTTGCGCAAGAGGACGGACCCGCTTCGACCGGGTGCTTCCGAACCTCAGGCTATTGGTGCAACTGTGCAATCTGCACAGTTGGCTTGGGTTGACCGGGCATTCTCATCTGTGCATGCGTGTGAACGATGCGGATTCGCTGTGCCCACGAGGGTATCCGGCGCGGGTTCTTAGGTAGGAGACGGTCTTCGGCCGTCTGCCCGCCCATTGGCACGAAGCTGTTTGTGGTTCCGTATTGAAGACTCTCTGATTGGTCGGCACGGATTCCAGCCAACCCGGCGCCACTGTCACTATCGAGGCGGTATCGATTCAGGAATGCTGCCTGCCCATCAATTGTGCTATTCCGGTTGCCAACTGGAGAAAGCCCTTCCGGGCCGCCCGTTGAGGAGGGTGTGAAGACCGCAGCGCCGCGTGTTCGAGTCGCCGATGCGACTGCCAATGTGGCCGGAGTATGAGGGGCCGCGCCCGTTCTAGCCACGCGCCAGGACAGCGCTATCACCAGCGAGCCTGCTTCGCACGACCGTCCAATTCAGGTATGGACCGGACGCCCGGCACCGGCACGAACCGAAATACCCACGGAATATTGGCAAATACGGGTCGCGAAGGTGCGGGACCACGCTGTCCCCCGAGCGAAATGAGAAGCCGGAGACAATCGCAGTGGCACTGATGGCCCCATGTGACGGCGTAGGTTACGGGATTCGAAGAGGAATGCGAACCGGAGCTGTCGAGAAGGGCGGCGTCGGATGCCGGCGACAATGAATGAAATAGATGCCACTAGTGAAATCGAAAACGCGGCACCGCAACCTCCGGCGAGCCCGGAACCGGGCGCCCAGGAGGAGTCGATCCTGGAACAAGACATACTGGCCTTGCATCAGGGACGCTTAAGCCAGCAGCACGGAAGATTCTTGGTGGGCTTCGACTGCATTGCCCTTGCTATCAAGAACTCGGAAGAGAAGGTCGAAGAAGTCATCCAGCGGATCCTAATAAAGCACAAACTGGTCGCGGGCGACGATCCCAACGGGTTTTCGGCAGCAAGCCTCTACCGCCTGAAGGGCCCGATTCAGGGGCTGATCAAGCGCCGCGCCAAACTCGACCGTCCAGTTACTATCCCCTATCTCCGCAAGAACCCGCACCTTCTGGAGTTGGTACTACGTGATGAAATGGAGCAACTGGCCAAGGATTACCATACGCCGCAGGCGCTCGCGGTGGCGCTACGCGACGGTACAGCAGGAGCGCAAACACTACCGACGGTGCCCGCCAACGGCAAAGGCAAAGGCTCGCAGGGACTGGTTGTGCCGACGGTCAACGCCAAGACCGTGGGGCGGCAACTAGGCCTGACACAGAAACCCTTAGCCATTATGGCACTCATGCTCCGGCAAGCGCGCCGCTATAACCTGGCACTGGCTCCCGAAGTCTTGATCCAGCTCCAATTCTACAAACGCGCTGGATCGCTTTTGACCCGGGAAATCCACAAGATCTTAAAGCAGCACCAGAAGGAAACCTTCGGGACACCCCTGTTGTAACGTCGTTCCGACGCAACGCGGCGCCTGGGAAGGTCTGTCGGCCCTGCACCAGGTCAGCACGAGGATATCTGGCAAGGCTGGGACACCCTGCTCGGCGGGTGCTCTGTCTGGATTGGTGAAGTGCCTAGACCCCGGTCCCTCGAGAAGCCCGCTATAGACCATCCGAAGGCGAGCCTCCCGAGGGGATGCTGGGTTGTTATCCTCGGCCTCCTAGAACGAGTTGGCTCTTTCGAATATTCTCACCGTGAGAATTTCGGTCGTACACCCTGCGACGCCCACCACGAATGCCAGCCAGAGTGATCATCTGGTCAGCGGGACAGGTCGCCCGTGAACGACGGCCGCAGATCGCTGCCCCTGTCCACGCCGTTTCAATTCGTGGAACGTCTCGGCACCCCAACACTGGAGAGCCTGTTCGAGCTGACCTGTGCCTTGCAGTTTTGGAAACCTTGCCGCCAGAAGTCCCAGCTCGGGCTTACCTTGCGCCAATTCACGGTCGATGAAATCCTGCCGCGCCGCCGGGTCCAGCGCAATGCTATCCAGTTTCCAGCCGAGGAGGGCGCTGGTGTCGACCACCATCATCAATGGCTGCCGCTTCGGGTGATGCTCCCAAAGATCCTTGATGCGATCCGAATTCCCAGAACCCACCACCTCGTTCGCTCGGATGTCGAACAAATGGAAATATTCCTTCCCCTTGGGCGGTTGCCCGGGCCCTCGCTCCTGCAACGCCATATTCTCCTGATCGGATTGGTCGAGGCGTCGTTGGAGTTCGGCCGCGACTGCAGCCTGCTCGCGAATCTCGGTTTCACGTTTGTCGACGAAGGCCTCCAATGTTGCAATGCGGTCCTTCGCCGACGCGAGCATGTTCCGGAGTTCGGGAGCCGCCTGCGCCTCCTCGACAAAGGGGCGGTAAAGTTCCGCATCACGGCGGCCCACTTCCTCCTCTTTTTTGCGCGCCAAAGCCGCTTCATTTCGAAGTTCAATAATGCACTCCTTGTTGCAGCCGATCACCTCGCGGCAGCGCGCGAGTTCGTCCTGGGCCCCCGCGACCTGTGCTTGCAATTGATCACGCTCCTTTTCCGTGGTCTTAGCCGCGTCCTCTGCTTCCTTGACTTCCGCCTTGGCCAAAACATGCTCCATCTTCAGGATTTCAATTTGCAGCTGCTGGTCAGCCCCCACGCTACGCATCCGCGTCAAATCGCCATCGCTTTTCTGCAATTGCGCGACTGCCAGATCGCGCTCACGAAGCAGCCCAGCCATACGCTGCTCCAGCGGCTGAACAAGCCCGGTTTGATGGCGGCCCAGCTCACGTTCAAACCCCGCCATGCCGTCCTCAACAAAACCGTCCAGGAGGGAATTCAGGAAAACCTGACCCGGAGTCTGCTTTTCCCGCGCCCCGTCCCCCATAGACAGTTTCAGCTTTTGAATCGCCTCCTCCCGCAGCAATCGCGCCCTCAACGCATACCATGTTTGGCAAATCTGCTGGAATTCCGGAACGCCTCCAAACTGTTCGCGAACCTCATGGTCCAGTCCAAGCGCCACCTGCATGTCTACAGGTCTCTCGCCATGGTAGCGCCGCCGGTGTGCTCTAATCTTTCGCAAAGCCGCCTTGCGCAAACCTGGGCGGGCACACTCGCGATGCTTGTCCATCGCGTAGCGAAAAAATCCGGTGACACACGGCCCAGTCGCGCGTATCCCCTTGCGATCACCCAAGAGCCGGCAAGCCGCCTGGCGTTGTCGCGTCCCCGGAAGCGGCGGCACTGGCTCGCTGTAGCGGGTCAGGACAAGGTCAAAATGTACGATTGCCGTGTCGTTATGCACAGCGATGCCTTGGACCTCCCAGCCGGTGAGCGCCTCAATCTGCGCGGCACGATTCTGCGCCAGCTCCAAGATAACCTTCTCTTGCTGTGCTGCCGGAAGCGTGCGGATGTGGGCGGAATGCGCCGGCAAAAACGTAAAAGTGCGCACGTCCAACCCGCTGTGAGCGCCGATCTCCTGAAGCTTGTGGCGTGGTGATCGGCGGTAGTGTTTTCGGCGCGCCGAAGCCGACTTCAAGAACACCTCGTACTCATTGCCGGCCGTCGTGTTGAGTGAACCATTCCCTGCTCTTATGAGATAGCGGTTCGGGCTAGCCTGAAAGGCATAGCTCTTTTCGGAGCCCAATCGTAGTAAGATCGCCTCGGCAATCTTAACCACATCTTCCTGCAATGCTTCATCCCGCTGCCTTGCCGCAAGAATGACGTCGAAGCGGGCCTTATCCTTCGCGTGCGTCTCCGACTCGGCATTGCTGTGCTCAATGACGTGGCTTGTTACCGTTCTCTTTGACTGCTTCATAACCACTCACTGATTACGAGCAACTTCTTGTCCTCGCAAATCATCGAGTCATGTCCGTACGCCTGGCCGAGGCTCAGCAGCAAGACGGCAAAGACAATGACCGAGAATGGAGTTAGAAAGGGAATGGAGCAGCGAGATGCGAATCCAGACTTTTGGGGGCGGGCCACCGCTTGGAAGGATGCAAATGTGATCTGTATTGCGTCCCGGAGGAATCAGTTTTGGCGCGTCCATCGAGACCGAAATCACGGGTTGGTGCTTCAGGATCTGGAAAGTCACCCCCCCGGTCAGCTCGATCCGATGATCAAGTCTAAG
>OCTA010006386.1_pt1 | contig 10053 bp, 11 predicted proteins | sample 1538991 | NCBI WGS metagenome assembly OCTA01 (sample SAMEA3539302, study PRJEB22396) | soil metagenome | biome: tundra; feature: field; material: soil | place: USA | collected 2010-05 | depth 0.15 m | reverse complement strand
TGCGGCTGGTTCGACAGGCTTACTGGTCCGAATGGGACTAGCAGGCTCTGCACGACGTTTAACTTCTATTGTTTCAGGAACTACTGGGACAGGCTTAGGGGCCAACTTGGGCTCTTCAGCCGGTGGGGCCATCTTCTTTTGCAGACTAGCCGCCAACATCTTAAGGGCGGTGATTTCACCTTCTGAAAACGGGAGTTCAACCTTTTGGACCTGAACAATTTGCTTTGGTTCAGGAGCCGACATGCCTAATAGGCTTTCAAGGCGGGACCTTAGGAATTCAGATACTTCTCGATTAACAGTTTGGGCAGCTTTAGATGTTCCTTCAAAGATCCCGGATTTCATGGCTTCGTGATAATACTTGGCCAAAACAATGCGACGTTCTACTTCATCTGCCCGGTCTTCGTCGCTTGCATCCTCGATGGCTGCGCCCTCTTCGTCGGAGTCCTCTTGTGTTCCAAGGGACTCTTTTACAAGGTCGTCAACATCTTTTTGGGTGGCCTCCGGGAAGGCCTGCTCTTCATCACGAAAAAACATCTTTTACTTATAGCAAGAATTATGCCGAATGTCAATTGTTAAATGCTAATTATTACTTCAACTCGCAACTATCTCCCGAACAAGCTAACGCCTTTGCCCCTGAAGTATTGTCGTCATTCTCATAATTAACCAAAAGGCTGTAGTCGATCTTGGGCTGCTTTTTTACTAATTCCTCGTATCGATCTTTCGTGATTTCTTCATAGGGAGCCTGCTCATAACTACCTGAATCATAAGGAAGAAACGAAACGCCAACGATTTCATCGAAATGCTCGTAAACAAAGGAGCCAACCTTAAGCCACTCATCTTCTCGAACATAAACGGTAATGCTGATATTGTGCTCACACCAGTGTTTTTTTAGTTTCAAATACCATTCTAATTGGTCAATGGCCGTCATCTTATCGCGGGTGATTGCGTTTTTTGGAGAGGCTTCAGGAAACTCCACAACCCACGTCATCACCTGCGATTCGTTCCACTCAGGAACACGGATGAGAGCTTCTTCTCCTGAAACGCCCTGATCTAGCAACGCTTGACGTTTAAGATCTACATCAGTCTTGCGTTGACCGTTTTCTGGACTAAAATTAAACCCCTGATCTTTCATCATAAAGAAAAGAGGGTCGGTAGAGCTAATACGATAGCGGCGGATATAGTGAGGAGCGTAACGAGGGTGCGCTCCAGATGCGCAATTAGTAAGTTGGCTTACAGTCCCACTCGGCTTGCCGGTTGTAACTGCAACAGACATTGGAATATCTAGTAGCTTAGCAGCCTTTTTGCATTCCTTTAGAGCATAGTCGCGAAGGATCTCTAGCTTTTCTGGAGTCATTAACTTAGGATTGTCCATTTGTCCTGTCAGAGACACCCCCAACAGTCGCTCTTTGTCGCAAATCTCTTTGAAAGAAGGGCGAATATAAGGAAAATCGGTAAGGCACGATTGCATTGCCCCAATCCAGGTGGCGGCTTTTACTTTATCTAAAAGATCGTCGAATTTGTCGGTGGAACGAATTACTATTTCAGAAAGGTTACAAAACTCCCCCTGATCTGCCCGTAATACTATCTCGTTACACGGGTTCCCGCGAAAATATTGGCTCTTTTCTCGACGCGGAGACGAATCATTAGCTGCTTTAAGATTAAAGATCCCGCGTTCACCAGATCCGCTGGCGGCAAGACTGGCCCACTCTTTCATAAAGGCGGTCATGTTGGGGCGTTCTTTGTAGCATACGCTATTATTAGACATAGATCGATGTAGAGGAAAAGGCCAATCTTTTGCGTGGCGCATTTTTTCGTCTTCTAGATCTGAAAAATTGATCTGGCTACTTCTGCGAACTCCTCCGACAACAACAACTTCGCCAATATAGTTGCCGATATCTAACCACTCGATACTTTCTAGTTTTCTTCCCTGAGCTTTTGTAATAATATCACGACAAAAGACCAATAGACGGACAAGGGGTTCTGGCCCACTAGCGCGGCCACCCATAGTTTTAAGGCGCGCGCCTTTGGGTCGCACTTTACTCACGTCAAAATCTACGTCTTTGCCGTCGAACCAAGTCTCTAAACCTAATTTGAGTGCGTTGGCCCAACCTTCTCTTTCGTCACCCACAACATGGGTGCCGACGTGAACACCGGTATACGGTTTAACCACTGGCATCTGATCTATAAATTCTTTTTCTACAGAAAAGCCGACCCCGGTCCCACACATTAGGATAAAAAATAACTCTACAGGCGACAGAAGGTCTTTGAAGGCCAAAGAGCAGCAATTGTACCCCAAGATGTTGTTTTTCTCCAAAGCTGGACCTGCCGACCATGCAGCGCGCATTGATGGCATTACGCCCATTTCCATAACTTGCTCCTGACAAAGTTCCCAGATCTTACTAGGAATCTTGTCACCGAACTGCTTCTTCATAAACGTAAAATAACGACCTTCAGGACCAAACACCTCGTCAAAATTCTCTCTACGACCCTTATCGTCCAACCATCGTGAGTAAGTCCGGTAAAATACGAATTCTTGTGCTGCTGACATCTTCTTTGACATTGCCTGTATCTATCTCCCTATCGCCTATTGAGGTGCATATGAACCTTGGCGACCATCTTTTTAAATTCCTTAAAACTCAAATCTATTTTCATTAAATTAATATAATGACCGCAGGCGATTACGTTATCTTTCGTGTATCCCTTGCTGGAATCCACCCTATCTAAAGAAACAGTCATTACGTGACCTGGTTTATATATCAAACGCTGGCCAGAGTATTCGCATCTATTACGCTGTTTTTCTAATAGGCTCAGGATGTCTTTAAGGGTCAAACGAAAAACAAAACTGCGCTTCCTTGCGCTTGTGCGCCAACTACCCATTCTTTGATGAATATAAAAATGAAAGTCGCTTAGCTCTAAAACCTGTCTGTATTTTTTTAAAGATTTTTTATCTTTTGACTTAGAAAGTCTGCGTTCGGCCTGTCTTTTGTTTATCGTTGACCGGTTTGCTTCATAAAAAATCTTTCTACGTCTTTCTATTTCTACTTTGTTTCTTTTGTAATAGGTCTTTTTGTAATCACCAACGCAAGTCTTGCAATGGCTTTGCCAGTGAGACCTCATTGTGGGTAGCTTGCGAGTTCTATGAACAAGAGAAAATTTGCTGGAATCTTTGTTCTTTTTGCAATGAGAACAAACGAACGTTTTCATCTATTTTCCATTACAAGTTTTTGCCCCGAGCGCATAAGCAATACCCAGACACGCTGCCTCAGCGAGGTCGTTGTCTTTTTGTTTTAAGGTCAGGTTGTATTTTTCGTTAACCCATCGTACTGCGACATGTTTCTTGTTGACTTTGCCCTTAATACCAGTCGTTTTCTTTACTTCTTTTAGTTTATCAACCGATATATTTTTGGCTTTTGAAATGATGGCATTTTTCTTTTTATCTTCTTTTGTAAGCTGAATCCCAAGCACTTTTCGCCATTGACTGCTGTCAATATAAAAAAGATTCTTAGACAAGTATTGAGGATACTTTTCGATAAGAAGATCTAAAAACTTAATATGGATCCAGTCCAGATATTTCTGGCTCCATCTGTTTTTTGCTTTATTAATTTCCTCAATAACAATTACGTCTGGGCGCGTTTTTGTAACAATATCAACTATTTTTTGCCCCATCAAACCTGATGCCATGCGATAGTTGGTAGGATAATGATCTGAAACCTCGAAGACGGTCTGTCCAAGATGGACAGTCTCGTATTCAAGAAGTTTAGGTAACTCATCGTTGCCTACTGTTTCAAGTAGAGCCCAGCCACAATGGCTGGATATATCAAGCGCGAGTATCTTCATTAGTGCTAATATCGATCACGGTCATCTTTGAACTGAAAGGTAGGTGCAGCCTTTAACTCTAGGATTTGGCGTTCTTTGTCTTCAACTTCGCTGATAAGCGCCAATACCTCGTCAGCCGTCACATAAACCCGAATCCCATCCTTTTTAGCATTGATGGCTGCTGTCTTTAGCATTTTGCGATTCATTAACTAGCTTTCTTGACCAATTCCGACTCAGATGCGTCGTACACCTTTTGCCCACGATCCTTAAGTACTTGTTTAGCAAATAGAATTTTCTGTGAATTCGCCTTCTTTGCTTCTTTATAGATCGCCCCTGCCTCTTTTGCTTGGAGTTTTTTCTCCTGGAGGTCACCGTCTTCTTTCTCAAGGGCGTTCATGGCAACCTGATTAAGGGTCACTTCGGAGATCTTTAGACGGATGTCGTTGTGATCCATTTTGAGTACAGCTTCCTTGAATTCCTCAGGAACTGCGTCAAACGGATTCTTTTCTTTAGCTGGTCGACCGCGTTTCGCCATGGATTAGAGATCCTTCTTTACGCCGTTAACAAGGTTGGTCGCATCGGTCGTTACCGTTGCTGCAGCACTCTTGGCTGCGGTCTCAACCGTATTTGCCGCTTTCGTGGCATCTGCTACGGCTGCGCCCTCTACACCACCCAAAAAGCTCTTGCTGAGCCGATAGCCGACGTAAACCAACGCAATAAAACCACCACCAAACAATAGATCTTTCAACATGTTACAATCTCCTAAATGAATTAATGTATACAACTTATATCACAACTAAAAACTAAAATCAATCATCAAATACTGAGCTCAAATCAATTTCATCAAATTCCAGTTTAATATCGCTTAGATCAACCCCCATTTGGCTCAATAGGTCAATGCCCCCTTTAAGATGGCACACTTGCCGGACCTCATTCTCATTCAAATAGCGTGTCATGCCCTTGAACCGCACCCGATTAGGCATCTTGACATATGTTTGGTGGGAAAACGAAGAAAACGCCATCAAATTCTCTAGCTTAATTACTTTCATTGGGGGACTATAACAGAATGCTCGTCTTTGTAAAGCACATTGATTACCTGGCTGAATGTTTCCTTAAGTATAGAATCGTGATCGACCACCACAATCAGCTTATCCGCTGCAATGCGCTGTAGGACTTCCAGGCAGTTCTCCTTGGTGATATTATCCAAACCCGTGAAAGGCTCATCTAATAGCAACCAGTTGAAACTACACGCAGTTCTTTGCTCGATAACCCGATTTACAGCCCAGTCTACCGCCAATTCAATAGACGTATACATTCCTCCGCTGCAACCGCTCTTAAGTGGGCGCTCAGATCCCTTAAAATAAACGACCGGGGTAATGGACTGTTTGACAACGCCCTTTTGGGTCGACTTTTCCGTTTTAAATTCAATAGATAGATGGGCCACGTTGGGGAGTGTTCCAATCATCGCATTGGACTCACTGGCAATTTGCTCCAGTACTTCTTGAAAGATGCGATCTAAGAAGCCCTTCATGGCATCTACGAAGTCTAGTTCCTTATTAAGGTCCACAGTCGCTTCGTTTAGGTTTTCAGTTATCCCTTGTAGGCGTTGAGATAGCTGGGCGTGGGATTCCCCCCACTTTTTCATGGATCGGCAAAAATACTCTTGTTCTTGAATAAGCTTCTGCATTTCCAAAGATACGGCTAGATTTTGGCTTCTAAGATCTCCAATGTATTTGCTCTTTTTGCCGTAGGCAGCATGTTGGCTTTCGTCCAGTCCGTTGAGGGTGGTAAGGATAAGGTCGTTGTGCGCTGCTATCTCTGTTTGAATGGGGGCTAGAAGTGAGGCCAGTTGGTTTTTGTCTTCGCTGTACGATTGGTCTATTTTAACGCCTAAATCATAGGCTGCGGTACCAAACTTCTCGATCATGGGATTAGGGGCGAATACATAGAGCGATTCATCGAGTTCTAATGGTGCCGATGCGATTAGTTTTTGACGGTCGTTAAGCTCCGCGATACGGACTTCGTTTTCTGCGTGCTTTGCCTTTGAATCACTATATTGACTACCGCAAACGTAGCAATTGCCGGTTGCCAGCTCTTTTTGGTGCAAAAGCAGCTTTTCTAGCTCTTTCTTGTTAGTGGCTAGCTCGGCTTTGTTCTCTTTGATCTTGTTTAGGGCGTGCTGACGCTCAATGATTAAATTCTTTTTGTTTAAGTCATCTTCTTTGACCATCACACTAAGACGTTCGAGGATCTTGGATCGTTTTTCGTTAAGGTTTTCACGCTCTTCAGCACCGATGCCGGGTGTTTCTTGTATTTTTGCCTTTTGCCTATCAAGGTGAGCAATTTTAAGAGAATGGAAACGACGGATGCCGTTTTTTACATAACTATACAGGCTACTAGAATCCGCTAGCTCTTTACTAAGATTCGTGATCTCTAGATTCGTGGTTTCTACCAAAACCAGTTGTTCGGCAATTTCTTTTTCGTGATTAATTAAATTCGGTTTGGCAGCAAGGAAGGTTTGGAATGATTCTGTCAGCGTATCGTAAGAGCTTTGAAGCCTCGTAACCACGTCCTTTAGCTCTTTGGCCTGGTCGGTAGCACTGGTGATAGCAGATTCAACGCTAACAAGGCCTAGAAGCTCCGTAAGGAACTCTTTCTTCTCCCCATCGGTCATATTGAGGAAGAATCCAGGCTCTTTCTGAGCCCGGTAGGTGAGCACCCCGCGCATGGTAGCTGAAACGCCGAAGATGCGGTCTAGAAGCGGTTCTGCTTCCTTACCGGTCGTCTTTTCGCCCTTGTACTCGACTACCAGCTTCTTGGTACCTCGGGTGATGACCAAAGGGCCATCTGGAGTAGTGAAGTGCCCTCGAACGTGCATAGGCTCTTCCGTGAGCCAGCATTGCATTTCTTTCGTGGAATAAGAAGCGACTCCTAACAAATAGGAGATGCCCAGGATAACGGACGTTTTCCCCGCCCCCGACTCGCCACCGGTATCCTCATTTGAACCCCGAATAAGGCATAACCCCGTCTTGTCGAAGTTAATCGTGTGGGTACCGAGGAAGGAGCGGAAGTTGGTGTATTCTACTTGATCGAGCGAAATGGGCACTATAAAGGAGCTTTCTTTTTGGACCGTTCCTTCATAATTATACTCGCATCTTGAATTAGTTCAAGACGTTTGTTCATTGCGCCATTATCGATGAATTCTGTTACACGAGACGTAGGAGGAGTAGGACGGCGAACCAGGGCATTGCCGCATTCTTTACAAAGTTGAATATCCTTAGAATTTGCTAACTTAAGGATTTTCTTGTATTCTTTCTTACAATTGATACATTCAAAGTTGTAAAGCGGCATATTTACTTCCGTTTGGCTTTTGTCGACTTCTTGATCGTTTTTTTAGCTGGACGAATCCGTACTTTGTGCGTAGGGGGGCTCGATTCGTTAATGTCTAGCAGTGATGGGTGGGTAGGAGGAATAATCTGTCCACCACGTACTAGATTTGATTGCTTGCGCAATGCTTTCTCTAGATGTGAAATCTTAACGTCTTTTTCGTAATTCGCATAAAAACCACTCTCTTTAAGCTTTTCGACATATTGCTTAACTGCCGCTTCATCGAAGTATTCTCGAAGTTTTACTCCCCATGCACGGAACTCGTCAAATTCGATCCGCATTTTGTCTGCAAGAGCTTTAGCCTCCAAGGAGGTTTGTCGTGCTTCAATTAGAACTTTTTGTTGTTCCGCTTCCTTTTGGGCCTCTTGAAAGAACGCTGAATCTGTTACAGCGGTTACTTCAACTCCTTCGGATACCTCAATAAGGTCATCATTATGGCCGCCTACTGGGAATTCTTCAATGAGCTTGTCAACCCAACGTTTGTGCTTAAAAACCTTGTAATATTGGTACAAATTGTACCCCAAATAAACGAGGGGTGGGGCTAGGACGAGGAAAAGTAGGGTATTTAGTAACATAGGGGTCTTTCTGCTATTTAAGCTTTATGGGAAACGATTTTACTTGTTGCGAATCCGAGAATAAAGAAAATCAAACAAATCAATGGATGCATTACGGCCTTTCATTGGCTGGGTTATCACCGCGTGCCAAAGTCTTGCTGAAGTCCAAATTAGCTACCGCCTCACTACGTTCCAAGATTTCGTCACGACCATAAACGACCGTAGCCCCAAGGGTGCCGAGGTTAGAGGCAATAGAGATAGAGCTGCGAATGGCTTCTCTTACGGCTGATGTTGAGTCTAGGATACCGCCTTCGATAGCGTCTACGAACTTCTGATCATAAGCATCATAGACAAGATATCCGTCATCCGACATCCCCGCTACAATATAAGATACGGTTTCTGTGATTTCATCTTCATTGAGACCGCAATTAGACAAAAGACAATGCACGGGGGTTGCAATGGCTGGAATTAGAATTTGATCGATAATTTCGTTATTTTCTTTCTTCATAAGTTCAATCAGTTTCAAAAGCGTCCATCCACCACCAGGAAGACAGCCATGCTTAATAGCACCACGAACAGCGCAAACCGCATCATCTGCACGATCCTTCTTCTCACGGATGTCACCACCGGACGTTCCACACACCTTGAGCTTTGCAATACCGCCCGTGAGCTTACCTACCCGCTCCTTAAGGATACCAGCCTCGTAAATGCCTTCGGGAGCGTCAGCAAGTGCCTTAACGTCCGCTACGTGCGATAGAAGACGGTCTTCGTAGGTTTTTGTAACGACGTTACCTTCGGGTGTGACATCTTCGTATTCGCCTTCCGCAGTGCCTACAATAGTAGAACGGAACCGGCTCGCTTCAAAGTGTTCAACACCAGGCCCCATATCTTCTACAGTGAGCATACCCAGTTTGCGAGTCATAGGATCCATGAGGGTCGCACCTGTGATAGCGCAAATGTCATTCAAAAGGTGCAATTGGCTATTGAACATTGCGCTGACCGGGCGAGAAATGGTCAAAGGAAAGATATTAAAGGTACGAGGATCGTCAAACATGGTGGCGAGCCACCCCACAACGCTCTCCGAGAGCCCCGTGGTAACTAAAACGATATTATTGGACTTAGAATCCGTGATATTCGCCAAACCATTAAGAAGGGTGGCAACTTCGTTAATCGCCCCATGATAGACGATAAATACGGGCTTTTCTAGAAAACAACGCTGGGTGGACTGTTCGTTGATGAACTTGCCAAAAAACCGGCCACAAGACTCGTCATACCCCATACCGACTGCATAACCATCGTATTCTTCTACTTCATAGGACTTGAGACCGGTGGTAGACTCGGTAATGGTTACGTTGCCGTCATCGCCAACAATGTCAAAACACTGAAGAACTGCTTCGGCAAGCGCTTTGTCTCCATTGGCAGACACAGTAGCCACCGAAAGCAACTTCAAACGACCTTCATCGGTAGTTGAATTTAATTTAATTGTTAAATCATTAATCGCCGGATCGATCACGTCCCGAAAATAGTATTCCAACTTACGAACTACTTTTTGAGGACTGACCCGAGGGTTGTTAAGGCAATATTGATTGGTAAGACGGACAATAGCTTCCGCAAGAATCGTACTCGTACTACTGCCATCACCAGCCTCGGTAGCAGTACGGCGAGCAGTATCACGTGCAGACTCTAGGATACAATGTTGAGTAGGATCATTAAAACCCAGACTATTGAAGACCGTAACGCCGTCTTTTGTAATAATAGGAGTGAGATCATGCTCAAAACGCTCAATCAGGACAGGATGTCCACCTGGCCCTAAAGTGCAGCCGACAATATCTGCAATCGTCTTCATTGTATCCAAAACAATGGAAGACAACTTGTTACCTTTGACATTCATTGTCTTGGGACTGCTTTTTACCTTTTGATAATCCATTCTTAACTTTTCCTTGAGAGATATGAAAAGATAGTTATAGCAAACTCCATGCCAGAATGCAAGGGAAATGTTGTTTTTGTTGTAATTTTAACTAAGAATGCTTCGGACGCAACTATCAGCAAGAGCTAAAGACAATTTAATCTGTAGACCAAACCGTGTATATTTAGCATTTGGTTCACTAGACCATAGGTTGAATCCGACATTAAGTTCGTGAGAACATTGGTTAGGATGCAGATGGTTTACAGGCCATGCAAAGATTGGCTGTATATTTAACATTGAATCAGTAGACCAAGATGAACCGATTGGTAGGCATTTCGTAGTCGTCAGCGTAGAATGCCTACTCCATAACGACCTGAACAACCAGAGAAT
>OCTA010006385.1_pt1 | contig 10053 bp, 4 predicted proteins | sample 1538991 | NCBI WGS metagenome assembly OCTA01 (sample SAMEA3539302, study PRJEB22396) | soil metagenome | biome: tundra; feature: field; material: soil | place: USA | collected 2010-05 | depth 0.15 m | reverse complement strand
GGCTGGGAGCCTGCCCCACAAAGCCGGACGGTGTGCCAGCCTGGCGTGAGTTGCTCGGTGCTTTCGTGTACTCCGGCGGCGTCGCGCCAGCGCATCGTCACGCGGAGCGGCGTCTGGGCAGGCACGCTGCCCAAACCGAAATGGATATCCTGGCTGCGTTTGCCCGAGTGGCCATTGCCGCCATCCACCTGCGCAGTCATCTTCCGTCCGTCGGGCAGGAATACGGTGGCCGCCGCGCCAATCGCCGGGCGATCCGGCGCCAGACGCAGCCGCAGGCCCAGAAACTGGCCGGGCTGCGGGCTCGAATTGTGGAAGAACAACGAAGGCTCCCACTGATTGGCGACAGCGTAGTCCAGGCGGCCGTCGCCATCTACATCGGCAATGGCGATCCCGCGGCTGACGTGCGACTCGCCGAGGCCCATCTCCACTGCCACATCATAGTAGCGGCCGCTGGCAGATTTTACGAAGAACGGATTGTGCAGGTTGCCGCACAGGTCGTCGCCGGGTTGGAAGCGCGGCCAACTGCGCGGGTCCGGGAGCAGCTCATCGTTGCCCATGGCGAGTTCCTGCAATTCCGGCCAGCGATCCACCTGGCCTTTCACGAAGCCGACCGCTTGGAGCGCTTCGAATGTGCCATCGTTGTTGAAGTCGGCAAGCTTGGCATCCCAGGCCCAACCGCTGCGGGACAGTCCGAGCGGCTCGCTGCGGTCCACGTACGGAGCAATGCCCTGCTTCATCAGCTCGGGATGACCCGTGCTCTCGAACACGAAGTGGCTTTCCAGAAGCGCGTACGTCATCGCGATGTTGCTGACAAAGATATCCGGGTACCCGTCGCCATTGAGATCGGCGAAATCCACCCCCATGCCCTTGAACGAGTCGTTGCCAAGCACTTTCGACCGGGGCACGGTGAGCGTCCGTTCGCCGTGCAGCAATTCGAAGCGGAAGTGTCCGGGGGTGGAGCGGTTGTAGAGTAGCCGGTCGGGGCCGAAGTCGTTGGCGAAGTAGATCTCGGGCAGCAGGTCGCCATCCAGGTCGGCCGCGCCGATGGCCAGCGTCCAGCCGCGCGAGACCTCGTCGCTCAAAACGCCTGTCTGCTCGCGAAATTGCGCCGGTCCGACCCAGCGCAGCAAGTGCTTCCGGCCGCCGTTGAACGCCCGCGACATGGAGTGCTGCATGTGTTCCTGGTTGGTCGCGTGGGCATCCAGAATGCGGGAGCCATCGGGGAAGTAGTTGCCGACGATCAGGTCGGCGTGGCCGTCGCCGTCCAGATCGGCGAAGGTGGCGGCATTGGTGAACCAGCGCTCGCCGCGGTTGTCGATTTCGACTGGCGTGAAAGCCGCCGCGTTCATCTGCGCGCCGCGCCGCAGGAAAGCGATCGGGCTGCGGCCCCAGTAATAGACCAGGATGTCCATGCGGCCGTCTTCGTCCATATCGCCGGGCAGGCAGCCCATGGGCGCCATGGTGTCGCGATCGAAGCGCAACGGCGCGGGGCTCAGGGCGAAAGGCGGGTATCGGGCAGGCGTGCCCGGCACTGGCGCCACAATCACCTGGTCCGTGCGCACGTCCACGTAGCAGACGTCGTTGGGAAGGCCGTCGCCATCCAGATCGTTCAGCGCGACGGCCGCGCCGACCGAAGAGATCCACGACGCGATGCGCCGCAGGCTCGGATTCACAGGGCGCACCCAGCGCTGCTCGGGTCCGGGCACTTCCGGCAGCACCGACTTCTCGAAGCGGAAGTGGGCCGCCAGTTGGGAGCGCTCCGAGGTAGATAGTTCCGGCAAGCGTGCCAGAAGGTAGAGGCACGCGATCAGCCCGAGCGCCAGAATCCGGCGCGCGTGCCGGTAGAAGAAAGAGTTCATTTCAAGACACCTCCTGCTGGCTGTAAGTAAGGTGACAAATAAGCATCAATTGTTTCTGAATGCGCCGCCGCCAGATTTCGTATGCGGGTTCGACGCCATCCCGCGGCAGATCCCGCAAAGCGTCATCGGTGACGGCAGCGGCGGCTTCGGCCGATCGACCGCACAAAACCCCGCAGGCAAGCTCCGTATGGGGGGCCGGGTTGCCGGCCCGCTCGCGCGCTTTGGCGGCGAAGGCCGCTCCTTGCGCGACTTGGGCAACATACGGTCCCGCCGTCTCGCGAAGCAGTTCGAGGTGCGCCTGGTCCCGGCCGCCGGCATAGGCGCAGGCCAGACCGACACCGCTCCACAGATCCGGCTGCCGGGCTTTCGGAAAGCTGGAAATGGCGGCCGCGATGCGCGACGCGTCCGCGCCCTCCACAAACCACAAGCTACGGCCCAGCCCTTGATCGAAGGCGCGGCGGGCGTATCCGGCAACGCCTCGCGGAACTTTTTGGCGACGTACGGAATCGGGCCAATAAAAGTAGCCTTGATGGAAGCCGTAGCCATCGAGCGCGAGCCAACGCGCCAAGGGATCGAGAGTCGAGATAAAGGAATCCACGCGCCAGCGCAGCCAGGGGAGCCGGGCCATCGCCCACCCGGCCCCGACATGCAGCATATAGAAATGAGGCGCTCCCGGGCCTTGCAGGAATCGATGGAAGCGGCCCCGGTTTACGGGCATGAAATGGTCCAAGAGGGTCAGCGCCATGGCTGCCCCTTCGAATGCGAAGCCCTGGAGTTCGGCGTCAATCGCGCCCAGGCTTCGCGCGAGAGCCGCGCCGCCCTGGTCAGGCAGCGCGGCGTGGTATCCGCGGAGGAAGGTCCGGCCGATCGATTCGAGACGCTCTTCGACCGCCGGATCCCGCACATGGAATCCCCGGCGCGAAACCAGTGCCTCCCTGTCCGGGATGCCCAGGATTCGATTCGTCAGCCACGCCATTCCCGCACCCTCAAGCTCATCACCTCTTTGCTCAAGCTCTCATCAATCCGGAGCGAACCAGAGGCGAGCCACCCTCGATCAACTCGAAAGCCCCCCAGTGTTGTTGTAAAAGACGGCGTTCAATATTTCGTTAATTCCGGGCGCACACCATTGGGCCGTGGCGTTGGCGCCGCCGAATTCTTGAACGCAGATCGCAACACGCTTACTCTATTTATCATGGTCCAAGGACGAAAAGCAACAGAAATCGGCATTCGTGGTGCCGTTCGGAACGATGTTGGGTTCACGTGAAGAAGAGCACGGGTTTCGAAGGTCTGGCTGCGTGAGGAATAACACAATCGCCGAGCGGCCAGCACACGCTGGCAGACTCTCTTACCCGGCCCGCGCGGCCGCTGCCCCATTTCTCTGAGCAATCAAAGCCCAAGTGGTTGAATCTAAAGAAGGTGGTGATGGGTGGTGGGTTGCGGGGCTGGCGAGCACAATCTGGCTTGGCGGATGGGTAAGCCTGCTGTGGGGTCTTACAGGGTTCAATAGCTCACATAAGATGAGTCCCTTTGGCGGCAGGAAAGGGAAAAGCGCTTGCCTTTCGTCAGATGAGGTGTAGAGTTGTTTAAGATCTAGGTCGCCACCGGGAACTCGAGGCGGTCCGAAGGAGGAATGCGTGCCCACTAGGCAGGAGACCTTAGAGTGTCACAAGCGTGCGATAGGGACCGTGATCGACGTTGTTCGCAAGGACCCGAGTGCACAACTCGATCTCAGCGCCATGGCGGCTATCGCTTCGATGAGCGAATGTCACTTCCTGCGGGTCTTTGAAGAGGTCACGTCCGTCAGCCCGGTGCGCTTCGTGGCGGCTCTGCGGATTGAGCGGGCAAAACACCTGCTACTCGAAACATCTTTACCGGTTACCACGATCTGTTTCGAGGTTGGCTACAACTCACAAGGCACATTTACCAGATTGTTTACGGAGTATGTGGGCTTGAGCCCAAGTTCATTTCGCAGGCTACGCGAAGAGCTGGTCCGCTCCCCTGTCGACGCCATGATCGCGAGATATCTTCGACGCGAGTCTCTGTTGTGCTCGAAATGCGCCATCGCAGGGTCAGTCACGGGGCCGGCCGACTTTCACGGCGTCATCTTTCTGGGTCTGTTCCCTTCAACCATGCCCCGGGGGCGACCCACCGCCGGCTCTCTACTTCCGCACCAGGGACGATTCGAACTGGCGCTGCCGGGAACCGGCATTCCGTTTTCCCTTATGGCCGCCGGGTTTCCAGCGGACTCGACTGTGATCCAGTACCTGCTGCCGTCGCCGAATGAGTTGCTCGTCGATGCCGTCTCCCTCTCCCGCGAGTTTTCGCAAGCTCCCCCACACCCTATTGACTTGATTCTCCGGCCCCTAGGAACCTTCGATCCGCCAATACTCATTTCCTTGCCCAGCCTGTTGAAGGATGACTGGTCGTGATAAATCGCAATTTTGGCAAAGCCTGGCATGAGTAATTTGTTGGGGACGGCACTTGGGGCGCGGCCAAGTGGGGCGCCTCCGATAATATTGCACCAAAGAATTTTCGGCCGAATCCTGCGCTGGGGCGCAGCACAGTTGCAACAGCGGGTTGCAACGAATCGCCACACCGCGCGCGGAATTAGCGCCGGTGGAAAGTGCCACTCTCGAATTCCGTCTGCGAGGACCGAATTCTTGCGAGAGACGGGTGAAGACGCCGTTGAGTCTCCAAGCGACTTTTGATCGGCCGAACCACAATTCAGTTGTTTTGCCGTTCCGGCCACAACTGCTCAACCAGGTACGTTGAGCCTGCAACAACGCAGACCTAGAAGGGTTCCCCGGCGCCTCGCCGTCCTGCAAACCCAACCCCTGGCATCCGGATAGGCCCCCTCATTGGAGAAGCGCAACGGATATGAAGTGTGAATGATGACCAATCGTAGCAACCGCAAATCTCCCCGTCAGCTCGGGGATAGTGAGGGCGTCCTCACGCACTGGGGGGCCGTCTTGCCACGCCACTTCGCTTGCCAGCAGCGTATTGAGCCGGGCCACTAACGCGTGCTTCTCGGCGGGAATCTTCAGCGCGCCCACATCGAGGAACCTCTCTTCCCCATCCGATTGCCGCTCGAACCGGAAAAGAGGCCAGATTACCAATTCGGAGGCAAATTGACCGCCATGCTCGCTCGTTTGGGTGATGGTCATGCTTCCAGCGGATGGTTTGGAGCGTGACACGGACACTTGTACGTCCCAGCGTTGCACACCACGCCCCACGTGGACCTCGATGGGACGGCAGCTTCTGAGTGAGAGCTGCACCAGTTCGATCTCAGTTGTCCCGCTTCCGCCAACGGACTTTATCGTGACATCCTGTTTGCGGTGAACGATCGTGTCGGTCGTACCGGTCTTGTGCTCTTTTCCGGTACGAGGGTCTTTAAATTTACGAAGCGGATAACCCTCGAATCGGATTATTCCCGTGAAAGGCGCGGAGCTTTTGTGGAAGAAATCCGCGGGGACAGAAAAGCCGCTGGGAAGCGCGAAATATGCGTCTCCGGTCGTTTCAAACAGGTCAAAACCTGCGGTGATGGTCGACATAATACCTCCTGGATTGTTTAGCAGCCGGATTTTCATTTTACCCCGGCAGTAAGCAACGTTATTAAACTCTAACCGCTCCTGCGCGAGGCTACTTCTCCCAAATTGCGAATCTTCGCAGTCCTCAATGCTCCAGCAAGATCGGCAATCCAGTCAGTCGGCGGACTGACTAACGGGATTTCCATTTGGGCGTCCCTGATTAAGTGTGCTACAATATACACCCAGCCGCTTCCATTGGAGGCGTTTTCTTTCCATCCTTCATCCCAAGCGACTCCAGCGGCCAGGCATGGGCCAAACCTGCCTGCTCTGGGGACGGCAAAACCTGGAAGCGCTTTACTGCAGCGATTTCCGACGGCCCCGTGGGCGCAGGCACTTTTGGATGCCAGGTCGAGACTGACTCGTCTCGACCCTCGTCTTGGCGTGCCCACCAAGCGCCGGCATGAGTGCCGGCGCGGCAGACTGAGAGTCTGCGCCACGGTTGCTTCGATGAGTCCTGCGCGGCCAATTCTACTTAGGCTCCAGCGTGAGCGTAACCCGCGTCACTTGCCCATCCTCGATCGTCACGAATCGACCCACGGCCTTGTGATGCTCCGGCAATACTTGCAGCTCGTAGATCCCGGTATCCGCGCTGTGCAGGTCGCGCACAGTGAGCGGCGCGTCCGTCGGCCACCGGCGAATTTCGCGGCGGTCCCCCAACTTGAAGTGATGCAGGAAGACATCCGCAACATCGGTTACCGGGCCGCCGGCCTTATCGACGAATGTGACGACCAGGCTTCCATCGCCATCCGGCGGTTGGTACCAATTGCCTGTGGGCGAGGGAGGAATCTTCCGTGGATCGCCTCCGAATCCCTGCACGCGTTCGGCGATTTGCGCCACGTAGCGGTCGAGCACGGGCGACCAGCGGTCGCCAGGAGCTTTCCCCTGCTGGATCCAGCGCATGATCGAGAGGAGGCTTTCCTCGGAATCCAGCAGCGCCTCTTCAATGCTGACGGGGATGGAGATCTGGAACGATCCGAGTACCCGGCGCTCGGGGGTCGCGGAGACCGTGCGCCCGCCGGCGAGTTTGCCGCGTACCTCGGTCGCATCCGTCACTTGGCGGACAACGACGGTGTAGGCTTCGCCCCTCCGCACTGTCGGCGGGAGATCCACTGTGAGCATACCGGCGAAGTTGGCGCCTGTACCCTGCGGTATGGGCATCCAGGTGACGCCTCCCGTCCGGCATTGCAGGGTATGATCGTCCACAAATTCGAGCTGCTGGGTTGTGTACATCTTGGCCGCCAACCTGAGCACATCCGCAGCGCTCACGGCCGGCAAATAAATCGTCGCCAGGCTCCCTGCCGGCGTGCCGCCCCATAGGATCATCATCTCGTCGGACGGGGCGCCGGCGGGCAGCGCCGCGGGAGTCGGGCGGATGTCGAAGGTGTGTGGCACGCGGTGCGCCAGCGGCCCTCCGGGATTCCCCGAAGGCACGACTGCCAGATTGCGCTGCGCGAGTTTATCCGAGGAAGCGGGCGTTTCTCCCGTGTGCACCAAGTCCGCATCGTATGAGATTTCGGCGACCAGGCACTGATGCAGGCCGCTTATCGCCGTCAACACCGATTGGGAGCCAGTGGCCCACGGGTCCTTGGAACCGGGCGATATTATACCTGTCGGGACCGCGGTTGCGATCCCCGGTTGGTTGATATCCAGCCAGCATCCGAAATACATGTATTGCACGCCGCCACTCGAAACGATGCTCTGCACGACGTTCTTGTCGTCTGTTTGCTGGTCCAGCGTTGTCGGGTCAAGAACGCGGGCCTCGGCAAAGCAGGGAATCGCTACGACATTCCCGCCGCCATCGACGCCGAAGACGGGTATCTTCCCGCTGGTGGGACTCACTCCGGAGTTGGACACGCTGCCATACGTTCCCGATCCGTACGCCGTCGACGTCGTGGCGGCCTGGAAGATCCTGAAAAACACGCGCACCTTGCCCGACGGGACGGTGGATTCATACCGTACGCGGGCCACCCCAAAGTTATAGACTGGCGTGGTGGAAGTCGAGGGATTGAACTGGTTGAGCGTGACCTGGGATGCCTGCTCGTCGGTCGAGATCAGATCGAACGGATGTGGTAGCGGCCCAGCGTAGCTGTTGAAGTTGCCGATGACGTCCTGGATGAACTTCGGCGCATCCGCCTGAGGGTTCCCAGTGTTTTGCAGAGTGACCGCAGGGGGCAGGCCTTGCAGCGACCCGCCTGAGGTGACCTGGAAAACGCGCAAGTCTTCGCTGAGCCACCAGGTTGGGCCGTCGAGTTCGTATGGATCGGCGTTCGCTATCAATTGGATCGTGGCGGGCGGCGACGTTAAGCCCACAATCGCCATCGAGGCCTGGAGCGTGACAGTTATGGACGGCGGCGGCGGCGGCTGGAACGCATCGACACCTGTGAATTTAGCCGCGCATACCCAGGTGAAGCGCTGGGGCGTCGTCGGCAGCGACACGTCTTCCGCCAGCAGGGCCGTCGTGACAACGCTCATGCTTCCTACCGGCACGCCCGATACCGAAAATGTGGGGTTGTGCACGGGCGGGCCGGTCAGGTCGGATGCCACGATGCCGAGAGTTGTCGCGTTGAAACCGTCCACCACTACGTAGAAGGCATTCGCAATGAGACCCGGCTGGCTACTCGTCAAGGTTTCGCTGACTTCGTCTTCGCCGATCTCGGTGCGGTCCACGATGAACTGGCAGTCCTTCTGAAACACGCTTTGGAGCGCAGACAGCAGCGCGCCACCGTCGATCCTGCCCAGTCCGGTGCATCCGTCCCACCCCGGACCGGAGGGATAGCCTGGCGATCCGGCGAAATTGTTATCGGGCGGCGAGCCGGGGAAGAGCTGGTCGTTGATGTCGAGGCAAACAATTTCGTCGAAGGCGTAGAGCGTGGGATTCAGGAATCCGACATTCTGTCCCAAGCTGGCATTGATCATCGCCACCAGGCCCGCATAAAGCGGCGCGACGGCGGAGGTACCGCAGTACGGTCCGCTGAACGTCGGATGGAGCAATGAAGGGCTGTTGAGCGATATCGTGTACCCGCTGATCAAGCTGGCGTTGCCCGCCACATCGGGGACGCCGCGGCCGATTACGTTGCCAGCGTTGATCGAACGTTGAGAGACAATCCCGGCCTGCCAGGGCGGCAAAGTGTTGAAGAAGGCGCTGACGCCCCCGCCCGTGGCGCCAGTGGAATCGTTCCAGAGGTACTCCTGCCCCAGCGTGAACGCAGCGGTGACCCCGGTTGCCGTGCCGCCGCAGGACGTAACCCAGGGGTCGCCTGCCGGATACGCGACATGGGCATTTCCGTGCGCAGTCGGCGGCACTACCGCAGGGTTGTTCCAGCCCAATGAGCCGCCGTCGCCCGAGGCCACCAGTACGGTGATGCCTGCCAGGGCCATGTCCCGGAAGTCGGAACTGATCTCGTTGATCGTCGCGGTTGAAACTACGCCAGTGGCCGTGATGAAGTCGTCGCCGCCGATTAACGTCCAACTGATCGACAAGACATCCGGATGGGGCGGATCCCCAGCCTGAGGCTTGTGAAAGATCCTGTCGATGACCGTGAACCAGTCCTGGGCCGTCGTCGGATCGCCGCCCCAGTAGACCTGGATCTGAGCGCCGGGGGCCACCGCGCTCGCAGTGCAGACGTCGAGTATGGTCTCGGAGTCCGAATTCCCGGAATTTCCCGTAAGAGGGACGTCCACGACCTTGGGAGTGGTGACGGGGGCAAACCAAGTATTAAGGGTTACCTGGACGTCGATCGGGGTCCAGCCGCCGGGCTTGAATTCGACGACGCCGATTCTCTGCGAGCTGGCGTCCGGCGGACCCTGCGGGAAGTTGTAGAATTGGGCGACGAGCGTGGGGCTTAACCCAGTCGTGCCGGGCGGGTCGGGGGTATTGCGGAAGCCGACCCGCCGGTTGTCAAGGCCGAAGACGGCCACCACGACGTCGGCCAGTTCATTCGGTACGTAGATGAAGCCGTCGCGTCCCCGGTAGGTTCCGCTGGGCGATTCGTAGCGCCCCAGGTCCACGGCGAATGCCTGCGTCATCTGCGCGACGGTGCCGGACAGGACCACCGTGCGGCTCGCCACGCCGGTTTCCTTCACAGTTATTCCATGCCGGCGCGCGAAGTTAGCCACGGCGTCCAGGTCTTCCTGCGCGGCGCCGTATTTTGTGGAGAACTCGTCGTGCGTGATGAACGTCCTTCGCCCTGGCGGCGTGGCCATCCAGTGCTCGTGATCCGGCAGAGGAGGCGCGCCCGGCCGCCGCCGGACGCGGACGGTGACGGAGAATTCCTCTGCCGGGTCGGCCGGCCCGAGAAGCTTGGTGCCTTCCGCCGGACGTCTTTCGCTGCCGGGAAGACGCCGATAATCTGCCGGGACTTGAGCCATGTTTTACCTCCTCGCGAATCGGGGTTCCAACGAGTGATGTTCAGAAGCTAAGTGAGTCGCAGTTCCCTACGGTTTCATAAAATGTTTGAGGGATCCCTCGCGAAGAAGGTCCGGCCGATCGATTCGAGACGCGCCTCGACCGCCGGACCCGCAAGTGGAATCCCCGGCGCGAGACGCGGGTCTCCTCAAACCGGGATGGTCAGTAGTCGATCGGTCAGCGACCTCATGGGTTACTCTAG
>OCTA010006383.1_pt1 | contig 10055 bp, 5 predicted proteins | sample 1538991 | NCBI WGS metagenome assembly OCTA01 (sample SAMEA3539302, study PRJEB22396) | soil metagenome | biome: tundra; feature: field; material: soil | place: USA | collected 2010-05 | depth 0.15 m | reverse complement strand
ATTCAGGGACATGCCACGCCCATCAGCAATCAGAATCGCCAGATGATCGGCGCCACGCTCCTGTTCCCGGGTGTTGAAACCCTCACTATTGATAAACCCGCGCCGCCCGATCCCTTCGCACTGCCCGTTCAAGCGATCGATCACCTGCTCCGGTACAGCGACGGCGGCGAGTTCATCCACCGCGCCCATGTGCGCGGCTCATTGACAGTACAGTGGCCGGGACGCCTCGTGTGCGTCCGCGACAACGGGCACGGCGTATGCGTGCAGACAACCGAGACCGCAGCTTTTAATCCGGGTGACGTCATCGACATCGCCGGCTTCCCGTCCCACTCCGAAAGTGGCGTTACCTTCATCGATTCGATCGTTCGCAAGGCGTCCTCCGCCCCCGATCGCTTGCCGCCGCTTGTACCTGCCGGGAAGATCCTGGCCGAAAGCCGCGATTCCGAATTCGTCCGCATCGATGCGAGCCTGATCGGCAACGACCCGGCATCGGATGATCCGGTCATCATGGTCTCCTCCGGACCCCATATTTTTCCGGCAATTCTACCCAAGGGCTCCGCGCTACCGCCGTGGAAGGAAGGCAGCCGCCTGCGGCTCACCGGCGTAACGTCCATCCATCACGATCTCGAGAAGTTCATGCACTGGGATGGTGCGCAGCGCCCGCGAAACTTCCGCCTGCTCCTCCAATCCCCAGCCTCGGTCGAAGTTCTCGAACAGCCTTCTTGGTGGACCGCTCGCCATGCCCTCATTGTTCTCAGCATCGTCTTCGCCGGTGCGCTCGCGGCCCTCTGCTGGGCGGCCATCCTCACCCGGAGAACCCGCCGGCAGACCGGGATCATCCGAGTCCAGTTGGCAGAGACTGCCGCTCTGAAAGAGGCGGCCGAATCCGCTAGTCAGGCCAAAAGCGCGTTCCTGGCCAACATGAGCCACGAGATCCGCACGCCGATGAACGGCATCATGGGCATGACGGACCTGGCGCTCGACACCGAATTGACGCACGAACAGCGGGACTACCTGGTGACGGCCAAGACATCGGCGGACCAGTTGCTGACGCTGCTCAACGACATTCTGGACTTCTCCAAGATCGAAGCCGGGAAGCTGGACATCTCGTCGGTGGACTTCGTGCTGCGCGATTGCATCGCCGACTCGCTGCATTCGCTGGCGGCCCCGGCCGATGCCAAGGGACTGGCTTTAAGGTGCCGGGTGGCGCCGGAGGTGCCCGACAACCTGATGGGGGACCCTGGGAGGCTGCGGCAGATTCTGATCAACCTGGCGGGGAATGCCATCAAGTTCACGGAGCGGGGCGCAGTGGAAGTGGATGTCACGCTGGAGGCCGGGGCGACGGCAGAGCTGATGCTGCACTTCCGGGTGGCCGACACGGGGATCGGCATCCCCCCGGATAAGCACAAGGCAGTGTTCGAAGCGTTCGAACAGGCCGATGGATCGACCACGCGACAGTACGGTGGCACCGGTCTGGGCCTGGCCATTTCCACCCGGCTCGTGGAGTTGATGGGGGGGCGGATCTGGGTAGAGAGCCCGCGGGCGGATCTGGCGGCGGACGCCCCCGGCCCGGGCTGCGCGTTTCACTTCACAGTAGCGGTGAGCCGCGGCCACGTGCCGCTGGAATCGGCCCCGGCGCCTTTGGATGGAGTGCCGGTCCTGATAGTGGACGACAACCCGACCAACCGCAGGATTCTGGAGGAGATGCTGCACGCCAAAGGGATGAAAGCGGTGGCAGCAGAGACCTGCGATGAGGCGCTGGTCATGCTGGAGCAGGCGCGCGCGGCGGGCTGCCCGTTCCCGCTGGCCATCCTGGATTTCCAGATGCCGGGGATAGACGGATTCACGCTGGCGACGCGCATCCGGCAGCAAAAGGGATCGGAAGGGACCCGGCTGTTCATGCTGACGTCGGCGGGACAGCGGGGCGACGTGGCGCGCTGCAAAGACATAGGGATCGAAGTGTACCTACTGAAGCCGGTGAAACAATCGACGCTGCTGGAGGCCATCGCCCGCTCGCTGGGGCGGACCGCCGAGACGGGGTTGCCGCTTATGACGCGCCACTCGCTGAACGAGTCGAGGCGCAAGCTGCACGTACTGCTGGCGGAGGACAACGCGATCAACCTGAAACTGGCGGTGCGGCTGTTGGAGAAGCAAGGGCACTCGGTGACCGTGGCCAACGATGGCAGTGAGGCGGTGGCGGCTGTGGAGAGGGGCGAGTTCGACGTGGTGCTGATGGACGTGCAGATGCCGAACATGAGCGGGCTGGAAGCGGCCGCGGCGATACGGGTTCTGGAGCGGGGCACGGGCAAACACGTTCCGATCGTGGCCATGACGGCGCACGCCATGAAGGGCGATGAGGAGAGCTGCCTCAATGCGGGAATGGATGCGTATGTTGCCAAACCGATCCATGCGGGCCGGCTGATGGAAGTGATCGCGGAGGTGACTCTGGCCAGGCCTGAAGCCGGCGAGCCCGCTCCTGCTGCAGGCTGAAGAATCCGTGGGGCGGGCTGTGGCAGCCCGCGGCGGGTTTCGAATCCCGTTCTCAGCGTGGGTCACTCCAACTCAACAACACCGGGTCACTTTGGCCAGGTGCCGAAGATTCCGGTCGTGAGGCAATCGTAGAAGTGGCCCAGCGGCGTTCCGGCAGATAGGTCCCGTGAAGTCGCGCTTCCGCCATCTGGCGATGGCTGCATGGCGATCGCGAAGGCCCGGCAATTTCTCGCCAGCATTCGAGGGGGAGCGATTCCCGGGATTGGACGTGGAAGTGGTTGAGAAAATCTTACGGATTCCGTACCTACCGAGTCCTCGAACTTGTCCCGCATCACTAACTGGGCAAACTGCCCGAGCCGGAGTCAACCCACGATTTGTTCTGACAAATTAAAAATTGAAACGGCTTGCAGAATTCGTTTCACAATCGGAAGGGAGAATATGCGGCGAGGACATATGATGTCCCCTTCCAGGCGAACCTGACGCTTAATGATTATAATGGCCGATACCAAGGAGAGTTTATCGTGATTGCCATAACCCGTAACCCCCGGTTGCTCGTAAAAGTGCCGGCGGCCCCGGCGAAAGCTTCCTTCAACTTTAGCGGCAAACCTCTGAACGTGGGCTTTGAGCGATTATTCACCAGCATTCGCCCAGCGGGCGCGCGGCTGGGCGCCGCGGCGGCGCCGGAATGGCATATCATGACGCCAAACGAAGCAGCGGCGGAGGTCAATGTCTGGGACTTGTGCCACCACATCACCCGTGAAGGGTTCGGCGTTGCCGGTATGGCGGCGGCCCAGTTTGCCGAACCGGACCTGGAGCAGCAATGGGTTACCGGAACGGCCGTGCAGCACGCCATGGCGGTATCGCGGTCCTGCGAAAAAGCAGCGGATCCGGACGGGCGCCTCCCCAATGGAACCGGTGACTTCTGGTTCCGCGATCCCAGCCACTCCCAGCTCGAAGCCGCCCGCAGCGCTGTCGGCCAGCCGGAGGACCGCGTGCGCATCGCGCACTGCGATACGGGATACGACCCGAAAAACGAAACCCTGCCGCAGTTTCTGCGCAAGGATCTGCAGAAGAATTTCGTGGACGACGGCTCTAGGGACGACGCCACCGACCACACCTCCGGCGTGCTAACGAACCTGGGGCACGGCACCGGCACGCTCAGTATTCTGGCGGGAGCCAAGGTGGACGGTGTCCCGCTGGGCGGCGCGCCTTATCTGGACGTGATCCCGATCCGGGTAGCCAACTCCGTGGTGCTTTTTCAGAACAGCGCCATCGCCAGAGCCTTCGATTATGTGCACGGATTGTTCGGCGACAACACCAAACGCGCGCACGTGATCACCATGAGCATGGGCGGATTGGCCTCGCAAGCGTGGGCGGACGCGGTGAACGCGCTCTACGACCTCGGCGTGTTTATAGTCACGGCGGCGGGAAACAACTTCGGGAATCTGCCGACTCACACCATCGTGTATCCGGCGCGTTTCAAGCGGGTGGTGGCGGCTTGCGGCGTGATGGCCAATGGCCAGCCTTACGCGGACCTGCCACTCAAAATCATGGCGGGGAACTACGGTCCTGCCAGCAAGATGGCTACGGCGATGGCCGGGTTCACGCCGAATACCCCGTGGGCGCGGTTAGGGTGCGAGCTGATGGTGGACCATGACGGCAGGGGCACCTCCGCCGCGACCCCGCAGATCGCCGCCGCGGCGGCCCTGTGGATTCAGGCGTTCAAGGGCAAATGGGAGCAATATTCCGAGGGATGGATGCGCGTGGAAGCAGTGCGCAAGGCACTTTTCGACGCGGCCAGGCTCGACAAGAGCGGGTTGGCCGAGCACCTGGGCCGCGGCGCAGTCCAGGCAAGCGCCGCACTCATGCAGCGGCCGGCCGATGCAGCTGCTCTTCAAAAGCAACCGGTCGACACGGCGAGTTTCCCGTTCCTGCGGGTGATCACCGGCCTGGGCGTGTCGGCGGCCCCTCGGGACGCCCACCAGCGCATGCTGGAACTGGAAGCGCTCCAAATCGCGCAACGATCCCATGAGGTGGAGCTGTTGCTGCCCGACCCCGAGAATGTCGACCGTCTTTCGGCGGCGGACCGGCAGAACATCGCGTCGGCGCTGCATGATGCGCCGGGAGCCTCCCAGACTTTGCGCGCCGCGATCGAAAAGCATGCTGCGCCGGCGGTTGCCGTCAGGCCAGCCACCACCCCGAAGGCTCCGCCGATGGATGAGGACCGCCTGAAACTCGCCACAGAACCCGCCGTACCTCCGCCACTTAGCCGTAAGCTGCGGGTTTTCGCCTTCGATCCCCTGGTCGGCACCCGGCCCGATCTTATCCAACTCAACCAGACGACACTCGAGCTGGAATGGGAGGAACTGCAGCCCGGCCCGGTGGGCGAATACCTCGAAGTGGTGGATGTCGATCCCGCAACGGGATGTTGTTATGCTCCGGTAGACTTGAACCACCCCACAGCCCTGGCGCAGTTTGGCTTTACTCCATCGGAATCGAGCCCCCGCTTTCACCAGCAGATGGTCTATGCGGTGGCGATGAAAACGATCCGTCATTTTGAGTGCGCCTTGGGACGGGTTGCGCTGTGGTCGCCGCGCTTTTTCAAGTCCACACAAAACGGCAAGCCGAGCGTCGAGAAGCACTATGTTCAGCGGCTGCGAATCTATCCCCATGCGCTGCGGGAAGCGAACTCGTTCTATAGCCCGGACAAGAAAGCACTGTTGTTGGGCTATTTCCCAGCGTCGTCCACCGAGCCGGGAGAGAACCTGCCCGGCGGCACCGTATTCTGTTCGCTTTCGCACGACATTATCGCGCATGAAACCACGCACGCTTTGCTGGACGGTCTGCACAGGTACTTCGCCGAGCCCAGTAACGACGATGTGCTGGCGTTCCATGAGGCCTTTGCAGACATCGTCGCCCTCTTCCAGCATTTCACGGTTCCCGAAGCGCTGCACGACCAGATCGCGCGCAAGCAAGGCGACCTGTCGAAACCGAATATGTTAGGCGAATTGGCCCAGCAGTTCGGTCAAGGCCTGGGGCAGGCTAGGGCACTGCGCAGCGCGATCGGCGTAACCCCGACACGCGACGATTATAAGAATGCGACCGAACCACACGATCGCGGCGCGGTACTGGTGGCCGCTGTCTTCGACGCCTTCCTCGACATTTACCGCAGAAGGAGCGCGGATCTGATTCGCCTGGCGACCTCGGGAACCGGTATCCTGCCGCAAGGCCAGATCCCTTACGACCTGGTCAACCGCCTGGCACAAGAGGCCAGCAAGACCGCCGGGCACGTCCTGAGTATCTGTATCCGGGCGCTCGATTACTGTCCGCCGGTGGATCTCAGATTCGGCGAATACCTGCGCGCCCTGATTACCGCGGACCGCGACCTGATTCCGGACGACAAATGGGCCTATCGCGCCGCTTTCATCCAGGGCTTCCGCAGGCGAGGCATCTACCCGGAAAACGTGAGGAACCTTTCGTCCGAAAGCCTTTGCTGGGAGAAGCCGGAAACCCGCTTCTCGATCGATGGCATGTTCAAGGATTTGCAGTTCAGTTGGGATCTGCACGTGGACAGGCGGAAAGCATTCAAAGTCTCGCAGACGAACGGATGGAAGGTGCACGAATGGCTGAAGAACGATCCGGACATTACCGACTCGGATACACAAGATCTCGGATTCTACCGCGGGGAAGGCGACACGCTGACGGTGGCCGGCAGGTCCGGCAAGCTTCGAAACTTTGAAGTCCACTCGGTGCGTCCCGTGCGCCGGATCGGACCGGATCGACAGCAACAAACCGACGTGGTCGTCGAAATCACGCAGAGCTGGCTGCCCGACGACGGCAGCGGGAAGTTCAGGGGAGGCTGCACCTTAATCGTCGATCCCGAGAGGCGGGCGATCCGCTACGTGGTGCGCAAGCGCGTGGCGCATCCGGACCGTGTGCAGGACGAGCAGCGGTTTCGAATGGCAATGGCGGAAGGCGACCTGGGTTCCAACTATTTTGGCGACGCCCTGGCGAAGCGCGAGCCATTTGCGATGCTGCATCGTGGATTCTAGGAGGGACAAGCATGGCTACGAAGAAGGCTACGAAAAGAGCTGAGAAGAAGGCCACCACGAAGACGGCTCGGAAAACCGCGGCCAAGGGAACGAACAGCTCGGGCGTCAAGGTCAGGATGTACCGGCAAGGCTTGGGCGACTGCTTCCTGATCGCGATACCCCGGACGAATGGCAAAACGTACTACATCATGATCGATTGCGGCGTCATTCTGGGCACGTCCGGCGCAGGCGACAAAATGAAGGCGGTGGTGAACAGCATTATTAAGACGACCGGCGGTCGAATCGACCTGCTGCTGGCCACCCACGAGCATTGGGACCACCTGTCGGGTTTTGTGCAAGCGAAGGATGTCTTCGCCGGCCTCAAGGTGGACCAGGTGTGGCTGGCGTGGACGGAGGACCCGCAGGACGAGCTCGCCAAGCAGCTTCGGTCGGAACATATGAAGATGCGTATGGCGCTGGGAGCGGCCTCCGCGCGCATGCGTATGGGAGCGGGCGGCAATGCGGCGCTGGACAGCCTGCTGGAATTCTTCGGCGCCGCGGGCCAAGGCACGACGGGGGATGCGCTCAAGGTGGTGAAAGACTTTTGCGAATCTCCGCGGTACTGCCTTCCCAGCGACGCGCCGGTGGAAGTGGAGGGGAGCGGTGTGCGTCTCTATGTGCTCGGCCCGCCGCACGACAGAGATCAGATCAGGAGATTCAATCCGTCGAAGGCCCACCCGGAGACTTATGGCTTGTTCGCCGCTCTCTATATGGACAGGATCGCGCCGGCCATCACCGACGCGGATGCAGATGCGCCGTTCGATCCGATCGCGCAAATACCGCTCGACTTCGCGAAGCAAATGCCCTTCTTCCAGGCGCGCTATTGGGGCGAGGACACCAGTTCGGAAGAAAAGGACCAGTCGTGGCGGCGCATCGACGGAGACTGGCTGGACGCTTCCACGGGTCTGGCGCTGCAACTCGATAGCGCCACCAACAACACCAGCCTGGTGCTCGGGATCGAGTTCATCGAGAGCCGTGAGGTGCTGCTTTTCGTCGCGGATGCGCAAGTCGGGAGCTGGCTGTCATGGCAGGATCTGAAGTGGGAGGTAGGCGGCGAGACGGTCACCGGAGGGGACCTGCTTCGCCGGACCATTCTATATAAGGTGGGGCACCACGGGAGCCACAATGCGACGCTTCAAGAGAAGGGTTTGGAACTGATGACGAGCCTGAAGTATGCGCTAATCCCGGTGGATCATGCCATGGCGCTCAAGAAACGGTGGGGCAAGATGCCGCTTGATGAAATCGAGAAGCGCCTGAACGAGAAAACGAACGGAGCGGTTTTGCGTATCGACAAAGACGTGCCGCCCGCGCTGGCAGGCCGCGTGGAGCAGGACGAATCGAAGGAACTGTACTTCGAGATCGCTATTTAGAGTTGGTTTCAAAGAACGGTTTGTCCGGCAGTCGTTGCGGAACTCGAGACGGCTCATCAGCCATGAGGTGCTCTCAAACATTTTCGGCCGCGAAACTGATGAAACCTTTAACAGTGACACAAACACTACCAAAATAATCGTCTTGTTTTGAATCACTTGCAATTTTGACGGGCCGAAAGGCCGAGGTGCGTCTCCTAGGCTGTAAGTAGGGGGACTCTTGGTGAGCACCGATAACGGTAGGAGATAGTACCTATGATTCAACTAGACAAAGACGGCGTGACCCTGTTCTACATTGACGCAAACGGAAATCGCGTGGCGCACAACTACATGGAAGGCCAGGCATACACTGACATGCTGACCATCAGGGGGGCGCAGCTTCAAGCCATCAGCGAGAACAACCAAGCGGTGGCCAACTACAACAACGTGCTGGCGAACGTGCAGATTTCTGTGACGGCCGGACGCGGCGACACGGTGACTGCACCCGCGAAACCGCTCCAGAAGGTCGTGGCGGACGCGGATGGGGCGGTGACTTACGTACCGTTCGTCCCGGCGCTTGCGGACCTGGTGATTCCGAAAACCGTGCCCAGTGGGTCCATCGCGGCGCCATCGCTGGACAAGGAGACGATCATGTACAACATGATCACGGCCCTGTTCCGAAAGGCGTTCCCCGATGCCTAGACCCCAATCGTACAAAGCGGCGCACGGAGTAGTAAGTGTGGAAGAGAGGATTGTATGAAGAACATCGGATTGTGGTTGAAGGGATTGGCCGCGGCCGTAATCGGCGGCGCGGTGGCGAGTGGTGCCCAGGCTGCGGCGGCGGGCGGTATCCAACTAAAAAATTTGGGGGCGGCCGCCCTTGCCGGGGCAATCCTCACGCTGAGCGCTTACCTGACGCAGTCTCCGTTGGGCAGCAAGTAGCTGGCGATTATTCGACGATGGTGATCTGAAGGGGAAGTCGCTGCATGGTGGGTTCCACCTGAATATTGAGCACGCCGGATTTGGCTCCCTGGGCGGCGCGCAGGGTCAGAGTGGCCTTGCCGCCCCCCGGGAGGGTGCCCTTGTCCAGTGTCGCCTCAATCCCCGGCAAGGCCGCCGGCACGGATAGCATCACCGGGCCGGGCGCGCCGCTGGCGATGGTCACCTCCGCCGATTCGCCGGCTCTCAGTTGGACTGCCGTCTTATCCAATCGGATCAGCTTGTACAGGAAATCCGCCGAAGTGGGGATGTTGGCAAGCGACGGCGGCGCCGCCGCACCTTTCTCGGAAAACGGTCCCGCTTTCATCCTGCCCCAGGGAGTATTGAGCAGAGCGTCCTGATCCACATACCAATACCATTTGCCATTCTCCAGCTTCCAGGTGCTGGGGGTGGGCACCTTCATCGGACGGTCGGCGAAACCCGGCATCATGATGTACTGCTCGCACACCACCGTTACTTTGGCCCTGGTGAATTTCTCCGAATAATCGATTCGAGAGATCTCGAAAGAGAGGTACCTGGGCTTGTTGCCGCTGTAGAAGAAGTCCTTGGTGTCCTCGGCCACCAGTTCTTCGGCCTTGCGGAACTGGCCTTTCACGTGGAGGTCGAAAAACTCCTGGACCCTCGCGCGCAGGGCGGCGTCAACCTTGGCCGGAGGCTTGGGTTGGAACGGATCGTTCGACTGCCCGAAGGCAAAAGCGGCAGACAGGGCGAACCAGGCGAAACGATGCATAGCTAACTCCAATTATATACGGGTGCCGGAGGCCCCTTCCCCAGGTACAAAGGATGCTTAACCGTTTTGGGGACACGACGAACGGGCGGCCTGTCCCGTTGGGCAAACCCTGGGACAGACAGCCAAATTCCGGCAAACTGCGCCGGAAATTGGTGTCAGTCCCGAGTTTGCGACGCAACGGTTAAGCAGCCCTTGGTACAACATAGATATGACGTTGCAGCAGGCGAAGTTCCGAGCGGCGGTTTAGTCCGTGGCCGCACACACCCGCCTCTATCACAGCCTGTACTTCCGCGTGATCGCCGGCATCGTCGCCGGCATCGCGCTCGGATCCTTCTATCCCTCTGCGGGCGAGATGATGAAACCGCTCGGCGACGGCTTCATCAAGCTCATCCGCATGAT